>Ga0265338_10004553_pt1 | contig 18666 bp, 11 predicted proteins | sample 42126metaG_FD_193579 | JGI IMG/M metagenome (GOLD analysis project Ga0265338, IMG submission 193579) | Rhizosphere microbial communities from Carex aquatilis grown in University of Washington, Seatle, WA, United States - 4-21-26 metaG | ecosystem: Host-associated > Plants > Roots > Rhizosphere... | reverse complement strand
TCAATCCACATTAAAGTTAAAAGTCCTGAGCCGCCATTACCAGCATTACCACCTTCAGATAAAGTTCCAATGGTTGTGCCATTTTTTCCACCACCGCCCCCTCCACCACCAGCGCCCGTATTATTTGCAGCATTCCCTCCGCTACCAGCTATACTATTGGCAATGGCTGTCCCACCAGCAGCAGCTCCGTCGCCCACTCCGCCTATCCCAGAGGCGCCACCGCCACCACCACTCGCACCAGAGCCAAGGGGCCCAGCGCCTCCCCCGCCGCCACCAGTACCACCTCCGGCTCCCGTCACCCCAACGAATCCATTAGTATAGTTACTATTTAAAGACCTGATACCTGACGAGCCTGTACTACCTCCTCCAGAGAAAAAACTAGCTATTGATGGAATATTTAGATTATTTTGGGTGAATGGGGCACCACCCTGAATTGCGGCGATAGGAATGGTTCCACTTGCGAGGACAGCTGGCCCATTCGCTCCACCACTATCTCCCCCCGAAGCGCCTAAGAACATGGCCTTTACAGAAAAAATTGTCATGAATTGATTAGCTAATGTAGCCGCACTGATATCCATGGTTAACAAAGTGTCACTCGTGATAGATATTACAGTGCGTATTGTGGCGGTTGTGCCACTAAGATAAAATTGATCTCCAATTTTCAATTGAGCTGTAAAAACGGTATTAGTGCCTGTTAATGTGGTTGTACCATTCGTTGCAACTTTACCAGTAGCATATCCATCGATAGATTGGAACATTGTGTTTCCACCGCTGACCCCCGGATTACTGACACCTCCGCCAGATCCACCTGTGCCTCCAGCACCAACTATTATTCTGTATAATTTATTGGGCACTACGACAACTTCAGCGTAATTCAATAATGAGCCCCCGCCTCCACCGCCTCCAAGTCCTCCGCCGCCGCCACCAGTTATCGATAATCCTGTTTGACCAGCACCACCTCCACCGCCACCACCAAACCCTGCGAGATGAACTTTCTTTACACCAGCGGGCGCACGCCAAAGATTAATGTTATTCGTAAATGTTTTTTTGACTTGCTTTACCATTTTATTGCACCCAACTTATATACAAGAATCCGCCCAAACCATTGGCCCCACTTCCCCCTGAGCCTCCAGAACTGCCACTCGTCCCTCCACCGCCACCACCACCGCCATCTCCACTTCCGTTGTAGGCAGTTCCATAGGCAGACCCAGTTCCACCATTTGCTGTAAATGTTAGATTGGCACTTGATCCATCGGCTCCATTGGAGCCAGCAGTATTTGTTGTATTTGCATTTGCGCCAGCACCTCCAGGATTTGAGGAAACTAAAGTGGACAAGAATGGAATTGGGCCAGCTCCTCCACCACCGCCCCCACCACCGGCACCATTATTACCATTACTATAGGTTCCTGGTTGACCACCAATTCCACCACCACCAAATGTATTCAAAGAAGAAAACCCATTTAATCCTGGCCCGGCGCCAATGGCAGATACAGAGCTTCCAACATTTGATGTGATGTTTTCAAAATTGAATGAAATATAGCCGTTAGAACTGGTTGATCCAGCACCAACTCCTTTTACGGATAGGACTGTCGATGAGCCAGTAAATGTTAAACCAGCGCCAGCGATTACACCAGCTATTGCTGCTATTTGTGTAGCTGCCACAGCATACCCGCCACTGAACGTGTTATTGGCAGCTGGTGTTGTTGAAAGGAAAGATGACCCACCAGCCCCGCCAGCAGACAATTGCGCGTTTAAATATATAGTAGTTATGCTCGTAGCACTAGTTCCATTATTTGTATTATTCGTGCTAGCATTAAAACTATTTGACAGCGCAGTTGGGGTAGTTGGGCTGTATCCACTTATCAAACCAATTGTAAATGATAACCCGCCAGGACCGCCTATCACATTTGCTGCGGCACCAACGGATCCTTGTTGGCCCCCAGAAGCACCATTAAAGCTTGCAAGATTACCGAAGGTAGTGCTTCCGCCAGGATTTCCGTGGCTATTGACTCCACCAAATCCACCTTGGCCAATTGTGATTACGTAGGTTTGACCTGGGGTAACAGAAACAATGGTCATAGAGGCAACAGCTCCTCCGCCTGCACCACCCCCGCCGCCGCTTCTTGCTTGAGTCGCAATTGTTGCGCCGTTTCCACCCGCGCCTCCGCCTCCACCACCGCCGCAACCATATAGGATTACTTCCGTAACGCCAGGGGGACAAACCCAAGTTGTGTTTTGCGTGATGTAGATAGAGGTTGCGCCGAGTAAATTAACAAATCCTGGCATATTATCCTGTTATGTACCAATTGACACCAGCTTGATCTGCTGTTAATTCAAGTGTTCCAAAATTGGTATTATATGTTAGTGAGTTAATTTTTGCGGATGCGCCAGCAATAACATTACCTGATGTGATAGCTGATGTTAATATCAAGTGAGTATTATCTGTGATAGACAATACTACATACGGAGCAGATGAATATCCGTCAATAATTATAGTATTTCCTGGGGACACTTGAGTTGTAAATGTAGTACCGGATCCAACTACGGTTGCGGAAGCATTTGTAGTCGTGACCGTTCCAGTCAATGTAACATAGGAATATGATCCTTCAATTAATTCTGTTCCATTTGGAAGAATATTGATTGGATTTGTTTCTGCAAATCCAGTTGTATCTTTAATTTTGATTATTCTTCCTGCGGTTGGGGCTGGTAATGTGTATTGACCACCATAGTAAGCAAATGTAGTTGCTGTGATACCCGCTGTATTTGTTCCACCTTGATAACTTTGTGTTAGGGTGCCAGCAGTCGTGGAGACCACTGCTGAGGCAAGAACATAACTTACTGGGTCATTGCCAAACTTAATTGCTGTGCCAGCCGCAAGATTTTGTGCAGTGCCAAATGTGATATTCGCAGAACCATTAGTTACTTGAGTTTGTGCTTTAACAACTGCAACGCCCGAGGCTGTTGGACCTTGATATGGAGTCGCTAAGTTACCTGTGGTTCCACCAGTAAATGCTGTTGCAAGTGCATAAGAAACTGTATCTGTTCCAAATACTAAATAGGTTCCAGCAGTAATTGTTGCGCCAGCTGAAAGTGTTATTCCAGTTGATCCTGCGGTTACGGTTGCAGTTGGGGCTCCAGTTAAAGATACCGTATCGATATTTGTAAGTGTATTAGAATTGAGAACAATATAATCACCAATACCATTTGTCGTATCCATGAGGTAATTGGTTGTGGATGTATTTTGTCTTACAGTTGATGTTACTGGGCCAGTTAAGCTTGTGCCGCTTCCAGCACCAACCGCAGTCCAGGTTCCACCTTGACGAGTATAGATGCCAGTTCCGCTGGTTCCATCAGTTCTCAAGAATATAGATCCGTTTGGAGATGCTGTTGAAGGAGCGCCAGTACCAGCAGCAATAACAGGGCTTACTCCTGGGGTTGGACCAATACCAAGCCCGGCTAACGTACCACCACTGATTGCTGGGGTAACGAATGCTTGGACGGTTCCATCTGTTTCAAGGAATACATATCCATCTAATCCAGTGGTAGTATGGGTTCCGCTCTTAAGAATCAAATTACCACCACTGCCGCTTGATGAGGATTGAGCTTGAATGGTAAGGGTTTGTCCTGTGCCAGAAGCCACAGTAGCTTGATTGATGATTGGAGCAGAAGTTGTTGATAGGAATTGTAAGTTGGCTGGGGTAATGCTAATTGGGCTTACTCCAGATATTGCAGAGACTACAGATGCCCCAGGCTTACCGGTGATATCCCCTGCATATTTGACAAGTTCGTAATCGCTATTTGCGTTTACCCAACTAAATACATATCCATCTTGCGCGGCGGTGTTAGTCAAAACTTTAACAGCATTGCCTTGGATCTTTGCAACGGTTGATGCGTTTGAGTTGCCAGTTACGTCGCCACCCATTACTACAGATGATACTGTGACCGGTTTAAGTTGGTATTGATTTGAAGCATTTACCCAGGTTAATGCATAACCATCTTGAGTGGCTGTGTTGGTTACTTGAACTACATATCCATCAATCTTTGAAACGGTTGGGTTAGGATAGGTTCCACTAAGGTCTCCACCAGCAGTTGATACGCTTGTAACAGGGGTTCCTGTACCCGCGATTATATTACCACTTACATCGGTCTTTAAGAATGGAGCGCTGACGATACTTGGAATTGCTACATTACTTGCATTTACGGTTAGAATGGATGAAGCTGCAACTTGAAGGCTCAAAGTTCCCGATGGAGCATTGACAGAGGTGTTTGCTGAAGTTCCACTTAATGCATAGGTTGTGCTACCGGTGCTTGGTGTGGAGGCTCCAAGCCAGATGGTGCCAGTACCACCAGCATTTTCACCAAATTGCATATAGGTGCCGCCACCCAATTGATTTTGAATGTATCCACCAGAGCTTGGAATATTAAAAATTATATTTCCTGGAGTGCCATTTGGAGCTAGACCAGCACCACCAGTCCCCGCTGCGCCAGAAGTTATCGTTATGTTGCCGCCGTTATTATTAGGAATAGTTGTATTATTTCCAAGATCCTTAACTGTTACACCACTTAATTGGGTTGTTCCAGTATAAGAAGGAGTAAATGTAAAGCTGGTTGGAGAAACTGTTGTTACTTGATATTGAGCAGCTGACTGGGAACTAAATATAACGAAATCATTAACTGCAACAATTGTATTTGATGACCCGGCACCATTGGCGATATTTGATCCGTTAGATACACCGACAGTTGCAGCAAGGGTATTTACTAAAGTAGTCTGTCCAGTTTGACCAATAATATTTAATGTGGTGCCAGCGTTAGACCCAGTCGTGGAATAAGCAGCAATACTTAATGTTGGGCTAACTGTTGTTGATTTCCATTGAAGATTCGCTGGGGTGATTGCGATTGGACTTGATCCCGAGATTGCAGAGACTACGTTTGTTGCAGAGCTGCCAGTAACATCTCCACTCAAAGTCACCGCCGTTGTAGTTGCAGCTGGTTTTGCCTCAATGTATCCATCAGCATTTACCCAAGTTAAAACATAACCATCTTGGCTAGCCCCAAATGTAGCTGCTTTAATAGCATTGCCTTGAAGTTTAATAACAGTTGAAGTAGCGCTGCTACCGGAGATATCTCCACCCATTGTTACAGATGTTACGGTAGGAGGCAATGGTTTTGCCTCGATGTATCCGTCAGAATTTACCCAGGTAAGAACATATCCATCTTGAGAAGATGCATAGGTTGCAGCTTTGATTGGATTGCCTTGAAGTTTAATAACCGTAGATGCTGCGGTTGTACCAGAGACATCTCCACCCATTGTTTGTGAAGCTTGATTTGCGGCAGGCAATAAACCAGTGATATTAGCATTGCTAGTCAATACGATTGTGCTTGCTGCGGTTGTGCCAGTAACCGCGCCAGTCATGGTTTGGGCAGCTTGATTTGCTATTGGCAATATACCAGAGACATCGGCTGTAAGGCTGACAGAAGACCAAGTTAGTGCCGCGCCACTGCTATGTAACAATCCAATGTGATTACCGGGGTTTGGTAGCGCGTATCCATCGATTGATGACAAGATAGATGCGTTAGATGGGCCAGTTATATCTCCGCTCATCGTAACGAATGCTGTTACTGCGGCGGGCTTGAACTCTACATATCCATCAGCATTTACCCAGGTTGCCACGTAGCCATCTTGACTAGATCCCAATGCAACAGATTTTACTTTGTTGCCTTGCAATGCAACTACTGTTGATGCGGCGGTTGTTCCATTAACATCGCCCAACATCGTTTGTGATGCTTGGTTAGCAGAAGGCAAAATGCCAGTAATGAATGAATTTCCGGTAAGAGTAATTGTGCTTGCTGCGGTAGTTCCACCAACTGCCCCGCCCATAGATTGAGCAGCTTGATTTGCTGTAGGTAAGACACCAGTTACATAAATCGAACTAGCAAGATTTACAGCACTCCACGTTAATGCCCCACCAACCTCTTGTAATACACCTGCGGTTGGAGATGGCAATGAATATCCATCTAGTTTAGCAACTATTGCTGAACCAGAACTACCAGAAATATCACCACCCATTGTAACAGAGGTTGTCGCAACAGTAGGTTTGAATTCGATATATCCATCCGCATTTACCCAAGTTGCTACATAGCCATCTTGAGTAGAACCTAATGACACCGATTGAACTGCGTTACCTTGGATTTTAATAACTGAGGTTGTTGCAGAGGCTGTGGTTCCACCTGATGAAGTTACATCCCCTGTTAATGTTAGATTTTGTGAAACTTGATTTGCGGTTGGTAGTAAACCGGTGATGAAGGTATTGCCTGTAAAACTAATTGTGCTTGCGGCGGTTGTACCACCAACGGCACCACCCATTGCTTGAGCTGCTTGATTTGCTGCTGGAAGAATGCCGGTTACGTAGGTTGCGCTTGCAAGATTGATTGTACCGGAGCTTAAATATCCATCCGCACTAGAAAGAACCGCGCCAAGAGTCAATGTTGTATCTTGGATTCCAGTTGCCGTCAAATCTCCTGAACTTAATGTACCGGTTGTGCTGATATTTTGAGTTCCGAATGCTGGATTGATTTTTGTTCCAGAGATTGCAGCCCCAGCAGCAACATAGCCATCTAGGATTTGACTCCATATGGAAGTTGTTCCGCTTGTTGCAACCAATACAGTATTTGCGGTTGGGCTTGCATTAACAGCAGTTCCGTTGATTTGTAGGACTGTTGGGTCAGGATAGACGCCACCAAGATCGCCACCAGCAGAACCAGTAGGCGAGCCAGAGATTGCTACAGGTTCCCAGTAACCATCAGCCGCAACATAGATTAATGCGTAGCCGTCACTTGGAGTGCCAGCCTTGACAGAAATATTTTGTAATTTGGTTACTGTGGATGCCGCGGTTGTCCCGCTGATATCTCCACCCATTATTTGAGCGGCTTGATTTGCAGTTGGCAACAATCCAGTTAAATAATTAGCTCCACCCGCCAAATTAATTGGAGCATAGGTAAGACCACTAACTCCATTGACTTGCAATATATTGCCGGGTGTTAATGCACCAGCAACAGGAACAGTCGCCCCATTGATTGAGATTACAGTTTGAGAAGTATTGGTTCCTGTTAAATCCCCGCCAGCAGAGAATGTTGGAGCGGTTGCGACAGCTTCCCAATAACCATCAGCTGCTACGTAAGTAAGAACGTATCCATCAGTTGGAGTGCCAGCTTTGATATGAATGTTTTGTAGACCAGTGACAGTTTGGCTAGTTGATGAGCCTGATAAATCTCCGCCAGGGGTAAAGCCTGATGCTGCGATAGCCCAACTTGCTGCGCTTGGACTTGTTGCGGTCAATACGTATCCACTTACTGGGGTGCCTGTAACTGCAACTCCATTGATCTTAATTACAGTTGGGTTTGGATAATAGCCATCAAGATCCCCACCAGCAGGGCCAGTCACAGTGACTTCTAATGCTTGAGGATTCCAAGCATAACCGTCCCAAGCCAATACGTCATCAACGACAGGGCCAGCATTGCTAATTGGATTGCCTTGAATGCCAGTGACGATTGGATTTGGATATGTTAATCCAAGATCTCCAGTTGCTGGGCCATTAGGTGGTAAGCTTGTTGGGACAGGGGTTGGGGCTAAAGGTTCCCAGTCACTATTTGCTGCTACATAGGTAAGAACGTTTCCGTCAGCTGGGGTGCCGGCAAGAACAGGGATTGTTTGGATTCCAGAGACTACTTGACTGGATGAGTTTCCAGTAAGGTCACCACTGGCAACGAATACCCCCGAAACACTTGAAGGAACCCAAGCATGATAACCATCACTATATTGTAATAGCTGTCCATCAGTTGGAATTGTAGTTGAGATTGCCACGCCTTGAATAGCTCCAACACCGGGATTTGGATAGTAGCCATCAAGATCTCCACCAGCTGGGCCAACTGGGTAAGCAGGCGGAATTACTGGAGGTGGTAATGTTGTTGGAGTCCAATGATATCCATCGAATCCAAGGAATTGCCCCATTGTTGGCGCCGTAGTTAGGACTCCAATATTTTGGATTGCTGTAACGGTGTTTGCCCCGGTGTATCCATCAACATCTCCAACCATTGGTTGCTGATCTTGATTTGCAAATGGCAATGAGCCTTGAACACCGCTATTCAAACTTACCAAATTATAGATTAAGCTATTGGCTCCGCTAACTTGTAGAGTATACCCTGGAATCAATGCCCCAGAAATTGGAACAGAAGCGCCATTGATTTTATTTACAACGGTTGCGTTTGCTGGGCCAGAAACTTGTCCTGATAAAGTTTGTGGAGCCTGGTTTGCCGCTGGCAAAACTCCCGTGAACGTATTTGTGTTAGAAAGGTTTAACTTGGCATATGAAACAGCAAATGAGCCAGTGACAGTTAATACATAACCATCGATTAATCCTGCCCCAGCGGAGGGCACCGCGACGCCATTGATTTTAGCAACGGTTGGATTTGGGTAACTGCCAGATAAATCTCCGCCAGCATAGCCGTCAGGTGGCAATGTAGTTGGGATTGTTGGGAAGGCTGGGGAAGTTGCTCCATACCAATATCCATCCGTAGCATCATAGGTTAATACTTGATTGTTTGTTGGAGTGCCAGAATGAACTGGAATATTTTGGATTCTAATTACGGTTTGGGTGGTATTGTTCCCAGATAAATCTCCACCCGCAGTAAACACATTCATATTGGTGCTTAGCATTGGAACGTAAGCGCCACCATTTTGAGATACTAAAAATTGATTACTATATCCATCATAGTAGATGATGCCTTGATTAGGATTTGAAACCAAGGTTGTTAAGATTGGATTTGCAACTAACTTTCCCTCAAGCGTAATAAGACCAGTGTCCAATTGAGTAGATTGGATTGGTCCAGCTTGGATACCACCGGTGGTAAGGATGTCGGCGGTGAGGTAATTATTTACAATTGGATTACCATATGGCGATGGAGTTGGGGTGCCACCAGCTAACCATTGAGAACCGGTCCAGATTGGGTCTTGGCCTGGTAATGGAATGTTAGCAACGATTAATGCGCCAGCTCCATCCGTGTTATTAATGCTGGCTTCAAGATTATCCAAACGATTACGTACGGTTGCATAAATGCCGCTTGGTTTAATACCCAATTCATTTTCAATTTGTAGAATTGCGTCTCTTAATCTATTAACAACATAACCGGCTACGGGAGTAGTGCCATCAATAGCTGATGGTAAGGTTAAGGCTGTGTCTATTTGTACAGGATATTTTGCCATTAGTCTCTTGAATGTTATAATTCAATTATATGGCGAAAAGTTAGTAGCCTAGCGAATAAACAGGTATTAATTTGATAATCAAATCATTCATTAGAGGTAAAAGTGCCTGACGGATATACACAAGCTTTATATGTCATGAAAGCTTATAAAACAAGCTTACCGGATGGATATGTCAACTGGGGTGTAATCAACGCTCCCGATTTTACAGGACAATATTCCGGCTATAATCCATCAGAACTTATTGATATTGCGATCGATTATCAATCTGAAACTCAAGTTAATGGTTCAGCTGGTCCATTAATTGGATTTGCCGGTGGAGATCTAGGCGGTATTTATCCTGCTCCTACTGTAGTTGGGATTCAAACTGTACCAGTTGCCCCAACCATGCCAGTTGATGGTCAAGTTTATACTTATGTTGCTGCCCAAAAGGCTTGGGTTCCTAAGTTTCCCAATTTAAGTCCAGGCGGATTAACGGCAAATGCATTAGTTGGAACCGATGGTAGAGGTAATTTATCCTCTACTCTTGGAGTTAATGTCACTCATAATTTAGACGGCTATGTATTGCAGGCACAGGGCCCCGGTCTAAATAATTTGATAATGGCTCCAATAAATGTAGGTGGCGGGCCAACATTCATAAATGGTAAGTTGCCAGTAATCAATGGCGGCTCACCAATTAAAAGATATGAAATACCTGCCGTTGCTGGGACCGCCTCGACAAGCCAAACAACATTTCAAGTCATTGGATCTTTTACAACAGATATCTCATTATATCAAACAGATATAAATCACGATACAACGCTAAGAAAAATAACTTTGCAAGCGATTGTCTCATCCACCGGGATAAATGGGGAATTGCAACTATATGATTTTACTAATGGAGCCGTGATCCCGTTGACCCTTGCGAGCCCAACATTTCTTATAGATTCTATTACGCCGATACTTTTATCATCTTGGGATCTGACCCCATATTTAACACTTGTTGGACCGATCGTATATCAGATAAGATTAATTCAAGATAATTTGGGAACGGCACTTGATCAAGTTATTTGTTCAAGCTGTAAATTACAATTGGATTGGTAATATGACTTTTCAATTTAGTACGAATAACCATCCTATTAATATTACTGATGCTATATTTGGATTGAAACAATTTTTGGTATCTCTAGGGTGGAGTGTTACATCATCATCGGATGGAACCACCTATGATAGCGCGGGTGATACTATTTTAAACTCGGGGTCTGGGGCTAATGGATTAGGAAATCACTACGCTTGGTTCGTGTTGAAACAGGCTAGTGGCACTAGATCTATTTGTTTCCAAAGATTTGTATTCGATTATTTATGGAGAATCAAATATAGTGTGCCGGGGTTTGGTGGGGGATCACCTTCAGCCACACAAGTTCCAACAGCTGTAAATAACGATGAAGCTTTGCTTTTTGGAACCGGGACGGATGCCGCCCCTGATTTTAGACCATTGGGACAAAATTGCGCTGTTATGCAGTTATGTGCAGATAATACTACTCCCGCATTTTACTGGATTACCTACACAACAACAAATAATATAACTTACATTGGTAATGCTTTTATTTTTGATCCAGTTCTGTTTGGTTCTCCCGCAGACCAGGACGGATATGTTTTATATTTAGATCCCAGTCTTAATTCGTGCAAGTCAGTTAATATATCCAATCCATCATCTTCGGCATCTCCAATGTGCTACTATAGAAGAGGATTATCTAAACAAGCATTCTGCAAAATTCCTGGATGTTTTTATTCAGATTCCAACCCAACTATATTGATTCCTGGTAAATTACCAGTTAACTCCATAGATGGTAATGACGATCTTTTCCCAGTATTTTACGCTGGCTCAAGTTATTTTTCTAGCCAATACGTAACTATACATTACGGATACAAAGGAGTTTCTTCATTGATGAAATGGTGCGGTAAATCTAGAAACAATTTAGATTTAATTAGTTTATCCTCACCTGGTGATAGAATAGTATTTGGGAACATAAGCTTACCTTGGGACAGTTCGACTCCCGTGTTGGTCTAAATGGTTCTACAATACTTTACAAATTATTCTCCGCCAACGGCGACTGATGCAATTTTCCAATTGAAACAATTTTTGATTACTTGCAATTGGACAATCGTGTTCTCATCTGATGGCGTTGCAAATTCAGGTCCTAGTGATTTTCTAACTCAATCTGGAACTGGACCATTTGGATTTAATAATTTTTCTTATTTTGTAATTCAACAACCAGGCTCAACTAGACAATTTTGCTTCCAGGTTCATAACGATGTAAGTTGGAGAATAAAATATAGTATAGGTGGATTTAATACCCCGGGGGTAAATCCTCTTATAGATACCCCCGCAGGAGCGACTGGAGATGATAATATAATTTGGGGAAGTGGCACAGACACTGGTCCTAATTTTAGGAGTCTATTTAAGCCAGACAATACTTACAAATTACAAATTGGTGCAGATGATACGGGACAAGGATTTTATTTTTTTTGTTACTCATCAGAAAAATTGCCTATTACCTCAGGGATAGTATTTGATCCGCTATTGGCAGGAAGCTACGCTGTTGGCGATACGGAACCATATGTTATCTACGTGACTGGCAATTCTACGAGTGGATTTGGATTTCAAGAATTGGGGTCACTTTTAGGTAGCTGCCCATCTTGTTGGATGGGGACTGGAACTCCAAACGTTATTTTCAATAAAATCACGGCGTTGTCTACGGTTCATAATAGCGCTAGTGGAACCCCCGCTACAATTGCTCCTGGTGGAGTTGGTTCGAACCCATATACTTTTCAAGATCAATTTTTTCCCATTATTTATGGTAGAGCTGCGTATACAATTATTCACCCGCCTCCACCATTTACGACTCTTCCTAATGTGTTCAGTGCAGATACTGGATTCCCATTTGTAACCTGGGAGGCTAGCAGTGGAACATTAGCAGACTTCGTAAATGCTGGGGATAATGTTGTGTTAAGCTCTGACCCCGGCAATACTTACGTTTCTAATGGTGATTTTGGTGATAACGGAAGAGTTCTTAATTTTACAACGACGTATACTGGGCCTTCCGCCATAAATGTTACGATTAAAAATTATGCTGGAATTGACCCTCACAATCCGCCTGTTTTTCCGCCACCAGCCGCTGGATATAAAGGCATATCATCTATGATGCAATGGATTGGAACAACTCGAGGAACCGTTGGTATATTAGGAATAAATACTATTGGTGACAGAATAATAGTTAATCAGATTGTTTTACCATGGAATGATTCAACTGTAATCGTATAGGAGATTTTAATGACTTTCGTATTTAACCCAAATATAACTCCACAAAGCGGAGCCGATGCTGTCTATCAATGGAAAGAATTCATGAAGACTGGTGGTCCAGCTTGGACTGTCGTTGCTTCTGGTGATGGCTATTCAAATTACAGTAATAGTGGTGACGTAATCACATCAAAGAGTACCGGGGCTAACGGTATGTTTAACAAATTCGCCTGGTTCGTTATTCAACAACCAGCATCGACAAGACAATTTTGTTTTCAATCATTGGCCACAGTTAGCTTAACTAATCCAAATAATAATAGTGCTGTTAACTGGAGAGTTAAATATTCTACAGTTGGTTTCACTAATGGTGGAAGTGCCAACGTAACCCCAACGGCAGCCGTCAGCGTTCAAACTGGCGTAGAAGACGCTGGTGTTGTCTTAGGTAGCCCACTAGGAACTGATGCATCACCAATTGGTGCAGCTCTATTTGCCGCAGATGGTTCATATAGAATGCAGATGGCTGCTGACAATGCAGCTCCAAATGCGTTTAATTGGTTTTGCACCGTGATTCCAACCCCAGCAATTGCATCAGGATTCTTATTCGATGCAATGGCAACGGGAACTTTCCCACCAGCAGATGTTGATCCTTATCTTATATCTACATCATTGAATGGATTTGCTTCACAAACCGCAGTAGTTAATATCAATTTAAGCCCTGCGCTTGGATTCGTTAAAAAAGGATTACCAGGGGAAACATTCGCAAGTATGGGGGCGGCAACATACGCTCTACAAGGCTCTGGCCCTCTATCAAGTTTCATGGCAGATTTACCTTCAAACCCTTACAACAACACCGACGATTTGTTACCAGTGGTTTATGCTAGACCACATAGCTGGAGCCTTATTACTGGACAACATGGTATTCCAACTGGCTATAAAGGAATCTCTGGTTCATTAAAATGGTGCACAACCGATAGAACAACATTAGACATGTTATCTGTTTTATCTCCAGGTGATAGAATCGTTGTTGGAAATTTTGCATTTCCATGGAATAACAGCAACCCAATTCTATAAGCGGGTGCAATGGTTTACAGATTCTTAAATACAGTAATGCCTAGCGATGGCGCCGACGCCCTATTTCAGTGGAAACAGTTTATGACTGGCACCATTCATTGGACCGTTACCGCTTCGTCTGATGGCGTTGGAAATTTTAGCAATAGCGTTGATATCCTAAGCTCAGGCGGTACTGGCAATAATGGATTGAATAATGCTTTAGCTTGGTTTGTCATTGAAATGCCAACATGGGATGGATATCAAAGACAATATTGTTTTCAGAGAAGTAATTTTGATGATAGTCAATGGCAAATTACCTATACTGTTTCAGGATTTTTAACCAATGGAACCTTAACAACCGTCCCCACCGCTGGAAGCTATAATGGCGTTACCCCAGATCAAGTTTTATTACTGGGGAAAGATTCTGGATTAACCCAATCATTCCAACCTCTATTTTCCCAAAGCACTATACCGTATATATTTAATTGTATTGCTGACGATGCGCCGCCATATGGAATGTTTTGGTTTGCCTATGGTCAAGCAGAACAATTTGGGTCACCATCAATTAGGATTTCTTCCATATTTCTAATAGACCCATTGCTACCTGCGAGTTACCCATCTGCTTTTGATCAAGATCCATATGTATATTACATTGATGCGACAACATCCTACACTAATATATTAATGCCTAATATTGCGAATTCATTATCTCAAAATATAGGACAGACATATGTAAGAAGGGGATTAACGCATCAACAATTCGTTAGGCAGGGGATTACAAAGGGTGGAGTTACTGCGGCTTGCTATGGATTCAGAGGAGGATATAAGATTAATGGAGATTTAGTTTACTTGAATTATGTTCTTGCTCCTAGTATCCCTGCTAACAATCAAGTAACGAATGCTTTCAATGAGCAAGATGATTTTTTTCCAATATATTATTTTGCTCTCCCTGGGGTAGCAAGTCAATTTTCAACATATAGGGGTGCTTCAACTATAATTTCTTACGCATCTCAACTAAGATATAATGGAGATTTATTAAGCATAAATAATCCTGGTGATTATTTGTATCTAAACGGTGTTGTTATCCCTTGGAATAACACAACTCTTCCGATTTTATAGGTGATGAATGTCAGAAAATAGTGGAAATGATTTTACAACTGGCCCATCCTCTCTTACAGAATCAGAGGGGACTACGCCATATCCTGCTCAACAGCTTCCAACAACTCGATTTATGCAATCGAATTATCCTGTCCCTTATAACGCAGAATATTCCGATGACATACCTCAAGCTGGACATTCCCCATATCTTTCAGCTGAATCAACGACTACCGTTGGATTTGCCGCTCAAGATTTAGCAGGGGCAGAATTTGCCAATAAGAATGTGGATGGGTATTCACATCAAACTATGCCTTTTGATTCTCAGTCCCTAGCGGATTCTGGCAATGATTTCTTACTTCATGAATCAGCACTCATGTCTGCGTTTTTAGGCAATCAATATGATGAAACGCTGTTTCAACTTACCCAAGCGGTTTTGGCTCCTGATGAGGCTGAGTACTGGGGATGTGGAAGTGTCAATGGTGGAATAGCTACAGGAACAAGATACTACAAAATGTTGGCGAGAGACGTAGATTGTCCAAGTACTAGCTTTGTAAGTTGGGTTGTTATCAACACCCCAGACCCTTCTGGGATGTTTTATCTTGGGCTAAAGTGTGGTTCAAGCCCATTGGCTGATGTCGCGATAGAAGCAGAATGGTTTATACCAAATTAAGGAATTATGACATACAACTTTAGCACAAGCAATTACGCTCGAACCGGGTCTGACTGGATTTTTCAATGGAAAGAATTCATGAAGACTTTAGGGTGGGCTATTGTTTTTTCAAGTGATGGTTACAGCTCCTTTACTAACAATGATGTCCTCACAACTTACAAGACTGGCCCAGGTGGACTAGGAAATCCGCGAGCTTGGTTTGTAATCGAATCTCCAGCATTAGGTGGTGCACAGTTTTGTTTTCAACGAAGCAACCTTACAACTGCACAAAATGGAAATATATTTTGGAGAATAACATATTCTATAACAGGGTTTGACTCTGGGAGCCCAAATTTGACCACCGTGCCCACAGCAAATATCTCTCCTTTTACCAATGAACCAGATCAAAGAACTGTGTTCGGAACTGGAACTGATGGATATCCTGGGTTTATAAAGTTATTTAATTCTCAAGCCGATCAAGTGTATCGTTGTAGTTTTATGGCAGACGATGCCGCCCCTTATGGTTGGTATTGGTTTGGTAATAATATTTACGATATTGCCCCTAGAACCGGGCTTGCTAATTTATTTGTTTATGATCCTTTAATTGCTGGCTCTTATCTGAATTCACTAGATGAAGACCCATACATTATATATATTGATGGGAGCCAAAGCGTCGGAACGAGTAATTTTTTCGTTACTGCGCCAAATTCAGTATCAATAACTTCTTTTTATAAGAGGGGAACTCCGCAAGAAGAGGCGGTTAGTTTGACCGGATATCCTCTATCTTGCTTTGGATTATCGGGATTTACTATAGCACTCGTTCCATTTGGAATTCCACAAAATATATTTAATCAAAATGACGATCTATTTCCATTGTTATGGGCAAGGGGTGGAAGTCAAGGGTATCCAAATGGATATAAGGGGCAATCAACTTTTATCAAAATGTGCGGAACACAAAGAGAAAGTTATGATAGATTGAGTATTTTAAGCATCGGTGATACGGTGGTGATTGGGCAAATTACTCTACCTTGGAATGGGGACGAATTAATAGTATAATAATGTGTATTCTTGCTAACTGACTGATATAATACTGCATATGAATACATTTGACATTGGGATAGTGGGGAGCGGAGTGGCTGGAACCTTCGCCGCATATAAGATTGCCAAAGAACATAAGAATCTAAAAGTTGTCCTATTTGACCTTGGCAGACCACCTGCAAAAAGACGCAGACAACTAGAAGGATTCTTTGGTGTATTACCCAATTCCGATGGTAAATTTTATCTCAATGACATTGAAAAAATCTCTCATGTCGTTGGCAGCAGAAAAGCAAAGGCTAGCTCTAAATACGTATCAAATGTTTTAAGAAACGTTTCCGATTTTAAGACCATCAAGGATAAGGCTCCAAGCGTATCTATGTTGAAAAAGATTGACAAATTTGGATACACTTTCAATCTAAATGATCATATCCAGATTTATCCAAAAGAAATCCATGCTCTCTCCAAATTTGTAGCAGAGGGAATTGAATCTGCTCAAAACATTACATTTAATTTTGATGATGAAGTCAAGGGAATTACAAAGCAAAAAAATGTATTCCATGTTCAGACAGAAACCAAAGAAATTAAGTGCAAGAAAGTTTTAATCGCTGTAGGAAGATCGGGTTGGCGCTGGGCATCTGATTTATATTCTAAATTCGGAATCATTGAAAGTAACAATGTAGCCAGATATGGCATAAGAATTGAGTTACCTTCATCTTCGGTTAAAGATTTCAACAAGTCCAACTGCACTTTATTGAAGGGCGATGATTTAGAGATTGGGCCACTTTCCTGGTATGGAACTGTTATTCCAGAGGATCATGTTGATTTAGCTATATCGGCGTTTCGTTCCAACGAAAACAGATGGAAGAGTGATAAAGTATCATTTTCTTTTATTGGAAATCGTCCAGTTGAATCAAATGGGTTCGAGCAGACTGATAGAATTGGTAAATTGACATTCGTTCTATCAAATGATAGAATTGTCAAGGAAAAAGTTTCAACCATTTTTGCAGGTAAGAGTAAGATTTCTATCATTAAAGAATACAGTTGGCTTGCAGATGAATTACAGGCGCTATCGAGTGTGATACCAGATGTTTTAACGAAGGCTTATTTTCACGTTCCAACGATTTTGCCTCTTGTCCCAGAGATAAATATTGGAGAAGATTTGTCTACAGAGATCCCTGGGTTATATGTTGCTGGAGAAAGTGCAGGAATTACGGGTATATTAGCTGCGGCAGCCACAGGCTCAATCGCTGGCTCCGAGATGTGTAAATAGAGGAATTATGACAAATAAAAATCCAGATCAAACAAATGGTTCAGGTGAAGAGTTTAAGGATTCAAACATAAAGTATGTTTTAAGTAAATTTGAATTTGATTTATATCATGAGAGTGATGATTTAAATTTTCCTGTGGTTAGAGTCAAACGAATAGCTGTGGGAAAAACCGAAAAGTGGAAATTATTTTTAAATGAAAAATTATATCTCACCATAGAAGGAACTAAACTTTCCAATAAAGAAAAAGAATTTTTAAGAACTGTGGAAGGCGTAAATTTTCTGATAAAAGAAACAAAAAATAGAGCTAAATCTTTTAACGCAGTAAAAACTGAATTAAAAAAAATAATTAACGAAAAGCTTGATCTTAAATAACTAGTGATTATGTTGTAATGGTGAAAACTTGTATTAAATGTGAAACGAATCAACCGATTGAAAATTTCCCGAAAATGGGGAACATTTGTAAATCTTGTGTTAAAATTTATCAACAAGAATATCGTAAAAATAATAAAGAGAAATTATCAGAAAATAAAAAAGTTTATCATCAAGAGAATAAAAATAAAATAAATGAGTATTCTAGGGGATACCGTAAAGAAAATAAAGATTCGCTTAAAGCACAGAGAAAAAATTATGTTAGTGAAAATAGGGAGAATATAAAAGAATATAACTCTAAATATAGAGAAGAAAATCTAGAAGATTTAAAAATTTATCAACAAGTATACAGACGAGAAAATAAAGAAAAGGTGAATGCTTTAAATAGAGATTTTCATAATAGAAATAAGAATAATCCAGCGTATAAATTTCGCAAAAACATATCTAGAATGATCAATTTTTTATTAAAACAAAATAATTCATCTAAAGCCGGAGAAAGTTGCCTTCAATATTTACCATTCACATTAGAAGAGCTAGAAGCTCATATTGAGAATCATTTTGAACCTTGGATGACTTGGGAAAATCACGGAAAGTATATTTTAAAGACATGGAATGATAATGACCAAACGACATGGACTTGGCAATTAGATCATATAAT
>Ga0265338_10004552_pt1 | contig 18666 bp, 18 predicted proteins | sample 42126metaG_FD_193579 | JGI IMG/M metagenome (GOLD analysis project Ga0265338, IMG submission 193579) | Rhizosphere microbial communities from Carex aquatilis grown in University of Washington, Seatle, WA, United States - 4-21-26 metaG | ecosystem: Host-associated > Plants > Roots > Rhizosphere... | reverse complement strand
GCCGGTTTCTGTCAAGCGAACCCGCCTTGACAGAAACCGGCCGGCAAACCGGGGAACGCCCCACGGGGCCGGCCGCCCCGCCCCGCGAACCCGCCGCGCCACGGTGCGCGCGAAGCGCGCACCCGAAACCGCCAGCCACCCGCCGGCCGGCACCAGGCCACCCGCCGCCACACCGCCGCGAGCCCGCACCGGGCGCGCCCACCAGGACCAGCCGACCGAAACCCGCCGCCCGTCCCTGGGCAGCGCCAGCCAGCCAAACCCCCAGGCCAGACAGTCAGAGCAGTCAGCCAAGTCAGGCCGCAGTCAGGACACCGCGCTCACGAAAACGGACAACAGGGACGATACAGTCATCAAACAGGCATCGGATAGTCCGATGCCTGTTTTTCTATAAAATGCTGTGACCTGCCTGTATGGCCAGTATCCGATCACTGTGCAGGGTCAAGAGAAGGTCTTGACTAATCTGATGGGGAGTCGAAAAACCAGCAAAAACTGATGGGAAGTGGCGTAGGGACAGGGCGCTCGGCCACGCTCACCGCCCGGCGCTCAGCCGGGCCTGAAGCGTAGTTAGCCGAAGATGGAAGCCGAAGCCGATGCGCCGTTAGCCAGTGCGTCGCCGGAGAGGGGCGCGGCGCGCTGGGCTCTCGGTCCTGGCCGTCGGCGGGTTCCGCCGGCGCCGGCGGGGACGCGCGCCACGGTCTTCCTGGAGCGCAGCGACCGGAAGGGCTTTGACGCATCGGCAATAGCGCCCTGGCTGCCACACCCGCGCGTCCGGGATGGCTAGGGCCCCGGGCTCAGGGGCGCGGGGTGAGGCGCAGGCCGGCCAGGTCGCCGTCGTTCAGCCACTCCTTGAGCATCCCGAAGTAGGCCGACGACAGGCCGGGGTAGTTGACGTTCTTGCTCGGCCGGGCGTCCAGCGCCCCCTCGTTGTTCCACCGGCTCGGCGTGCAGCTCTCCAGGAAGGCGCGGCTGCCCATCAGCGCCAGGCCGGCCCCGGCGGTCAGCTTGGTCACGTAGTCGCCCTCGGCCGCCTGGTCGGCCTCGCCGATCGCGCCGCGCCGTTCCAGCTCCGCCACCAGCTGCCCGATGTGCTCCCCGGTGCTCTCCAGGTTGTGCACGAAGTTCACCGTGGCGGTGCCCTGCATGTTGTTGGTCGGCAGCAGGAAGAAGTTGGGGAAGCCGTTGCTCATGATCCCGTGCAGGGTCTCTGGCCCGTCCGCCCACTTGGCCGAAAGTCGCTGCCCGTCCCGCCCGGTCACGTCGAACCCGATGCGGTCGGTGTAGGCGGCGTCCTGGTCGAACCCGGTGGCCAGGATGAGGCAGTCGAGCTGGTACTCCCGCCCGTTGGCGATCACCCCGTGGGCGGTGACCCGCTCCACTCCCTTGCCGTCGGTGTCCACCAGCGTGACGTTGGGCAGGTTGAAGGCGGGGAGGTACTCGTCGTGGAAGGCCGGCCGCTTGCACATGTAGCGGTAGTAGGGCTTGAGCGCCTCGGCCGTCTCCGGGTCGTTCACCGTCGACGCCACCCGGGCCCGGATCTTCTCCATGTGCTCCAGGTCGAGCAGCTCCCGCCGCTCGGCCAGTTGCTCGGGGGTCAGGTCGCCGTAGCCGTCGCTGTTCATCATCGCCTTGTAGAAGACCGTCCAGCCGTCCTGGACCAGGTCCTCGGCGACCGTGGCGCCGTTGGTGACCGCGGTGAAGTTCTCCCGGCGGCGGCGCTGCCAGCCCGGCTCAAGCGAGGCCGCCCACACCGGGTCGGTCTCCACGTTGTCCCGCGGCGCGACCGTGGACGGCGTCCGCTGGAACACGTACAGCTCCTTGGCCGACTCGCCCAGCGGGGCCACGATCTGGATGGCGCTCGCCCCGGTGCCGATCACCCCGACCGTCTTGTCGTGCAGCTTGGTGAGCCGGCTGCTGGTGTCGCCCCCGGTGTAGTCGTAGTCCCAGCGGGAGGAGTGGAACAGCTTCCCGGTGAAGTCGTCGATGCCCGGGATGGCGGGCAGCTTGAGCGAGGTGAACGACCCGTGCGCGACGACCACGTAGCGGGCCAGGAAGTCGTCCCCGCGGTCGGTGCTGACCTGCCACGCGCCGTCGTCGCCGGACCAGTGCAGCCCGCTGACGGCGGTGTGGAACAGGGCCAGGTCGTACAGGCCGAAGTGCTCGGCGACCTGCCGGGCGTAGCCGCGGATCTCCTCGCCGTAGGAGTAGCGGTGCTTCGGCATGTAGCCGAGCTCCTCCAGCATCGGCAGGTAGATGTAGGACTCGACGTCGCACATCACGCCCGGGTAGCGGTTCCAGTACCAGACCCCGCCGACGTCCCCCGCCTTGTCCACTACCCGGATCCGGTTGATCCCCGCCTTGCGCAGGTGCGCGGCCGCCATCAGCCCGCCCCAGCCGGCCCCCACCACCAGCGCGTCCACCGCGTCGGTGGCCGGATCCCGGCCGGCCACCGGGGTGTAGGGGTCAGCCAGCAGCTCCTCGCGCCCGCGCAGGTCGAGCAGGTCACGGCGGTGGGGGTCCTGGCGCTTGTCGCGCTCCTGCCGGTACTTGGCCCTGGCCTGGTCGAGTTCGCCGCCGCCGAGGCCAGCACTGCCCGCGTTCGTGCTCGTCATCACCGATAGTCCTTCGTGCTCTGGCCAGGTCCGCATCTATTGCCGAGACTAGGAGAAGAGTATATTCATGTAAAGGATTCAACTGAGTAATCTGGAGACAGCCATGGCGCAGCCCGACAAGGTCATCAGCGAGGTGCTCGGCCTGCTTGAGCCGATGGTCACGCAGGACGGCGGATCACTGCGGGTGGCCGAGTTCTCGGCTGAGCGGTCGGCGCTGGTTGTCGACTACGTCAAGGGCGTCAACGAGGCGTGCGCGTCGTGCATCATCGACGGTGAGTCACTGAAGGCCTTCATCGACGAGGGACTGCAGACCCGCGGGGTGCACCTCAGCGAGATAACCGTCAGCGAGCCGGCGGCCTGAGGGCGGCCGGCGTGGTTACCGTTGCCCAGTGGGACGACCTGGCGGCGAAGGTCAGCAACTGGGGCCGCTGGGGCGCCGACGACCAGCGCGGCACGCTGAACCTGGTCACCCCGGAGGTCGTGCGCAAGGCCGCCGCCACCGTGCAGGCCGGCGACACGTTCTCCCTCGCCATGTCCCTGTCGCTGGACGGCCCGCAGAACGGCACCGGCGTTCCTGGCCGGATCAACCCGCTGCGCACCATGCTGGCGGTCAACGCGCCGATGGGCGAGGGTCCCGACGCGGCCCTCTACAGCGACGACATCGTGGTGACGCCGACCCAGGGCGCCACCCACTGGGACGCGCTGTCGCACGTCAGCCACCGCGGGAAGATGTACAACGGCATCCCCGCGGGCGCGATCGACGCCTTCGGCGCCTGGAAGCTCGGCATCGAGGACGCGGGCAACATCGTCTCCCGCGGCATCCTGCTCGACGTGGCCGGCCACCAGGGCGTGGGCCGGCTGCCGACCGGCTTCAAGGTCACCAGGGAAGTGCTCGAGCAGGTGGAGGAGGCGCAGGGGGTCCCGGTCGAGGAGGGCGACATCCTGCTGGTCCGCACCGGGCAGGCCGGGTTCTTCCTGGACGGCGATGTCCCCGGGTACCGCAAGCACCCGGTGCCCGCGCTCGACTGGGACGCGCCACTGTACTTCTACCAGCGCGGCGTGGCCGCGGTGGCGCTGGACAACATGTCGTTCGAGCTGCTGCCGTCGAGCGTGCCCGACCTGACACTGCCGGTGCACGTGCTCTGCCTGGTGATGATGGGCTTGCTGCAGGGGCAGAACTTCGTGTTCGAGGACCTGGCGGCCGCCTGCGCCGCCGACCGCCGCTACACGTTCCTGCTCCAGGCCACCCCGGAGCGGTTCCTGCGTAGCACCGGCGGCCTGGTCAACCCGGTGGCGATCCGCTGATGGCGGCCGACTTGCCGGTGACCGGGTTCCTGCGCGGCGTGCTGCCTGCCCTGTTGCCTGACACCCTGCCCTGGGCGTCCGGGTCGCGGCTGCCCGCCGCCGTCACCGCCAAGCTGACCAGCGACACGGTGCGGGCGGCGCGCGTGCCGGCCGGCGTGCACCTCGCGTTCTCCGGGTCCGCCCAGGCGGTCGAGATCGCGGTCCGGCCGGGGATGCGGACCAGCGTTCCCGCCCCCACCCTGGCGGGAGAGGCGTTCGTCGCGCGGGTCCCCGGCCAGCCGGCCGTCACCGTCCCGCTGTTTCCTGACCGCCAGTCGGTTCCTGACCGCCAGCCGGCCAGCCGGGAACTGGTGACGCTGCGGGTACCGCTGCCCGCGCGCGACCCGGACGCGGTGGTCCGGCTGTACCTGCCGGAAGCGGTCGAGGTCCAGCTCGACCGCCTGTCCGCGATCGGCGGTGACCTGGCGCCAGCCCCCCGCGGCCCGCTCTGGGTGGTCTACGGCGACTCCATCAGCCAGGGCTGGTCGGTGACCGAGCCCGGCCTCGCCTGGCCCTCCCTGGTCGCCCAGGAACTCGGCCTTGACCTGGTCAACCTGGGGTTCGCCGGGTCGGCCAGGGGTGAGCTGCTCGCGGCCGACGTGGTCGGCGCCTCCGGGGCGGACGCGGTCGCGCTGGCCTGGGGCACCAACAACTGGTCGTCGCTGCCGACCGACGCCACCGTGATCGGCGGCACCATGCGGCTCTTCCTCACCGCGCTGCGCCAGGGGCTGCCCGCCGCGCCGGTGGTGGTGATCAGCCCCATCGTCCGCCCCGACGGCGAGGACACCCCCAACCGGTTCGGCGCCACCCTGCGCGACCTGCGGACCGCCCTGGAAGCGGCGGTGCTCCGCTTCGCGGCCGACACCGGCGACCAGCGGGTCACCCTCGTCCCCGGCCGCGACCTGGTGGCGGCCGGGCAACTGGTCGACGGCATCCACCCCGGTGACGACGGGCAGCGAAGCCTCGCCGACGGCGCGCTGCCGCACGTCGCGGCGGGACTCGGGCTGGCCGCCGCGCACAGCCATACCGGTTCTTAGGCACTCGCGTTCGGAGACAGGCATGGACAGCAGCAAGGCATTCCGGCTCGACGGCAAGGTAGCGATCGTAACCGGCGGCGGTGGCGGGATCGGCTCAGCCAGCGCGGCCGTGCTGGCCGGGGCGGGCGCCCGGGTGGTAGTCGCCGACCTCGACCTGGACAAGGCGGAGGAGGTGGCCAAGCAGATCACCGGTGACGGCGGCGAGGCCGCCGCCCGCGCGGTGGACGTCACCGACCCGGCCGCCCTGCGCGCCCTGGTCGACTGGACCGCGGCTGAGTTCGGCCGGCTCGACGTGCTGCACAACAACGCGGGCATCATGATCCGCACCCAGCTACTCGACGTCTCCCCGGAGGAGTTCGAGCGGATCCTGTCGGTGAACATGAAGAGCATCCTGTACGGCACCCAGGCCGCCGCCCCGGTGATGCGGCCCGGGTCGAGCATCGTCAACACCCTGTCCAGCATCATCGACTACAGCACGGTCGGCACCGGCTCCTACGCGGCCTCCAAGAAGGCGGGCGAGGCGCTCACCCGCACCTTCGCCATCGAGCTGGGGCCGCGCGGCATCCGGGTCAACGCCGTCGCCCCCGGCTGGACCGAGTCCGGGATCACCCGCGGCAAGCACATTAACGAGGCGGGCGAATTCAACCAGCAGTCGTTCGACGACGTGGCCGGGAAGATGGCGGCCACCTCGCCGCTCGGCACCATCGTCGAGGCGATCGACTCCGCCTACGCGGTGCTGTACCTGGCCGCGGACGCGTCCCGGTACGTCACCGGCCACGTCGTCCGGGTCAACGGCGGCTCCTCGATGGCCTGAGCCGGATCCAGCCAACCGGATCCGGCCAACGAGAGACGAAGCGAGAGACGAGGACACGCGCATGGGCAGGCTGGAAGACAAGATCGCGCTCATCACCGGCTCGGCCCGGGGCATGGGGGCCGCCGAGGCACGGCTGTTCACCCGGGAGGGCGCGCAGGTGGTGGTCACCGACGTGCTCGACGACCTCGGCGCGCAGACGGCGGCCGACATCGGGGCCAAGTACCTGCACCTGGACGTGACCTCGGTGGCGGAGTGGGAGATCGCGGCCCAGTACGTGACCGACACCTTCGGGCGGCTCGACATCCTGGTCAACAACGCCGGCATCGTGTCGGCCGGGCTTGGCCGGCTCGACGAGATCTCGGTCGAGGAGCACCTGCGGCTGTTCGACGTCAACGTGCACGGCGCCTTCTACGGGATGCGCGCGATGCTGCCGCTGCTCGAGCAGGGCCACGGCGCCTCGGTGGTGAACATCTCCTCCATCGACGGCCTGGCCGGCGTCGCCTCGCTGGCCAGCTACGTCTCCACCAAGCACGCGCTGCTCGGGCTCAGCCGCTCGGCCGCCCTCGACCTGGGCCCGCTCGGCATCCGGGTGAACACCATCCACCCGGGGATCATCGAGACGCCCAACGTGCTGTCCCGGGGCGACGCCAAGCTCGCCCGGCTGCACCGGACGCTCGAACGGCAGCCGCTGCGCCGCATCGGCCAGCCCGAAGAGGTCGCCAGCATGGCGCTGTTCCTCGCCTCCGACGAGGCCTCGTACTGCACCGGGGCCGCCTTCACGGTGGACGGCGGCCACCTGGCCGGCCCGTACCGCGAGCCTCCGGTCTGACCGCGCCCGGGTTACCGCGACCGCTGGGTCGACCCGGCGTCCACCGGCAGCGAGACTGACGTGACGTACCGGGCCTCGTCGCTGAGCAGGAACAGCACCGCGTTGCTGATGTCGCGCGGCTCTACCCAGGGCACCGGGAGCGCGTTGAACCGCGTGTAGGCGGGGATCGCGTCCTCCAGCGTCGGGTTCTCCAGGTCCGGGCGGAACACCCGGTACAGCGCGTCGTTGAGCAGCATGTCGGTGCTGACGTTGGTCGGGTGGACGGTGTTGACCCGGATCCGCTGGGGCGCGAGCTCGTTGGCCAGGCTGCGCATGAGGCCGACCACGCCGTGCTTGGCCGCGGCGTAGTGCGCGATGTTGCCCCCGGTGCGCAGGCCCGCGGTAGACGAGATGATGACGATCGAGCTTCCCTCGCCGAGATGGGGGAGGGACGCCTGGCAGGTGTTCCAGACCCCGGTCAGGTTGATGTCGATCATCGTGCCCCACATCTCGGCCGACATCTCCGCGGCCGGCGCCGCGCTGGAGATGCCGGCGTTGGCGACCACCCCGTCGAGGTGCCCGAGCTCGGCCACGGCCGCGTCGAGCACCGCCCGCAGCCCGGCCGGGTCGCGCACGTCGGCCTGGGCGGCGATCATCCGCCGGTCGAGCGCCTCCACCTGCTTCACCGTCTCGGCCAGGTCGGCCGGGGTGGCGGCCGGGTAGGCCACCGTCGGCACGGCGGCGCACAGGTCGATGCCGATGATGTCCGCCCCCTCCTCCGCCAGCCGGATCGCGTGGCTGCGGCCCTGGCCCCGCGCCGCGCCGGTGATGAACACGACCTTGCCGGCCATCCGGTCACCCATGGCTGCTTACCTCCGCGTTGGTCATGAACGCCTTCCGGGCGCATGTGGTTAGAGACATATCAGTTATCTAAGTGTACTGCCGAATCGTTGACACGGGTTTAATGAGTTATCTAATGTAAATCTTCAGACGACGGGACTGGAGGGTCGCCAGCCGCCGGGAAACGAGGTGTCTGACGCATGTCCACCGCGATTGAGATCATCATCAACGCGCTGACCCTGGGCTGCACTTACGCGCTGGTCGGGGTGGGATTCGTGGTGATCTTCCGGGCGACCAAGGTGATCAGTTTCGCGCAGGGCGTCTTCATGATGATCGGCGCGCTGCTGTTCGCCGGCTTCGCCCGGGCCGACTGGCCGACCTGGCTCGGGATGCTGGTCGCCATCGTGGCCATGGCGGCGCTCAGCGCGCTCACCTACCAGGTGGTCTTCGGCCGGCTGGCCGGCCTCGAGCCGTTCGTGGTGGCGATCGGCACGGTCGGCCTTGGCACCCTGTTCGAGGCGATCGGGCTGATGATCTGGGGCCCGTCGACCATCTCGATGCCGCAGCTCTTCAGCATCAAGCTCTACCACGTCTACGGATCGGCCGGCCTCAACGCGGTCAGCATCCTCACCCTGGCCGTCACCGCGGCGGCGTTCGCCCTGGTCGGCGCCGGCCTGTACTTCACCCCGACCGGGCTGCGGATGCGCGCGGTCGCCAACGACACCCCGCTCGCGGCCTACCACGGCCTGGCGGTGAACCGGCTGTCGGTGGGCGCCTGGGCCATCGGCGGCGGCACCGCGGCCCTCGCGGGCGTCATCTTCCTGCTCGGCACCCAGCCGGACCCGGCCACCATCGACTCGCTCGGCCTGCTGGCCTTTCCCGCCATCCTGCTCGGCGGCTTCGACTCGATCATCGGCTGCCTGGTCGGCGGCATACTCATCGCCCTCGTGCAGACGATCACCGTCCAGTACGTGGGCGGCAACTACCAGGATGTCGTGGGGTACGTCGTGCTGCTGCTGTTGCTGACCGTGCGCCCGCAGGGCATCTTCGGGCGCGTGGATGCGAGGCGGCTGTGACGACCAGCGAGGTGCGGGAGCAGGAGAACCGGCGCGTCCCGCCCGCGGTGGCGTCCGGCTGGCGGACGCTGCTTACCGACCGGCGCCCGCTGTGGGCGGCCGGGTTCGTGGTCGTCTCGGTGCTGGTACTCGCCGGCGGCCAGTCGATCGTCTTCCAGGGCACCCTGATCACCATCTACGCCATCGTCGCGCTCAGCCAGGAGTGGCTGTTCGGCCGGGCCGGGCAGATTTCACTCGGCGCGTCCGCGCTGATGGCCGTCGGCGCCTATATCACCGCGCTGACCAGCGAGACCTCCGGCTTCCCGTTCCCGCTGCCGATGGTGCTCAGCGTGCTCGGCGGCGCCGTGGTGGGGCTCATCATCGGCGTGCCCGGGCTCCGCTTCCGCGGCCTGTACCTGATGCTCACCACGCTGGCGCTGCAGTTCATCGTCAGCTTCCTCGGCCAGGACATCGAGGGCACCAGCCACCAGTCCGGTTTCACGGTTGACTCGCCCGACTGGCTGACCAACCCGCAGTGGATGCTGTTCCTCTGCCTGGCCCTGCTGGCGGTGGTAATGCTGCTGCTCGACGGCATGTACCGCAGCGCGCCCGGCCGGGCCTGGAACGCCATCAAGCAGAACGAGGTGGCGGCGGCGGTGATGGGCGTGTCCACCGTCAAGTGGAAGATCCTGGCGTTCGTCGGCAGCTCGGCCATCTGCGCGCTCGGCGGGTCGCTCTACGCGTACAACCTCGGCAACGTCGACTACAACTCGTTCTCCCTCGACCTGGGGCTGACCATCGTGGTCATCGTGTTCGTGGGCGGGGTCGGCCGGATCTTCGGCGCGATCGTGGGGGCGGTCTTCATCGGCTACCTGCCGACGGTGCTCGGCGACATCAGCAACCTGTTCCCGTCCGGCGGCACCGCGTCGACCTGGCTGCAGACCAACGAGCCGCTGATCGCCTCCGCTATCTACGGCTTCCTGCTGCTCATCGTGCTGCTGTTCGAGCGCGGCGGCATCGCCGAGCTAATCGCCCGGCTCATCGACTTCGGACAACGTGGGAACCGGTGGAAGAAGAGGGCGGCCTGATGACCGGACAATCGCCGGCGCCGGACCGCCTGGCGCCGCAATCCGCGGTCGCCGCGCCGCTGCTGCGGGTGAGCGACGTCCGGGTCACCTACCGCAACGGCGCGGTAGGGGTGGAGGGGGCCGGGCTCACCGTCGAGCCGGGCCAGATCGTCGCGGTGGTCGGCCGCAACGGGGCCGGGAAGACCAGCACGCTCCGGTCCATCGCTGGCTTCCTGCGCAGCGAGCACGTGAAGGTGGCGGGCTCGGTCCAGGTCCGCGGACGGGAGCTGGCCGGCCGCCCGCCGGCCAAGTCGTTCAAGGCCGGGGTGGTGCTGGTCGCCGAGCGGGACAAGGTGTTCTCCGAGCTGACCGTGCAGGAGCACCTGCGGCTGGTGTGGCGCGCGGGGGCCGACACCCCCACCCAGTTCCCCGCCCTGGAAAACCTCCGCGGCCGCCGGGCCGGCCTGCTCAGCGGCGGCGAGCGGCAGATGCTCGCCCTCGAGCTGGCCTACCGGCACAAGCCGTCGCTGATGCTGGTGGACGAGATGTCGCTCGGCCTGGCCCCGGTCGTCATCCGCACCCTGATGCCCCAGCTGCGCGACCTGGTCGAGTCCACCGGGGCCGGCCTGGTGCTGGTCGAGCAGGACATCGTCAACGCCCTGCAGGTCGCCGACTACGTGTACGTCCTCGACCACGGCCTGCCGGTCTGGGAAGGGCCGGCCGCGGACACCTCGGCCGAGGAACTCGGCCGACGCTTCCTGGGAGCAGCAGTCTCATGACCGACGCCAGCACCGCCAGCACCGCCAGCCCGGGTTTCCTGCGGGTCGAGTCGCTCAGCATCGCCTTCGGCGGGGTGCGAGCGGTCGACGACGTCAGCTTCACCGCCGCCCACGGCTCGGTCGTCGGGATCGTCGGCCCCAACGGCGCGGGCAAGACGACGCTGCTGAACGGCGTCTCCGGGGTGCTGCCGCTGGCCACCGGCCAGGTCTGGCTGGAAGACACCCGGCTGGACACGCTGCCCGCGCACCGGATCGCCGAGCACGGGATCGCGCGGACGTTCCAGGCGGTGGAGGTGTTCAACGACTTCAGCGTCCTCGACTACCTGCTGCTTGGCCGGCTGCGCTTCCAGGTGACCTCGCTGATCGCCACCGCGCTGCAGTTGCCGCGCACCCGTAAGTCCGAGCGCGCCGAACGGGAGCGGGCGATGAGTGCCCTCGCCCAGTTCGACCTGGCGGCCACCGCCGGCGTTCCGCTCCGCGAGCTCGGCTACGGCCAGCGCAAGCTGGTCGACCTGCTGCGCGCCCGGCTCGCCGAGCCCCGGCTGCTGCTGCTCGACGAGCCGACCTCGGGCACCTCCACCCAGGACCGGGAGCAGCTCCGCCGGGTGCTGCTTGACTCCCGTGAGCAGGGCGTCACCACCGTGGTGGTCGACCACGACGTCCGGTTCGTGTCCGACACCTGCGACAAGATCGTGGTCATCACCTCCGGCCAGAAGATCGCCGAGGGGGAGCCGGAAGAGGTGCTGCAGCGCCCCGATGTCGTACAGGCCTACATCGGCGGCTGAGCTGGCCGGCGGCTGGAGTCAGCCGCACCCGTTCGGGATCATCGAAGGCGTCAGCGGGCGCGCGGGAAGTCGACCCGGTCGGCCGACTCGCCCCGGCCGATGAAGGCGGTAGCCACCATCTCGGGCGGGAACAGGCCGTGCCCGACCAGCCCCGGCACCGCTGACAGGCGGGCGGCGAGGGCCGCCGGGTCGTCGACCGGCCCGTGGTAGTCGGCGATCACGCCGCCGTCCGGGCTGAGCGGCACGTCCCGCAGCGACGCCGGGCTGACCAGCCGCAAGGTGGCGCGCAGCCCGAAGGAGAGCAGCTCAAGCGGTACCGGGGCGCTCAACGCGGAGACCGGCTTGGACGAGTCGGCGATGACGACGAACCGCTCCGCCGCCCCGGCCACGATCTTCTCCCTGGTGTGGGCGCCGCCGCCGCCCTTGACCAGCCAGCCGTCGGGGGCGATCTGGTCGGCGCCGTCGATGGTGATGTCGAACCGGTCGATGCTGGTGACGTCCTCGATCCGCAGCCCGAGCTCGCGCGCGGCGTGCTCGGTGCGCGGCGAGGTCGCCGCGCAGAGGATGTCGAGTGACCGCTTGGCCAGGGCCGGCAGCAGGTAGGCGACGGTCGAGCCGGTGCCGAGGCCGACCGTCATGCCGCTCTCGACCAGCTCCGCCGCCGCTTCCGCAGCGACCTGCTTCTCTCGCTCAGTGCTCATCCCGGTCCCCTCCAGGCGGTGATCGTTGTCCGCCCCACCGTACGGTGAGCCGTCGGCGGCGTCACCGGGAGGTGCGGTTAGCGGGCAGGTTAGCTGGCCGCGTCCCAGCGCCGCTCCTGCTCGCCGAGAAAGGCCGCCCAGTCCGCCGTCAGCGCGGTGACATAGCAGAACTTAAAGCCCGCGAGCCCCGCGTAGTACTCATCGGTGGCGGTGTCGCCGATGTGCAGCATCCGGGCGCAGCCGAACTGAGCGGTGGCGTCCGCCAGCCGGTGCTTGTTGCAGATGAAGTCGACGCTGATCCCGGCGGGCGCCCAGATCGCGCGCTGCTCGGCCAGCGTGCGGTCGGACGCGCTGCCGACCACGTGCCCGCGCGACCGGGCCGCCGCCACCATGGCGAAGGTGATCGGCCCGGGCGGGTCACCGGCGCTGAGGGTCCCGTCGATGTCGAAGCTGATCAGCATCCGGCTAACCCGCGGTCAGGTCGATGGAGTGGTCGGCGTCGCCGTAGTCGGCGGGGTCGTGACGGGGGTCGTCACCGGGGTAGTGACGGGTGTCGTCACCGGGGTGGTGACCGGGGTAGTGACGGGGGTCGTCACCGGGGTGGTGACGGGTGTCGTCACCGGGGTGGTGACCGGGGTAGTGACGGGGGTCGTCACCGGGGTGGTGACGGGGGTCGTCACCGGCGCGGTCGACTTGCTGGCCGACGCGCTGGCGGTAGCGCTCTTGCTGGCCGACGTGCTGGCCGAGGCCTTGGCGGTGGCCGGTCCGGTGGCCTTGGCGGACGTGGCGGACGTGGCGGACGTGCTCGGGGTGGCGGTGACCGGGTGGTTGCACGCCACGCTGTACGCGGCCGGCAGCGAGGCGGCGTTGACCGGCCAGCTCGACACCAGCACCGCCTCACCGGAGGCGGGCAGGGCGGGCGGGGTGAACGTGTACGGGGGCACCGCCCGGGTGCCCGGCGCGGTGAACGTCACCGTGCCCACGGCGGAGTCATGCATACCCGCCAGCGCCCAGTAGTAGTGCACGGTCCCCGCCTTCTTGCTGGTGATCGAGCCGGTGGCGGTCAGGTGGGGCGCCGCCGTGGGCGCGCACGAGGACACCGTCTGCGCGGCCGGCCGTACCGACGCCGACAGCCCCAGCTGGCCGTTGGCGACGCCGCAGAGGAGCTGGTAGGTGGCCTTGTCGGAGGTGCTGGCGACGGGGGTGAGCATCTTCAGCTCGGCCCAGCCCTTGCCTGCCTTCATGGCCTTGACGATGCCGCCGCTGATGGTCTTGTCCCCGGCCGCGGTGAACCGCAGGGTCTGCACCGGGCCTGGCTTGCCCGACGAGTACAGCCACTGGTAAGTCACCGTGCCAGGCATGGTGGCGGTCACCGTGCCGTGGTAGGCGAAGGAGGTCGCGGTGGTGCACTTGGCCGCCGCTACCGGCGGCGTCACCGTCACCTGGGCGCTGAAGGCGGACCCGGCCGTGCTGCTGAGCTGGGCGTTGTCGGACATGTGGGACAGCGCGACCGCGCCGGCCGCGCCCAGCACGACGACCGCCGCGGCGGCCGCCCCGGCGAACGCCAGCAGCCGGCGCCGGGCGCGCCTGGTCTCGGTGGCCGAGCCGCCGCCGCCACCCGCGAGCAGCGGCAGCACCGCGGTGGCGCGCTCGGCCAGCTCGCGGCGGCCCTCGTCTTCCCAGTGCGGCCCGTAGCCGGCCGCCGCCGTCTCGTCCAGCCACTGCAGGAACGACCGGGCGCTGCCTGGCCGGTCGGCCGGGTTCTTGGCCAGGCCCCGCTTGATGAGCCCGCGCAGCGGCCGGTCCACCCGGTCCAGCGCCACCGGCGCGGACTCGTGCTGCTCGCGTAGCTGGCCGAGCCGTCCGGTAAACGGCGGCTTGCCGGTCACCGCCTCGTAGAGCACGGCGGTGGCCGCGTACAGGTCGCTGACGGGCACGGCGGGCGCGCCGTTCCACAGCTCGGGCGCCAGGTAGGCGGGCGCGCCCGCCGCGGCAAGCTGCTTGTCCGCCTTGACGGCGACCCCGAAGTCGGTCAGCGTGCCCCAGCCGCTCACGTCGACCAGCATGTTGTCCGGCTTGACGTCGCGGTGCGGCACCCGCCGGCCGTGCGCGGCGGCCAGCCCGAGCAGCATGTCCTTGAACGCCACCAGGGCGCCGGGGGGACTGAGCGGCCCCTTGCGGGCGATCATCTCGCGGAGCGAGACCCCGTCCACCAGCTCGGTCACCACCGCGGCGCCCTCGCCCGGCTGCTCCACGTAGTCGAACACCCGCGTCACGTGGTGGGCGTCCAGCGACCTCAGCCGCTCGACGTCGGCCCGGTACCGGCCGATGAACTCGGGGTCGCGGGCCAGGTTGTCGTCGAAGTACTTGATCGCTACCCGGCGGCCGGTCGCCTCGTTCTCCGCCGCCACCACCCGGCCGGAGATCCCGTGGCCGAGCAGCCGCTCCTCGGTGTAGCCGGGAACCGCCCACTCCGCGTAGCTCGGGATGGTCCACGCAGTCATGGAAGTACTCCTTGCCGAGCCAGGTACTGGGTTTTAATCACCCGTATGACGCCTGGTAGCGGCCTTAGGTTGTCTTGTCATGCGGGAATCTGCGAGAGCGTGCTAGTCAAAGGTACGCTCCGGCGGCCCGCCGCCGCGGTGATTTAGCCGGGTACGCCCGCGGTCAGGTGCGGCAGCAGGGCCCCCGCGTCCACCCGCAGCTGCTGGCCGGTCACCCACCGGGCGGCGTCCGAGGCCAGGTAGAGCACGGCCTCGCTGATGTCGACCGGGTCGAGGGTGTTCACCGGCAGCTTGTGCATGGAGCCGAAGCCGCTCTCGGCGTCCGCCCGGGTCGGGTTCTCCAGGTCGGGCCGGAACTGGCGGTACATCGCCTCGTTCTGCAGCATGTCGGTGTTGGTGTTGCCGGGGTGCACCGCGTTGACCCGGATGTTGTGCGGGGCGAGCACCTGCGCCAGGTCATGGACGAACCGGGCCACCCCGCGCTTGGCGTGGCTGTACCCGGCCGGCCCGGGCGTGGCCCCGGCCCCGCCGGGGAAGAGCGCGGCCATCGAGCCGGTGCAGACGATCGACCCGCCCGACCCCAGGTGCGGGAGCGCCGCCTCGACGGTGTTGATCACCCCGACCAGGTCGACCGACACCGCGTCGATGAAGGCGATCGGCGGCAGGTCCTGGCCGAGCGAGATGATCCCGGCGTTGGCCACCACCGCGTCCAGGTGCCCCAGCTCGGCCACGCCCGCCGTCACCGCGGCCGCCAGCGGCCCCCGGTCGCGCACGTCGGCCACCTGGGTGACCACCCGCCGGTCGAGCGCTTCCACCAGCCGGGCGGTCTCAGCCAGGTCGGCCTCGGTCGCCATCGGGTACGGCACCGAGGCGATCTGCGCGCACACGTCCACCGCGATGATGTCCGCGCCTTCCTCCGCCAGCCGCACCGCGTGGCTCCGCCCCTGCCCGCGGGCGGCCCCGGTGACCAGCGCGACCTTCCCCTCCATGCGACCCGGCATGACGCTCCTTTCACTAGCGAGACTCGCTGTCTCGTCATGTTGCCTCGCTATTGCTCCACCGCGGGAGCATACTGCCGCCATCCCCCGCCCCGGCCCGCGCCCCCGGCTCCCCGCCGGATAGCCGCGCCGCGGAGCCGCGCCGCACCGGGCCGGCTCAGCCGCCTGCCGCGGGCAACTGCTCGGCCGAGCACCACCAGCTGGTGCGCCCGTCGACCGCGGCGGTCCGCATCGGCGCGTGGTCGCGCGGGCAGCTGGCCCCCCGGCGCCGGTAGGGGATGATCGTCAGCGTGTGCACGCCCCCGTCGCGCAGCGACTCCCTGATCGCGCCGCGGGTGGCCCGCAGCAGCCGGGCCTGCTCGGCCGCGCTCAGGCCGCTGGCGTGCCGGGCCGGGTGCAGCCGGGCGCGCCACAGGATCTCGTCCGCCAGCAGGTTGCCGATGCCCGCGATCCGGTGCTGGTCCATCAGCCGCGCCTTGACCGGCGCGCTGCCGCCGGCCGCCAGCACCGCCCGGAACTGGGCGGGCGTGATCAGCTCGGCGTCCGGTCCGAGCCGCTCGACCGGCGGGTTGAGCCGGACCCGGCCGAGCCGCCGCGGGTCGACCAGCAGCAGCCGGCCGCCGTCGGCGAAGGTGAGGGTGAACCGCGCCCAGCGGTAGTCGCCGGGCAGGCGGCGGCCTTCCCAGTAGTCGCCGCCGTCGACCTCGGTCCCGTCCGCGTCGGCGATCACGATCTTGCCCGACATGCCCAGGTGAATGCCCAGGGTGATTTCTCCCGCCCCGGGGCCGGCGTCGGGTGAGGTGACGCACCACATGCTCTTGCCCCGCCGCTGCGCGCTGACCAGCTCGCCGCCGAGCAGCGCGTCGCGGATCTCGCCCGGCTGGTGCGGGCGGCAGACGAACGTGTCGGAGTCATCGACGTCCACGATGGGCCGCCGCAGCCCGCAACGCTCGATCACCGCCCGGGCCGACTCCACCTCGGGCAGTTCCGGCATGGGACGACCCTAGCGCCAGGCGAACACCGGCTGCTCGTAGTGGACGACCCGGTGCACCTCGCCGTGGCAGGCGAGCCGGCAGAACTGGTAGACGATCGCCCCGGTCGGCGCGTGCAGGTACCGGCCGAGCAGCGGCAGCTGGATGACCGGGGCGTCCGACTCGGGGATGGCGATGAACCGCGGCTCGACGTCGAGGTCGGCCAGCGGTACCTGGTGCACCGACGCGACCTCCGCCTCCGCCCCGGTCAGCTCGCCCACCGGGCCGGCCCAGCAGACCACCGGGGTCATCACGTAGCCGGACCGGGTCACGTAGTCGTCTAGCAGCCCGAGCACGGCGTCGGGGGAGAGGGTGAGCCCCACCTCTTCCGCCAGCTCGCGCAGCGCGCCCTGGGCCGGGGTCTCCCCGGGCTCGCGGCGGCCGCCGGGCAGCGCCCACTGGCCGGCGTGCGCCCGCAGCCGGGGCGCCCGGCGGGTGAGCAGCAGGGCCGGGCTCCCGTTGTGCTCGGTGACGCACACCGCCACCGCCGACTGCCGCAGTTCCGGCCTCGCCGCCGCCACCCGGGGAAAGCCGGCCAGCCGTCCGGCCAGTACCGGCCGGTCAACCGCGTCTCCGTCACTCATGCCGCATCGCTCACCCGGTCGAGCATAACCGGCGTCCCGGCTCAGCCGTCGCGGGTGAGCGGCCGCTGGCCCCGCTGCCCGCGCCCCGGCCCGTCGCCTCCCCGTCACGTTCCTGTAAACACCAGCGCACTCCCCTTGACGAAAATATGTAAGTAGGGTCAACTAACAAAAATTCGGCCGATGTCGGCCCCGCTCTCCTCCCGTCTAACCCCCCTGTACAGAGAAGAGACCCCGATGGATAAGAAGTTCGCGAGGCGCATCTGCGGCGGCGCCGCCCTCGCGGTCGCCGCCACGCTGGCGCTGGCCGCGTGCAGCAGCGGCGGCGGCGGGTCGTCCGGCAGCGGCGGCAGCACCACGCTCAAGCTGGTGGTGGCCGACTACGGCACCGGCCCGGCCAACGCGAGCGCCAAGTACTGGGACGGCATCGTCACCGCCTTCGAGAAGGTGCACCCGGACATCAAGGTGAACGTCACCTCGATCCCCTGGACGAACTTCGACCAGGAAGTCCAGACGATGATCCAGAACAAGCAGTACCCGGACATTACCGAGGGCGACTACTTCTCCAACTACGCCAAGGACGGCCTGCTCTACCCGGCCTCCGACGTGCTGTCCGACCCGGCCAACCTGCTGCCGGCGTTCAAGACCCAGGGCACCTACAGCGGCACCCAGTACGGGATGCCGTTCACCACCTCGAGCCGCACCCTGTTCTACAACAAGAAGCTGTTCAGCCAGGCCGGCATCGGCTCCGCCCCGCAGACCTGGGCCGACGTGCAGGCCGACGCGGCCAAGATCAAGAAGCTGGGCGACGTCGGCTTCGGGCTGCCCCTCGGCTCCGAGGAGGCGCAGGCCGAGTCGCTGCTGTGGATGCTCGGCGACGGCGGCGGCTACCAGACCAGCGGCAAGTACACCATCAACAGCGCGCCCAACGTCGCCGCCTTCACCTTCCTCAAGGGCATGGTCGCGGCGGGCGACACCGAGCCCAACCCCGGCACCGTCAACCGCACCGACCTGTGGAAAGAGTTCGCGCAGGGCAAGGTCGGCATGATCAACGGCTCGCCCGCCCTCATCCCGACCATCCAGACGGCCGGGGTGCTGACCGCCGCCGACTGGACCTCGGTGCCGATCGCGGGCAAGAGCGGCCCGCTGGCCACCACCCTCGGGGTGTGCGACAACGTGGCGGCGTTCAAGCCCAACGGTCACCAGGCGCAGATCAAGGAGTTCCTCGACTTCGCCTACCAGGACAAGTACCAGGTCGCCTTCGACAAGGAGTACGACCTGCTCCCGGCGACCAGCACCGCCACCAAGGCGCTGGCCTCGGACACGGTCTTCGCCCCGTTCCTGACCGCGCTGCCGCAGTCGGTGCAGTACCCCAGCGACACCGCCTGGGCGAACGTGAAGACCAAGATCCAGCAGACGATCGGCCTCGCGGTCACCGGCAGCCCGTCGACCGAGCTGACGCAGCTGCAGCAGGCCGCCACCACGTCGGCCAGCTGAGCTAGCTCACATAGCGTCAGCTGACCGACACCGCGCGGGACCCGGTTGCCCCCCCGCCCGGGTCCCGCGCGGCCCCGCTCGCTTGTCCCCGCTCGAACCGCCCGACCCGCCCCCGCGCACCACCCGCCCCCGCGCCGCCCACTGAGGAAGATCTGATCCCGATGCCCGCCCTCCGCCGCCTGGTGCCGCTGCTGTGGCTCGGCCCCGCCATCGCGC
>Ga0265338_10004551_pt1 | contig 18666 bp, 18 predicted proteins | sample 42126metaG_FD_193579 | JGI IMG/M metagenome (GOLD analysis project Ga0265338, IMG submission 193579) | Rhizosphere microbial communities from Carex aquatilis grown in University of Washington, Seatle, WA, United States - 4-21-26 metaG | ecosystem: Host-associated > Plants > Roots > Rhizosphere... | reverse complement strand
GCGTTGACTATGCGGGCAGGTCAGTTGCGATGAACGTGATCGGCATCCCGTACACGGGACTCAGCGTGGCTTCCTCGAGCGCGAAGCCGTCGCCACTGCGATCTTGTCTCATCTGAGGCGTCGCCCCGTAACGAGCTGCGACCGACAACGGATCGTCGATGTCGTTCGCGAGTACGACGACCGAGTAGACGCCCTCACCGCGCTCGGCGAGGAACTGTTGGACTCGTGCACCTTCCGCGGCGTTGATATCCGAAGGCGAGATGATCTCTATCCCGCGAGTCCAGTCGAGCAACACACGCAAGCCGACATCCGCAAGGTCGATCTCTGCGAACTCGAAGCCGAGGTCCTTCCAGAAGTTCGCGGCGTCGTCCTGATGCGCGCGTTCGACACAGAAGACGACGTGATGCAGGGACGGGCGCATATCAACCACGTGCAGATCCTTTCGTGGAACGTCGACGCCGGGTGGGCGGTTCGGTGTCGAGGCGGGCGACGAGCAGGTCAACCAGCGCGGCCCGTTCGCGTTTGGAATCGACCGGTTCGTTGACGACCATCTGCGTCAGCACCAGCCCGCGTAGCGTCGCCCACAGCAGGTCGCCGATCGCGGTCGCGTCCCCGACGTGTCGCCGGTCGCCGATCAGATCTCTGCCGAGTCGGGTGAGCTGACCGGCCATCGCGGCGAGGTGCACGTTGGTCGCCTGGTCGCGTCGGGCGCGGGTGGCGACGAGGATCTCGAGGCTCGCGCGTGACGTCGGTGTCGAGAACGCAGCCCACGCCGCGTCGACGAGCGCGGTGACCTGTTTCCGACTCGACCCCCTTGGCACGTCGACGGTCGCCATGCAGGCGCGGAGTTCGTCGAAGCCGGCATCGACGACCGCCGCGAGCAGTCCGTCGCGGTCTCCGAAGTGGTACTGGATCACTCCCCATGTCACACCGGCGCGTTCGGCGATGTGTTTGGCGCTCGCCGCCGCGAAGCCTTCGGCGACGACGCAGCGCACGGTTTCGTCCATGATCAGCGCTCGTGTCCGTTCGGCGCGCGCCTGCGCGCCGCCGACGGGGCGAGTGGGCGCGATCGGCGTTCGCTTGCGCGACGTCGCGGCCGTCATCGCATGAGACCCCGCACCTGCGACACCGGAAGATCGCGCAGACTGATGAGCCCGGGTGGGGCCGCACACACGGCGGCGATCGCATTGATGGCTTTGGCCGCGGTCGCGATCACGCCGGCTTCGTTGTGGTCGGTGTGATCGTTGCCGACGTGCGTGTTGATCTCGATGCCGGGTACGCCGTTGATCACGACGCGGTGTACGCCCGGGCGACCTTCCGGTGGTACCGGCCACTCGGGTGCGGCGGCCGCGGTCAGACGATTCACGTGCTCCATCACGATCGCTGGACGCCCGTCGACGATCCCCTCGACCGCGAAGCGCACCGCGGCGACGTGACCGGGAGCGACGGTCATCATCGTGCACTCGATGGTATCGGTCGCGGTCCAGGTCTCGTGGCGTTCGCGCATCTCGTCGACGACGACACCGAGCTCGTCGGCGAGCAGTTGTACCGGCCCACCCCAGATCGAGGCGAGCACGCCGGGCAGGAAAAGCGTCGGCACGACATCGGGAGTGGTGCCGAAGCCGAAGCTCACGCCGGTGAACTCCGCGTCGTCGTAGGAGCCGTAGTCACAGATCTCCTGTACCAGGATCGACTCGGCGCGCTCGGTCAAGCTCAGGGCGGCGAGGGGAAGGAGGTCACCCGAGAACCCGGGGTCGATGCCGTTGATGTACATCGTCGTCCCGCCCGCCGCGCAGGCCGCTTCGAGTGGCTCGCGGAGCCACGCGTCGGCGTGCGGCGGGTAGACCAGCCAGACGAGTGAGGTCCCTACGACGTTGGTTCCGGCGGCAAGGAACGCGGTGATCTCCGTGAGCGCCGCGTCGGGACGCGTCTCGGCCTGCGATGTGTAGACGACGCAGTCGGCGCGTAGCGCCACCAGCGCGTCGAGGCTGTCGGTGGCAATGACGCCCGTCGCATCGTCGAGACCGCACAACGCCGCGGCGTCGCGGCCGACCTTGTCGGGACTGCTCGCGTGCACGCCGACCAGATCGAGATCGGGCCGTTGAATGATGGATCGCAGCGCGTGCCGCCCGACGTTGCCGGTCGAGAACTGGACGACACGCAGCGGCATGTGACCCCCAAAGCGGATGCGGGCAACGAACGCCGCCCTTGCCGAAGATCATAAACCGATTTATGTTTCCGTGCGGAGCGCAGCAGGCGGTGTCGACGAGAGGTTGCGGATCATGGGGAAGCTGGACGGCAAGGTCGCGATCGTCACCGGAACGAGTCGCGGCGTCGGCGTCGGCATCTCGCGGCAGCTGTTAGTCGAGGGAGCGACCGTGGTCGGGTGTTCCCGCGGTGAGCTCCCCGCGTTGCCGGCGGCGGCCTACGTTCCCGGCGGCGCCGAACGCTCCGCGCAATGGGTGTGCGATCAGGGTGACTACAAGGCGATCGACGCATTCGTCTCCCGCGTCGTCGACACGTACGGTCGCATCGACATCCTCGTGAACAACGCGGGCGGCACGGTGCCCGCACCGCACGTCGAGGACATCCCCGAGCTCGTGCAGAAGATCCAAGGCGCGCCGCGAAGCGCCGACGACTTCGAACGCACGGTGCTGTACCACGCGTTCGCGATCCAGATGAACCTGATCAGCCCGATGTGGTTCGCCATCCGCGTGTTCCGACAGATGAAGACGCAAGACGGCGTCGGCTCGATCATCAACATCTCCAGCGGTGCCGGCCACCCGGCCGGATCGCCGACACTCGTCTCCTACGGCGCAGCGAAGTCGGGACTCAACCACCTCACCCGATCGCTCGCCGAGGAATGGGGACCTACCGCGCGCGTCAACTGTCTCGCGCTGGGCCCGACGATGACCGACAACTTCCAGGCCTTCGTGATGCCACCCGACGACCCCACGGGCAAGGAGTACTTCCGCAACGTGCCGCTCGGGCGCGCGGGCGAACCCGACGAGGTCGGCCGCGCGTGCGTGTTCCTCTGCTCCGGCGAAGCCGACTACATCAACGGCACCACGATCGAAATCGACGGCGGAATGCTTCCCGGCGTCCTCTACGACGCAGGCCTCAAGACGATCACCGATCTCCTCTGAGTCGGGGAGCGCGAAGTGCGGCGCTGGGCTGACCACTCCCACCAGTCCGTCGACCTCGCGCAACGGCTTCGGAACGAAGCGACATTTCAAGGAGCGTGAAGCAATGCACCATCCTGTCGACACACCAGAGAAGACTTACAAAGTCGTGGTCTGGGCGACCGGGCGCGTGGGCAAACTGGCGATCCGAACGGTCGCCGATCGCCCAAACCTCGAACTCGTCGGCGTGTGGGTTCACTCGGAGTCAAAAGAGTGCCAAGACGCCGGAACGCTCGCCGGTATCGATCCGCTCGGTGTCCTCGCGACACGGGACAAGGATGCGATGCTCCGCACGGATGCCGACTGCATCATCTACACGGGACCGGCTACCAACCGACCGCGCGAGGCGATAGAGGATTTTTGCTGGATCCTGGAGGCCGGGAAGAACATCGTGACAACATCGCTGCCGGGCCTTGTGTATCCGCGCGGATCGATGCGCGAGTCAACGCTCACCCGCATCGTCGATGCGGCGACCCGAGGCCACAGCTCGATCTACTCCACCGGGATCGAGCCGGGCTTCGGCTGCGATCTGTTCGCCGTCGCGCTCAGCTCTATGTCGAGCCGTATCTACTCGATCCGCGGGCTCGAGATCACCGACTACTCGCGCGACAACACGCAATATGAGATGCGCGAGCTGTTCGGATTCGGCCAACCACTCGACTACCAGGGTGGGCTCATGGCGCCTGGAGTCATCCGGTTCGGTTGGGGTGCAGCCGTCACGATGGTCGCCGAAGCGCTCGGGGCGCGGCTCGATGAGATCCGCGAGACCTGCGAGTTTGCGCCCGCGCCTCATCGTCTCGACACCGCTTCAGGTGTCATCGAAGCGGGCACGGTCGGCGCGATTTGGTTTCGTTGCATCGGTGTGGTCGACGGTGAAGAAGCGATCACGATCGAACATATCGATCGCATGGCGCCCGACATCGCGCCCGACTGGCCCAAGAGTCGCGCGGGTGGGATCGACGGAGTGTGGCGCGTCATCATCGAAGGCGAACCGAGCTTCGACGCCGAGTTCGAAGTTGGGTTCAGTGCCGACGAGGACTCCACGTTCCACGGCCTGCTCGCGACCGGGATGCGCGCCGTGAACGCGATCCCGTGGGTCTGCGCGGCACCGCCCGGGCTCGTCGACGCGCTGCATATCCCTAACACCCCCGCGATCGGCGCCCTACGCCCCAAGCGTGACGGCATCCGGACACTCTGACGCGGTAAACCGCTCCCGTCATTTGCGGGTTGGACGCTTGGGTTGGGTGGTCGGGGTCGCGATCCAGATGTTCAGGCGGCGTCAACGGTGTTGAAGAAGTCGAGAAGTGCGTGTGCCATCTTGTCGGGTGCCTCGAGGGCGGGGTAGTGGCCGACGCCTTCGAGGGTCACTGACTGGACTGGATCGGAGCTGACCTGGCTCATGGTTGTGAAGGTGAGTTCGCCGCCTCCAGCTCCGATTGCCAGCACCGGGATGTTCAGCTTGTGGTCGGCGACGAGGGTTGCGATCTCGTCGCCTTCTTGGAGCATGGACTGGTAGAGGCCGATCGCTCCGCGCCAGCCGTCGGGACGGGAGTAGGTGCGGACGAACTCGTCGATGTCGGTGTCGGTGATCGCTGCGGGGGTGGCGCTCATGGCCGGAAAGGCGAACTGTCCGAGGAACTCGCGTTCGCGACCGGCGAGGAGCATCTCGGGGATCCCGGGGGCGGCAAGAACGCCGATGTGCCAGGTACCGCCGTGGGTGACGTCGGCCAGCTTCTCGAGGCCGAACCCGGGGAGGCCCATCTCGATCGCGGTGAAGCTGGCCACATCGTCGGGGTGGGTAGTGGCGAGACGCAAGACAGTCGCGCCGCTGATGTCCTGGCCGGTGAGGTGCACTGGTCCGACGTTGAGCGCTTCGATGAGCAGGTGCAGGTCCTCGGCGGAGGTCTTGCTGTCGTATGCGCCTGGCCGGTTGTCGGAGTCGCCGAAACCGCGCAGATCGACCGCATAGACACGGTGGCCGGCGGCGAGCAGCGGGATGAGTTTGCGGAAGGTCCACCACGTCTCGGGGAACCCATGGACCAGCAGCACGGGGGTTCCTTCAGTGCCCGCCGCGACGTAGTGCAGCTCAGTCCCGTTGACCTTGGCGGAATGGTGCGTGACCCCGGTCATTGAGGCCTGCTCGGCTGTGGCGGTCATGTCAATCTCCCTTGAATCGGTCGGCTCAACTTCTCGGATGCGTCCGCATCCATGGGAGGGTCGCTCTCATCGCGGGGAGAGGACGAGGCCGCGTGCGAGCGCGAATCGCGCGGCGACGTCGGTCCAGTCGATGACGTTCCAGATGGCGTCGACGTAGTCGGGTCGACGGTTTTCGTACTGCAGGTAGTACGCGTGCTCCCACGCGTCGATGACGAGCAGCGGCGCACCGCCTTGTCCGACGTTGCCCTGGTGGTCGTAGATCTGTTCGATGAAGAGCCGCTCGCCGAGCGGTTCCCAGGTGAGCGCGCCCCAGCCGGATCCCTGCACCGTCGCCGCCGATGAAGACAGCTGCTTACGGAACGCGTCGAACGAGCCGAAGTGCTCGTCGATCGCGGCGGCGAGGTCGTCAGTCGGGCGGTCGCCGCCGTCGGGACTGAGGTTCTTCCAGAGCATCGTGTGCAGGACGTGGCCCGAGAGGTTGAACGCGAGCGTCTTTTCGAGACCCACGATCGTCGTCAGGTCATCGGTCTCGCGTGCAACGGTCAGCTTGTCGAGCGTCGCGTTCACGCCATCGACGTATGCCTTGTGGTGCTTGTCGTGATGGAGTTCCAGCATCCGGGCCGAGTAGTGCGGCTCGAGTGCCGAGTAGTCGTATCCGAGGTCGGGCAAGACGTACGGCTTCATAGTCGCTCCTGTGGTGTAGGGGTGATCCGCGTGAGAGGCGCCGCGCATCGTGTGCAGCTTGGTGACCTGCGATCGCGAAATCGCGTATGAGTAGACAAGCCAGGAAGTCAGCGGCTCCTTCGCGCGCGTCGAGAACGTCGTTGAGGCTCGCGACGCTGCTCAACGCGAACGCGAATTCCGGCCGCTGTTCACGGCTTGACGATCGAACCTCCCTGGCCGCGCGAACGAGTTGGCTGCGCTACCAGGGTCCGGAGCAACGCTCCCGGGAGGGTGCCGACATGAGCGGCAGAGTCCAACACGGTGCGGGTACTCACTCCGTGTTAAGGGCGACGGTACCACCCTCTGTGAACTCGCCGGTCATGCCGGCTGGTGTTCGGTGCCGCTCGCGTTTCGGCGGTGGCGCTGAGGGTACGTTGTCGGAGGACGTTGCTCCGGACCCCGGTGGCGTGTGAGTTGTTCTCTCCGTTGCCGCCACCAGGGGTGCCGTTGATCCTCGGACGTTGTTTTCAGCAGTCCAGTCGCCGGCCTTCATGAGCGACCCCGAACCTCGGTCCGGAGGAGTTGTTGGCGTCGAAACCTTCACTCGAGGATCGGACGGCCATCAGAGCGCGATATCGCCGCGTAACTCGAGCGCGATCCAGCATCCGCTGCTCGTCGCAGCTCCTGCATCGATTGAAGAGCTCGCTCGACAGCTCGGCGTCTCCGATCGCGTTCGAAGTTTCTTGCCGCGGCCGTCGACTCGCCCATCCCGATGATCGAGCCTCGCGATCGGTTCATGGGCCGAAGGACGCGCAGCTGTGCCCGACGCACTTCCGCCGGCAGTTCGCGATCGAGTCCTCGCGATCACGAAGATGGTCGACCCGAACGGCGTCATCACACCTTCCCGGTTTATCGCTGAGGCCACCCCCCACCAATCGTTGGAGTGAACATGCAGGCTGATCAACAGGCAACTTTGACCACAACCGATTCGGGCGAGGTTCGTCATCCGCTAACAGGTCATGACGGCGCCGCAGTCGAGGTGATGCGCAAAGAGGTTGCGCCGTTCAAGGGTGCCATGACCGGACCAGCCGCGCGCGATCCGTTCGACGCGGTGATGGAACAGACGCCCGACGCCTCCGGCGTTGTCTACGAAGACGGATCGGTAGGCGGCATCAGCGGCGTGTGGTGCCAGCCCTCGAGCGCGCGCCCGGACGCATCGGTCCTCTACTTGCACGGAGGCGCCTACGTGCTCGGATCCGCGAGCGCCTTCCGCCACCTCGCGGGACAGTTCGCAGCGCGCACGAACGTTCGCGTGTTCGTGCCCGACTACCGGCTCGCGCCGGAACACCCCTTTCCGGCCGCGGTCGAGGATGCGAGATCCGCGTATCGCGGGCTCATGGAGCAAGGTGCGCAGGCCATCGTGATTGTCGGCGACTCCGCCGGTGGCGGTCTCGCGCTCGCGTTACTGGCGATGGCGTCGGCCGACGCTCGCGCCGGACACGGTCTTGCGCCGTCCGGCGCGTTGGTCATGTCGCCCTGGACAGATCTCGCGTTGACCGGAGACAGTCTGGCGAGCCGGGCCGACGACGATCCGCTCCTGACCAAGGAAATGTTGGCGATCACGGCGGCTGGCTACCTGGACGGGCACGACGCGCGCGATCCGATGTGCTCGCCGCTCTGCGGCGACCTCGCGGGTCTGCCCCCGATTCAGCTCCACGTGGGGACGAACGAAGTGCTGCTCGACGACGCCCGCCGCTACACCGAACGCGCACGCGCCGCCGACGTCGAAGCGACGGTGCACATCTGGGATGGAATGAGCCACGTGTTCCCCGCAAGTATGGGCTCACTCGACGCCGCCGAAGAAGCCCTCACGATCGCCGCCGCGTTCATCGACACAAGACTCGCCGCACGGTCCGACGTCACGCTGACGTTCAACGAAACCAACATCATCGAGTTTCGCGAGAGCGGGGGTCACGTCGACTCATTCGGTGACGCCCCACTGCTACTTCTCACGACGACCGGAGCACGGTCCGGTCAGACCCGAACCAGCCCGATGATGTACCTCGCCGACGAGAACGACACCGACCGTGTCTACGTGTTCGCCTCCGCGGCCGGCGCCGACAAGAATCCCGCGTGGTTCCACAACATCGTTGCCCACCCGACCGGTCTCGGAGTCGAGATCGGCAGTGAGCACATCACCGCGAACGCCGACATCCTTCCCAACCCTCGCCGGGCGGACGTCTACGCGAAACAGGCAGGCCGTTTCCAGGGCTTTGCCGACTATCAGGCCAAGACTGCTCGTCAGATACCGGTCGTTGCGCTGAACCTGCAACGCACGTGAGGGCGCTTCAGTCGTGCCGCGCGTCGACCTTCAAGCAGATAACCCAAGTTCATGGAGGTCGAAGTGCGTTTGTGGAAAGGTCGGGTCGACCTCGCTTGACGACACCGTTGTAGAGCCTACAATAGTTCTTATGTCTACAACTACGGTGTCATCCGCGACCTCCACGAAACGGGTGCTCGTCATCGGAGCTTCCCGCGGTCTCGGGCTGGCGCTCGCGGAGGAATGGGCGCGTGGCGGGTGGCACGTCACTGCCACTGCGCGCAACACGAACAGCACGGGCCTCCAAGACCTCGCCGGTCGCTATCCCGGCAAGATCCAAATCGAGATGGTCGACATCACGGTGCCGGCACAGATCGCGGCGTTACACGACCGCATCGCACAGACGACGTTCGATCTTCTGTTCGTCAACGCCGGCGTCGGCAACCCCGAAGCAACGGTGGCCGAGACGTCGACCGATGAGTTTGTCCGGGTCATGGTCACCAACGCCCTGGCCCCGCTCCGAGTCGTCGAGGCGCTCCAAGACGTCGTCGAGCCAACAGGGACCATCGGGGTGATGTCCTCGGGTCAGGGCAGCGTGGCCAATAACGAGCGAGGCGGTCACGAGGTCTACCGCGGCAGCAAAGCCGCACTGAACACCTTCATGCGCAGCTACGCAGCACGTCACCGCGATGGGAAAAGGAACTTGGTCCTCATGGCTCCTGGTTGGGTGAAGACCGATCTCGGCGGTCCCAATGCGCGGCTCAGCATCGAAGACAGCATCCCCAACGTGGTCAAGACGCTCGACAGCCTTCGCGGCAAACCTGGACTCCACTACGTCGACTACCTCGGGCGGACGGTGCCATGGTGAGAGCCACGCGAGGCGAAGCGGCGGCAACGAGCCCCGCTCGATCACGTCGTCCGGCCGAGCAGGCCTGGACCCTGATGCAGCGGTTCGTCGACGCGCACAACCGCCACGGCGATCTCGCGCAGGCGCTCGGCTTTCGCCTCGGCGCCGGGCGGGGCAAGATCCTCTTCCAACTCCGTCACGGACCGATGACCCTCACCGAACTCGCCGGCGCCAACGGCGTCGACGCCCCGTACGCGACCCTCATCGTCGACAAACTCGAAGACCGCGGCCTGGTTGAACGGCAACCGCACCCCGACGACCGACGTCGCAAGCTCGTCATGCTCACGCCCGCGGGTCGTGACGCACTCGCGACCGCCGATGCCATTCTCCTTCGCCCGCCCCGAGCCTTGGGAGCCCTCAACGCCGAGGAGTTGCGACAACTCACCCGGCTACTGAAGCGCGTGCTCGAAGCGGACGAGCCCGACGACTCGTCGCCCTCGTGAGCCCGAACGTCGTTGGCAAAGCTGCGCGATCAGGTTCACTTTCTCAAGCAGCAGGTCACCAACCTTCAAGAGAGTTCAGGTCCGGACCGGCGCCGGGTCCCAGTCCGCGATGAGTCCGACGGCTGGATCCACACTCGTTCACCTAAGCACTATTGCCAATTAACTAGGACCTATAGTATCGGTTCATGACGGCCCGCCTCGACGCTCATGCTGTTGCCGACAAGGCGGACGGACACTTCGCGTGGCACTTCCCGCGCTCGTCCGTGGGCGGCTCGGAGTAGTGGCTTACGACTTCGATCCGGAGCTGGCCCCGTTCGTTGCGAACCTGCCGGTGCCTCAGCCCGCCTCACCGACGAGCGGTGTTGCGGAGGCGGTCGCGGCTCGAGAGTTGACCGCGGCGTTCTTTGCATCCATGCCCGGCATGGCGCCCGACATCGCGGCCCTGGAGGTTGTGGACCTCACTGTCCCTGGCCCGATCGGGGCGCCCGATGTTCCTCTTCGCCTCTACCGGCCTGAACTGAGGTCCGTTGCGCCCGTACCGGGAATCGTCTCGATCCACGGCGGCGGGTTCTCCGGCGGCAGCATCTATCTCTTTGACACCGGCGCGGCACAGCTCGCCCGCCAGGTCGGCGCGGTGGTGATCGACGTCGAGTATCGGCTCGCGCCCGAACATCCCGCACCCGCGGCAGTCGAGGATTGTCATGCCGCGCTCAGTTGGTTTCACGACAACGCGGCCGAGCTCGGGATCGACCCTGGGCGGATCATGATCGCAGGAGGCAGCGCCGGGGGAGGGATCGCCGCCGGTCTCGCCCTGTATGCGCGGGACTACGGCGGTCCCGCGGTTTGCTTCCAGTTCCTCGGGTACCCGGAGCTCGACGATCGGCTCGTCACGCAGAGCATGCGGCAGTTCGATGACACGCCACTGTGGAACCTCCATGCGGCCGAGCAAAGCTGGCGTTGGTATCTCGGCGGTGTCTCCGGTGATGACATCTCTCCTTACGCTGCTCCGCCGAGGGCGACCAATCACGTCGGGCTTCCGTCCGCATACATCTCGGTGATGGAGTTCGATCCCCTTCGCGACGAAGGCATCAACTACGCACTCCAGCTCCTCGCCGCGGGGGTTTCGGTGGAGCTTCACTTGTTCCCGGGCACCTTCCACGGATCGGCGTTGGTTCGCGGCGCCGCTGTGAGCAAACGAGAGCAGCGAGAGCGTGTCACGGTCGTGCGGCGCGCACTCGGGCTGGGTCAATGACGCGGACGCGCCTCGACCGCGACACTGTGGTCAGTGCGGCCGAGGCCATCGTCGACGTCGACGGTTGGGAGTACTTGACGATGACGGCGCTCGCCGACAAGGTCGGTGTGCGCGTCCCGTCGCTCTATAACCACGTTGAGAGCATCGAAGCGCTCCTCGGATACGTCCAGATCCGTGCGCTCGCCGAGCTCGGTGACGATCTACAACGCGCCGCGATGGGCAAGGCTAAACGGCAGGGCGTCGAGGCACTCGCGCTGGCCCTGCGCGAATTCGCCGTCCGCCATCCTGGCCGATACGCGCTCGCGGTGAGCGCGCCGATTGACCGTCCTGCCATCCAAGCGGCGGGAGCGTCCGCGGGCGCGGCGATGCGCGCGGTCCTCGAGTCATACAGCGTCGAGTTGTTGCCCGAGCTCGCGTACCTATGTGTGTCGACACTGAACGGCGTTATCGCGCTCGATCGGTCGGGCCTCTTTCGCGACTCGGTCCGAGGCGACGACGTGTACGACGAGGCCGTCGCAATGGTCGTGGCACTCGTTGAGCGAGCGGCGAGAACCGCACGGAATCCTGAGGGGAAATGATGCCGGAACCCATCAAGATCGGTTGGCTCGGGGCTTGTCTCGACGGCCCGGGCGGCGGCTACGACAAGATCCACCGCCTGGCGTTCGATGAGGCAGTCGAGTCGGGCGTGTTGGATCGCGCGTACGAGTTCGTGCTGCACAAGGAACACGGCCTGCCGAACGGCTCGGCGAAGAACGCGATCGACGGCTTCAAGTACTTGGTCGACGAGGGCTGCATCGGCATTGCGGGGGCGTACAGCTCCGACAATGCGATCACCGTCGCGCCGTTGGCCAACGAGCTCCAGGTGCCGCTGATCTCGTGGGCGGGCACCGACCGCTTGCAGGGCGACTACTGCTTCCGGCTCGGCAACGGCGATTGCGGTGGTGACGCAGCGCTCGTCGTATCATGGTTAGTGAAACAGGGCCATCAACGCATTGCCGTGTTGAGCGAGATCGCACCGAATGGCGAGGAGTACTTCCGCTACTTCCGGATGGAGTGCCGCCGGCGCGGCGTGAGTATCGCGGCGGTCGAAACGGTGTCGCAGAGTCCGGAGAACCTCGCGGAGAACCTCGACAACCTGCGTCAGGCCAACGCGGACGCGCTCGTCTACATGGGCTACGGCATGTTGGCGGCAAAGGGTCTATTGCGGCGCGCGCTCGATGAGCTCGCGTGGGACCCCGCGCGGATCATGAGCACCGCGTTCATGTGGTACCTCATGGGCTTCGACCTGTTCGAGGGCTGGGTCGGCATCGATCAGTTCGATCCCTCGAACAGGCTCGCGCAGCAGTTCCACGATCGGTTCGTCGCGAAGCACGGCGAGTCGCCGCCGATGTGGCCGAACGCGATCCCGGTGCTCGCGTACGACACCGCGCGGGTGCTCGTTGAAGGGCTCTTCCGTGCGCCGATCCTGAGCGGTCCCGGCCTGAAGACCGGACTCGAGTCGATTCGCTTCATGCCGAGCGCGACGGGTGGTGCGCACACGCACATCGCGTGCGCGCCTCACGAACACGGCATGTTCCGCGGTGACTGGCTCCTCTACGGCCGAGTCACGAACGGCAAACTCGAGTTCGAAGGCCTTTTCGAACCATGGGAGTGAAACCCGTGCTGCGCGTCGCGCAGTGGACAACCGGCAAGACCGGCCGTGCCGCAGTGCGCGCCATGGTCGACCACCCCGCGATCGAGATCGTCGGTTGCTACGCGTGGTCGGCGGACAAGGTCGGCCGTGACGTCGGCGAGTTGTGTCGGATCGAACCCATCGGTGTCATCGCGACCGATGACATCGACGCGCTACTCGCGCTCGGCTCCGACTGTGTCGTCTACACGCCGTATCGGCCCGACATCGATCACGTCGTGCGCATCCTCGAGATGGGTACGAACATCGTGACGTCGATGTACCAACTCGCGGGCGACGGGTACGGCGACGACGTGCAGTCACGGATCATCGACGCCGCGCGACGCGGTAAAGCGACCTTGTATGCGAGTGGGACCTATCCCGGCCACGTGGCGATGGTCGCGCTCGGCGCGACCGCAGTGTGCTCGCGTATCGAACGCATCACATTGCTCGAGTCCGTCGATCTGACCGCGTACGAGAACGAGCCGATGTACCGCGCGATGGGCATCGATCGCGATCCGACCGACCCGGAAGCAGCCGTACTGATCGAAGCGGCATGCGGATCCTTTCGCGACCAGGTCGCCGTCATGGCATACGCACTCGCGGTCGACCTCGACGACATCACGTTCAACGCCGAGTTCGCCGTCGCCGATGACGACCTCGACTTCGGATTCATGACGATCGGCAAGGGTCGCGTCGCCGCAATTCGCGGCACGATCTCCGCCCAGGCGGGCGGCCGCTCCCGAATCGAGTGCCGCTCGGTGTGGAAGATGGGCGAACGCACGAACCCCAACTGGCCCATCGAGCACGGCTACATCATCGACATCGAAGGCACACCCTCGTTCCGCGTGCGCATCGAACCCGGCGCCGGCTGGACAGGCTCGATCAGCACTGCACTCCCGATCGTCAACGCCATCCCCGCCGTATGCGCCGCGTCGCCGGGCATCCTCAACCTCGGTGAACTCCCGTTCGTTCGGGGGACGCACGCCATTCGATGAGGGTCGGTCGGGCGAGCCTGACGAGCCTCAAGCGGTCGCCGATCGAGGCCTCTTTCGAGACCTGCCGAAGAGCACAGCGGCGTACCGCGGCAGGGCGCTCTTCGGCCTCGGCCGTCGATGACCGCGGCTAGGAGGTCGGGCCTCGAGCCGACGCGCAGATCACTCCCGGGATCGCTCCCGTCGGGTTCCGCTTGCGGAACCTGCAAGTGTGTCTACCCTCGTTCGTGCATTGGTCAGGCTTTGAAGGTGGCGCTCGGTAGTCGTTGTTTTCGGGGGGTTGGGCGTTTCGGTTGGGCGTTTCGGTTGGGCGTTTCGGTGAGTTGCTCGTTGGTCGTCCGTTGGTCGGCGTTGCTTCGTTGGTCGTCGTCGGTCGTGGGTGCGTTGATCCTCGGCGTGGTGGCCGGGGTGTCGGATGACCTGTTGTGAGTGATGAACGGAGCAGGCTCTGCGGAATCGGGTCGTCGACTGTCGAGCAGGCGACGCCTGTTGTGCCAACACGGAGCCAACAAGAGAGGAATCGCATGGCTCCACGGACACGTCCGTCGACGACGCGATACTGGCTCGGTGGCGAGCGATGAAAGCAGGGCCGCCGAGGCAGCCGCAGCCGAAATCGTCCGAGCGGTTCTCGGCGTGCCGGTCGAGCAACGGGATGTCGAAGGCGCGCCACCCGCAACACCCGACTTCGCAATCCTCAAGCCCGACGGCGAGTTGCCTCTCGAGGTGACCCGTTCGACCGACGGCCCGCACCGACGCTTCTGGGATCAAATCTCGAATACGGACTGGAACCTGCCGACGATCGCGTCGTCGTGGTGGGTCAGCGTGGGTTATTCGTACCCGCTGGCGAAGGATCTACGTCGGTCGCTGAGCCAAGTGCTGCCGCGGCTCGAGGAGGCCGAGGTCGCCCACTTCGAAATGAGCTGGGAGGACGAACGCGGCAACAGCCCCGACCACACAGCGCCATGGGCGCCCATGGCAGAAGTCGGAGTGATCCGCGGTCGTGTTGTCGATGCGAACACCAAATCGCCGTACGTGTTCATCGGCAACGCCGGCGGGTTCGCGACGAGCCCCGAAGCCGTCAACGTGCTGATAGCGACGGAGGCGGCGAACAACGCAAAGAAGCTCGGCGAACAGGGCCACCTATTCATATGGGTCGATTCCCTCGACCACCACGCATGGGTCGGCATGGATCTCGACCACCCACCTGTGGTCGGTCCCGCCGACGTACCACCAGGCGCGACGTTCTGGGTAGCCCGAAAGGGTGCCGACGCATGGACGAGCGACAGGCTGTGGTTACTGAGGCCGGGCGAATCCTGGCGTTCGGTCGCACTCCGCGAGTCGTGATCGATCAGGACGAGCTCAACGCCAGATTTGCCCGGGCGAGGTTGGCGAACGTAGCCGTTGCTGTCTCAGCCTGGTGCGAGACTCGCGCATGTGGACAACATCGACCGGCAATACGGCGGCCTGCTCGATCAGCTTGCCAGCCGGAGCATGCCCTGGCCTGCGCCGCCGGTCCCTGATCCGTCGCTCGCGCTCGGGACACTGGAGCAGATGATGCGCTACGACGAGATGCTGACGCTGGGCTGGATCGGTGGCAAGACCACCCACGAAGGCAACCGCCTGGCCGATGTTCGGGACTTACACATCACTCCTCTCGGCCAGACTGAGCTGCAACGGCTACGACGCGAGTCGGCCAGACCGAACGGAAACAGGACAATGCCCGAGTCACTCGAAGAGAAGCGTGCGATGCGCGCGGCATTCATGCGGTTGCTGTACGACGAGACAAACGGATCGACGATTGCCGACGCCAACGACAAAGAACTCGGCGCTCGGCTCGGATGGGACGTCGGCATAACCGATCTCGTCGCCGAGTACCTCTTGGGCGAAGGCCTGCTCGAGTTCACAGGATTCGGTGGCGTGGTCAGCATCACGCACGCGGGAGTGGTCGAGGTCGAACAGGGTATGCAAGCACCGACTGCGCCGACACAGCACTTCCCTCCGTTCAACCAAATCATCATCGGAACCGCGACGCACGTGGGAATCCAACAAGGCACGACGAACAGCACGCAAAACATCACCACGATCACGCGCGATCAGCACAACCGGCTGCTGACCCTGCTCGGTGAGGTGTCGTCTGTTATCGAGGCCTGGCCTCAGGGCGACCCCATCCGACTCGACGCCGAACAGAACCTTGCGGCTGCGAGGCACGAACTCGGAGGCACAGAAGACCCTGCCCGCGTGAAAGCGGCATTCGCCGCGGTTGCTGGTGCCATCACAAAGGGTGCCGCGCTCTGTAGTAGCGGCGAGGTTGTCATTTCGTTGGTGGGCAAACTGCTCCACGCGCTCTGATCCAGAATCAGTCGAGCTCACCTGGGTCGTAGATCTGGAACCACGCGACCTGGTCGGCCGTCAACAGCGGCCGGAAGCGATCCCACACGCGGTTGACGCCGGCGCAGACATCGTAAACGCCTCGCCCGTCGTCTGCCTTGGGCACTCGGACTCTGTATGCCGTGATATGTGCCGTCCGCTTGTTAATGCTGCGAAGCATCCCGTCAAGCCAGACGAGATCGTCTCCGCCATGGGCCTCTGTCCAGTCGGCAACGAAGTGGTGCGCAACGACATCGTCGCCTTTCGGTTTGCTCTTGAAGAACGCAACGAGGTTGCGTGTGTGCATCAGCAGTGCTTCGACCCATGCGTTGCGCAGCATGTCGAACGCCTCGTCGCTGAGCTCCGGATCGGAACCCGGGGCTAACGCCTCAAGGTTCATGCCCGCTGTCGCCATCATGACGTACTCGTAGAAGAACTCCGCTGCGAGCGCTTGTAGCTCGTGCGGTTCCGGCGGGCGCGGCCGGTAGATCTCAGTTGACATACCGCGACAGTCGCATCGCACCGTCGAAAGCCGCAAGCGAGTTTCCTCGAGCGGCTCTCCAATCTCACACCGGCGTCAGGCGCGCGCCACGACGGCGCCGGCATGGCCGCCATCGACCACTGACGACGTCACGCCGACAGCGAGACCATTCGCGTGAGTGGGGGAGTTGCTTCAAGCCGCAAGTCCCCCCTCCGACACGAACTTCAGCTACACCGCTTGGTTGAGGCCGGGACTCGAGGAGTGCCCGGCCTTCTTGGTGGTAGGTGACGGTCACGCCGAGCTCGGCGTAGGCGGCGGCCTTGATCTTGGGATCGGCCAGCGCGAGCGATCGGGTGATATCGCGCAGGCCGGCGACAATCGCCTTCACGTCCTCGACGGTGAGCTTGGTTGTCGGTTCGACGCCGAGCAGGTTCTCAAGTCGTCGTTTGTCTTGGACGGTTTCGGCCATCCACTTGCCGATCTCGGGCGCGGTGATGGGCTGCTCGCGGAGGACGGTTCGGTAGGCCTCGATTTCCGCGTCCATTTTCGTGATCCGGTCGCGCATCTCTTGGCGGCGGCCGGCTTCGTCGGGGTCGACCTCGCTGGCGTCGGACAGCGCGCGGCACGTGTCGTCGAGGTGATCGTCGTCGAAGAGCTCGGCGAGCCACTCGTCGACCTTCGGGAGGATGGCTTCCTCTTTGAGATAGATGGTCGGTGGGTGACCGTCGCGGTCGATGGGGTCGTCGCGGTGAACCTGGCAGCGGTAGTAGGGCTTGTCGTGGTTCCATGCGCCCTCCATGCGACGGCCGCACTTCCCGCAGCGCACGAGACCGGCGAGCGTGTAGTGACGACCTTCGAGCGGGGTGCGATAGGTCGCGCAGCGCTTCTCGTTGAACGCGGCTTGCGCCCGGTCCCAGAGCTCGTCGGTGATGAGCGGCTCGTGCGTCTGTTCTTTGGAGTGGACCCAGTCGTTCTCGTTGTTCCAGCGCATGCGGGTGTGGTGACCGAGCGCGACGTCGTGCACGTCGAGGAGGACCTCGTGGCGCTTCTGACGGTTCCAGACTTCGTAGCCGAGGTATCGGGGATTCTTGAGGACCACGCGCACCGCGGTGTGTCGCCAGCCGGGCCCGTTCTTGGAGCGGTGCGGGTTACGGCCCGGATCACTCGCGCTGGGGGAGAGGATCCCCTCGGCGGTCAGCATCGCCGCGATGGCACGGAGCCCTTTGCCGCCGGCGAACTCGGTGAAGATCCGACGCACGATCGGGGCGGTCATGGGGTCGGGCTCGAGACGATGCAGGCGACGGCCGTCGTTCGACTTGCTCAGGTTGGGATGCGCGCCGGCGTCGGCGAGGCGATACCCGAACGGAGGGCGACCGCCTTGAAAACGTCCCTCGATCGCGACCTGGGCTTCCATCGCAGTCCGAACGCGGGTCTTGATGCGGTTCCGTTCGCCTTTGCTCATGCCGCCGTAGAGCGACATGACGATCTCGTGGGCGTCGCTCCCGGGATCGACGGGGCCGCCGACCTCGGGCACCCACAGCTGGACGCCGTAGTGCACGAAGACCGGGAACGTAAGCCCGAACTGGTTGCCGTAGAACGCGCGTTGCGGCTCTCCGATCACGACCGCGTCGAACCCGCGATCGTGATCGGCGAGGGCCTTGAGCAGACGCGCGGCCTCGGGGCGTCGTGGCCAGGGCAACGATCGTGATTGACCGATGTCGAAGAACTCTCCGACGATCTCGCCGGCGGTCGGTTCGATGAGTTGTTGCCCGCGGGTCAGTTGCCAGTTCCGTGACGACGTCGGGTCTTGTTGGTCTTCGGTCGAGACTCGTCCGTAGAAGGCGAAGCGCATGTTCACGACGCTACGACAGCCTCGTCGTCTGGTCCATCAGTCTTAGCCTGAACTTCGACAAGCTCGCGCAGGAGCCGCAACAGCGCGCTCGCCGACGCAGCCGTGACGTTCGGCGGTGCATCGGTTGAACACGCGACCGGTTGGTTGCGCGAGCGAGGTTCTCCCATGACCTCTGAATGGCGCGCTCGAATGCTTCCGCGCGACAAATTTCTTTCGTTCGGTCGGCCGTGCAGAGGCCGCGTGCAGACATCGTGAGCTTCCCCCGTTTGGGCGGACGGGTGGGTTGTGATCATGCCGCGGTTGCGGTCTCGTAGTCGATAGGGCTGAGGTTGTTGCAGTAGCTGTGGCGGCGGTGCGGGTTGTACCAACATTCGATCC
>Ga0265338_10004550_pt1 | contig 18669 bp, 16 predicted proteins | sample 42126metaG_FD_193579 | JGI IMG/M metagenome (GOLD analysis project Ga0265338, IMG submission 193579) | Rhizosphere microbial communities from Carex aquatilis grown in University of Washington, Seatle, WA, United States - 4-21-26 metaG | ecosystem: Host-associated > Plants > Roots > Rhizosphere... | reverse complement strand
AGTCGTATGTATACCGAACGCACCCCGGGGCGCCCCCGGCAGGGGGCGGATCTGGCCAGGCCAGAGCGTTCAGAGGCAATTGAGAGGAAGGTTAGAGACAGCCCTGCAGCCGGCCGGTCATGCTCAATCCAGAGCACCGACACCAGGCGAGGGATGCGACATGAACGGGATCACCGGGAGCACCGCGCTCTGGTACGCCAGCCGTGCCACCGGGGTGGTGAGCCTGCTGCTGCTCACCGCCGTGGTGCTGCTCGGCGTGCTGGTGAACCGGCAAGGGCGGCTGCCGGGGCTGCCCAGGTTCGTGGTGACCGGGTTGCACCGCAGCATCTCGCTGCTGTCGGTCGCGTTCATCGCCGTGCATGTCATAACGGCGATCGCCGATCCCTATGTGAGCATCCGGCTGACCGCCGCGGTCATCCCGTTCACCTCCGCGTACAAGCCGTTCTGGCTCGGCCTGGGCGCCGTCTCGCTCGACCTGATCGCGGCGCTGATCGTGACCAGCCTGGCCCGGGCGCACATCAGCCGCAAGCTCTGGCGCGGCGTGCACTGGCTCGCCTACGCGGCATGGCCGGTGGCCCTGGCGCACGGCGTCGGCAGCAGCACCGACCTGCAGCGGGGACTGCTGCTGTGGCTGGCCGTCGGCTGCACCCTCGCCGTAGCCGGTGCGGTGACCTGGCGGCTGGCCGGAGCAGCCCGGGACGTGCCCCGCGCGGAGCGGGCCGCCGCCACCCTCGCCCAGGGCCGCCCGCGGCCGCGGGCCCGGCTGCCCCACGAAGGGCCAGCCAGCCCCAGGCGGCCAGCCGATTACGGGCGGCCAGCCGACCACCGGCGACCAGCCACTGACCGACTCAAGGAAGCCGACCTGCGATGACCTACGCCACCGCCGCGCCGAACCTGGCGCTGGCGCCCACTCAGCCGCTCAGCCCGCCGCCCGGCGGGGCCGCCGGGCTGCCCCGGCTGCTGCCCGATCGCGGGGCGGTCCCGGTTGACCTGCGGACACACCTGGGACGCTACGGCAGGCCGCCCTATCGCGGCAGGCGCCGGGTGCTGATCCCGGTGATGCAGGAATCCGGGCTGACCGGGCGCGGCGGAGCGGCGTTCCCGGTCCACCGCAAGCTCACCGCGGTCGTCGAGGCCGGCACGCGGCCGATCGTGATCGGCAATGGCGCGGAAGGCGAGCCAGCGAGCGACAAGGACAAGGCCCTGCTGTGGATCTCGCCGCACCTGGTCCTGGACGGGCTGCAACTGGCCGCCGAGGCGGTCGGCTCCCAGTCGGTGGGGCTCTACGTGCACCGCAGCTCCCGGCTTCAGGAGCGGCTGCGGGCCGCCCTGGCCGAGCGGACCGCGGTCGGGATCGACCGGGTACCGGTGGAGATCATCGACGCGCCGCCCCGCTTCCTGGCCGGTGAGGAGTCCGCGCTGGCCAGCCGGGCGAACGGCGGAGCCGCTAGGCCAGCCTTCAAGCACCCCCGCGTGTTCGAGCGGGGCGTGGCCGGCCGGCCGACCCTGGTGCAGAACGTCGAGACGCTGGCCCATTTTGCCCTCATCGCCAGGTACGGCGCCCGCTGGTTCCGGTCCCTGGGCACCGCCGAGGAGCCCGGCAGCATGCTCTGCACGGTGCACCAGGCCGACGGCACCAGGGATGTCGTGGAGACGGTTCTCGGCACCCCGCTGCGGAACCTGCTTGCGCTCGGCGACCCGGCGCAGGGGCTGGGAGCGCCATCCGGCGAGGCCGCCGCCGCCCAGGCGGTCCTCGTCGGCGGCTACCACGGCGCCTGGCTGCCTGCCTCAATGGCGGCCAGGATGACGCTCAGCAACGCGGCGCTGCGGCCCGCCGGAGGGTTCGTCGGCGCCGGGGTGCTGGTGGCGCTGCCCGCGGACCGGTGCGGCATAGCGGAAACGGCGCGGGTGACCCGCTACCTGGCGCTGGAATCCGCCGGGCAGTGCGGCCCGTGCTTCAACGGCCTGCCCCGCATCGCCACCGTGCTGGATGAGCTGGCCGGCCCGCGGCCGGACCGGCGCGCCCTGGCCGACGTGAAGCGCTGGGCCGGGCTCGTCGAGGGACGCGGCGCCTGCCATCACCCGGACGGGACGGTGCGGTTCGTCCGCAGCGCCCTGCAGGTGTTCCGGGCCGAAATCGACCTGCACGCCCAGGGCCGGTGCACCGCACCCCGCGCGCAGCCCTTCCTGCCGCTCCCGGCGGACACCGCCAGCACTGACGCCGACTGGAACTGAGATGAAGAAGCAACTGCATGTCGACCCGACCGCATGCACCGGCCACGGCCTGTGCGCGGAACTTGTCCCCGAGCTCATCTCGCTCGACGAATGGGGCTACCCGATCCTGGCCCGCCAGCCGGTGCCCCGCGGGCTCGACCGGGAGGCCCGGCGCGCGGTGACCGACTGCCCAGCGCTGGCCCTCAAACTCCTCCACCCATCCTGACCTGAGCCTCTGCCCTGAGCCTCCGCAGAGAATTCTCAGCAGGCGGGCATACTGATCCCATACGCGACCAGATAAAGCTGGATAGATGATGAGCGACACACAGGCACGGCAGTCCACCGCCCGGGCGCAGCCGCCCGCGACGCGGCTCGATGGCACGCCCATCAGGGTGCTGGTGGTCGATGACGAGCCGAGTCTCGCCGAGTTGCTGGCCAGTGTGCTGCGCTACGAGGGCTGGGAAATCCAGACGGCGGGCGACGGCGCGGAAGCGGTACGGGCCGCCCGGGAGTTCCGGCCGGATGCCGTCGTGCTGGACATCATGCTGCCCGACTTCGACGGCATCGAGGTGCTCCGCCGGGTGCGGGCCGAACTCCCGCACGTGTGCGTCCTGTTCCTGACGGCCAAGGACGCCGTTGAGGACCGGGTGGCCGGGATCACCGCCGGCGGCGACGATTACGTCACCAAGCCGTTCAGCCTGGAGGAAGTTCTGGCCCGCCTCCGCGGCCTGCTGCGCCGGGCGGGAATCGCCCGCTCCCGCGGCGAGACCGAGCTGACCGTGTCCGACCTGACCATGGACGAGGACGCCCGGGAGGTACGGCGCGGCGGGGACCTGATCGAGCTGACCGCGACCGAATTCGAGCTGCTGCGGTTCCTCATGCGCAACCCCCGGCGGGTGCTGTCCAAGGCACAGATCCTCGACCGGGTGTGGAACTACGACTTCGGCGGGCAGGCCCACGTGGTCGAGCTGTACATCAGCTACCTGCGCAAGAAGATCGATGCCGACCGGGAGCCGCTGATCCACACGGTCCGCGGCGTCGGCTATGTACTGAAGCCGACGAGCTGATGAACCTGCGCCCGGCGACCTGATGACCGGCCCCGCGACACGGCTGACGGGCCGCCGGGGCTCGGCTCCGCAGCGGTGGCTGGCCCGCCGCACCCTGCGGGGCCGGCTCATCTTCGGCCTGGTCACACTGCTCGCGCTGGCCTGCGCCAGCGTCGGCGTCGCGACCTACGTGGCGTTGCGGCACACCCTAATCAACCAGCTCGACAGCGAGCTGGCCGCCGCGGGCGGGCGCTACGCGAGCTGCATGGAGGACGCCGAGGATGCTCCCCCGCCGGGCGCCGGTCCCGGCGGGCCGAACTGCAACAAGACCCCCGGGCTGGGCGCGGGGACGTTCGGCGCCCGGCTGGAGCATGGCACGGTCACCAATCAGGGCATCATCGGCGGCAAGTGCAACCTGTCGGCCGCGGACAAGGCGGCGCTCGCCCAGCTGCCCGCCGACGGGGCGTACCGCACCCTCGACCTGAGCTCGATCAACGGTGACTACCGGCTCACCGCGATCCGGGGCCGCGACAAGGACGTGCTCGTCACCGGCCTGCCGCTGAGCGCCATGGAGTCGACGCTGCGCAAGGTGGAGATCGCCGAGCTGCTGACCTTCTCCGCGGCCCTGCTGGCCACCGGCATCATCGGCACCGGGTTCGTGCGCTTGTCGCTGCGCCCGCTGCGCCGGGTTGCCGCCACCGCCGGCCGGGTCGCCGAGCTGCCGCTGGCCAGCGGTGATGTCAAGCTCACGGACCGGGTGCCCGACGCCAACCCGCGCACGGAGGTGGGCCAGGTCGGCGCCGCGTTCAACCGGATGCTGGAGCACGTCGAGTCTGCGCTGGCCCGCCGCGCGGCCAGCGAGGCCCGGCTGCGCCGGTTCGCCGCCGACGCCAGCCACGAACTGCGCACCCCGCTGGCCGCCATCCGGGGCTACGCCGAGCTGGCCCGGCGTCATCCGGGCCCCGTGCCCGAGGACATCGAGCACGCCCTGGGCCGGGTCGAATCGGAGTCCACCCGGATGAGCATGCTCGTTGACGAGCTGCTGCTGCTCGCCCAGCTCGACGCGGGCCGGCCGCTGGCCCGGGACCCGGTCGACCTCACCCGGCTGGCCATCGACGCCACCAGTGACGCACAGGTGGCGGCGCCCGATCACCGCTGGATGCTCGAACTGCCCGACGAGCCGGTCATGGTGCGCGGTGACGAGCACCGGCTGCATCAGGTGCTCGCCAACCTGATGAGCAACGCGGCCAAGCACACCCCGCCGGGCACGACAGTCACTGTCGCGCTGGCCACACCGCGAAGCGCGGCGGGCGACGTGCAGCTGACCGTGACCGACGACGGGCCCGGCATCCCCGTCGACCTTCAGTCCACCCTGTTCGAGCGCTTCGTCCGGGCGGACAGCTCCCGGTCCCGCGCGGCCGGCAGCACCGGCCTGGGCCTGGCGATCGTTGACGCCGTCACGGCCGCGCACGGGGGCCAGGTGAGCCTGGCCAGCCGGCCTGGGCAGACCCGCTTCCTCATCACGCTGCCCCGGCTGGACCCCCCCGGCACCGGGCCGGCGGCTGCTTCCTGGCAGCCAGCCGCTCCCGCTGCGGGCCCGGCTTCATAGCGGCCCGGGTTTCCGGGCGCACCTTTACGGCTTCTTAAACTTTCAGAGCCGGGGCAGAGAATCATCGCAGGTGCACTGCAGCCCCGCCGACCAATGTGGCAGCATGACACCGCCGCACCGGGTCCTTGATCACCAAGCTCAGCAGCCCCTCAGCCACCATGCGCCTCAGGTGGAGATCGTGATCCCGGTCCGCGACGAGGAGCGCGATCTGGACCGGAGCGTCCGCCGGCTGATCGCTTATCTGCGGATCAGCTTCCCGTTCCCCGCGCGGGTGATCATTGCCGACAACGGCAGCAGCGACGGCACCTGGGCCGTGGCGGGCGCGCTGGAGGCGGAGTTCACCGAAGTCCGGGCCGTCCGGATGGCGGAATCAGGCCGGGGCCGCGCGCTGCGCGGGATCTGGTCGGCGAGCGACGCGGACGTCCTGGCCTACATGGACGTGGACCTGTCCACCGACCTGAATGCGCTGCTGCCGCTGGTCGCGCCGCTGCTGTCCGGGCACAGTGACCTGGCCATCGGAACCCGGCTGGCGCGCGGCGCGCGGGTGATCCGCGGCCCGCGCCGCGAGGTCATCTCCCGCTGCTACAACGTGCTGCTGCACGCCACCCTCGGCGCCCGCTTCTCCGACGCACAGTGCGGCTTCAAGGCGATCCGTGCGGACAAGGCCAGGCTGCTGCTTCCCCTGACGCGGGACACGGGCTGGTTTTTCGACACGGAACTCCTCGTTCTGGCCGAACGGGCCGGGCTGCGCATCCACGAAGTCCCGGTGGACTGGATCGACGACAGCGACTCGCGGGTTGACATCATCGCCACTGCCCTCGCCGATCTGCGCGGCATCGCCCGGATGGCCTGGGGGCTGTCCCGCGGCGCGATCCAGGTGCCGAGGCTCCGCGGCGCTTCGCTCACCGAGGTGCCCCGCCTCGACCTGCCCCGGCAGGTGCTGCGGTTCGTCGCGGTCGGCGTCGTGTCCACCCTCGCCTACCTGCTGATCTACGTCGGGCTGCGCGGCGTCATGGCCGCGCAGCTGGCCAACGCGGTCAGCCTGCTCGTCACGGCCGTCGGCAACACCGCCTTGAACCGCCGGTTCACCTTCGGCATCCGGGGGCGCACGGACTCGGCCCGGCACCAGGCCCGGGGGCTCATTGCCTTCGGCACCGGGCTGCTGCTGACCTCCGCCGCGCTGGCCGCGCTGCACGTGATCTCGTCGCGGCCGCCGCGCGCGGCCGAGCTGACCGTGCTGCTCACCGCCAATCTCGCGGCCACCGTGGTCCGGTTTGCCCTCTACCGGCGCTGGGTGTTCCGGCACAAGGCGCCGCCACCGGCAAGCCCGCCCGCCGCCGCGCTGGCTGACCTGACACCTGTCCCGAACACTCTTCCGCAACCAGAAGGAACCCACCGATGAGCGCCATCACCACCGACCCGCGCCAGATTCCCAGCGCGGCCCACGCCCGCGGCCGCGGCGGCATGCCACGGGTACTGCGTGGCCCGGGCACGGACCCGCGCTGGGCCAGGCCGGCGCTGCTGGGGCTGCTCGCGCTCACCGCGCTGCTGTACATCGCGGGGCTGAGCCGCAACGGCTGGGGGAACGACTTCTACGCCGCCGCGATCCAGGCCGGCACCAAGAGCTGGAAGGCGTTCTTCTTCGGCTCGTTCGACGCCTCGAACTTCATCACCGTCGACAAGACGCCGGCCTCGCTGTGGGTCATGGAACTGTCGGCCCGGGTATTCGGCCTGAACTACTGGAGCGTGCTGGTACCGCAGGCGCTGGAGGGGGTGGCCGCGGTCGGCCTGCTGTATGCCACCGTCCGGCGCTGGTCCGGGCCGCCCGCCGGCCTCATCGCGGCCGGTGTGCTGGCCATCACCCCGGTAGCCGTGCTGATGTTCCGGTTCGACAACCCCGACGCGCTGCTGGTGCTGCTGATGACCGCGGGCGCCTACGCGATGACCCGGGCGGTCGACTCGGGCCGGACCCGATGGATCGCCCTGGCGGGCGCCCTGCTCGGGTTCGGCTTCCTGACCAAGATGCTTCAGGCGCTGCTGGTACTGCCCGCGTTCGCGCTGGTCTACCTGGTCGCCGGGCCACCGAAGCTGGGCCGGCGGATCTGGCAGCTGCTGGTCGGCGGGGCGGCCCTGGTGGCCGCGGCCGGCTGGTGGGTCGCGATCGTCCAGCTCATTCCGGCCGCTGACCGGCCCTATATCGGCGGATCGACCAACAACAGCGTGCTGCAGCTCGCCCTCGGCTACAACGGCCTCGGCCGGCTGACCGGGAACGAGACCGGCTCGGTGGGCGGCGGCGCCGCTGGCGGCCGGGGCGGCGGGGCCGCGTGGGGCGGCCCGGCCAGCATCACCAGGCTGTTCGCGAATGAGTTCGGCGGCCAGATCAGCTGGCTGCTGCCGGCCGCGCTGATCGCGCTGGCCGTGCTGGTGGTTATCAGCTGGCGAAGCGCGCGGACCGACCGGATCAGGGCCGCCGCGCTGCTGTGGGGTGGCTGGCTGCTGGTCACCGGCGTGGTGTTCAGCTACATGAGCGGCATCATCCACCCGTACTACATGATCGCGCTGGCACCCGCGATCGGCGCGCTGACCGGCATCGGAGCCGTCACGCTGTGGCGGGCCGGCCGAAGCCAGGCAGCGGGCCACGAGACACCGGGCCACGAGACACTGGGCAGCCGGGCGTGGGGCAACCGGGCGTGGGGCAGCATCATCGCGCGGGCGATCCTGGCCGCTGGGCTGGCCGTGACGGCGATCTGGGCCTACGTTCTCCTCGACCGGTCACCCACCTGGCTGCCCTGGCTACGCCCGCTGGTTCTGCTCTGCGGATTCGCCGCGGCAGCCGCGGTGCTGGCCGCCCCGTGGCTGGCCAACCGCATGGCGGCGGGCCACATGGTGGCCGGCCGCCCGGCGCGCGGCCGGATCGCGGTGCTCGCGCTGCCTGTCTTGCTCGGGCTGGTCACCGTGCTGGCCGCCCCGCTCGCCTACAGCATCAACACCGCCGCGACCACGCACAGCGGCGCGATCCCGACGGCAGGCCCCGCAGTGGCGTCGTCCGGCGGCCCAGGTGGCGGCGGGGGCTTCGGCGGAGGCGGCTTCGGCGGAGGCGCCCCGGGCGGGACTGGCACCGGAACCCGGCCGGCCGGCGGGCAGGCTGGTGCGGGCACCGGTACCGGGCGGGGCACCGCAGGGGCGGGCACCCGCGGCTTCCCCGGCGGGACCGGGGGACGGCCCACCGGGCCGGGCGGCACCCAGGGACTGGGCGGGACACGCGGTGGCCCCGGCGGCGGTGGCGGCGGCCTGGGCGGGAACACCCAGGTCTCCAGTGCGATCACCACGCTGCTGACCAGCGGCGCGGCTGGTTACCGCTGGGTGGCGGCCACGGTCGGCGCGGAGAGCGCAGCGCCGTTCCAGCTGGCCAGTGGCGAGCCGATCATGGCCCTCGGCGGGTTCAACGGCACCGACCAGGCGCCCACCCTCGCCGCCTTCAAGGCGCTGGTGTCCGCGCATGAGATCCACTACTTCATCGGCACCAACCGGGGCAGCTTCGGCGGCGGCTCAGGCACCTCCAGCCAGATCAGCTCGTGGGTGGCCGCGCACTTCACGGCCAAGACCGTAGGCGGCGTGACCATCTACGACCTGAGCCAGGCCGCGAGCTGACCTGAGCTGACCCCAGGCCGGAAACTGAGCGGGGGGCCCTCACCCGCTGGCCGCGCCGCGGTAGGCGCCGGGAGTGATCCCGTAGCAGCGGCGGAACCAGCGGGTGAGGTGCGCCTGGTCGGCGAACCCGGCCCAGGCGGCGGCCTCCGCGGGGGCCGCCCCGCGGGCCAGCAGCTGGCGCGCGGCCCGCAACCGCAACTGCCGCTGGTAGGCGCTGGGCGCGAGCCCGTAGCTGTCATGAAAAGCGCGATACGCCGCATAACGGCTCCGTCCCGCGACCGCCGCCAGATCCGCGCCGGTCACCTGGCTGGCGTACTCGTCGTGCAGGAACGCGCGGATCTTCCGGGCCACCTGCCTCATGTCCCGGCTGCCCGGCGGCGTCGCGAGGGCGGGGGGCCGGCTCGCGCCCCGGCGGACCAGCAGGGCCGCCACCGAGGCGAGCCGCTCACTGCGCTCCAGCGGGCCCGCGCCGCCGGTCAGCGCGCCATGCAGGCGGTAGAGCGCCCGGGCCGCCGCGGCATCGTCGAGCACCGGCGCGGCGAACAGCGGCGCGCCGGCCGGGCAGCCGGTGACGTCCGTGAGCAGGTCGGTGAGGAATTCCGGGCCGACATGGATCATCCGGTAGGTGAAGCCCTGCCCGGTCGCGGCGTGCCCATCGTGCGGGTCGTCCGGGTTGAAGGCCATCACCATGCCGGCCACGCTGACGTGCCCGGCCCGGCGGCAGGTGAAGCCCTGGGCACCGGACTCGGTAACCCCGAACGAGTAGCAGTCATGGCTGTGCCGGTGGTACACGTGCCCCCGGAAATGGGCGTGCATCGCCTCCAGCGGCTCATCAGGCGACCGCCAGTAGCTGGCCCAGTCCGCGGCCGGTCCCGCGTCGTGGCTCACCCGTCCAGTATGCGGCGCACTGGCGTTCAAGACCGGCCGGGCGCACGTGAGCAGCATGGGACTATGCGTTTTGATACCAAGATCGCGATAGCTGTCCGGGCCGATCTGGCCATCTGGCAGAAGCTCAACGTCACGGCTTTCCTGGCCAGCGGCGTGGCCTCGGGGGTCGAAGGGCTGGCCGGCAAGCCGTATGAGGACGGCTCGGGCCACCGGTACCTGGAGATGTTCCGCCAGCCGGTGCTGGTCTACACGGGGCCTGGCGAACTGCTGGCCCGCGTCCGCGAGCGTGCGCTGGGACGCGGCCTGCCGGCCGCCATCTACACCGAGGACATGTTCGCCACCGGCCACGACGACGACAACCGCGCGGTGGTCCGCGCCGTCGAGGCCGAGCGGCTGAACCTGGCCGGAATCGCCGTGCATGGCCCGCGCAACGTCGTGGACAAGGTCTGCAAGGGGCTCACCTTGCACGAGTGATTGGACAGCATGCCGACTCATACCGGGCGCGGACGCACTGGGCACATTCCTGGCCCTGCTCGCCACCCTGGGCGCGGCCGCCACGGCCGTGGACCTCGAACTTTCGCAGCGGGGCGTGGGCGCAGGGCAGCCATTCTGCCTCGCCGCCGCAGCGCTGGTCGCGACCGTTTTCTTCGCGATCCGGCTGCGCCGCGTGATCAGCAAACCCGTTACCTAACCCAGCTCTGACCTGGGCATTTACTGAGTGATCCGGTGATATCGGGGCATTGCGCGCGGCCATTTCCCAGATTCATAGGGTCTGCAGAAGTTCTGCCAATTGCTCGCAGAACCCCGGGCGGCATGCTCGTCCTATGAGCCCGGCAGAGCCGCTGCCGGCGGATCCACCGGAGGAATCATGACATCGCTGGTCTGGCTCAACATCCCGCTCGCCATCCTGGTCATCGGGGCCATCGTCGGCATCCCGCTGTGGATGACCTTCAAGCGTCCCGAGTCGCACCCGGACTACGCCGAGGCACGCGGCCACTTCCGGACCAAGAATGCCCGCGCCAACGGCCAGGCCGTGACGGTCGGCGGGCACGTGCTGGCCGGCCCGGAGCGCCCGCACACCCGCGGGATCATCCGCAGGCCCGTGCCTGGCCGCCGCCACTCCGGCGCGCCGAGCACCGCCCGCAGCCACGCCGCGGGGGCAGAGCAGCACACCCGTGCCTCAGCCTGACGGTGATTCGTCCCCCGGACTGACGGGCAGCAGCCCGGCCAGATCCAGGAGGTCGTCGAGGATCGAACCGAACAACTGCGCGGCGAGGGTCAGGTGACCCTCGCCGCGCAGCATGTGTGCCCGGGCGCCGGGCAGGTGGCCGGCCAGCCACTCCCCATGGGAGGCAGGGACCATCCGGTCCTGGTCGCCCTGCCAGACCGCCACCGGCACAGCGAAGCCGTCGCTGACGGAGAATCCCCAGTCGCGGACGAAGGCAATGTCGTCATCGCGCCAGCCGGCCACGCCGTCGCGCAGTGCCGCCCGGAATGACGCCGCGAGGTACTCGGCGAACTCGCCGGTAATCGCGGCCCGGTCCGCGTCGTCGACCAGGCCGCCGAGTCCGGCGGCCAGGTGCTCGCCGGTGATCTGGGCCATCCCGTCCGCCGCCGTCGCCAGGAACCCGATCAGCTCCTGCCCCCCGGCCGCCGCGGCGGCGAACTCCGCCAGGTTCTCCGGGCCCATCCCGGCCCGCCAGTCCAGCCCGTCCGCCAGGTAGGGCGCCACACCTGCCATGGTGGCCGCGGCCAGGCACCGCCCGGGCATCCGGGCCGCGCAGGCCAGCGCGTGCGGACCACCTCCGGACCAGCCGACCGTGACGAACCGGCCGACCCCAAGATGGTACAGCACCGCCGCCACATCCTCGGCCGCGTCTACCACCTGGCGCCCCGGCGACGGCGTCGACCCGTCGTAGCCAGGCCGGGCGTACATCACGGTGCGCAGCCCGCGCGATGCCGCCTCGTTCGCCATCGGTGCGAAGCTGATCAGTCCGCCTGGTGTTCCGTGCTGGAAGACAAGCGGGAGGCCATCGTGCGGGCCGGCCGTCAGCACGTGCAGAAGCCGTCCGTCCTCCCGTTCCACCATGCGCCGTTCCTCGGTCATCGTCCGAGCGTAGCGGCCAGCCAGCCGCCCCCGGCCGGGTCGCGCTTCCCCGCGAGGCCGAGCTCGCCGAGCTGCGATCAGCTCCGTGCGGTTACTCACACTGAACTCACACGCAATCCGTGCAGCGCCCTGACATTGGCCGCCGATGATGGTGCCGGCACATTGATCCACTGAACCCATGAGGACACGTGATGAGCGACGACGAACACGAGCAGCCCGCCGATCCCGGATCACCCGCACCGGAAGGGGGTGGCGGCCAGCCTCCGGCACGGTCCGGGCGCGCTCGCAGGGTGCGGGGCGCGCTCGCCAGCCGGGCTGCGGGCTGGGTGGTAGCGACTGCGCTCGCGGGGGCCGTCGTCGCGCTTGCGGTCACCGCGGCCACCCTGCGGTCGGCTCCCATCGCGGTGCGGGTCCCAGTCGGCGTGGTGGGGCCGGCCCGTATCAATCCCGGTAACGTGCAGCTCCACATCGGGCCCGGCGGAGGACAGGTCCTGATCGCGCCTGGCCGTGCACAGGTCGTGATCCCTCCGGCCGGGGGACGGGTCTTCCTCGTTCCCGGTGGGCCAGCCGTCAGCCGTCTCCTGCCCATCGCTGTCGGCCCCGGAGCGTTCAGCGGGCAGGTCTCGACGGTGTTCGGCCGTGAAGTCGTCGGGACCGTGGCCAGCGTGTCCTCGTCGGGCTTCACGGTCAAGACAGGGGCCGGACAGCCCGTAACCGTCAGCGGGCAGTCCTCGACCCGGTACCGGAAGGCAGGCCGCCCGGCGTCAGCCAGCGCGGTCACCCGGGGCGCGAAAGTCGCCGTGCTCGGCTCGCTGAACGGTTCGACGATCTCGGCGATCGTGGTGTCGGTGCTTGCCGGATAGGGCCTGCGTCGATCCGGTAGGCGGCCTAGTGCTGCCGGGCCTGCTGCGCGCTGGCGGCCAGTTCGGCGGTGAGCGCCGGCCAGGCGACCGGGTCATGACCGGGGATGAGGCGGTAGCCGCGATCGGCGGCGATCCGCTTGAGCTTGCGGATCTGCTGCACGCTCACCTCGGGGCCGACCCCGATCCGGCCGCCCACCGCCACCTCGCGCTCGATGTTCTCGGTCAGGTCGGCCGCATCGAAGGCAAAGACGAACCCGCCGCCGCCCACGGAGTCATCCAGGCTGACCACGAAGCTTTGATGGCCGGGCGTGTGCCCGGCCGTCAGCACGGCCCGGACCCCAGGCGCGATCTCGGCGTCCCCTTCGGCCACCTGCCAGTCGATCCGCGGGTCGTCGAAGTCCACCCGGAAGATGCCATCTTCCTCCGGGCCGGGTGGGCTGGAGAAGCCGAAGTCCAGCTCGGCCCGCTGGATATGCACCGGCACCCGGCCCGCGAAGTGCTTCAGGCCGCCGGCGTGGTCGTTGTGCAGGTGGCTGACGGCCACGGCGTAGATCTTGGCCATGTCCACCCCCACCCCGGCCAGGGCCTCATCCAGCGGCTCGCCGGGACCGGGCAGGACCGGTTGTATCGCCGGGTCACCATGAAAGCGGCGGCGCAGCGCCGGGTCGGTGATCAGCGCCGCGTTGAATCCGGTGTCGAGCAGCAGCCAGCCGCCGTCACACTCCAGGAGCACCCCGGGGACCGGCTCCCGCAGCCGCTCCTGATCGGACGCCCCCTCCACCGACACCGACTTCGGCAGGTCTTCCCAGCCCAGGGTGAGCGGCACGATCCGGCGGACCCCAGCACCCATGACACCCATCCTTCCGCTGGCCTGGCCGGGCGGGCCGTCCGGCGGCTCGCCGCCCGGCGGCTCGCCGCCCGGCGCGGTTGCCCGGTCATCGTCCGAGGGTAGCGGCGCCCGGCCAGGCCAGCGGCCGTGCCCCGCGGCGGATCGCGTGGTCCCGTGGTTCCCGGACGCCAATGTCCTGGCCGCCGCAGTGGCGGCCAGGACATTGACCGGAAGGGCAGCGGCTAGTTGCTTCGCAGCCAGGTGGCGGTGAAGGTGTTGTTGCCGCTCAGGGTAGAGATCGAATCCTTAGGCGTGCCGCTGTTGTTGATCATGGTGATCTGGGTTGGGTTGAAGGTGCCGATGGCCGCGCCATTGGCGGTGGCGCCGGTGAAGGTGACCGGGCTGAAGTGGGCCAGGGGCAGGATGCCGCCACTGGCGGTGCAGCAGGGCGCTTCGGCGATGACCTCGGCCGAGGAGTTCGCTGCCCCGCTCAGGGAGGCGTTGATGGTGTGGCTCCAGGCCTGGGTGGAGTCGCTCAGCACCAGGGTGTAGCTACTGCCGCCATTGAAGGTGACCGAGCCGGTGAAATGGTCACCGGGCCGCACCGTATTGCTGAAATTGACCGGGAACGCTGGGTACATCTCGTACCAGGAGTAGTACTGCGGGGTGCGGCCAGAACAGTCCACCTCGCTGCCGGTCTGCTCCACGGTGCTGCTGCTGTACCCGTCCAGCCCGACCCAGAAGCTTGAGTACTTGGCACTGCCGGAGCAGGTGCCGGTGGGCTCGGTCCAGCTCGCCGAGACACTGGTGAAGGTCCGTCCGGTGGCGGCGTACCCGGACCAGTTGGTGCTCTGGGCGGTCGGGTTCACCGTCCCGCCGTGCGCGGCCAGCGGCCTGGTCGCGTGACCGGCCGGCCGGACCAGATGGGCAGCAGGCCTGGTCAGGTGGGCCGCGTGCGACGCGATCGGCGCCGCCGAGGCCATGCCTGCCGAGGCGAGCGAGCCGAGCACGAGGCCCAGGCCGGCGGCGGGCACGAACCATCTACGAAGCATGTGGTCTCCTCTGCGTTCGCGGGAGCAGGGCACTGGGTGAGGCATGTGCGCGCCGTTGTCCAGCAGCCCTGCTGAGGGTTGCCGCGACCGTACGTTGCGTGAGGGTAAAGAAAAAACCAAGTGTTGGTAAAGATCTGGTATGTAACTCGTCAAGAATGGCGGCCAACCGCAGCGGCCAGCCATTTCTTGCCCGCCGTTTAAATGTGACGGCGATCACTCTGGGGCATCCGGTGGCTCAGGTCGAGGACCCGGTCGCATCGCTGCGCCACATCCGGGTCGTGCGTGGCCAGCACCAGCGAGCCGCCGGCCGCCGTGATGGCCAGCATCCGGGTCAGCACGAGCTCGCGGGAGACGCGATCCTGCTCGGCGGTGGGCTCATCCGCGATGAGCAGGCTGGGCGCGCTGGCCAGCGCCCGGGCGACGGCGACGCGCTGCTGCTGGCCGCCGGAGAGCTCATCAGCGAGCTGGCCCGCGTGGTCAGCCAGGCCGAGTTCGGCGAGCGCCCGGTCCACCACCACCCCGACCTGGTCGCCGGCCATCCCGGCCGCGAACAGCGCGACCTCGATATTCTCCGCGGCCGTCAGCAGCGACACGAGGCCGTGGCCTTGGAGCACTGCCGCCACGCCTTCCGGGATGCGGCCGGGCGGCACCGGGACGCCGTCCAGCAGCACCTGCCCGGTGGTCGGCACGGCTAGCCCGGCGAGCAAGGCCAGCAGGCTCGTCTTGCCCGACCCGGACGGGCCGACCACGGCCAGCCGCTCGCCGGGGCCCACCTTCAGGTCGAGGCCATGCAGGATGCTCCGGCCGCCGATGGTGTAGCCCAGGCCCTGGGCTTCGATCATGCTCATCGGGGATCGCCATCGATGTCGTCAGTGCTCACCCGGCGCAGCAGGATGCCCTCATCCTGGCGGACCGCCCGGGCCAGCGAACCGGGCGGGAGCAGGTCAAACAGCTCGGGCGGCAGCTGGAGGGTGCCGTCCCGGCCCACGACGACGTACTCCTGCCCGGCGCGGCCTTCAGCGCCCACCCGCCCGTCGCGGATGGTGATGGTACGGCCCAGCGCGCTGGCCACCGCCGGGTCATGGGTCACCGCGACCACCGTGGTGCCCCCGCGTGCGTTCGCCCCCCGGATCAGCTCGATGACCGCCGCCGCCGACGCCAGGTCCAGTTGGGTGGTCGGCTCGTCGGCGAGCAGCAGCCGGGGCTCGTTGACCAGGGCGATGGCCAGCGCGAGCCGCTGCTGCTCGCCGCCGGAGAGCCGCCCGGCACGGTGATGGGCCAGCCGGGCCAAGCCGACCTCCTCCAGCAGGGCGGTGGCCCGCTTGCGCTTGGCGGAACCACTGCGCCGGGCGGGCGCCTGCGCGAACAGCAGATTCCCGGTGTCGGTCTGGTACGGCAGCAGGTTCCGGGCTGGATTCTGCAGCAGCAGGCCGACCTCCTGCAGCCGCAGTCTGGTCAGCGCACTGCCGCCCAGCTCGGCGAGCCGGTGGCCATTGACCTCCACCCGGCCCGCAGTGGGCCGCAGCAGCCCGGCAAGATGCCACAGCAGCGTCGTCTTCCCGGCTCCTGACGGGCCGAGCAGCGCCACCATCTCGCCTTGCCGCACGGTCAGGTCGACTCCGCGCAGCGCGGCGACCTCTGATCCGGGAGTGCCGTAGACATGGACGAGGTTGTCGCAGCGGACCGCGACCGGGGCGGCACGGGGCTGCGGCGCGGTCATGGTTCCCCCTCACGGAGCAGATCGGGCCGCAGCGACCGCATCAACGCCGCGCTCGCCGCCAGCGCGGCGATGAGCAGCACGGCCAGCGCCAGGCCGAGCAACGCGGCCAGGTCACCGGCCGCCGGCAGGTAACTCAGCGGGGGCTCGGCGGGCTGGCTGGTGAACTCCGGGACATTGCGAACCGAAATGAACGTGGCCGCCAGCCCGCAGGCCAGCCCGACAACCGCGCCGAACCCCAGGACGACCGCCTGCTCGGTGACAAGCGCCGCCCGGATCGCACGGCGGGATACCCGGCTGGCGATGAGCGCCGCGTACTCGTAGCGCCTGCGCCGGCCGGACAGGTAGAGGCCGAGGATCGCGGCGCCCGCGGCCAGCACCGCGGCCGCGGCGGCATCCGCGAGGAACAGGACCGTGGCCAGCGCGGGTCCTTCCCGGATCAGCAGCGCCCGCTCGGAGCTGGCCGTCACGGCCGCGTCGATCCGCACGTGCGCGGCCAGCAGCTTGGCCCGGACGCTGGCCAGCGCCCCGGGGGCGAGCCAGACCTGGTCGCTGACGAATTCGGAGGTGATACCGGCCGCCCGCTCGGCGTAGGTGCGGTCCACGACGATCCCGCTGGCCGGCGCGCCGGGAATCGCGGCAGCCCGGGCTACCGCCCGCAGGTTCAGTGCGCCGCCGTCCAGGCCGGTCGCCCGGTACAGATCCCCTGGGCCGCGGGCCAGCCGCCGGGCGATCAGCGCGGGCAGCGGGTCAGGCCGGTCAACCGATGCGATGCTCGGGCTGAGTCCCGGCCGGGAAGTGAATTGCCAGGTCAGGCCGCTCGATGTGGAATTCAGCTGGTCCCTGAGTGTGCCCTCCGCGCGCCAGTGTCCAGGGTTGCCGAGCCCGGCCGCCACCGGCGTCCACCGGCTGCCACCGGACCGCACGTCGATACTGGTGACCGTGATCGATCCCGCCACTGTGGCCGGGCTGATGATGTTCGCCTTCGGTGACGGCGGGGCCCCGGACACGGTCAGGTTCGCGATCACGCATGGGCAGCCCGTCAGCGGCTGGACGGATGAGTGCGGGCCGTCCGTCGTGCCGAAGTACAGCGGTGTCTGGCCGCCCGCCCCGGCGCCCTGCTCATACACGTCAAGGACCAGCGTGCTGCCGACGGGCGCGACGTTGTGGCCGCGGAACCGGATCCGCACGGCATCGCCGTTCAGCACGACCGGAGCAGGCGCCGGGGGATCGAGCGCCACGGCGATCGAGGCGAGCGACTTTCCGGCCCACTCCGGCCGCCAGGCGGCGATCCTGGCGTACCGCTGCGGGTCCACGGCATAGAGCACCTGGCCGCCGGCGCCGTTGGCCAGGCTCGTGTACTCGTCGACCGCCATCGCCTGCCGGCCGCCCGGGTCGATCCGGTCCACGATCCGGGCCAGGCTGCTCCCCCGGGGCGGGCTTACCGTCAGGACGGCGGCCGCACCCACCCGGGCGTCCGCCACCCTCCGGACGTTGTTCAGGGCGACTGACCACGCCCCGACCGCGAATCCGGCCAGCGCGAACGCGGTGGCCAGCACGATCGTGGTCCGCATCCCGCCCGGGCGGCGGGCGACATGCCGCAGCGCGAGGAACGGGCCGATCCGGCCGCGGCGCCGGGTGACGCCGAAGCCCGTACGGCACGCCACCACCAGCAGCCTCGATGCCACCACGGCCACCGCGACGCCGAGCAGGCCGGGCACCAGCAGCCCGAGCGCTCCCTGCCGGGCCGAACCGATCTGGCCGCTGGCCCGCAGCTCGATCAGGCCCGCGACGGTGGCCGTGAGCAGGATCGCGTCCACGACCCAGCCACGCTCCGCGCCGCCCCGGCTGGCTCGCTGCCACTGCTGGACAATCGTCCTGGACACGGTTCGCCGCGCGGCAATCACTACCGCGACCAGGCCGCCCGCGGTTCCTACCGCCGCCCCGGCCAAGGCCAGCGGCGGCAGCCCGACCGGGGTGCCGGGGCGCAGCAGGATGCGCCCGAGCGCCGCCGTGATGGCCCATCCGGCGAGCACGCCCGCCGGGAGCGAGATGGCCAGCAGGATCACCGGCTCGGACAGGCCGAAGGTCAGGGTGCGCCACCGGCCGCGGCCACGCAGTTTCGCCAGCGCCACCTCGGGGCCGCGGGCCTCGGCGGCGTCGGTGACGATGAGGAACAACAGCAGCCAGGCGAGAATCAGCAACTGCGCGGTGATGAGGACGATGGGAACGGCCACCGTCCGCCAGCTGGCGCGGACGAAGGCGAGCGTGCTGGGAATCTCGCTCTCGATGGTCGCGCCCTCGCCCGCCAGCACCTTGTCGGCGAGCATGCCCTGCATGGCGCCGGCCAGCAGGGTCACATCTGAGCCACGCAGGTGCCCGGGGATGAGCGACATGTCCACGACGTCATTGCCTTGTGCGGCGGCAGGCCCGGAGTCGAAGGTGGCGGCGGGCGTGAACATCGCGTCAAACGGCGGGGGCGCTGATGGGTTGTAACTGGCCGCCAGCTCGTAGGGGAAGTAGCGGGGGCCGGCGTTGAACCAGTACGGCGCGATCGTTTCCGGCACGCTGACCTTGTACTCGCCGGTGATCACCAGCGGTTTCCAGTCCGCCAGGGTGAATCGTTGCCCGACGTGCCAGTGATTGGTGAAGGCCAGCGATGTGCTCACCGCGACCTGCTGCGCCTCCTCTGG
>Ga0265338_10004549_pt1 | contig 18670 bp, 20 predicted proteins | sample 42126metaG_FD_193579 | JGI IMG/M metagenome (GOLD analysis project Ga0265338, IMG submission 193579) | Rhizosphere microbial communities from Carex aquatilis grown in University of Washington, Seatle, WA, United States - 4-21-26 metaG | ecosystem: Host-associated > Plants > Roots > Rhizosphere... | reverse complement strand
AATTCGTCAGCACCGTATCGTAGGAAGCGATCGCGTTATTGAAATCGTTCTGCGCGTAAAAAATCTCCCCCAGATAGAACTGCGAGTTCGACGCCAGATCGTTCGTGGGGAAAGTCTTGATGTAGTCCGAGAACTCCTGCCGCGACAAGTCGTACTTCCCGCTCGTGAAGTCCCGCAGGGCGTTCTGGTAAAGTGTGTCCGCCGAAATCCCGGGCACTCCCGCGGGCGCCGAAGGAATTGCCGCATTCGGCCCAGGCCCTGCCGCGCCCGGTGTCGTCGTTCCGGGACTCACCGGCGCTCCCGGCGCCGCCCCGCCCGCGGGCGCATTGCCCGAAACCTTGGCGTCGATGCTCTGCAGCAGACTCTGCATGTCGGTCATCTGCTGGGAAAGCTTGCCGACCCGCGCCTGCACTTCCTGCAGATTGTCTTGCAGCCCCTGCGTGGTTTGCGTGACGGAACTGATGCTCGATCCCGTGTTCGCCTGTACGTCCTGCACCACCTTCTGCAGCGAGCCCATTTGTGTGTTCAGCTGACTCACCCCGTCGAGCGATTGCTGGATGAGCGTTTTCAGTGTAGCGCTGTTGGTGTCCACCGCGCTGCGCAGGTCCTGCTGTTGCTGCAGCACCTGCGACACCTGCTGCTGCAGCTCCACGATCTCCCGCGACACCGCGCTGGCTGGCGCGGGCGTCAGGACCACTCCGCCGAGCGCCCCGAAGCACGCACTCACGATTCCGATAATCCACCATTGTTTGCGCAAAAGGACCCCTCCTTCTGTAAGCAGCCGGACACGCCGTCGGTGAGACCGCCGCATGCCTCGGCTTAGAAACCATTCTGCCACGGATATTTCGCCGCGCGGGCGCCGCTTCAAATCTGCCCCGCAACTGGAAGAAGTTCCGGGGCGGCGTACCGCTCCCGTTCCGCCGCCCCACTCAATGCTGTCGTCTAGTGCGACATCACGAAATGCGCCCGCCGGTTCTGCTGCCAGCAGGATTCGTCATGTTCGGTGCAGAAGGGGCGCTCTTTGCCCCAGCTGATCGTCTCGATCCGGTCGCCGGTGATCCCGAGCGAGATCAGGAAGTTCTTCGCCGCTTCCGCTCGTCGCTGGCCAAGGCCCAGGTTGTACTCGGTCGATCCGCGCTCGTCGCAATGTCCCTCAAGAGACAGGCGCACCTGCGGATACGAGCGCAGGAACTCCGCATCCTTCGTCAGAGCCTCCCTCGCGTCGGCGCGCAGGTCGGATTTGTCCAGATCGAAGAAAGCGTCCTTCACATTCTGGTCGAAAAGCTCCTGCACGTTCGCCGGTCCGGAAGGTGCGGCTTCCGTAGTCCTGGGAGCCGGGCTGTTGACGTCCACCCGCGCGCTGGCCGTGGCCGTCCCGCCCGCGCCCGTCGCAGTGATCGTGTATGTCGTCGACTCGCTCGGATTCACGGGCGTAGACCCCTGCGGGGCCACTTTGCCCACGCCCGGCTCGATGTCCAGATCGGTGGCGCTTGTCGAAGACCACGACAGCGTCACGGTCTGGCCTGGCCGGATCGAAGCCGGTGCCGCGTTCAGCGTCACCGTCGGCTGAGCCGCGGGAGCCGGTGGAGGAGCCGGCGGCGGTGCCCCCACCTGCTTTTTGCAGCCGGCTATAAATGCAAACGATGTTGCGAGCATGAGCAAGAATACGACTTTTCGAAGAGAACCGTATTGCATCGACTGCCTCCTTCGACTCCCCCGGAGTTTCATCGGGGGTTGTCGGGCATGAATTTGAAACTTCTGATGATTGGCCGGTACATCGCAACAAAAATCGGTGCCAGGGCCGCTGAGAGGGTTTCTTTGGGTCGCGCCAAACCCCAAAGCGAACACGATGCTACTCGGTTCGTCACTTGGGAGACCAGTTCGGCGATTCATTTTGTCCTTGATAAGTTAACTGCCGCGGCTGGCTTCCATCGGCCAGCATGGACCATATCTGCCGCGTGCCGGTGCGTGTCGATTCAAATACCAGGTGCCTTCCGTCGGGCGCCCAGCTGGGCCGCTCGTTTCTTCCCTCATCTCGTGTCAATTCCACCAGTTGGTGGCTCACGATGTCCATAGCGTAAATATCGTAATTTCCGCTCGGCCGTCTCCAGCTGAACGCCACCAGCTGCCCGTTGGGCGACCACGACGGGTCGATCACATACCCCATGTCCGGCAGGTCGATCTTCTGCACATCCGACCCGTCCGAGTTCGATAGATACAACACCGGCGAGCCGGCCCGGTCGCTGACAAACACAATTTGTTTCCCGGTTTTAGGATTCCATGCCGGAGACGTGCTCACCCCCGCCGCAAACGTCACGCGGTGAAGGTGCCCCCCGGCCACGTCCGAAACATAAATCTCGGGATCGCCCCCTTGGCTGGACATAAACGCGAGTTGCGACCCGTCCGGCGACCACGCCGGCGAGCTGTTCGTCCCGCGATACCTCGGGAAAGCAATCAGATGATTCGAGTCGGTCGAGTAGATGCAAATCTGCGCCGAAGTAATTCCGCGAAACGGCACATAGCAGGTAAACGCGATCCGCGTCGCGTCCGGCGACCATCGCGGCGTCAGCGAAATCGATTTCAGCGTCGTCACCTGGTGTTGGTTCGCCCCGTCGTAATCCATGATCCAGATTTCTTTGTTGCCGCTCTTCTCGCTGGCGTAGGTGATTTGCGTCTGCGCGATCCCCGGCAAGCCCCCGCTCAGCACGCCGATGATGTCGTCGGCGAACTGGTGCGCCAGGTGCCTCGCGTCGCCATCCTTCGCCGCCCCGCGGTAAATCTTCTGCAACGCCAGCGGTGCCGTAGGGTTATGCACGTCGGAGAGAAAGCCCGCCACCGCCAGATTCGTCCCATCGACGGTCATGTTCCCGTACGCCACCATGTAAGCATTGGCCGGCGCGGCGACCCAATCGGCCGCTTTCACCTCGCTCGGCTGGCTCGGCACCTGTGTCGGATAAAAGCTCGGACTCACCATATCCAGCACGCCCGAATATTCCAGGTCGGCCCATAGCACATCGTGAAAAGTTTTTTCCAGTGGCGCCGCCGGAGCCGACCGCACCGCAATATCCGGCGCCGCAAGCCGCGCCTTCGTAACACCCAACCCAGTCCCGGTCTTGAACCAATCCTGTGCCGTAGCGGGAAGGGAAGTACCCAGCAGCACAATAGCCAGTGCCCAAAATGTGGAGAGAAATGCGAATTTTCGTCTCATCTATGAACCGCCTATCGCTTGAAATCGAACCAGAACTCCACATTCACGCTCGACCCTGAATATCCCGCCGGGAGCGCCTGCAACGGGCTCGAATCCCGCACCGCGCGCACCGCCGAAGTATCCACGGAATTGTTATTGCTCCGCTGTGTCAATTGAATATTCGTCACCGTCCCGTCGCGCAGAATCGTGAACACCACCACCACGCGCGGCGCCGCCGCAACGCTCGGATCCACCGCCGATTGCAGCCAGTTTCCGCTGACGCGCCGCTGCACCGCCTCCACGTACCAAGAGAATCTCGACCCGAAATCCCCGCCGCTAACGCCATTAAAGCTCAACCCACCCTGCGTAGTCCCTTGCCCCATCGCAAAAGACGATGTCGGAATCGCCGGCGCGCCTCCTCCGCCGTAAGGCACCGCATTCGGCGGAGGTGGAGTAGGATTCTCGAGAATCTTAGAAGGCCGCGTGATGATTTTCGGCGGAGGCTTGATCGCTTTGAATTTCGGTATCGGCAGCGCGTCGGGAGGAGGCGTTTCGATCTTGGGTGGTTCCGCCTTGTAAAGCCCTTTCGAGTTGTCCACCACGCGGCTCGTCGTCGAGACATCCGGATGCGGCAGCGGAATCGCCGGCACGTTGCCCACCAGTCCCACCGTCACCGATCCGCCCGGCCCGCCCCAGGAGTCGCCGCTATGCGACGAGTGCACCACGCCGTAGATCGCGATGCCCGCCAGCGCGCAGTGCAGCAGCACGGAAAACGAAAGGGGCATCTTGTAGCTGTCGGTCGGGCGATAGCTTTCGGCGTAGGCCATTTTATTTCACTGAGATTGCGGCCTCTCGTTCAGAGGTTGCGTCACCACGCTGATGTTCTGGATGCCCGATTGCCGCAGGGTATCCACGACCGTCGCCCAGCTTCCAAACGGCACCGTCTCGTCGCACCGCACATACACCGCTTGTTTGGACACGTCCTTCGACTGCGCGGCGATCTGCTGCCCGATCTCATGAACGTTCACCGGCTTATCGTTCAGGTACACGCGCTGCGAGCGGTCGATCGTCACCACCATCCGCGCTTCGGTCAGCTCTTTCACCGTCTTGGTCTTCGGCACGTCCACGTCGATGCCAGACTGCAGGATCGGCGCCGTGATCATAAAGATGATCAGCAGCACCAGCACCACGTCGATAAACGGCACCATGTTGATCTCGGAAAGCGAGGTGCCTGTCTCTTGTTGAATTCGCGGCATAAGAGAAGCCTAGGAGCCGTAGAGCGTTTCGATTTTCGCGACGAACTCCGACGCGAAATTGTCCATGCGCGTCGCCACGCCGCGAATCCCGTGGAGGTAGTGGTTGTAGGCGATCAGTGCTGGGATAGCGGCAAAAAGACCAGCCGCCGTAGTGATCAACGCCTCGGCAATTCCCGGAGCAACCGCCCGCAGGCTGGCCGTGCCCGCGTCTCCCAGTCCTGCGAACGCGTCCATCACGCCCCACACCGTGCCGAATAGCCCGATGAACGGTGACACCGAAGCGATCGTCGCCAGCCACGACATTCCGCTCTCGAGCCGCCTCACTTCGTCTCCGGCAGCCACCTGCATCTCGACGCCCACCGCATTCGGGTTCTTCACCGAGCCGCCGCGCGGGTTAGCCCCATCGAGCTGCGAGCGCAGTTCCGCATACCCCGCGTCGTACACGGCAATCAACGGAGTGCCGCCGGACCCCGCGCGCAAAGTTCGCGGATCGGGCAGCGTACCGCCCGCCCGAAACATCTGCAGAAAACGATTGGTCTTGCGATTGACGCCGCCTAGCTGAACCGATTTTTGAAAGATGATCGCCCAGGAAAAGATGGAAAGCAGAATCAGGATACCGAGGATAACGCGGGCCACACCGCTCGTTTGTTCCAGTAACGTGAGCGGGCTGGCAAATAAAAGCAGTGCCAAGCCAGAAATTGTTCTTCCCCCTCAGGAAAAAGTTGCCGCAACTCCGGCCAAATCAAACCTAGCACACGCATACCACCCGGTCAAACACCGTTCCACCAGCACCCAAAATGGTGCTCTCAACCGCCATACAGGAAACCCCTTAGCCCGCGTGCCAGCCGATGGTTCTCGCGACAGTCATTCGCGGACCCGGCAAACGTGCAACCGTCGAAGCTCCCGCGCGCCAGGGGCTTCGCCCCCTGGGAACGCCAATCTCCCGATTGGCGTATGTGCATTTCCGGTCACCACCGTTCCCGAAATCCTCACCGCACAGGCATCAGCGGCTTCTGCCCCTCCGGCAACTGCTCATCGAAAGCCGTAAGCTCCGCCGCCGTCGCCGTATGCAGCGTCATCAACTCCACCAAATCCACCGCCCCACGCCGCCCGAACAACCGCAGAACCTCGGCGAAAGCAGCCGAAGAAACTTTCTCCTCGCCAAACATCCCGCGCCCAAGCTTAATAATCGCGGTTTCCTTCTCGCCCAGCCCCACCGCCGGCTTGTCGTACTTGATGATGTCGATGATCCCCGGCTCAATATGCCGCGAATCGCTCGGGTCCCGTCCATGCATTTCCCATTCCGTCCATTCGTACTGGCAGTCCCGCTCCCGCGCCGTCACCAGCACCGCAATCTCCACCAGTCGATCCGGCAACCCCGCCTCGTAACGGATGTAACGATGCGCTTCAGCCAACGGCTTGGCGACTTTAGGATCGTAGAGACGCACGCTCGGCAACTCCGGCTTGTGAGTCAGCTCGTCAAAAACCGCCTTGCCGTAATTGTCCATGTCTTCGCGTTTAGGCAACGGCAGACGGTTTCGCGACTCGGGATAAACGTCCGCAGGAAGCGGCCCCGCGGCTGGCGGCACGGCGGAACTCTTCACCTTGACGTACGCGTGGCTCCGTCCAGGAGGAAGCAGCGGCGTCTGTCCCTCATTCAACTGCTGATCGAAAGCCCTCATCTCCGGCGCGCAAGCGGAGTACCCGGCCATCAGCTCCACCAGATCGACAGTAAGCCGAGGCCCGAACAATCGCAGCACATCGGCAAATGTAGCGGACGAAACCTTCTTGTCACCCAGCATCTCGCGCCCGAAAGCAACAATCGCCGTCTCTTTCTCGCCGAGGCCAACCACGGGCTTGTTGTACTTGATCAGATCGATGGTCGACTGTTCGATATGCCGCGGATCGTTCGCGTTCCGCCCGTCGTTCTCCCACTGCGTCCACTCAAACTGGCAGTCCAGCTGTCGCGCCGTAACCAGCACAGCAATCTCCATCAACCGGCTAGGCAGCCCCGTTTCATTTTTGAGGTAGTAGCCCGCCTCGCTCATCGGCCGGGCCAGCGGCGGGTCGTACAGCCGCGGCAGCGGATGCTGCGAGTGCCGCGTCATCTCGTCGAAAATTGTCTTGTCCTCATCGCTAACATCTTCGCGTTTCGGCAAGGGCAGCCGGTTCCTGGACTCGGCATACACATCCTTCGGAAGCGGAGCCGACGCTGAAGCCGCGGCGGAATCTGCGGTGCTCTGCTGATTCTGCGCCTGGCATGTTCCGCCCGGCAGCAAGCACACCCCGCCTGCCAGCAGCGCCAAAACAACGCGTCTCGACAAGTTCATATCCATCTCCCTTGAAGAATCCTCAGTCCGAATGCCTATGCGCCGGTAGTCTCGGCGATAAGTTACACCTACCGCGGAGGGAGCAACGGCTTTTGTCCTTCCGGCAATTGCTGCTCGAACGCCACCAGTTCCGTCGCGGTTGCCGACCACTGGGAGAACAGCTCCACCAGGTCCACAGTGCCGCGGCGGCCGAACAAACGCACCGACTGCGCGAACGTCTCCGATGACACCTTTCTCTGTCCCAGCAGCTCCCGCCCGAAGGTGATAACAAGCGCTTCCTTTTCGCCAAGTCCCGCCACCGGCTTCTCATACTTGATTGCGTCGATAATTCCCGCATCGATATGCCGAGAATCCTTAAGGTCCCGCCCATGCTTTTCCCAGATCGTCCAAAGGAACTGGCTCTCCATCTCGCGCGAAGCCACCAGCACCGCGATCTCCGTCAACGGGTCCCCGAATCCCGTTTCCGACTTGAGGTAGTTCTGCGCATCGCCCAGCGACTGCGCCAGCTTCGGACTATATAGCCGCACCGAAGCCGCCTGCCCGTGCGTCATAGCATCGAAAGTCTTCTTGTCGTCGTCACTCAACCCGTCGCCCTTCGGCACCGGCAGCCGATTCCGCGACTCCGGGTCGATGTCCTTGGGAAGCGGCGCAGCAGCCGTATTCGCCCCGCGCGTCGCAGTCTGCGCCCCAACCCCACCCGCCGCGGGCATAGACGTGGCAGCCGCGTCCGCGCTCGGCGCCGGAGTCTGCGCGTGGGATGCGCCAGCCCCCAGCATCGCCGCCATGCCTGCGAGCAAAATAATTACCAGGCCGTTCCGCATCTCCATATTCATTCTCCTTATGTCGGAAGAGCATTTGCGCCATGTGCTCGAGTCTCCTTATCGTCCGCCGTCATCCCAAGCAAGCAAAGGGACGAGGGATCTCTTTGCGCACAATTCCCTGCAACCGCCCGCCGCCAGTAAACGCTTTTTAACGGGTCCGGGCTTCGATTTACGGGCCACTCGCGATATTCTTAGGTATTGCTGTTCGAAAAGCCGGAGAAATTGAAACTTCTATCCTCATGGGAAATCCCTGCTGTCAGGCCAACGCCTCCGCATGCTGATTGACCTGCATTCCCACACCAACGAGTCGGACGGTTCGGATTCTCCCTCGGAGCTCATCGATATCGCCCGCCGCACCCAGGTGGGAATTCTAGCGATCACCGACCACGACACGTTCGCAGGATACGATCGCGCGCTTTCGGCCGCAAGGGATGCCGGAATCGAATTGATCTGCGGCATCGAAATTTCCGCCAAGCTGCAAGGCCATTCGTCTCACCTTTTAGGCTATTTCACCAAAACAGATGAGTTAAGCGGTTTCCGGGAGTGGATCAAGCAATTGCAGGTTTCGCGGCGTGAACGCAATGTCCGCCTGGCTGCCCGGCTGCGCGAACTCGGTATGAATATCACGATCGAAGAAGCCGAAGCTCGGGGTCGCGCGCTCACCGGGCGCCCTCACTTCGCCCAGATACTTGTGGAAAAAGGCTACGCGCCGACCATGCAACGGGCTTTCGACGACTATCTCGACGAATCGGCTCCGGGATACGTCTATCGAAACGAACCGGAATTTTTCGATGCGGTTCAGAAGATCCGCCAGGCCGGAGGCGTCGCCTCGCTCGCTCACCCGATCCGCCTGAAGTGCGATGTGCAACCTGCGTTGCCGGAGATGGTGGAATCGGGGCTCAACGCCATCGAGGCCTACCACAGCGATCATTCGCCCGAGGACACGCAACTCTATCTTTCGCTCGCCAATCGTTACGGGCTTCTGCGGACGGGCGGTTCCGATTTTCACGGCACGACAAAGCCGGACGTGGAGTTAGGCACAGGCCGCGGCGGGAATCTTCATGTCCCGCGCGAGGTGGTACACGAACTGAAGGCCGCTTCTTCCTAGCTTTAACCTGATCGAACCCAAAAAACGCAGGCTACTTCACCTTTACGTTGTAGAACCAGAAGGGCGCGCCGATTTCGCTGAACCAGTGCGGCACGCCGTTGGGGATAACGATCACGTCCCCTTCACTGACGCGGCGCGATTCGCCGCCTTCAATGCTGCGGCCCCAGACCTCGTCTTTCGAGAAGGGCCGTCCGTCGGGATAGGTGGCGGGAGTAATGATATCGACGAGCTTACCGCCGGTGATGAGCGTCGCCGATCCCTTCACCACGTAGACGACGTCGGTATAGGTCAAGTGCACTTCGGCGCGCGTCGGCTTTTCGCGATGGCTCGTCTTGATCTTGAAGTTCTGAGTGCCGTAATCGCTGTCGTAGAGCGATTCGTCCTTCCCTTTATGGTGCTCGAAGTTCGCGTCCACCTCCTGTTTGGAGAAGTAGACGACGGGCGGCAGCGACGCGCTTGACGGAGCTGGGTTTGCGGCAGGTTTCGCCTCGCCGGTTCCCGCAGGCGCAGGGAGAGCAATTGGCAGGGCCAGCATCCCAGCGATCACTAGGGATACCCACTTAGATGTGATTCTGATCACAGGTACCTCCCAACAATGGCTTGCTGAAGTATTAACCCGCGCATCGTACGCTTGTTCCACTTCGGTAGGCAACGCCTTGGCGGTTGCCGGTTACCGGGATGAGGGCCTTGAGGGGTTTGCGCCTCAGGGCCGCCTGTGAAAATTTCGCTAAAGACTATTGGATTGCCCGCGCAGTTGTGGTAATTGTTTCAATTATGTGAACCCCAACTCAACCAGGAGGGAACGGATGCCGACCACGGAAGATATACGGCAGTCCCTGTTGGAACGAAACGCCGAATTCCGGCGCCTCGCAGAAGAGCATTTCCGCTGTGCCGTCCAGTTAGAGCAAATTCACGACGATCCCTACGTCAACGCCGACGATCTCATTCAGGAATCCGTGCTGAAGAAGCTGAAGCTGCGTTTGAAAGACGAGATGGAAATGATGGTGGCGCGGTATCACCAGGGTTCGCTGCAGCACTAGCTGCAAGCGTCGAGCAGTCCTCTCCGTTCTGTCGTACAATACCGGTGTCTTTTTATCCAGAGTTACCGGGACGGCCGCACCGCACTCGCGTGGTTCCCGAATTCACCTCACAGAGAAATATGACGAATGGTTAAAGATGCGTACGGGTTTGCGGCTCCGCCGCTCGTGCTGGCAGTGCTGTGCCTGGGCTTCGGATGGTATTGGGCGGCGGGCGTTCTGATGTTTCTGGGTTTGTTCGTGTTTTATTTTTTCCGCGACCCGCACCGCAACATTCCCACCGAGCCGAATATCGTGGTGTCTCCGGCGGACGGCCACGTAATCGAGATCGTGGATGAGGAGTTCGAATCCACGATGGGCCATCGCATCACTATCTTCCTCGCTGTGTGGGACGTACACGTGCAGCGCGCGCCCGTCGCCGGAAAAATCGCGAAGGTGGTCTATAAGCCCGGACGTTTTTACGCGGCGATGCGCAAAGCGGCCTCCGAGAAGAACGAGCAGAACGTGATCTATATGGATACGCCACGCGGGAGATTGGTTTTCAAACAAATTGCCGGGGCCATCGCGCGCCGCGTGATATGCTGGAAGCGCAAGGGCGAAGAAGTGGCCCAGGGAGAGCATGTGGGAATGATCCGCTTCGGCTCCCGAGTGGATGTGTGGCTGCCCATGGAAGCGCAGGTAGTCGCGCAGCGCGGACAAAAAGTGAAAGGCGGCGAAAGCGTCCTGGCGAAATGGAATTCAACGAGTTAGACCCCATCGGGCACGAAGACGATTCTCCCCGCCTGCTTCGCAATCACCGGCACCGGCGCGGCATCTATATCCTCCCTGGAATTTTCACCGTCGCCAACCTGCTGTGCGGCTACTACGCCGTGCTCGCTACTCTGGAAGGCGCTCCGTCCGATCTTGACAACGCAGCGCGCGCCATCGGCGTCGCCATCCTGTTCGATTCCCTCGACGGCCGCGTCGCCCGCGCGATGGGCACCAACAGCGAGTTCGGCAAGCAGTTCGATTCGCTCGCCGACGTAGTGAGCTTCGGAATCGCCCCGGCTTTTCTAGCGTATGTGTGGGGAGTGCGCTCCATGGCGGCGACCGAAGCGCCGCAGATGCTGCACCTCACGCAACTCGGCTGGCTGATCGGATTTTTCTTCGTGGTCTGCTGCGCCTGGCGCCTGGCGCGTTTCAATATCCAGGGGATGGCCCCGGGCGGAAGCCGCTTCTTTGTCGGCATGCCCACGCCGGCGGCTGCGGGCATGATCGCGGCGGTGATTCACTTCGTCGTATACCCGATCCAGGATGTAAAGGTCTCGCTGCTCTGGCTGCTGATGGTGCTCGCGCTGGGCATTCTCATGTCGAGCAGCCTGCGCTACTACAGCTTCAAAGATATTCAATGGACCAAGCGGCAGCCCTCTCTGGCTGTCGTGCTCTTTGCGCTTCTGATCGGCGCGGCCGTGTATTTGTCGAGGCCCACGTTGCTCGTTGTCGCAAGCGTTTACAGCGTTCACGGCGTGGTGCTTCAGGTGGTGCGCACGGTGCGCCACCGGCTTGCGTCTCACCCGGCCTAGAACATGCCCGCCGGGCTCGCTCGTGCCAATCTGAATCGCGTCGCTATCGTCGGCGCATCCTCCCTTCGCGGTAAAGAACTCAAACTGGTCCTCGAAGATCGCAATTTCCCCGCCAGCGAAATTATTCTCCTGGATGAAAGCGTCATGGCTGGCACGCTCACCGAAGCGGGCGGCGAGCCCACGTTTATCCGCGAGCTGGCGGAAGACAGCTTCGACGGCGTCCGCTTCGCTTTTTTCGCGGGCACCGCTTTCGACACCGAGCGCAACTGGGCGGCGGCGCAGCGAGCCGGGGCGACGGTGATCGATCTTACCGGCGGCGTGGCAGCGTCCGGCCGGGCGACGCTGTGGATTCCCTCGCTGAACGCGGTGCTTGCTCGGCGGCCGGGATCGGGCGCCAACGGCTCCGCGTTGGCCGTTCCGTATTATTCTCCTCCCACGCCCGTGATCGTGGCGTGCACGCTCTCGGCCGCACTCGGGAAATTTGAGCCGGGGCGGATCGCCGCGGTATTATTTCCGCCGGTTTCCGAGCGCGACCAGCCAGGCATCGAAGAGCTCGAAAGCCAGACGACGAATCTGCTATCGTTTCGCCCGGTCTCGAAGATCATCTTCGACGAGCAAGTGGCGTTCAATTTGTTGTCTGCGTACGGCGGAGAAAGCAAGCCCAGCATGGAAACGGTGCGGCAGGGAATTGTTCGCGACGTGAATACCTATTTGTCGGGACGCGCGCCCGTGCCGGCCCTCCAGCTCGTGCAGGCGCCGGTGTTTTACGGCTACGCCTTTACCGCGTTCGCGGAATTCAAATCGGTGCTGCCGCCGGAGCAGCTCGCGTCGGCGTTTGCCGATCTCGGCGTTAAAGTGGACGCGGCCGGAGAAGCCGGGCCCACCAATATAAGCATCGCTGGCGAAAGCGAAATCCATCTGGGGCCGATGGCGCCTGATCCAAGCGTCCCGGAAGGACAGTGGTTCTGGGGCGTCGCGGATAATTTGCGCCTAGCGGCCACCAACGCAGTGCGCATCGCGGAGGAATTGGTCGCGGAGTCGCTCCTTGCCTAACGGCGCCCTTTGTAAACGCAGAATGCCTAGCGGCGTGCCAGGCAACGGCGCAGCGTGTGAAGCTGCATTGAACAAAGTTGCCCGTACAAAAAAAAAGCCCTGTCATTCTGAGAGCGGTTTGTGCGCGAAGAATCCCTCTCGCCTTTCCGTACTGCTGGGGCTGGTGCTGCTCGCCGCGGGCTGCGGATACCACGTCGCCGGGCGCGCCTCGAATTTGCCGCCGGACTGGAAGACCATCGCCGTGCCGGCATTCAAGAACGATACGACGCAATACCGGATCGAGCAGCGCTTCACGGCGGCGGTGACGCGGGAGTTTTTGTCGCGAACGAAATACCGCGTCGTGCAGGACGCCCAATCCGCCGACGCCGTGCTGCAAGGGGAAGTGCTCTCCATCGAAACGAGCCCCGTGCTGTTCAACGCCACCACCGGCGAAGTGACCACCATGCTCGTGACCGTGCACGCGAAGGTGCAGCTCACCGACAACAAGACCCAGAAAGCCGTCTACCAGAACGACGACATGCTGTTTCGCGATGAATACCAGATCTCGCCCGACGTGAAGAGCTTCTTCCAGGAAGAAGACCCCGCCCTCGAACGCATGTCCCACGATTTCGCGTCTCGCCTGGTGGCAAACGTCGTGGAGGGATTCTGATGGCGCAGGCGTCGCCGGAAAAGCTGATCGAGCGCCTCGCGAGCGGCAAACCCGTGCCGGCCATCGTCCTGCAGGGCACCGATGTTTATCTCCGCGACATGTGCCGCAACCGGATCATCGACGCGTACGTGCCCGAAGAACTCCGCGGCTGGGCGCTCACTCGCCTTTCCGCCAGGGAAGCAGGCTGGGACGAAATTCTGCAGCGCGCACAGACGCTCCCCATGCTGGCGCAGCTCCAGGTGATCATCGTGGATGGCGCGGAATCGGTGGAAAAGCTGGGAGACAAATCGCGCGACGAAATCCTCGACGCGCTCGGGAAATATCTGGCGTCTCCCGCGCCCTTTACCGTGCTGCTTCTGGAAGCGGCGTCACTCGACAAGCGCCAGAAATTCTTCAAGCTGCTCAGCGAAAAGGCGCTCATCGTCGAGCTGACCATCGGCGGCGAATCCGCCGCGCTGCTGGCCGCGCAAATGGCCCAAGATCTCGGCGTAGAGATCGACCGGGACGCCGCCGCGTTTCTCGCCGAAATTCTCAACAGCGAGCCCGCCCGCATCCGCATCGAAATCGAGAAGCTCGCTTCCTATGTAAAGGGAGCCGGGCGCATCCGGCTGGCCGACGTGGAAGCGCTCGTGGTGGCAGCGCGAAAAAACACCGTGTGGCAGCTGGCGGACATGCTGGCCGACCGCAAGCGGGACGCGGCGCTCGCGTTCCTGGACAATCTGCTGCGCGAAGGCGAAGAGCCCGTCGGCATTATCGGCGCGCTGGCGTGGCTCTATCGCAAGCTAATCGAGGCGCGCAGCCTTCCCGCGCACACCAACGGCTACCAGGCGGCGCGCCAGCTGGGCATGCGCCCCGAAGCCGCGGAAGCGGCCGTCCGCCAGGCGCATCGCATCCCCAAGAAAGACCTGCTCGCGGGGTTGATCGCCCTCGCGGAGGCCGACAGCCAGCTGAAATCCTCGAATCCCAACCCCCGCGCCCTGATGGAATTCCTAATCGCCCGCCTCACCATGCGAACCGCGGCGTAAGGTGCCGCTGCGGCAGACCTGCTCGCTGTTTTGAGCCTTTGCCTTCAGTGTCATCCTGAGCCCATACGCGCGAAGCGCGGATGGGTGAGGGACCTGCTTCTCCTTTCACTGTGAGGCATTCCGGGCCTGTCAAAGCTTCGGCGCACCAGGGGTCGCCCCCCGGGAACGCCAATCTCCCGATCGGCGTTGTGTCTCGCCTTTGCGCCGCGGTCCGGCTTGCCTTTCGCAGCCATTCCGAGCGAAGCGAAGAACCCCTCTTCGTCTTCTGATGTCCCCTAGACACTCGCCAAGAGCCACTTCACTCTCCCGTCGCTTCGCTCTGTCGGGATGACCACGAAAGACAAAACAAAAAGGCGTCCCGGAAACCAGGACGCCTTTTGAAACCGTTCGAGAAAATCCGGTCCCAAGTCGAAACTAAGCCTTTTTCTCCTTCAGCGCATTCAAGGCCAGCGTGAGCCGCGACTTATAGCGATTCGCGGTGTTCTCCGAAAGCGTGCGCTTGCGGATAGCCTTGTCCAGCTCCGAGAAAGTGGGGGAAGCCAGTTTCTCCGCGGTAGCGACGTCAGCCGCGGTCAGCGCAGTGCGCATCCGGCGGATCGCGCTGCGGACGCGCGTGCGGTTCATGCGGTTGATCGCGGCCCGGCGCTCCGTCTGGCGGATATTCTTGAGAACCGATTTCGTTTTCTTCTTGTGCTTGACAGCTGTACCCTGTGCCATTCCTGCTCCTGTGCGTTAATTTCGCAGGATCAACAATATCCGAGCCCGTCCCCGCTGTCAATTTTGAAGCCGCCGAACGTGACAGGCGCACGCCCCATTTACCCGCCGCGACGATTCGGTTTGCCGTCCGCCCCATCCAAATTTACAATTGGACGCCGCACATCCAACTGATCGGAGGAGTTTCCCATGCGATCTGACATCGTTCCAGGCGCCATCTTCCCGGACTACGAGCTTTCCGACCACACCGCAAAGCGCCGCAAGCTTTCCGATCTACAGGGACAGCATCCCATGGTTCTCGTCCTCAGCCGCGGAGGTTTCTGCCCGAAGGACCGTCGCCAGGCCGAAGGGCTGGTTCAACTCCACCGCGAACTCGAGGTTGCCTACTGCCGTCTCGTAACCATCAGCACCGACAACATCACTGCGACGAATGAATATCGCAGCGGAGTCGGCGCCCACTGGCCTTTCCTCTCCGACGCAGGGCGCATCGTCCAGAAAGATCTCGACATCGCCGAATACACCGATCCGGTCAACAATCCGATGATCCCGCACGTGATTGTGCTCGAGCCCGGTCTGGTGATTTACAAGATCTACAACGGCTACTGGTTCTTCGGCCGGCCCACCCTGGAAGATCTCCGCCAGGACCTGCGCGCCGTCAGCAAGAAATGCCGCCCGGACTGGGACATCACCACCCCCGAACTCAAAGCCGCCTGGCAGCAAGGCCGCAAGGAACTCTTCTATCCGTACGGCAAGACCTACCTCCAAACTTTAGGTGAACAGGATTAGCCGCAGCGATTGGGCATCGGCATCGCCAGTCTCGGCGGTCCTTGTGTCCAGCTGTCGAGGGTCTCGCTGCCCTTTGGAATTCGATTCTGGTAGAGTCGGGGGCTTATGACGGACGCATTCCGAGGATCGAAGCCGTCCCGGCGCGAGTTGCTGGCGCTGATGGCCGGCGCGGGCGGCGCATTGGGCTCGTCATTCCTATGGCCCGAGAGTTCCTGGGCCGACGATCTCGATCCGCGCGTGGCGCAGATTGTGTCGTCGAGCATCGCGGTGGACATGCATAACCACACGCCGGTCGGTTCCTCAGGGGAGGGCCACACCGATCCCGCCGACGTGTCCGCAACGGGCTTTGCCAGCGAACTCAAGCGTGCCGGCCTGACGGTCGCCTGCCACACCTACGCCGTCGACAACCTGCTGAATACTTCGACGCCCGGCGAGTATTACAAGCTCCATCTGGAACAACTCGCGCAGGAAGACCGTCTGCTGGCCCAGGAAAAAATGCGCCGTGCTTTCAACCTGAAGGATATTGAGGCGGCGCACGCCGCCGGGCAGGCCATCATAGTGCAGACCTGCGAGGGCGCCCTTTTCATCGAGGGGCATCTCGACCGCGTCGAAGAAGCCTATCGCCGCGGCCTCCGCCTGATGCAACTGGTGCACCACGCGAACGACGTAGTCTCGCCGCTGGGAGACATCCAGACGCGTCCGCCCAACGAATTCGGCGGACTCACTCCGTTTGGCGCGCAAGTCGTGAAGGAGTGCAACCGCCTGCACTTGCTGATGGACCTGGCGCACGCAGGCTTCCCCATGGTGAAAGGCGTCCTGAATATAACCACTCAGCCGATTCTTTTCACCCACACCGCCATCGACTCCCCGCAGGGCCGCGCCGGCAAGCAGGAATCCCTGACACGCAGATTGGTCACGCGCGATCAGGCTCGCGCGGTCGCCGATTCGGGCGGCGTGGTGGGCGTCTGGCTGAATTGGGATTCGGTAAGCGACTTCGCAAAGGGCGTCAGGGAAATGACGGACGCCGTGGGCATCGACCACGTCGGAATCGGCACCGACACGTACACCGGACTCCGGTCACCCGCCGCCGGAAACCGTCGCCTCACGAACCATATCTGGCCGGATCAGCAAAGCGGTTTTGCGTATGCGATCACCGACGCAATGCTTCGCGAAGGCTTCACGCCCGCGGAGATCGGCAAAATCCTCGGAGGAAACTTCTGCCGCGTGTTTTCCAAAGTGATGGAAAACCGGTCCTGATTTAAGAGTCGCTGGGTCACGGGCGCGCTCACCGCGTTCCAAAGCCGTGCAGGAGGCTCTGGAACGCGACCGAACGGTTGCGGAATATTATCTATGGCCGTGATCGTCGTCGCGATCCCGGTAATCCCGGTCCCGGTCGTGATCCCAGCGGTGATCGTGTTCGATTCGTCCCCGATCTCCATCCCAGTAGCCCGCGAAGAATTCGTGGCCGTCGTGGCGCGGCGCAACCCAACGGGCGCCTTCATAGGGCGGGCGCGTCCAATATCCGTCATGCCACCTGTAATGCCCTCCGTCGGCAAACCAATAGCCGCCGATCCAGGAATACCCTGGGCCTGGCTGCGCAGGTTGGACCCGGACCACACGCGGGCGCGGAGGCGGGCCGATTCTGACTCCTACCGAAACCTGTGCGCCAAGAGCCGAAACACTCGCCAGAAACATCGCGGCAAGCAGTGCTGTCCTGATGAGAATCTTCATTGTTTCCTCTTTTTACGGCATCGACTTTAAAGATTTCTACTCCGGGAAGGTTATTACCGAAAGGTGTTGCAAGACTGTCCGGTTAGCGACACTTCCAGGGCATCCTGGCGATCCTGTCTCAACTCAAATAACGCGCTCTTCGCACAAGTCGAGCCTGCTATCCGCCTGCTTTCGAAACGGAGATTCTGATACTCTTTCGGCGATCGCAGCGATTCAGCGGAGGTAGTCGAATGGTACCGAAACGCAGTGCGGCTGGGGAAAAGGTGACCATCCGGCGGGCGCGGCCAAAGGACGCTCAAGCCTGCGGGAAGATTTGCTACGGAGCGTTCTCCACGATCAATGCGGCGCACGGCTTTCCGTGCGATTTTCCGTCAGCGGAGGCGACGACGGAAGTGCTTGCGATGATGTTCTCCACGCCCGGATTCTACGGCGTGGTGGCGGAAAGAGGTGGCCGCATTGTAGGCAGCAACTGTCTGGACGAGCGCGCGACCATTGCGGGTATCGGGCCGGTTACGGTGGACCCGGCTGCACAAAACCTGGGCGTGGGGCGGAAGTTGATGGACGCGGTGATGGATCGCGCGAAAGAACGCGGCGCGGCGGGAATGCGCCTCGTGCAGGCGGCGTTTCACAACCGCTCGCTCTCGCTCTATGCCAACCTGGGCTTCGACGTCCGCGAGTCGCTATCCTGCATGCAAGGGCGTCCGCAGAAACGCAGCGTTTCCGGCTGCAAGGTGCGCGCGGCGCAGCCAGCCGACTTGGACGCCTGCAACGCGCTGGCGCGCCGAGTACACGGATTCGATCGTGGCGCCGATCTGGTCCAAGCCACCGAGCAGGGCACCGCCAAGGTGGTCGAGCGCGCCGGCCGCATTACGGGATACGCCTCGCACCTCGCCTTTTTCGGCCACGCGACGGCGGAGACCAACCTGGACTTGCAGGCGCTGATCGCGTCGGCGGAATACTTCGGCGGTCCCGGTATTTTGGTGCCGTCGCGGAACAGCGCGCTTTTCCGCTGGTGCCTGGGAAACGGTCTGCGAGTCACCCAGCCGATGACGCTGATGAGCGCCGGCCTCTACAACGAGCCGTCCGGCGCATGGCTGCCTTCCGTCATGTTTTGAACAGCGCGACGCCATGCGCCGCATTCCCGCGAGAGCCGATTTTTCTCAGGAGACGTTTTTCTTGCGGTACTCGATGGCTTTAAGCTCCGCCGCCACCGCGTCCATCACATCCACCACCGGCTCCACCTTGAATTCGAACGCCGCAAAGACGCTCGTGAAGTAGTGAATATCGAGAGGCTTGTCCGTCTCCAAAATGATGTAGCCGCCGTAATCGCCTACGCGGACCACAAACTGCAGCATCGAAAAGCTCGCGGGCATCTTCCACTTGTCCGAGAAGATCTCAAGGATGCGCTCAT
>Ga0265338_10004548_pt1 | contig 18671 bp, 19 predicted proteins | sample 42126metaG_FD_193579 | JGI IMG/M metagenome (GOLD analysis project Ga0265338, IMG submission 193579) | Rhizosphere microbial communities from Carex aquatilis grown in University of Washington, Seatle, WA, United States - 4-21-26 metaG | ecosystem: Host-associated > Plants > Roots > Rhizosphere... | reverse complement strand
GCCTGCATACTGGACGAATTCCCATCTTGGACTATTTAGCCCGTACCACCTACGAAAGCTGCGTACTGGCCAAGACATCTTCATTTGTTTCAATACCTCTATGTCTGAAGGTGCAGGTGGGGAGGACATATACGTTGGCCTCGATGGATGGGGCACCGTTGTATCAGGGCTATTTGAATGGTGTAGTGCATACGATCGTGATTGCGGATACTGGGGCACAGGCTCAGACGTCGTTGAACTTCTCGCATATTATTGCGGTGGGGGCCAAGCTGGATGGGATTAACAAGGATCCAACCTTGGTGGATGGGAATGTCCAGGTGTCAGTGGCCAATCTGGCATAATCCCGCTATTTTGGCTGGATTAATGGCGGGATAGCATAGGACTGCAATAGACCCCCTTTTTGTGGTATATATAGTTGACTATAGGTATTATTTAGCCTTTAGCCGAATGACCTAAAACCCAACAAAAGGAGATTGAAGTGAAAGCAAAAATTAAGACAACCTGGGTGAGCATCCTGGCCGGGAACGGGGCATTAGCGATCTACACGGCCAAAATCACGTGGCGGAGTAAAAGGCAACGGGTTCTGCTGGCGGTGATTCGCCGGCTGGTAAACGAGGCCGTGGCTAAGGGTGATTTGCCGATTCGGGACATGGGCGTGAGAACGGTGGTGTGCGGACGGTCTCTGGACGTGGACGACGTCCAGTTTCTAGGCCACGCGCGTCACTGCACGGTGGCAATAGGGAACGTTTGAGACACGGGATAACTGTGGAGTGGAATACTCCGCAATAACTGGCGGGCGAATAGCCCGCCAAAAAGGAACAAAATGAAAGCAGTGAAAAATCATATGCTGTACGGTTGGACGATAGTCTGGGTGGGTCCTGGCCGTTGGCAGGCGACGAGCCCGACTGGAGACCACCGGTTAACAGGCACGTTTTTCAATGTGCGCAAAGCGATTAGTCGCTTTGCGAAAAGCGAGGCATACACCAAGGTGACTGCGGCCAAGTACAAAGCGTCTGCGGCCTACTACAAGGCGTGTGCGGACTGCAACAAGACGAGGGCGGCCTACGTCGAGGCGAGGGCGGCCTACGACAAGGCGACTGCGGCCTACGACGAGGCGACTGCGGTCTACAACGAGGCGTATGCGGCCTACAACGAGCCGACTGCGGCCTACGTCGTGGCGGTCGCGGACTACAACGAGGCGGAGGCGGCCTATGTCGAGGCGTATGCGGCCTGCCAGAAAGGAAATAAATGAAAACACCATTGGAATTAGAAGTCGAAAGACTGGAGACTGAATCCAACGAGGCTTGGGAGAAGCTGCGTCAACTCTCCCTAAAGCGAGATGCAGCTTACGAAGCCAAGCAGGCTGCGCAGAGAACCTTCGAGACATACGACAGTATGTATAAAAGCGCGAGCGAAGAGTGGCGCGAACTCGCCGTCGCTTTCAGCGAGGCATGGGCGGCCTACAACAAGGCGAGGGCGGCCTACAACGAGAAAAGAAGCCCAGTCAGCTTACCATAGCTGACATACACGAGAACGCCCTGTCCGGCGTTTTCTTTATCTGTCAGGTCCGCTTTCCTCTTGTCTGCCCCTACACCCGGTGCTAACGTAGTCCTGATGACCGTTTCAGACACAGACGCCGCACATGCCCTATACAAGGCACAGCCTACACCCGAGAACCTACACTCTGTGGTGGAGACCCTCAAACCCACCATCGGCTATACCCTGGCCTCACTAAACGCCGCCCAGGACCCCGTAATGCACGGGAAAGCCATGCTGGCCGCGGCCGAAGCCGTTAAACAATACGACCCTACTAAAGGTGCCAGTCTGCCCACATTCGTCACCAGTCACCTCCGTTCTCTCACCCGGGATGCCAGGAAGTCCCGCAGTCCAATGAACCTACCAGAACGCACCCAGCTGGACCGCTATAAATTGGAGAAGGCTAAAAAAGAACTGGTCGACAAACATGGCCGGGATCCGGACATGGTGGAGCTGGCAGACTATACCGGCCTCCCCATCAAACGTATTGAGAAAATACAGAAGGGCGAAATGGCCGTTGGAACCGAAGGCGAAGAAAGCGGATTGGGCCATAGTGAACCAGATTTCGAACAGGAAGCCCTGCATTACGTGTATCACGATGCCGACCACACAGACCGCCGTATTCTCGATATGCGTGCAGGCTATGCCGGCCACCCGGTCATGGAGCCTAAAGACGTGGCAGTCGTGCTCGGCCTGTCGCCAGCACAATTAAGCAGACGTTCTGCCAAACTGGCCTTCAAGATCCAGAAAATACATTCTGCCCTCACTACCCAATGAACCTCGGGCAAACAACCGGTAACCGGGCTATACTCACACTGAAGACCGTATTCAGCTATGTGGCCGGCAAGATTTCACGTCCCTGGACCCGGGAGAAGCTGGCCTCCTATACTGGAGACGATATTGTTCCGATCCTGAAGGATATGGACGCCGCGGCTGCGACCTTGCAGACGTCCCAGATAATTCACGAATACGATGATTTGTTTTGTCTGCACCGTGATGTATTATACGGTGGTCGGTCACGTCGCTGGCTCTACGCCCGGGCCTTGAGCAGCAAGACAGACCAGGCGTATAATGCCTGGGTGGTTTACGTGCGTGAGAACCTGGGCACGAATTCGACGAAGATCTTGAAGTCCGGGATAGCAGAATTGGAGACAGCAGACTTTAAGACTACAATGGAAATTAAGAAGACATGAACGGCATTGCATTAGTATTCGGAACCGAGGGACCTTATTTCGACCTGTCCGGTAATCTCGTGACGGGCTTCAATGCCACTGTCCAGAATGCCCTGGTCTGCGCAGGCACTAACCAAGGCTCTGATCCATTATTCCCTACCCGTGGAACAACTCTCTTGGCGGATGGCACCAGCGGTAAAATGGTCAATTTGGGCCTGGCCCAAACCCGTGCGAATATCGCGGCCTTGAATGTGCTGAGCTTTATTCAGTCCACGGATTCTGCACAGAATGCTGATATGCTTCAGGACATTCAGTTCCAATGCCAGACCATTAAGGATCAGAATCTTGCGATTGCTGTGAAGGCGACCAGCACGACCGGGAAAACTGTCGGTATTGTTATCAACCAGTAAACACCATGCAAAACCCACCTTTATTGCAAGATTATTTGCCGGACATGGATCAGGTGCCGATTTCCTCGATTGTGTCTATTCGGCAGCAGTTCATGAATTATTTGGCGCAGTGGTGGCCTCAGCTCGACACCCGGCCTGGCAGCATATTCGGCGATTTGCATTTGACGCCTGCTGCGGTCTTGGATGCTGCGGCCGCGTTGGCTGTGACAAATTTATTCAGTGATCTGGAGTTGACGAATGTGGCTAATGGGGTGATCAACAATCCGGACTTCGTGCGTGCTTATCTGAAGAATTTTGGTGTATCGGCACAGGCCGGGGCATCCTCTACTGGCACCATGGCCATGGTCTTCTCGGCCAATCAGACTTACGTATTCAGCGGCAGCGTGATATTCAATTTCGGATCCAGTGCATTCCAGGTCAGTCCGACTGTCGGTGATCCAGTCATTATTTCGCCTATGGGCTCGACTACAGGCAAATACGTGCTCACACCCTATGCTAATGGACAATTCGTCGTTTATTTACCGGTGACCGGGCCGGCCGGCGCATCAGTCACGGATAGCACAATAGCCAATACGAATTTAGGCCAAACCAACTTGGTCTCAGTTACGGCTGCCGGGAACTTCGATCCAGGCACTACTCCGTCTGGTCTGCCACAATTGGCGGCCCAGGCTATGCTCCTCTATCCTGCGGCCAATTTGTCCAGTCGTCGCGGCGCCTTGAGCTTCATTACCCAGAACTGGCCAAATCTCGTAGCTGCCGCGGTCACTGTGACTGGAGACAATGAGATGATTCGTGCAGGCCAGAATCCCTTGGGCATTAACCAAAGTGCCTTGGACATATTCGTGCGATCTCAGGTCAATTACGCGTCCTCTAGTGTAGTGGCCGCACTGACCTATAATCCGGACTTGCGAGGTTGGACTGGTGGTCTTCCCTTCCCATCTCCACCGGCCTTCTTCTCACCAAGCACAGGCGCATTCCAGGCCAATCTGTTCGACGAGCAGACCGGCAGCAGTCTCTTGTATGCCCAGTCCACTGACACGAAACTGGACAATCCCGGTGTATCCTTTTCATTGAAGGAACGCCTTGGCGTATTATTGTCGGATCAAACTCCAACTGCATTCAACAATGCGGTAATTACGCCGATCACTTCGGACAATGTTACGAACGCAGCCCTGAATATAACCGGTGAATACTGGGGCAGTACATTTCAATTGTTGCCCGATCGTGCAATTACCATGCAGTTTGTGGCAGTCACGGCCATCAACAATGTAATTACGGTTATTGCGAATGTTTACGACAGCAACAATAACGAATCGGGCACGGTCTATTTTGTGCCTGATTCCGCCGCAGGAGCACTGACTGGCATTATTCTGCAATCGGATCCGGGATATAAGCGATTTTTCAATGGCTTGAATCTGGTGGTCGATATTCCTGGCTGCATATGGACTCCGGCCAGTGTAGTGGGGGCCAAGTTCACATTTGGTTTCAGGGGCAAGACGGCCAACTTCACGCTGAATTATCTTTATGAGCCCATGCTCCCGGTGATCGATACGGCGATTCAGTCCAGCGATAATAAATCGGTGAATACTGCACCGCTGGCCCGTTCTTTCGTGCCATGCAATATTACCCAGTTCGTTGTCAATTACCGCTACAAGCGGGGCACCACCGTAGATGCAGCGACGGCACAAAAGGCAATATTCAATTATGTCAATTCGCTGGCCTATCCGAATGCTTACGAGGAATCCCAGATTGGTATGATCATGCTAAACAACGGAGCGACCGGGGTAAGCTCGGTCACCAAGACTGGCATGGTTTATCCGAGTCTGGCCCAAATCTATGTGGACCAGAATCAGAATCAGACCGCCATACCCCCGGTAATTACGACTGATCTCAGCATTCCTTCGACGGACTTTGGCTTTGGGCCTAGGAACGTGTCGTATATTTTGCCGATGGCTGTGATCCAATTTAACGCAACGGTGTATTAATATGCCGCTCCCAATTCCCAACGTAGAGGCCAGACAGCGGTCCAAGATGAAACAATATCTGGGCTCGTTCTGGAATTCCACATTCGCCAATCCCGATCATATCCTGGCCTTGTCCAATATGCCGCGTCAGACCTCCATGATCGGAGACTTGAAGGCGTTGGTCTATAATCTGGCCGGGCAGCATGATTTGGCTCGCAAGAAGACATTCATTACGGTGCCATTCCAGACTGATCAGATTATTCAGACTGGCTCAGCATTTTTCGATGATCCGAAAGTCACCCGTAAATTCGGCACAAGCGATAATGATTCCGCTCTCAATTTCAACTTCTACCGGATACCGTATAATGCCCTCTACATGGGGCCAATCACACCGGTATTAATTAAGGCCGACGGTCGAACACTGGCCTTGGGCATAGACTTTTTTCTGGACGGTGATTTTATTTTCTTTCGCCAGAACCCCCGGGATTTATTCCCGAATGGAAATTACGCGGTCACGCTAGGAATAGATACGGGCTACCGGCCTATCGTGGCTGATCTGATTGGCGCCAATGTCCCGGAGTATCAGGACTTGATGATCCAATATGTAAAAAAATATCAGACCCCTGGCTGGTTCCGATTAGCCGCCTCTGCCGCCGCTGGCATGTGCATTACCCGCCACACCCAGAAGCTTCTGGATATTCAGACCTCAGACTACGCCACAGTCTATATTTTCGAGCAGGAGACGATTCGAGTGGATTACGATCACACCCCGCTGACCGTCGGCTCTACCTACCCGGAACATTATGTCATCGGCGATGGTCTGAAAATAATTTACGGTGATCCGTCCATTCGGTGGTGGAGACAAGTCGACTGGCACGGCGGTATTTCATTGGATCCATTAATTCCGGGATTTAAGGGTGTTCAGCTGCCAGACCAGGACACCTATGCATTTGTTGCCGGCAGCGACCCCATGTCAGTGCGTGGTAGTCAGGCCCATGTGAGACTGGACTTGCATAATCCGGACTGGCAACGGGAATCAGCCTACTGGGACTTTGTTGCCGAGAAGGAAACACTTCTTGGATTCTATCTGAATAATGTGATTGGTTTGAAGGACGCAGTCGATTCTTGCAATCCAGCCAAAATTGATACATTCGCAAAATTGAAGTCTGCCAATGAGGCGGTCAATCTATTGAATGAAGAGATGGGATGGCCAATCGAGAAACCGGATTACGAGATATTGCCAGATAAATTGATGGCCAATAGTCTGGATACGTTTTTCCAGGCTGTGCTGGGGGCCGTGGCCGTGGTGGTCTATGTTGATCCGACGCGTATTGGAGATCCCGAGGGATTGTATCAATTTCTGAGTTCGGAAATGGTGCCTGACGCGACTCCAGTGATTGTGGCTTTTCCGCCCGCATTGGCTGGCGAGAATCTGGATAATACGACCGGGAGTGTGGTTACGGATAGTGCGGCATTTTATCCGTTCGATTATTTGGTCGTGACAGAGACGGTTGATGCGTCTAGCATCATTACAGATTCAGTCGTGTTCGATTCTGAAGTGCCCTGGCTGAATATAAACTGATTTATGGACTTTAATGACATCGTAAACAATGTGGTCCGGTTCACCATCTACGACCGTGATGGAAATGTCCAAGAGACATTCTCGGCCAAAAATACCCTCACCTATGCGGCCGGGGGTGTTTTGATCAACGCCCTGCTGCGATCCGGCCCATCCCAAGTCTCCTGGCTGTATGCCCGGTATGGCAACAATACTGGGTCCCCGGCCTCTGGCGCATTAGTCTTGCCGACTGGCGGCATTAAGGCTGTGACACGGACACAATTCATTCAGGCGTCCAGTTCTGATCAGGGCGGATTGTGGGTGCCAGTGTTGGGCGCACCGTCCATCAGCACATCGAATTCGGCATTATATTCCGGGAATGCGGCCACTTATTCGTTCCGTATTCCGGCCAATATTGTGAATTCGCAGACATCACCGTCCGGTTCATTTGATTCCAGTTCCGCATACATTATGGCCGCGGGCTTGGGCGTTGCAGCCAATTTGACTGATCGCACGCAGGACATCATCATAGGTGTGCTCAACAACATAACGCCAAGGCAGGTGCCGTCTGGCGGGCAACTGGGTGTGGATTATACATTTCAAATTACACCATAATAAAACATGTCTAGTCCATTTACAGGTGCAGGAAAGTTGAGACCCATTCAGCCGGGTGACCCGGTGGGATCTCAAGTAGTCGACCAACCGATTCTGGTTCTCGCCCGCCGTGTGGCCGCTCTCGAAGCCATGCTCCAGCAGCAGTCTTCTTCGTCGGCTAATGCCCTGATCATATACAATGTGCCTACGGATGGTCAGGTCGGTGTGAACGACGTCGTCTATTACAATCCGTCGACCGGTCTATACGGCCAGGCTTTGGCCACAGTGACTTTGCTCAATGGCACATTTACAGCTAATCCGACGGCTCTCTCGATTGGTGTGGCGGTGGCGGTGAATGGCCAGACTGCTAATGTGCAAGTGGGAGGGATAGGCACTTGGTCCAGTCTGACGCAGCCTGCTGGTATGATGCAGGCCGGGGAAGTCTTCCTGCCAGGTGCACCGTATTATTTGAGTGCCACCCAAGCCGGCAAACTGACACGCTTCCCACCAATGATGCGCGTGCAAGTAATTCTCACTACGGCCATCAATTTCATTGTGGCCCCGCTGCCTAGTATCCCGGAAGCCATTGAGAACAATTACACGGTGCCTATGGGCATGAGACCGATCGGCTCCATCCGAGCATTGCCGCCGGACTATACCAAGAACATTATCGTCGGATTCGACGCTCTGGAGAATACAACTACAGGCTGGCAGTCCACGGCCAAGAATGCCAACGCGTTGTTGCAAAACTTTGGCTACATGGTGGCTGATGCATCATTCTCGGCCATGCCTGCGGCCGGGGCTATTTATGTGGAAGTCGACATTGATACTGGTGGTGGGATAGCGGTCTATTCGGCGCCCACTCTGGAGGACCTTGTGACCGGGGGAGCGGATGTGTTCAACACACAAGTGGCAGCGGCATTGACGGCTGGTAACTATACGCAGGTCAGGAATTATTCGGTGTTGGATCAGAACGGCATGTCCTTGGGGACATTGAGTTTCAAGTTCGTGACCTACGACATCGCTAATTCTCGCAAGGTTATTTTCAAGGTGCCCGATAGTTTTCAAGGCTGGAAGATGATTTATGCACCGGTCAATCCGATCGCTGTGCCCGTCATTGTCGACAAGGTCATTCAGTCCATCACCATGCAGGAACACGGTATTGGATTCACCACACCCCCGGCGGTGTCGATTGCGGATCTTGGTGGCGGGTCTAATGCGCAGTTGACTGCGGTCTTGGATGCCTATGGTGGTGTCAGCAGTGTCATAGTGAATAATGGGGGTACTGGGTATGATGCCAATTCGACGGTCGTGTTCGATACGAATTTGTCAGCGGTCAATGTGGACGGAGGCGGGGATGGAGCCGCAGTTTTTGTTACGGCTGCTGGTGGTGTGATTACTGCGGCCACTGTAATATCTGCTGGTTCGAATTATGGCAGTCCGCCAAGTCTGATCGTAACAGACTCGGGTTCCGGGCGTGGCGCTATTTTGCAGCCAATTATGCAGAACGGTCAATTGATCGGCGTCACTATTGTGGATGGTGGATCGGGCTATACATCAGCCATCTCTCCGCTCTCGCCATTGGTGCAAGTGGTTCCGAGTTCGTTTGGATATACTACTGCACCCACATTGATCGAGACGACTGATAACCCGGTCACGCCGGCCACTATCTCTGTGCACATGTCGCCCAAGCATGTGCAGTCCGTATCCATTATCTGTGGCGGCATAGGTTATACGGCGAATGCCACACTGGCGTTGTCGGACAATAATACTGGCACTCCAGCCCCGGGAGCTGAGATTCTGGCTTACACGGATGCGAATGGCAGCATCTACAAAGTGAAGATCATGTCCCAGGGCAATTACACGACGACACCAACGATTACGGTGCCGAGTCCTGGATCTGGTTATGGCGCAATTTTCCAAGTTACGTTGGCCTCCTCGATTGCTTCAGTGAGCATTTCGGCACCTGGTTCTGGATACCAGAGTACTCCCACATTCCAATTCGGATCAGCCCTGTCGGAAATAAACGTTACGGCACCGGGCAGTTTGTATCAGGTTGGTGTGCCCATTACGGTCACAATCTCCCCGCCTGATGATCTCGTGCATGGTGTGCAGGCGACCGCAGTGGCCAAACTGGGTGGCACGGTGACTCGTGTGAATGTCGTCTCGGCCGGATCTGGATACACCAATCCTGCGGCTGTTACAATCTCAGTGGTCTCAATCCCAGCGGGCAATAACACTGCGACCTTTGTGCCTATTTTCCAGAACGCATCTCTGCTGTCTGTGGAGATCACTAATCCCGGAGACAGCTACGCGACACCGCCCGTGCTGACACTGAACAATCATGGGTCGCCGGGAAGTGGGGCCGTCCTCAATTGCGAACTGGGAGGCGTTGGCAGCATTGCGGTTATCACTCTGACCAATCCAGGCAATGGCTATGTTGACCCGCCGTCCGTTCTTTTGTCTGCTCCCGTGGACGGCTCCAGCAATCCAATTCTCAATGCGACTACGGCGCAGGCTATGGCCGTCCTGGCCGCCGGCCCGGTGTCCGCTGAAGTCATTCTAGCCGGTATGGGTGGCAGCCGTATTACACAAGCGACTGTGCTGGCCCAGGGGAACAATTTGCAGGTGACTGATTTCCATGACGATAATGACAGTCCTGGAGCTGCGTTTCCCGAACCGCAGTCGTCTTCAGTATTTTACTACAATATCAAGGCCGATCCGATTATGGCCCTGCGGTATCCGCCGAACCCCATCGACAAAGCGTCCGCTGTCTGCAACGGCGTGGAACTGCTCACTCGGCCATACAATACGGCTACTGGTGGATATTCTGATCCAGACACGGATGTTGGGATTAGCACCAAAACACCGTTCTGGACGACGTTCGATTTAGACGGCTCGCCTTGGGACCGCAACTGGTCACAATACGTTCAGGAACTGGCCATCACTGGCAATGACGCGATCATTCAAAATACAGGCCCGGTCGGCTATCCCGACCTGTGGTGGAGATTCTGGGAGAATGTATTCAAATACGCGCCCAGCCGGAATAAAGGCTGGTTGCATATCAACAAGGCCAGTCGATTCTATCAGACGAACAAGATCACAAGTTTGGGTGTGTTGGCGCCATTACGTCTGTTGGATGCGGCTTCTGGTGTGGAGTCATCGAATGACGGATCACCGATGACCGGGCAATTGGTTCTGGCTGTGGATGCCATGGATAACTTCATTGGCGGCACGAATATTCAGATCGACATGATGCTGGCTGGTAATGCGCAGCCGATTTACACCAACAATACGGGTGTGGCTGTAGGCATCAGTTCTGTGGTCATGATCGTAGTATTTCAGTCTGTGGCGTCTGGGAATGCTCAGGCTTCGAACAATACGGCACAGATTACGATTGGCACCAAGGGCGGTGGGTATCGTGACTATGTGGGTACGATCAATGACACGGTGGCCAATACGTGGTTGTCTCAGACCAATCAGTTCAAGGAGTTCTTTCCGGATCAAGGTGTGGGAGCGCCCATTATTCAACCGGGTGATTCGTTGTGGGTGAATATTGTGCAACCGGCTGGTGCTCCAATCACGGCGCAGCTGACGGTCTGCAAAGTCAAAGGCTTCATCATATGAGTCCGGCCAGCATTCAACTGACGAAGGCTTCCAGCAACGTATTGAGTTGTGCTGAGAAGTCGATGTGGTCGTTGTCTGTGACCGCGGTTGGAACAAACATCGTATCCGAAGTATTCGTCTATCAGGCTGTGCCTGTGACCGAGCCAGTTCCCGGAGACCGCTATCAGTGTGTGGCTTCAGTCTTGGAATTGAAGAGTTTGCCTGTAGTGGCCGGATTCGACAAATTACGAAAGCGGGATGGGATATATCAGACGCCGTATTATCGAACGGCTACGGTGACCTTTGCCTGTTATTCAGCGGACGAATTGGATCAGACATGGCAGACGATACAGGACCAGGTGCAGCGCCTGGTGGACAACTACAATCAATGGCAGTCCTTGCAAACGCAGGAGACGGTCACAATTACGAGCGATTAATGAGCTACATTATTGACATTTTCTCGTTGCCGGGTTTTCAGCCGGTGACCGCGGACCGTCAATCTTCCCGGTTGGAAGCCTCGGTCGATGGGAGCATTGATGCCATCTTCTATAAGGATCGGCCGCTGAACGAGCATACGCCCATATTCTGTATTTACATTGGCAAGGAGTTTGGGAACGAGGCGCGTTTGTATCGTGAGTTCGACAATCATTTTGTGACTGCGGAGCGGGATACGGACCGTGGTGTGAAGCACTATCGTTTTCGGGTGTCAGCCAAGGACGTCCAGATTCTGCCAGGCAATTATGTTCTTCGGTTCTTTGCGGACAACGAAGAGGTGGCCGTCAGGTATTTGGCTTTGCGGAATTCATTGGTGCAGAGTCCTCACTTGCCACAGAGTTTTCAGCCTTAGTCCATGTTCCGACCGGGGGATGCGGTCCATAGAACTGATGCATTAGTTCCAACCCATGAACTGTGGAAAGCTGAAGGTGTCGTTCGTCGACCATAACGGGCTCTGTTTTCGGATATTCTTTGAGCAACTCGTCCCGCAAATATTTTCGTCTTATGGTAGTGCCGTCGAAAAGCAAATACAGTTTTTGTTCCTTTAGGTCCGTCCTGGCATATTTCGATAATTTGTCTGCTGGTATGGACGCAAAGTATTGCCACACATATTGGCCTTCGCCCAATACGATTGGAATGGCGGGGCCGCAGTCGTCTATGATTTTTTTACCGATATGGACAAATTCGAAAAATCCTTTCGGGGCCTGGGCGGCGGGCACGGCGGACTGTTTGATTATGTAGGGGAGACAGCGTTTAAGAACACTGGCCGTGGCAATGGTGATGGTATGCAGCTCATCCGGTGTATATTCGATATTGGGTATCAACATACCGGACCCTGAAAGACGAAAGGCCGGATAGCGATCGGGCACATTCACCCCGGCGCCCACCAACAACGGATAATTTTTCACCACGTCTTCGACAGATTTCCAGTCGTCTTTCATTATGTGTATCTGGCCCATGGTACGGAATACGGCCATGAGCAGTTGCTCCGCGTTTGTTGCGTATTGCACGTCGATGCACTGGCATGGCCAGTTGTGATAACCATGATACAAAAATGCGACCAGGGCCGCGATCACATTACCGGCCGTGCCTGGTACAGACTGTGGCATTACAGGCCGCGGATCATTGGTCGTGAAAATCGTATTGAGCTGTTCGTGATTGGGATACAGGATGCCGGAGGATCTGAATACGCCTTTGGCACTGCCTGTCCAGGCGGGCATTAAAAATCGATCGCGCTCCCAGCCCACATACGAAACACCATGCTGCACATTGAATTTCTGAGTTTGCTGGCGAATCAGTTGAAGCAACCCGACAGCATGCTCAGGTCGTAGAATAACAGGCTGTTGCATTTGGGACTGAACCGGGTCGGCATAAATAGCGGACTGACATTCCACAATGAAATCGTCAATGTGATACAGACTGTCGGAATTAACAAAGAACGGGCATGTCGTCTGATCCATTTTGATAGTGCCTTCGAACCACGTCTCCTTCTCCCGGGAGAACCACACGCCGGCATGAAAATCGGCCATGAAATTGGTCAGCGCGATTTCTTCCTTTGTTTTCTGATTCACCGCCACGTAATGGCCGTCACGCACGCAGAACAGCCAGAGTCCTTTAATGTGTGCTGGTTGCAGTTTTGATTGTGCGCACAGGCTGTTGACGTAATTCGCACTGTGCTGGTAGAGCTGGGCGATGTAGGTATTGCATTGTATCCAGTCGGTTTGGTTGAGTGCTTCGAAGAAGTGGGCCAGGTCGGTGCTGACACCGTCTTCGATCTGAATTTGTTCCAAAATTTCAGGGAAGGGTTTAATATCCGCTGCGGGTTTTTCGAGTGTGCTCTCTCCCAAATCGGATTTGTCCGAAATCTGTTGATTCTTATTACTCATCGTTGTAAACTCGCAGCATGGACTTTTTAACAGACAAATCTGGTCGCCATCTGTTGCGAATTAACAATACAGTAACAGTTCCGGATTACGTAAAGCAAGCTGACATTGGCGAGTCCCTTGTGGCCGACCTGCCAGCTACAGCCTTCGCTGATCCGGTCACAAATCAATTCCCCATCAATACTCCGGCTCACGTTTTCTTGAGCTATGGCTATTGCAAATCGGCCAATGTGACCAACCCCCGGCTGTTGAAGCGCATCAAGAAGGCCGCGGCTTTGCTCAACATTACACCAGACCTGGACATGCTGGACCAGGCGTTCGTCTCGGTGAAGAGCGCCTCAACAGTTGAAGACCGGAAATTCGCGATTTCAATCGATTTCGGAGATGGTCAGGAAAAGACCGCTTCCTTAAAAGGTGTACAGAACTTTTACCCGATCAACGACGTGCATGAAGTCGAAAGCTCTGCGGCCGAACTCGACAACCATAAACGTCGTCTCCCCCTCGACCTCTACGTCCAAGGCGCCCGGGAAATTGTCAAGACCGCCGCGGCCCTCAATATGCCCACAGACCGCCTGCCTGATCGCATTCGTCTCTACGGCACCGAGTATTTGCCGAATTTCGAGCATATCGAACAGGAGGCCCAGCGCCGGGAGAGGATCACTGGTGACGATAGCTACACGGCTATTGCCAAGTCGGCGGCGGTAAACGAGGAAGGCAAGTGCATGGACGATTACGTCAAGCTGTGGACTTTGGCGGATGCATGGAATGGTGTCCAGCCGTCCCAGACCATTCTCGACCCTTACCGCATATTCAATACCGGCATGTCCAAGGCCGCCTACGACCAGGCCCTCAAACAGCATGTCCTACTGGCCGGCACTATCGTACCAATAGCCGCTATCGCACAAGTCGACACTGACACCGTAAAACGTCATTTCCCCAAGGAGGCTGCCACGGCTGTTATGGCTCTGGTCAAAAGCGCCACAGAGGCTGCTACAGACGAGGTGACGGTGCTGGTGGGTGATCTGACCAAAACAGTGCAGAACGCCTTGCTGCGTCTGATTGCGGCCCCGTAACCGGGCGTATATGACTTCTGACGAGAAACAACGGCGGGACCTTCTGGCAGATCCTGAGACCTGCGGTTCTGTTCTTCTGACGATCGCCCTATCCAAGTATAAGGAACAGGCATTCGAGGTTGATCCCATGACGCTTATCTTCGATCTGGAGGATGACTTCCAGACAAGTATCCCGGAGCCCAATGAGAACAAATTGAAGGCTATACTATTGGCCACAGAGACCCCCATCTTCCAGCATGACCCGGATGCCTTCCAGGCTATCTGCATGACCCTATGGGAAGGTGACCCTCAATTGGATGCCAAAGAGCCATTAACGTTAACGGAGGCTATTTGGGGGATGTTTGAGGTAAAGGTGTGTTATGGGGAGTTGGCTTTGGCGCCTGGGATACACGCGTTGGTGGCCAGGCTATCGGATGATGAGGTGCAGGATCCGGAGGAGGCTGAGGATCCGTATGGGCATGTAAAGGCTGGGATGCAGGAGCGGTATGAGGCATGGAGAGGGCAGATGGGGAGGTTGGGGGTGGATGCCAAGGACTTGCCGGCCCTGGAGGGGGAGTAGGGTGCAATAGACCCCTATTCTGTGTTATATACATTTGACCGAGTAGATATTTATATACTCAGTTTCAGGCTCCATTCAGGGCCTGGAATGCAACCCCAACAGGAATCAAGATTAATATGAAATTACATGAGCTATTAGCAGTTGAAGGCAGTTTGACCAATCAGGCCAATGCGTGCCGGGCGGACCTCAAGAATACGTTCGAGAAGAAGGTCGGCCGGTTCGGCGAGAAACAGGTCTGGTTCCACTCCAACGAGGAGGGCAAGGAGCCCGTCCAGGAATCCCCTCCCGCTAAGATCGAGACCACGATTCTGAGTGAACTGGCTTGGGTGACCGAGTTTATGACCAAAGCGATGGACGCCGATCTGCAAATCGACGTGGCGAATACTCAGGCCAAGGCTGACGTCGTTCTGGAAGATGGCGCCACTCTGGCGACCAATGTCCCGGCTACGGCCTTGCTGGCGCTGGAGAAGCGCATTGGCGAGTTCATAGATTTGTTGAAAACGATCCCCACGCTCGATCCAGCTCGGGGGTTTGTGCCCGATACGGCACATGGGGCGGGAATCTATCAGGCCGGCACGATCATCAAGAATCGGACCAAGAAGACCAAGGAGACGATTGTGTTGTATCCGGCGACCAAGGAGTTTCCGGCGCAAGTACAACTGATCGACGCGGACGTGTCTGTCGGCAAGATTCACGAGATGGAATGGTCCAGTCTTTTGACTCCGGCCGAGAAGTCTGATTTGCTTGCACGAGCGGAGGAAGTCGGCCGGGCGGTTCGACAGGCCCGCAGTCGTGCCAACAACATCGATGTGGATACCAGCAATCGGATTGGCCGGGTTTTGCTGGACTACATCGTCAAGTAATTTGGGTATGGACTATACGGCCGCATGTCGGCTATACGGTTCTATCCAGGCTCAGGGTAATGATTAAACTGAAGTTCAAACTCAGACTCTTACCCAAAGGCTCAACAACAGAAACCGAACGAAGATTAGCAGAGCGGCAATAAATCAGCAGAAAACGAGGGTTCAACTCCCTTCCCCGCCTCCATTTATGGCGGGGTGGTCCAGTCGTAGGACGTCTGTTTCCGATTCACAAGGCCGCGGTATGCTGGTCGTTCAAAGTTGAAAAGCTCGGTTTTGAATACCGGGGCACGTCATGCGATATGTGGCGTGCCCCACTTAATTTTAGGTGATCTCTTCTTGCCATCCCCTGGCACTCTTAGATTGATATGTTATTCATAGATCACCTTGGAGCTGTAGTCCCAAGACTTCTACAGCTCCTAAATTTCGGCCGCACCGCTTCTTCTACTGCCTGGTGTTTCATCATTTTTCACCAGCCTTTCTGTTGGCCGTGCGGCCTTGAAGTCTGAAAGTTGTCGTGTTGGGTGACTTGCAGACTTCTAAATTTGGGTGCGGCCGTTGCCGCGTCCGAAGACGACGCCATCGTGCTGGAACTCCTGTTCGTGAGGAAGCCGCTCCTGGATCGGCGCTGTCTCATACGCATGGACCCCCAGACACGGTAACCGTCACATGCTGCGATATACACATTACCTTGTTGACACGGGTGTAGCTACATACGGGACTGAGCCGACTACAACCGGCTTGGCCGTTGTGATGCGTTACTAATAGTGACGTGTTGGTATCCGTGGGTAATGCTTGCAGCTCATGGCCGGCGGTCATTCTGGACTGCCGGCCTTCGATTTATGACCAAAATGAAAACAACGCTTCTAGCGGCACTGGCGTCCGCGTTTAACATACAAGTGGCAGTTGCACAAGACCTGCCGCAAATAACAACACACCCGTCGTTTGTCGCGTTTCAGCCGTTCTCGGGTGGGAACCCGTTTAACGATCCACACTGGACCTGCCACGTCGGCGGATATGGCGGGGCGACATTCATAATTCCCTACAGTGATAAGCCGGATGCAATCAATTCGGAGGGAGGTCCGTGCTACCAACTAAAGCCGATCAGTGGACAATCCTGCGACTTGATAGCCACCGTAACGGTGAGTAGCACCTACCCGCAGGCGCTGACGTTCTGGTATTCTGGCGTTGTTGCAACCAGCGAGTTCTTCACCGCATATATGAACGGTGGGGCCAGCATCGGAATCCATCCGACCACCAACTGGCAGATGTATCAGTTTTACGTCCCGGCCCAGACAAATGGAACGGCGACGATTCGGATACTGTTCAATCAGACGGTGGCTGGAGGTTACGTGGACGTTGATGCATTCGCGCTGAACCCGATCATCCCGAATCCGTATGCGATCGATACCAACTTCACCACGACATTGACACCGCTCGGTGTCGTCATGGCCTGGACGAGGGCGGCATACACATCGAATACGCTGGTCTGGTCGTCCTCACTGTCAGGGCCATTCGCTCCTGTCTCCACTGTGCTCACCACGAACGGCGGTGTCGTGTCTGCTTCACCTCAGCCAGCGACCAACGACGCCCGCTATTACCGATTAAGGCACTGATTTGTTTCGTGAATGTCCCGGCACCTGTGGTGCTTGGCAGGTTTAATCAGTGGTTCCTGTTGCATACATTCACGTATCAAACTTACCGGGATTGTTCTCACACGATTATCCCGGTAAGCATTTTCGGTTGTCTTGTGTTTGCCCAGTGTACCGGTGAAACTGTGCTCACAAGATGCCCTTGAGACTTGTTGGCTGCTACCTCAGTTGCCGGCAAGTCTCAGAATTTAATGCGCCGGGTGATAGTGTTAGACATTGCTTTATGCAGTGCTGTGTCACCTGGCGCATTTTAACCTGCTTGGCCCGCGTAAGCTGCTCGGACTCAACCTTCACGTGTGTGATAGGTCAAGTCGATACGTGGGCCAAGCCTAACCCCCAACACAAAATGAATACACATGTCAGTACAGAAGAACATGCCGATACAGAACATGCCGCAGTACCGGAGGGCTGGAGACTGGACCATGTCTTGGATCCGGCGCGGGTGCCAGCAATGCCGTCGTCCTCTGGGATCTCGGTCGTTGTCTCGATCGGGCATGGCGCCACATTCACCATGCTCCTCGGCGAGGACGTGAAACTGAAGGATATGAGCCCGGTGGTGAATACCGTGCTCTTGGCGCCAGCCATGAAACAGGCATTGAAGCGTCTGGAATGGTGCGATGACGGGCCTTGTGGCCCTCGCTGCCCGGTGTGTCATTACTTGAAAGAGTGTGGCCATCGGCAGGCGGATGAGGGGCTCAAGGCCACGGCCTGTTGGCTTGGTGCGTTGCTCGGGCGGGCTTACGACGAGAATCCGTTTCCGTCGAAGCCGTCGAAGTCGGCGGATGAAATGGTGAGGGATTTCTGGAAATGGTAGCCGAGGCCAGCATTTAGTTGAACAATCACCGCTGGCAGACCGGTTTCGTCTGCCGCTCCCTCCCCGGAGAACCATCGGGGACAAGTCCCGGACGAGCCGGGCAATGAGTATATGGCTAGATTAATTCTGTGTAACAACCTCATGCTCTGTGATCGGCAGGACCTCGTAGACGAGTGGTCCCAATTGCAGACCGAAGTGCAAATACAGCACGCCGTCCAAGAGTTCAAAATGGACGAGACGGCAGTGCCAATCAAACACAAGCCGTTATCGGCTCAGGGCCGCCGGCTCCAACGTGCAAAGCACTGGTGGCGGGCACGCAAGACTTGGAGGAATATCGTCCTCTGCAAACAGCGGGGGAAGGTGCATCCTAGTCTGAGGGATCGGGTAGGGCGATTCCTGGTGGAATTCGTGGATGGGCACAAGATCTGGGTCTCCCAGAAATTGGTGCAGTAGCGCAGTTGGGGCGGCAAGGTAATTACGAGCAGCTTACCGATC
>Ga0265338_10004546_pt1 | contig 18680 bp, 26 predicted proteins | sample 42126metaG_FD_193579 | JGI IMG/M metagenome (GOLD analysis project Ga0265338, IMG submission 193579) | Rhizosphere microbial communities from Carex aquatilis grown in University of Washington, Seatle, WA, United States - 4-21-26 metaG | ecosystem: Host-associated > Plants > Roots > Rhizosphere... | reverse complement strand
CGATTCACTAAGCTGACTTGCTTGTGAAAAGATAAAAATACTAAATGCAGCAATTAAAAGAACGGTAAGTAGTAAAGTGATGGCAATAGCAACAACCCTATTTATTTTTATTCGAACAAAAAATAGAACTACCGGATGAAGTACAATAGCGATGATTAGTGCAAATACCAGGGGTACAATAATGCTCTGTAATACATACAATATTGCAGTAAATCCAATTAAGCCGATGATGAAGATACTTGCTTTTGCGTAAAATGGTATGTTGTATTCGTTCTTCATCAGGGTTTTCTTATTTTTTTAAAATTGAAAAAATCCCGAGGGTTTGTCGTAAGTAAAGCCCTCGGGATTTGAGAACTTTTAATTAGCTCTTTAGACTTTTTTGGCTGGTTCTGAGTTGGTTTTCATGCCTTCAGTAAAATCAGTTATATCCGTTTTTACTTTTTCATATTTATCAGTAACACTTTCAATAAATTCATTGAATTTATCTTTCAACTCGTCCTTAACGTCATCTTTCTTATTTAACAAATGTCTTCGTGTGCGCGAACCTTTTTCCGGTGCAAATAATACACCTAACAATGCGCCAGCGGCCACGCCTGCTGCTACGCCTAATACTACTTTTCCTGTGTTCATGATGATATTTTTATTGAGAATTAATGTGATAATTCAAAAAGGTTTTTCACCTTTAATTAATCTGAAAATTATAGCGATAATAGCTATTACTAATAGAATGTGAATAATGCCTCCTGCACTGTATGCAAAAAATCCGATTGCCCATGCAATAATCAAGATTACTGCTATGAAATAAAGTAAATTTCCCATAATGTTTTTTTTAAATTATTTATACTTTTTTGATTGGTTCTGAGTTGATCTTTGTGCCTTGAGTAAAGTCAGTTATATCCGATTTTACTTTTTCATATTTATCAGAAAAATTTTCAATAAATTCATTGAATTTATCTTCCAACTCGTCCTTAAGGTCATCTTTCTTATTTAACAAATGTCTTCGTGTGCGCGAACCTTTTTCCGGTGCAAATAGCACACCTAACAATGCGCCAGCGGCTACGCCTGCTACTACGCCTAATACTACTTTTCCTGTGTTCATGATGTTGATTTATTAATAATTAATGTGGTAATTTCAAAAGGGTTTTTCGCCTTTAATTAACCTAAATATTACAGCAATAATTGCAATAACCAGAAGTATGTGAATGATACTTCCAACGCTGTAGGCAAAGAATCCAATTGCCCAAGCAATAACCAATATTACGGCTATGAAATAAAGTAAATTTCCCATGATGTTATTTTTTATATTATTATTAAATTAATAGAATTAATAGACATCCTTGCAGTTCAATCAAGAGCGGCACAGATGCCTATTAATCTAACTCTTTTATAATCTGAATCCGATAGTACCTTGGTAATACACATTTTTGTAACGAGGAGTGGTTTGTGTTCCATCTCCGTTGTTATTCAATATATCCCAACCTGCTCTTGCTCCAATTACTATATTTCCTAAGTTTACATCACCACCGAAAACAAAACCTAATGTGTTTTTCCGCACATTACTGTTATCAAAATCACTTTTCTGTATAAGTGGATCACTAAAAATTGTGTTTGTAAATGCATTCGTTTCACTAATTAAAAAAGAATACTCAGGTCCTGCTAATATTGTTATAAGTGGAATTGGTTTAAAAGCAAATAACAGTGGCACATCGATAAAATTTGCAGTGTGGGTATATTTATAACCGAATCCAAGAATGCTATTGCTTGTTTGATACCCTTTTTGAGAAAATAATATTTCAGGTTGTACCCCTAAATATTTACCAATTGGAATAGATAGAAAAGCACCAGCAGCTAACCCTGCTTTTGCATCAGCAGTAAATTGTTGTCCTTGCGTGTCATATACATTTGATACATTTACACCAATTTTTAAACCTAAATGAAGCTTTTCGCTCGAATCATTATCTTGTGCACTAATATTGCTTGCCATTAAAGTAATGGCTGCAATAAGTATAAATATTTTTTTCATGGTTTTTTATTTTTACCAATAAAGTAACATTTTCCTGAATTTTATTTATCAGGTTATTTGACATTTTTAATTGTAAAGTCCTTAAATGCTTGACCGAGTTCGTCCAGATCATGTTTGAATTCTTTTTTGAAAGCGATCCACTTATCTTTACCTTCATACTTATAATCATCCAACCTCTTCTTTAAATCGGTGTTTTTTTGTTCTAACTTTGCCAACTTCGTTTCGTATTGAGCTCTGTTTTCCTTTTTCTCTTTGGCAATTCTTGCTTTAAATTCAGTGATGCTTTTTTCTTGATCAGCTATTTTTTCTTCAGACTCTTTTTTGAATTGTTTATATTCATTTATTGAATCTTCTTTCTGCTGATTTAAATTGATTTTTGCTTCTGCAGCATCAAGCTTTGTTTGTTCCACTTTGTTTTCAGCATCTTTTACTTTCTTCGCTGACGATTCGCAACCGGTAATTACCGTCCCTGCTATAAGCGCTGTTATGGCAAGAGTAAATATTGGTTTTTTCATTGTTGTTTCTTTAAATAATTAATTACTGTGATTAAAGTTCTTCGATAATTTTCAAAATCTCTTCTTTAGTTTTGCTAAGTTTGACTTGAAGTCTTCCAAGCATTTCATCTTTTTTACCTTCTGCAAACAATAAATCATCATCGGTTAAGATTGCAAATTTTTGTTTGAGCTTGCCTTTTTGCTCATTCCAGTTTCCTTCTACTTCTTTTGTATTCATTTTGTTTAGTTTTAAATTGTTAATAAATTATTATACAACAAAGGTGAGCCTATTAACTAAGGTAAGCGTTACACAACTTTGAACTTAAGTTACAACATTCACACATGTAGTGAATACTTGTATAATCATGTGTAAGAGACTGCTAGAATAGCATGCAATCGTTTAATGACGATCCCCGTGTTCACCTCCATGTTCACCTTCATGATGATCTCCGTGAAATTCTTCGTGACCTCCGTGCCCTCCGTGCCCCTCATAATATCCACCTCTTCCATGTCGTGAAAAAGGATCCCATATAAGGCAAGAGGAAAGTAACATCAACCCTGCTAACATAAAGATAACAAGTACAGATTTCAATAAACCACCTTTTCTAATAGCTATTAATGTCTCTTCATTATGACTATTATCAGCTTGAATAATAATTTTTGTTGTTTTCATTTTAGTATAATTTTTTATTAATAAAATTATTTTTATCTTTCTCTTTTACAGCAAGTTTTACTAATTTATTACTTATACATACTCAATAAGTAATTCATTTACAACGGACAAAACTCCAGGTCCATTCCAAGCAATTCTTTCAGCTTCTTTCTTTTGGAATAGCGAATAAACAGTACCTATCAATGTTACCGTATTTCCCAAAACTTGTACTTGTATATGTTTATCATTTAATGACCAATTTCTTTCAAGTGCATTTTCAATTTCTTGTTTTCCGGTCATCACAATTGTCTCTGATTTTAATGTAATATTGTTTGTTACTCCTGTTACACCAACTATATTGTTTACGGCTTTATTTACAGCTTCCTTTTGATAGTTCCAGGCTAATTCTCCTCCAAGAGTTACCCATCCGTCTTCCACTTTTACAGTTATTCTATCTTTAGTACTTTCCCAATACCAGTTTACTATATTCAATATTTCATCAGCAATTTGGTTATCATTCTTCTTCCAATCATTTTCTAAATGAACTTTGATTTTTTCAACTACCGCTTTTACTCCTACCACATTTTTAGCTGCTTCTTCAGCATCTATTTTTTTAGCATAACGATCAACCATCCCTGTTAGAGTAACAACACCATCTTTAACTATAACGCCTATTTCTGCGGCATTCAATAACGGTTCCCATTTGATTGCATCTTGAACATCTTTTTGTAATTCTTCATTCGTTTTCATTATTTTTCTTTTTTCGTGAATATATTTCAATAGCTCAAAGATCAGATTATTTAGAGATTTATGTTTTACACAACTTTTAGAATAATTTACATTATTCGCACATTTTAAATCAAATAACAATAACAAAGGCTGGTTGAAAAACCAGCCTTTGTTATAAGTTGCCAACCAAGGCTCCTTTTTTAATTGATGATAGGTTTACCCCGTCAATTTAAAGTGAGAAAATCGGTATTTATTATAGAAAATAAAAATAGGGAAGTGGTGGCATCTGTTTTGAGTAGTAGTTAATACCTACAATAGTTTCAGAAAATCAAACACAATGCGAGAACAAATTATTGCAACAAGAATTATATGAATTATTTCAGGATAGTAATGATTTAGAGGGATCTAAAAGAGGTTTGTATTTTTTGAGACAATTTTATAGGGAGGAAATAGGGCGAGAAATACATAAAATAAAAAAACGCTAAACCTCTTAATAAATAAGAATTTAGCGTTTTCTTTTGCGGTATGGACGGGACTCGAACCCGCGACCCCCTGCGTGACAGGCAGGTATTCTAACCAACTGAACTACCACACCATTTTGTTTATGGAAGTGCCTTTTAGAGCACTTTTTCCTTCAATTGCGATGCAAAGATAGTGTTATTTTTTCATTACACAATAGGGCTTGAGAAAATTACAGTGTTTTTTACAAATCAAAATAGCTATATTAATATTCTATTTTGTTTTTGAATTATTACCTTTGTGCTATTCAATACATTTTTAAGATGACAAATACTGAAAATACAGCTGTTTTATTAATTTACTGTCCTGATAAACAAGGCATTCTAGCAAGTGTTACTGAATTTATCAATGTGAATAAAGGCAATATACTTTACTTAGATCAATGGGTGAATATTGAAGAAGAACTTTTCTTTATGCGTGTAGAATGGAGTTTAAATCAGTTTGAAATTCCACGTGAGAAGATTGAAGAATATTTCACTACTTTAATTGCAAACAGACTTCAGATGAAGTTTTCACTTCACTTCAAGGATGTTAAGCCTCGGATGGCCATATTCGTTTCTAAAATGTCTCATTGTTTGTATGATATGTTGGCTCGTTACGCTGCGGGTGAATGGCATGTGGATATTCCCATAATAATAAGCAATCACCCTGATCTGAAAATTGTTGCGGATCGTTTTGGTATCGAGTTTAAATGTATTCCAATTACAAAAGAAAACAAGTTAGAACAAGAAGCCATAGAAATAGCTTTGTTAAAAGAGCGTAAAGTTGATTTTATTGTGTTAGCTCGCTATATGCAGGTGTTATCTGATGATTTTGTTCACCATTATAAAAATGCAGTGATTAATATTCACCATTCCTTTTTACCTGCTTTTATGGGTGCGAAGCCTTATCATGCAGCTCATGCTCGTGGTGTAAAGTTAATAGGAGCTACCAGCCATTATGTAACTGCCGATTTGGATGAAGGTCCCATCATTGAACAGGAAGTGGCTCACATCACACATAAAGATACTGTTGAGGCTTTGATTAGAAAAGGACAAGACTTAGAAAAGATAGTACTTTCAAGAGGGGTTGGAAAGCATATTGATAGAAAAGTATTGGCATATAATAATCGTACCGTAGTTTTTGATTGATTACAATAATATATAAAATAAAAAAAGGAGCTTAGGCTCCTTTTTTTATTTGTTCAATACATCGTTTTAGTCCATCTTTCCAATATGGAATACTGATATTATAGGTATTTTTAATCTTAGCTTTATTTAAAACGCTATAAAATGGGCGAGGGGTTTTGCTTGGAAAATCCTTTGTCTCAATAGGATTGACAGCACAAGAAATGCCATAAATTTCATGTATAGTTTTCGTGAAATCATACCAGCTAGCTACGCCTTCATTAGAAAAATGATACATTCCAGGTTTCCATTCATTAGTACTTAATACTTGCATGATTGCTTTTGCTAAATCCCCGGCATAAGTAGGTGTCCCAATTTGATCAAAAATAACACCCAACGAATCCTTTTCTAGACCAAGCTTAATCATCGTTTTTACAAAGTTGTTTCCAAAACTTGAATACAACCAAGATGTTCTAATAATAACAGCTTTTTTATATACTTCATTTAAAGCGATTTCACCCTCTGCTTTTGATTTACCATAAATTGATTGAGGGCAAATTGGCAAATCTTCAGTATATGGAGTATGGTTTGAACCATCAAAAACATAGTCTGTAGATACATGTACTAATTTTGCATTGTTTGCTGTAGCGGCTACTCCAAGATTCTTAACAGCATCTCGGTTAATAGCATAACATTTATCCACATCTTCTTCTGCTTTATCCACTGCCGTATATGCAGCACAATTGATAATGAAATTAATATTGTTAGATCTCACAAAATCATTAACCGCTGATTTATTACAAATATCTAAGCTGTCAATATCCGTGAAGATAAACTCAAACTGAGGATAATTTGAAGCAATGACATTGATTTCATTTCCCAATTGACCATAAGCTCCGGTAACTAATATTTTATTCATAATCTAATAACTAAAGTTGTTCTCGGCGTTAGCTAAGAAAGGGTGTTTGGTGTCTTTATCAGAAATAAGGGCTTTATCTGCAGGAATTCTCCAGTCAATATTAAGTGCAGGATCATTATAAGCAATGCCCCTGTCAAGAGCCGGTGTATAAAAATTATCACATTTGTAGCTGAAGACGGCTGTTTTACTCAATACAGAAAAACCATGAGCAAAGCCTTGCGGAATTAAAAATTGAAGATGATTTTCATCAGAGAGTTCAACACCAAACCATTGTCCAAATGTTGGTGAGCCTTTTCTAATATCTACAGCCACATCATATACATTCCCTACAATAACCGAAACAAGTTTGGATTGACTATATGGGTTTAGTTGATAATGAAGTCCACGAATCACTCCGTAGTCAGATTTAGAACGATTATCTTGACAGAATTTTATATTGATTCCGTTATCGAGAAAGTTTTTTTCATTATATGCCTCTGTGAAATATCCTCTAGCATCTTCAAAAACTTTATTCTTGATAATTACCAAATCAGGAATAGGTGTTTTAATTATTTCCATCTTGTATTAATGATGATTTTTATCTTGAGCAACTTTTAAAAGATATTTACCGTAACCGTTTTTCTTTAACGGTTCAGCTAATTTCAACAGTTGTTCTTTAGTAATATATCCTTTTCTGTATGCGATTTCTTCTAAACAAGCTACTTGTAGGCCTTGTCTATTTTGTATGGTAGAAATGAAATTTGCAGCTTCAAGTAAGCTATCATGTGTGCCAGTATCCAACCAAGCCATCCCTCGACCCAGCAGTTCTACTGTAAGTTGTTGTTCTTCTAGATATAAACGGTTAAGGTCAGTGATTTCTAGTTCACCTCTTTTAGATGGTTTTAGACCTTTTGCTTTTTCAACAACATCATTTCCATAGAAATATAAACCTGTTACCGCCCAATTTGATTTTGGTTGAGTTGGTTTTTCTTCCAAACTTAATACTTTTCCTGTTTCGTCGAATTCAGCAACACCATAGCGTTCTGGGTCATTCACATAGTAACCAAATACAGTTGCACCTTCTTTAAGTTCAGCAGCATGAGTGAGGTGTTTAGAGAAATCAAGTCCATAAAAAATATTGTCACCCAATACCATACAAACACTGTCATTGCCAATAAATTCTTCACCAATAATAAATGCTTGTGCTAAACCGTCAGGAGATGGTTGAATGGCATATTCGAGGTGCAATCCTAGTTCGGAACCATCATTAAATAAGTTTTCGTATAAATGAATATCTTGAGGTGTGGAAATTATTAAAACCTCACGAATGCCCGCAAGCATCAATACTGAAAGCGGATAATAAATCATCGGTTTATCATAAACCGGTACAATTTGTTTAGAAATACTTTTTGTGACAGGATAGAGTCTTGTGCCTGAACCTCCGGCTAGGATAATACCTTTCATGCTTTTATATTTAAGTAAATATTTTTCCGAATGACAAAAATAAGATTTTTTTTATTCAAGGACTAATTTTCCTTCTTTATGTAGCTTATATTTAGCTGAAAGATAGGCAATAAATTGAGAGATTTGTGTAAGAGCATCTTCGGTTTGTTTGGTAATTTCTTTTTGTTGGAGTTTAAGCATTAATATACCGTACAAAAAGCTAAAACAAACTTCAATATCGTTTTTTATAGTGTTGTTTTGTTTTTCTTTTAGTTCATGAATAATAGGTGAAACTTTATGATAAAGAGCATTGTATTCGTTGTTTTGTCTACTATTTAACAATGCAATATGGAAATCCGATAAATTTATAATAGCATTTTTATTGATTTGCAAATGACCGACCTCTATTGCATTTTCAGCTCGCATCATTTCAATTAAATGTTCATACCATTCAGAAAGTTCCTTTTTCTTTTCTGTTGGCAAATCATATTTTTCAATGATATGTTTATTTATCAACTCAATATCTAATCTGTATGCACGAACGATATCCTCTATTTGCCACATGTAAAGTATGTATTCAGCAATATTTTCTTTTTTCTTTTGAGCAGATATATACATGTGTATTTTTTAATTTATGAAAAATCAAAGTTAAAACCTTCATCATCTGATATTGAATCAGAATCTATATAATTTTCAATTTCTCTTCGGTCTTTTTTTGTTGGTCTTCCGGTTCCTCTAGCTCTATTAATAGAACTACTTAACTTATGTAATTCTAATATTTCAAGTTGGTCGGGAGTGGTTACATTCTCCATAAAGTCGGGAACTAATTTTGCTCCCATACGCTTTTCAGATAAATTCAGCACCTTGAAGGAATAAATAACAGGATTGGTACGAATTTGAAGAATGTCACCTATTTTTATATTTCTTGAAGGTTTGAGCACAATGCCATTGAGTGTGACTTTCCCCTTTTTGCATGCTTCAGCAGCTAGGTTGCGAGTTTTGAATATACGCACAGCCCATAGCCATTTATCTATACGAACTTCTGTTTTCAAGTGATGTTTAATTTTTATATTTTAGTCACATGGAACATCCAAGCCATGGTATTTTGTAAAGTATTTTTTTATATGGATGTTTCAAAATCACTTGTTATTGTAAGAGGTCATGGTATTTTGTAAGCCACTTAGACAGAAGCTTTTTATAATTTCGCAAGCCTTTTCAACTCTTTCAGGAAGTTTAGTTTGTTCTTCATTTGTGAATTTGCCAAGAACATATTCAATTTGTCTTCCTTGTGAAAAGTTACTCCCCACCCCAAAACGCAAACGAGGATATGTGTCAGAGCCTAATACTTCTTCGATATTTTTAAGTCCATTATGTCCGGCACTTGTTCCTCGTGGTTTTAATCTTAAAGTGCCAAATGGTAAGGCAATGTCATCGACAATTATTAATAAGTTTTCGGCACTAATATTTTCTTTTTGCATCCAATAACGAACTGCATTTCCACTCAAATTCATAAATGTAGAAGGCTTTAGCATAACAAATGTACGACCCTTAAGTTTGTACTCGCAAACTGAACCATAACGCTGTTCGCTAAAAAAAAGATTGGACGCTTTTGCAAAAGCGTCCAATACTGTAAATCCTATGTTGTGACGAGTGTCATGATATTCGTTACCAATATTACCCAATCCTACAATCAGATATTTCATCTTTATTTAAATATTAACTTTCGCCTTTAGCAGCGGCACCTTTTGCAGCTCTTGTTAACTTAACTGCAGCAACAACATTCATAACTGGAGACAGAATTTCAAGTCCAGGAAATGAAAGAGCACCTACTTGAATGGTTTTCCCTAGTTCAAGTGCCGTCACATTAACTACTAAGTTTTCTGGAATTTTATCGTAGTTAGCTTTTACTTTTAGCTTACGCATTTCTTGTGTTAATTTACCACCAGATTTTACACCTTCAGCTAAACCTTCTAATTTAACAGGAACATCCATTACAATAGGTTTAGTACTATTAACTTCAAGGAAATCCAAATGTAATACCTTGTCAGTTACTGGATGGAATTGAAGCGCTTTCATAATCGATTTGTACGATTTTCCATCAATATTAAGTTCTACTAGGAAAATTTCTGGAGTGTAAACTAATTTGCGTAAATTACTGTGCGATGCTTGGAAGTGAATGTTTTCTTTACCACCATACAATACACATGGTACGCTTTCTTCTACACGAATTGCTTTTGTAGCTTTTTTACCAACAGCTTCTCTTAAAGAGCCTTCTAATTGAAATGTTTTCATTGTTTAATTTTTTTGTGTTACTCAAAATTTAAGTGAACAGATTTTAATCGCTTAATTTCCCATCACACCTTTTTTACAAAAAGTGGTGCAAAAGTAGGTCTTTTATTTGAATAATACAAGAATTAAAATGGAAGTTATTTCTTTGTAACTTACTTTATAACAATAAAAATCCGTTTGTCAACTGGTAGAGTGGATTGTGTTTTATATAGGTGCTTTTTTCTAAAAAAGAATTCCAATAGCCAGTTCCAATGCTGAAGGTTCGAATTTAATGTCTTTTTTATAATTGTGTCCTGTTGGGGCTAAACTTAGTTGTTGTGTTGGAGTCGTTATGTCACTTTTATAAAAATAGATGGGAGTAAACCATCCTTTATAATTTAAACTGCCTGTAAGTATTACACCATGTAAGTTATACTCTACTCCTAAACCTAGATTATATAATGCTCTAGTAAATAATAAATTGTATCCAAAAGATTCATCTTTGTATGCTTGATCTAAACCGGAACCAACTTCTTTTGAAGCAGAACCTTTTATCATAATGCCAAGACCAAGACCAAGATTAGCGGCAATGCGCACATTTCCAATAGAACCAGTTCTTAACTTTAATCCAATAGGAATTTCTACTTCTTGGAACTTATATGATATTTTTTCTGTCAATAGATTGTCTGTACCCCTTAATACACCACCATAACTGTTTAGGCGTAGCCCGGTGGCAATGGCATAAGAGTCGGCTAAATTAAAGTATAAATTTAAACCTCCATTTAATTTTATTTTAGATCCATCTGTTTTCACTTCTGGATTTGTTATGTTTAGCCATGTAATGGCTGGTGTCACATCAAGACCAAATGACACTTTGTGTTCTTTCTCATCTGCTGAAAACATAGCGTTTGCAAATAGTATTAGGAATACAAATACAAGAGCAAATTTAGTTTTCATAGAGTATCTATTTATGATTAATATAACTTGTAAATTTCTTCGCAAAGATATTATTTTTTATATTGGATATTATGTGTTGTACATAATAAGTAGTTTTTTTAATAAATTATTTATGACTCCTATTTTTATTTGTTTTGTATCGGAAATAGAAGTTAAAATTGTATTTTTGGAAGGTGCATTTTATTTATAATATTACGCTTTAAATACAGAGTTTTATGAATGAAATAAAGAAACTTAAACGCTCCTCAAACAAAATGATAGCAGGAGTTTGTGCTGGAATAGCAGAGTATTTCGAGATAGACACAAACCTAGTGCGTATATTGTGGGTTTTATTTACATGTTTTGGTGGTGCGGGTTTGGTGGCCTATATCGTTTGTATGATTTTAATGCCAAATGAGTAAATTATTCATTTCTTTGTGAGACTTCCCTCTTTATTTCAACCTAAAGAGTGGAAGTTTTTTGTTTTTACACTTAATTAGAAAGACTTATGCTATTTCAACTTACATCCGATTATAAACCGACGGGAGATCAACCGGAAGCCATTCACCAATTGGTTGACGGACTCAATGCTGGCTTGAATAATCAAACTTTATTGGGTGTAACTGGTTCCGGGAAGACATTTACCGTGGCAAATGTGATTCAAGAGATACAACGACCAACGCTGATTCTGAGCCATAATAAAACTTTGGCTGCACAACTTTATGGCGAGTTCAAGTCTTTCTTTCCTCAAAATGCCGTGGAATATTTCGTTTCTTACTATGATTATTACCAACCGGAAGCTTATCTGCCCGTATCGGATACTTACATTGAGAAAGATCTAGCCATCAACGATGAAATTGAAAAATTGCGTTTGGCAACAACATCTTCTTTGCTTTCCGGTAGACGGGATGTTATAGTTGTTTCTTCTGTTTCTTGTTTATATGGGATAGGTAATCCCGAAGATTTTTATTCTAATTTAATTCAGATTTATAGAGGGCAAAAGATAGTACGCAATGAGTTTCTACTAAGTTTAGTAGATAGTTTGTATTCTAGAAATGAAATAGAACTTAATAGAGGAAATTTTAGAGTAAAAGGAGATACAGTTGATATCTTTCTAGCTTATACTGACTATATTTTACGCGTTATTTTTTGGGGTGATGAGATTGATGAAATTTTAACCATTGAACCTTTATCCGGTAAAGCAATTGCATCTTTTGAGGAGTACAAGATTTATCCTGCCACAATATTTGTTACAACCAAAGAACGAATAAAGTCAGCCATTGAACATATACAAATGGATATGTTGGCACAGGCCGCTTATTTTGAATCAGAAGGAAAACCTTATGAAGCTAAGAGAATTACCGAACGAGTGAATTATGATTTGGAAATGATTCGTGAGTTAGGCTATTGTCAAGGTATCGAGAATTATTCAAGATATTTTGATGGTCGTCCACCTGGGAGTCGTCCTTTCTGTCTGTTGGATTATTTTCCAAAAGATTTTTTGATGGTAATAGATGAAAGCCATGTGACTATACCACAAATTCGGGCTATGTATGGTGGCGATGCTGCCCGAAAAATTAATTTGGTGGAATATGGTTTCCGCTTACCGGCGGCTAAAGATAATCGCCCATTACGTTTTGAAGAATTCGATTCATTGATAAAGCAAGTAATTTATGTAAGTGCTACACCTGCCGATTTTGAATTAGAAAAATCCGGTGGGGTGGTAGTTGAACAGGTAATTCGTCCTACAGGATTATTAGACCCAATTATTGATGTTCGCCCAAGTTTAAATCAAATAGATGATTTATTGGAAGAAATAGCTTTGCGGTCAGCTAAGGATGAGCGGGTATTGGTTACTACACTCACAAAACGAATGGCGGAGGAATTAACGCTCTATTTGGAACGAAATGGTGTGAGGTGTAATTATATCCACTCCGATGTAGATACGCTTGACAGGGTGAAGATTTTAGAAGGACTGCGAAATGGATTATTTGATGTTTTGGTAGGTGTTAATCTATTGCGTGAAGGTTTAGATTTACCGGAAGTTTCGTTAGTTGCTATTTTAGATGCTGATAAAGAAGGCTTTTTGCGTTCACATCGTTCACTTACTCAAACTGCTGGGCGTGCTGCTCGTAATTTAAACGGACTTGTAATTATGTATGCTGATAAAATTACTGAAAGCATGAAGCGTACTATTGACGAAACAAATCGTAGACGAGAAAAACAAATGGTATATAATGAGGTGCACAATATTACACCAACAGCATTGAATAAAGGAATCGCAGCTTCTGTTTTTGCAAAACAGAATGAACCATTAGCCTATATTGAACCTGAAACTCATTCTATAGCCGCTGATCCGGTGGTACAATATATGACAAAACCTCAATTGGAAAAAACTATTGCGAAAACAAAGAAAGCCATGCAAGAAGCTGCAAAGAAACTCGAATTTATGGAAGCAGCGCAGTATCGAGATGAACTAATGAAGCTAGAAGAATTGCTTAAATCCAAATAAAAAAGACCTCCAATTTGGAAGCCTTTTTATTTAGATTTATTTGATATTATTATTTTACAGAAATCTTTTTAGTTAAACCAGCAACCTTGATAATATAATACCCCTTATTTAAATCAAGTAAGAAGAATTGTTTTGGCTCAATGACAATATCATGAAAAATACATACACCCAACATAGTGAAAATCTCTACTTTGGAATTAAGAGGCGCATTTTCAATGGTTAATTGACCATTTAAAAATGTTACTGTAATTGGAGCTGATATTGCTTCTTCAGAAGGCTTTTGGAGATTGTCATCAAATAAACTCCCTTCCGAATATGCTAAACAACTTATAAATAAGAAGAAAAAGAGTATTAGTTTTTTCATACACAATAAACCTTTGGTTGGTTTTTCAAAAATAACAATAATTATTTATAAATGCAAAAGAATTATAAAAACTTTTCAACAAGAATGATTCTCATTTAGAAGTTCCCCCCTTTTTAACTAAGTGAGAGTAGCGTTTTTGCATTTTGGATGGCAGCCTCCGTAAGTGTTGAACCGCTTAACATTTGGGCGATTTCAGTAATTCTTTCGGAGTCGGTAAGACGTTTTATTTTGGTAGAAGAAGATTCTTTAAAAACTTTATAATGGATTGTTCCTTTTGATCCAATTTGGGGTAAGTGCGTAATACAGATAACTTGTATCCCTTTACTCATTTCAGCCATAATATCTGCCATTTTATCTGCTATTTCTCCGGAAACACCAGTGTCAATTTCATCAAATACAATCGTTGGAAGAGCCTTGGTGTTGGCGATTAACGATTTTAGGCTCAGCATTAAGCGTGAGATTTCACCTCCTGAAGCAATTTGAGCAACAGCTTGCATTGGTGATTTTTCGTTGGCTGAAAAAAGAAACTCTACTTGGTCTTTTCCATTAAGAGAAAATTCTTGTTTTTCTGAAATTAACACTTCAAAACGCACTTTTGGCATGCCAAGTGAAGAAAGTTGTTCTATCAAATGTTTAGAAATCTCCTTAGAAATAGCATTTCTTTTTAATGAAAGTTTATTTGCAGCAAGTGTAAGTTGATTAGATATCTCTTCAAGTTGCTTTTGAATATCACTTATATCTCCATCAAATGAATCGATCCTTTTAAGTTTATCTTCTATCTCGTGTTGAATTGAAATTAATTCTTCAATACCTGATACTCTATGCTTTTGCTCTAGTGTATAAAAAATGTCAAGTCGTTGGTTGATAAAATCTAATCTTTCGGGATTAAATTCTACATCGTTGTGTTTTACTTCAATTTCCTTGGACAAATCTTTCAAGTCAATATACGCAGAATTTAACCGCTCTTCCATTTCTTCAGTAGAAGTTAAATACTTGGACGCACGACGAATGCTATTTAAAGACTCTTTTAAACCAAGAACAATGCCGTTAGATTCATCGGAGAGTAATTGGTGTAGTTTGGATAACTCTATTTTTATTTCTTCTGTATGTGTAAGTTTTTTCAGTTCATCTTCCAGCACTTCTTTTTCACCTATTTTTAGATTTGCAGTTTGCAGTTGGGAGAACTGAAATTGAAGATATTCTTTATCAACTGTGCTTTTTGCAGCCAATCCAATTAGCTCGTTTAATTCTTTATTTAATTCTTTATATTGGGTATAAAGTTCTTGATAAATTGCTAATTCATCTTGACTTTGAGCAATAATATCAACTACTTCGAGCTGGAAAAGTTTGTCATTTAACATGAGATTCTCATGTTGTGAGTGAATGTCAATCAGCTTAATACCGATTTCTTTAAGTTGTATTAAGTTAATGGGAGTATCATTTACAAATGAACGAGATTTGCCGTTTGAAAGAATTTCCCGACGAATGATGCAAGAGTTGTCGTAGTCTAGTTCGTTTTCTTCAAAAAATGCTTGTAGATTATAATCTCCTACCTCAAAAGTGGCTTCAATAAGACATTTAGCGGTACCTTCTTTGATTGTTTTTGCATCAGCTCTTTGTCCTAAAACAAGCCCAAGAGCTCCCATCATAATGGATTTTCCAGCACCTGTCTCACCTGTAATAACAGAAAAGCCCTTTTCAAAAGAAATTTCGAGTTTATCTATAATAGCATAGTTTTCAATTAACAGGGATGTGAGCATGAACTAATTTTTTAATATAGGTTCATATTTTGCAGATTGAGATGGATTGATGTCCATAAGTAAATTATAAACATCTGTTTTTTCTTTGGCTGGTGCTTTGGAAAAGATATTTACTAATTCATCAGTTTTAGTTTCTAAAAAAGATGTGATGGCAACACATGAAGGCCGTAAACGATTTACATCTCTCAAGACTTGAATTGAATTTGCAATTACGGCAGTTCCTTTATCCACATCGCTAGACATTTCGTCAAGTCCTAAGCGGTGGTATTCATAGAAGAACTCACGATATTTTTTGAGGTTGTCATCCAATAGATTATTTATCAAAGCATATCTGTTTCTATCACCTTTTTCAAACGCTTTCCACCCTATTTCACTTTGACTTTGAGCTGAGTTTACAATAGATTCGGCTTTTAGAAAATACGGTGTACCACCCATCTTAGCAAAAGAATCGCAATCATAGCCAACAATTAAATAGGAATAGTAGGCTAAAACTGCTGTGAGATTAGAAGTAAATGTTCCTTCGGTAAATTCCAGTTGAGACATTTCTAAATAATCAAAATTAAAATTCTCATCTTTAAAATTAAAAAGCGTAGTGTAATATGAAGAATTGAAGACCGGTCGTCTGGATTGAATTTGCAATGAAGCTGTGTAAGAATTTGCATTCTGTGCACTTATGATAATTACAAAAGAACATTCAATTTTTTCGGTTGGTGTATATTGAAACTCTGACCAACGCCTGTTGTTAATGAAATCACTTATGGCTTTCTGTAATGTAATGAATACCTGTTTATTCGTTCCTTTTATTTGATCGGAATTAACAATAACATTGCATTTAAGTTCTTGAGCAGAAGCTCCGAACAAACATGAAATAACAAGTAAAAATATAATTAGTATCCGTTTCATTTTTTGAGCAATAGTTCAATATTATCAATTATATCATTTGCTACTAATGTTTTGCTTTTAACATCAAAGCTTTCTTTTTTGCCATTTTTAGAGAAAATGGTTATCTTATTTGTGTCATGCTGAAAACCGGCATTCTTATCATTTAGCGAATTTAAAACAATAAAATCGAGATTCTTCTTCACTAATTTATCTAACGCATTTGTCTCTTCATTGTTCGTTTCTAACGCAAATCCTATAAGTATTTGACTGTTTTTTTTCCGTTTACCTAATTCAGCAGCAATATCTTTTGTCTGACTAAGTTCTAGTAAGAATTTGTCTTCTTTTTTCTTTAGTTTACTTGTGGCTTTATTTGTTGGCGTGAAATCGGCAACAGCAGCACACAGAATACTTATATCTGATGTAGGGAAATATTTATCGGCTTCCTTGTACATTTCTTCAGCCGATTCTACATCAATGCGAGTAATGTTTTTGTGACTCACTGAGAGTTGAACAGGACCGGAAATCAAGGTGACTTCTGCACCTCTTTCTGCACATGTTTGAGCTAAGGCAAAACCCATCTTACCCGATGAATAGTTTCCGATAAATCTTACAGGGTCAATTTTTTCGTAAGTTGGCCCGGCGGTTATCATTACTCTTTTATTGCTAAGACTTTTTTTTTTAGACAAGAGATTTTCTATGAAAAGAACAATTTCTTCAGGTTCTTCCATACGGCCTTTGCCTTCAAGTCCACTTGCTAATTCGCCGGTTGTTGCCTCAATAATGAAGTTGCCGTAGGAACGAAGTATATTGATGTTTTTCTGTGTAGCTGGGTGTGCATACATATCCAAATCCATGGCAGGTGCTACTATAACCGGACATTTGGCTGATAAATAAGTGGTAAGCAATAAATTGTCGGCTATACCATTAGCCATTTTTCCAATAGTATTTGCCGATGCCGGAGCTATTAAATATAAATCAGCCCACAATCCTAAATCTACATGACTATTCCAATCTCCATTAGTTGGATCAAAGAAATCAACTAAAATTGGATTCTTCGAAAGCGTAGCCAATGTAAGTGGAGTGATAAACTCTTTTGCCAAAGGAGTCATGATAACTTTTACCTCAGCCCCTTGTTTAACTAACAAGCGAATGAGAGGAGCTGTTTTGTAAGCAGCAATGCTTCCGGTAACTCCTAATATTATTCTTTTTCCGTTTAACATGTTTGTATCCACATTTTTATAATGGGGTAAAAATACAAAAAAGATAAAAGAACAATTCATTTAAATGTAGAATTATTCTTTTATCTTTTTTTAAAAGTGTGAGTTCCTTATTTTTTTATGTGTGCAGGGTTGCGATAGAAAATCTTTCCTTCAATAAACTCTTGTGTTGCCATCAAGTTTGCTTTTGGAAGCTTTTCGTAGAAACGAGAGATTTCGATTTGTTCTCTGTTTTCAAATACTTCTTCCAAGTTATCAGTGTATGAAGCAAACTCTTGAAGTTTTTTCTCTAATTCACCTTTTAACTCTACACTGATTTGATTAGCTCTTTTTCCAATGATTTTAACTGTTTCGTACACATTTCCTACTTCAGCACTAAGGCTATTCATGTCACGAGTAACGGTGTTGTTTGGAGCGTTTGTTTTCTTGTAATCCATAATGTTTATATGTTATTCTTTAACAAAACTTTTTGCTGTTTTTAATATGCGTTGAGCTTCTTTACTATACTCACTGTTTGGATAATCTGCTGAGAAACTGTAATATTCATCAATCGTTTCTCTATAGCGGTCAGCTTTTTTTGCTTCAATACTCAATTTTGCCTGTTCAAATTTAGATTTCAAAATTAAAAATGAGAGTTCTTCTTTATATTTGCTATTCGGATAATCTTTTATAGCATTGTTAGCTGTAATAACTGCCGAAAGGTAATTGTTACCTAAGTAATTACCTAAATCATAATATAACTTTGCATTCAAATAAGCTTTGTAAGCCAATTTATCGGTTAATTCGTTTAGGTATTTGTTTGCATCTTTTGCTCTTTCGCTGGAAGGATAAATTTGCAGAAACTCATTAAATGCATTTATAGCTTCAATTGTTTCTG
>Ga0265338_10004541_pt1 | contig 18691 bp, 14 predicted proteins | sample 42126metaG_FD_193579 | JGI IMG/M metagenome (GOLD analysis project Ga0265338, IMG submission 193579) | Rhizosphere microbial communities from Carex aquatilis grown in University of Washington, Seatle, WA, United States - 4-21-26 metaG | ecosystem: Host-associated > Plants > Roots > Rhizosphere... | reverse complement strand
GGCGCCGTCACCATCGCGGGCGAGGCCGATTCCGAGGCCGAGAAGGCGCTGGTCACCGAGATCGCCCAGGGGATCCGTGGCGTCAAGTCGGTCGACAACCGCATGACCGTCGGCCCGTGAACGCGCCGGGCGGGGCGTGGCTCCATCAACCCAGGACCCACTGCCCCGCAGCGGCCATCGCCGCCACGACGGCCCACGGAGGAACCCTGAGGGCCGTGAGGAGCACCGCGGCAACCAGGGCCGCCGCGACGTCGCGCATGTCCCTGATCCCCTCGGTGCAGACCGGCCTGTAGAGGGCCGCAAGCAGGAGGCCGACCACGGCGGCGTTGGCGCCCCTGAGGGCGCCCTGCGCCCAGCCCACACCGCGCAGCAGGTGCCAGAAGGGGAAGACCCCGCCGACCAGGAGCCACGCGGGCAGGAATATCGCGGAGAGCGCGAGGACCCCGCCGGCCCAAGGATGGGCACCCGTGTCGATCACCGTGCCCAGGTATCCGGCAAACGTGAAGAGGGGGCCGGGCACGGCCTGGGCGGCACCGTAGCCCGCCATGAACGCGTCGTCCCCGATCCATCCCCGCGGCACCACCTCGGAACGCAGGAGGGGGAGGACAACGTGCCCTCCCCCGAAGACGAGGGACCCCGCCCGATAGAAGCTGTCGAAGACCGCGACGGACTTGTTGCCGCTTATGCCTGCGAGGACCGGCAAGAGGACAAGGAGCACGAGGAACAAGGCGAGCGCAGCCGCGGCCCAGGCGTGGCCGCGGCCAAGGGCCGGGGCCGGCCCGGACGCCGGGGCGGCTTCCCGGCGGGCCATCGAGCCCAAGAGGGCGCACAGCGCGATCGCCCCGACCTGGCTCACGGTCCCGGGGAAGGCAAGGACCGCGGCGGCGGCGGCCAGGGCGAGGAGCCGCCTCGGCCAATCCGGGCACAGCTTCGCGCCCATGGACCAGACGGCCACGGCTACGACCGCGACCGCGGCGAGCTTCAGGCCGTGAAGCCAGCCCGCGCGCGGCACGCCCCCGAGGGACGCGACGCTGTAGGCAAAGGCGATCATCGCGAGCGCCGACGGGAGCATGAAGCAGACGGAGGCAAGGAGCGCGCCGGGAAGGCCCGCCCGCCTCATCCCGAGGGCGAAGACGACCTGGCTGCTCGCCGGCCCGGGCAGCATCTGGCAGAGCGCGACGATGTCCGCGTAGGCCTCGTCGTCGAGCCAGCGGCGCCTCTCGACGAATTCCCTCTGGAAGAAGCCGAGGTGGGCGACGGGCCCGCCGAACGAGGTGAGCCCCAGCTTGAGGAACGCCCCCCCCACCTCGGCGAGATCTCTTGAGTAGGGCAAGGGGTCCTAGCTCTCCAGGTAGGCCTTGAGCGGCCTCCAGTAATGGGTGCGCCAGCCTCCCGCCTTGTCCTTGGTGTCGGAGGCCGGGACCCCGACCTGCGTGAAGGTGAGGCGGGTGGCGCCCCCGGCGGCCCTGGCCAGGGCGAAGGTCACGAGCGAAAACGTGCCAAGCGGCCAGCCTCGAGAGCGCCATGCCTGCACGATCCTCCTTGAGGGGATGAGCTCGAGGTTTGTCCCCGTGATGTAGCCCCCGTAGCACGAGAAAGCGCCCCCGACTTTCGCCGAGATCCGGGCCGCAGAGCCGGTGAACGCCGCATGCCGCTTCGAATCCAGGAGCGCGCAGTAGACCTCGAGCGGAGCCGCGCCAATCGTGACCGTCTGCCTGATCGTCCTTGTCATGGGATTCGCTTGGTGTGGGCGCCCGCGGACCCGCCTCGAGCGGCCCATGAGCTAGTTTTGCGGGTGGTCATTTGCGATCCCAAAGCCGCCATCATTCGTCGTCCTCGGGCCTGCCTTCCCGGTTGCCCGGCAGGTTGTCCGGCAGGAAGAAATAGTACAGCATGAGCCACCAGCCCCAGGAGACCCGGTAAAGGAGGACCGGCACGAGGAGCGCCCCAGCGAAGCAGAGCGGCAGGGCGACCGCGGCGGGGATCCTCCCCACGACGTACAGGAGGATGACCGGGATCACGACGCCGAAGGCCGTGACCCCGTAGTTGATCACGAGCGGCCCGAGGAAGGCCCCGTCCCCCTTCTCGAACCTCAGCCCGCAGTTCGCGCAGCTCTCGTTCACCTTGAAATACCCGTCCGGCCTGAAGATCGTCAGCTGGCCGCAGTTGGGGCAGCGGCATCTAATCCCGTTTGCGATGACCTGGGTTCGGGTGACCTTCATGGGTGGGGGCATTTGAGGCTTGCCGCAGTATTCACAAACGCGGCCCCGTTGGCAAACGCAGGCGGGGCCCGCGGGCGATTCGTGCCGGCAATTTTTTGGCCAATCCCTGCAACCGGCCTTGGGATGCCGGTGTCAATAATAGGGGCCGGCCCGCCATCCCGGCGATCCGCCATTCCAGGACCCTCACCATGAACACGACTTCAGCCTCCTTCTGGATGGCCGTCACCGGCACGGCATGCTGGGTCATGTGCTTCGTCTGGATGTACCGGATTTCCGACAAGCAGAACCGGCTCCTGGACCGCCTTGGCGAGCAGGGCCGCAGGATAGAGAAGCTCTCAAGGATCGAGCACGACCTGATCAAGGAGGTCCATCCCCAGGTCGGGGAAATCAAGGAGGGAATGGAGGAAATGATCGCAGCGGTAAAGGAGAACACGGAGACCAAGATCCAGGCCGATTCAGCCGTAAAGGAAGAGACGGCGCGGCAGAAGCCCTGAGGCGCCGGGGCCCGCGTCAGCTCCCAGCCTCGAGGGCCACGATGCAGACGTCGTCCTCGAAGGCCTCCGCGCCCGAGAAGCGGGCCGCAGCGGAGACGACCGCCGGCAGGAGCTCCCCGATCGGCAGTCCCCCGTGGGCGGCGACCTCCGCCTTCAGGCGCTCCTGGCCCCACTCCTCCCCTGCGGGGTTCCTCGCCTCAAAGAGCCCGTCCGTGAAGAGCACGGCTGCGTCCCCCGCATGGAGGCCGCCTGTCCCCGAGGCGTAGGCGTAGTCCTCGATGAGGCCGAGCGCGGGCCCCTCGACGTCGCCCTCGGCCGGCATCAGGTCTATCCCGCCGCTCGCACGCCTGATGAAGCCTGTCGGATGGCCGGCCTGCCCGTACGCCAGGCTCATCCGCCCGGCATCCACGACCGCGTAGGCGGCCGTCACGAAAAGAAGGTGCCCCGCCTGCCTGAGGACGCCCATCAGGCACTGGTTGAGCCGGGTCAGGAGCGCGCCGGGATCGGCCGCCATCGGCCGCAGGTCCTCGGCGAAGGCCCGCAGCATCGCCGTCACGAGCGCCGAGCGGACGCCGTGCCCCATGACGTCGCAGACGAGGATCCCCGCCGAGGCGTCGGAGATGGGGATTAGCTGGAAGAAGTCGCCGCTCACCCCGCCCGCCGGCCGGTACTGCGAGGAGAAGGTCCACCTCGAGCCCGGCGGCCGGGGGGCGCCCGTCGGGGGCAGCATGGCGAGCTGCACCTCCCTCGCCATGAGGAGATCGTCCTCCATCACCTTGTTCTTCTCCGCGACCTCCTTGCGGGAGCGCTCGAGCGCCTCGATGTTCCCGACGAGGAGCCCCGTCTGGAGGCGGACGAGCGCGTGCACGAAGATGAAACCCACGAACCCGCCGGCCCCGTCCACGAGGAGGACGTCGTCGTAGAACGACAGGTCGGTGCGCGAGGCGACCTTGTCCAGGACCTCGGGCAAGGGGGAGGCAACGCTCAGCCTGAGGGCCGAGGCCATCATGTGCTCCCGCGCGGGGCTTCGCCCAAAGAGCGAGAATCCGAACCGGGCGCCGAGCTGCATCGCGATCTCGCGCCGGGCGCAGACCCCGAGGAGGCGTTCGCCGTCGACGACGGCCAGGAAGTCCCGGCCGTTCTCCGAGAACCTGCGGTGCACCTCCTCGAGGGGCGTGTCGGCGCCGACCGACTCCCGGTGGCCGACCATGGACCGCAGGTCCAGCGGCCGTTGGGTGTCCCCGTTCATGCTGGAGAGCGTGGCCCGGGGCGCCGCGGCGCGCAACCCGGCCCTCGCCCGTCACGGCGATTTAACCGGTGCCGCGGGACGGGACTTAATGCGGCTGCGCGGCAATCGGGCGTTGCAGCGCCCGTCGCCAATGGCTTTTTTTGGTGCGTGAACCCCCCGGTCAAGACCCTGCTGACGTGTGTTGTTGCGGCCTGCGCGGGATGCGCGGTCACCCAGGCGCCCCCCGCCGAGTCCTCGGCGGCCCCCACCGGCGACCAGCGCGACTGGACCTGGGTGCAGGGGGCGGTCTTCGTGCCCACCACCTGCGTAAACGAGGCCCAGCAGTGGGACCAGTACGATCCCGTCGTCAACGACCGGGAGCTGCGCTACGCCTCGGCCTACGGGATCAACGTCGTTCGGGTCTACCTGCACTACTACGTCTACCTGAAGAAGAAGGCCGAGCTGCTGGGAGACATCAGCGACTTCCTCGGGCGCGCGAGCAAGTACGGCATCAGGACCGAGTTCGTGTTCTTCGACGACTGCTGGAACCAGCCGCCGAAGGACCTCCTGTCGGCCGACTACCGCTACCCGGCGCCCCTGCGCGGCGTGCACAACAGCCAGTGGCTCGTCTGCCCGGGCGACGACGTGCGCAACCACTACGAGCTGCACAGGGCGGGCCTGAAGGCCTACGTGCAGGACATCGTCGGCGCGCACAAGGCGGACGCGCGCGTCGCGTTCTGGGAGATCTACAACGAGCCCAACAATTCCGAGGCGACGGTCAGGCTCGAGAAGGACGCCCTGTCCTGGATCAGGGAGACCGGCACCCAGATCCCGATCACCGCGACCGGCAAGGAGTTCTCGGGCGGCCCCTACTCCACCTTCCCGTCGTGGCACGAGTACGGCTCCTACGCCATCGCCGGGGACGCCCACACGCTGTGCACCGAGTGCATGAACCGCCAGGGGCAGACCGTCCCCGGGATCGTCGAGCACTACAAGGGCAAGGTCGGCTACATCATGTGGGAGTTCGGGATCGGCCGCGACAACTGCCGCTTCGCCTGGGGCGAGAACCGCGAGAAGCCCCGAAGGGACGAGACGCCGACCCCGTTCCACGGGATCGTCTACCCGGACGGCCACCCGTGGTCGCTGGCCGACGCCAGGGCGCTCCTCGGCGCGGACGGTTTCGCAAGGTCCCATTTCTTCGCGGTGAGCTACTTCAAGGACCCCGAGTTCAAGATGCTGGCGAAGACGTCGGTCACCCCGGCGATCGACTTCGACCTGGTCGACGAGGCGGGTGTCGGCTCGCCCGACGCGTCGGCCGGCGTGCCGAAGGACAACTTCTCGGTCGAGTACCGCGGGGCGATCCAGGCTCCGCTCGACGGGACCTACGTGCTCGCGGTGGACGGCGACGGCAGGGTCGAGGTGCAGGTCGACGGCAAGGCCGTCCTGACAAAGGACTCCCGCGGGCGCGCGACCATGACCGCGGAGGTCAGGCTCGAGGCCTACCGAAAGTACCCGGTCCTCGTGCGCTATTCGCACGCCTCGGGACCCGCCAGCCTCCACGTGACCTGGTCGGGCCAGGCGTTCGCGAGCCGGGTGCTCGAGGCGGCGACGCATCCCGAGGGGATATGACCGGGCAGCCCAGGGGAGCTTTTTGCGCTTGAAGGATTGCCGAAGCCAAACACAGTCCCCGGATCGGCAATGGAATCTGCCGGCCCGCCCCCGCGGGGAACCGCCTGACTTGGGTCAGCGCTGATGACTCCTACTGCGAACCGACGCACTAGGACACCTCATGCAACTCTACTTCTGGATTTTTCTGGGCAGCGGCCTCGGAGGGTTCGCCCGTTTTGCGCTCAACGGGCTTGTGAGCCACCGCTTCGGCGAGACCTTCCCGTGGGGCACCTTCATCATCAACGTCTCCGGCTCGTTCGTGATCGGCTTCTTCAACACCCTCACCAGCCCCGACGGGCGGTTCCTCGTGGGGCCTACCGCCCGGCAGTTCGTGATGACCGGCATCCTGGGCGGATTCACGACCTACTCCTCGTTCAGCCTCCAGACGCTCACGCTTGCGCGGGAGGGCGAGTGGCTCTATGCCGGTGCCAACGCTACCGGCACCTTCGTCGTCTGCTTCATCGCCGTGTGGCTCGGGCACCTTAGCGCGGCATCGTTAAACGTCATGAAAGGGCACTGACCATGAATCTCCCCGCCCAGTCCGTCCTCCTGCGAATCTTCATCGGCGAGTCCGACCGCCACGGCAACCGACCGCTCTACGAGGCGATCGTGCTCAAGGCCCGGGAGACGGGCCTGGCGGGCGCCACCGTCCTGCGAAGCCCGATGGGCTTCGGCGCGACGAGCCGCCTGCACACGGCCAAGATCCTGCGGCTCTCCGACGACCTGCCGATGATCGTGGAGATCGTGGACGAGGAGGGGAAGATCGAGGCCTTCCTCCCCCACCTGGATGGCATGATGGGCGGGGGCCTGGTGACCCTCGAGAAGGTCCGGGTCATCCATTACCGCCACGAACCGGGAGCCAAGGCCGCGGACGTGCCGAACGGGTAGGCAGGGTGCCCTGAGGCGCCTCCCATGCAGGCGCACGGCTTTGGGGAATCGCACCGGCCGCGGCATCCAGACGGCCCCGTTTTCAGACCAGGGAGCCGGCGGGGATGCGCGCCGACCCGAGGCCGTCCCTGCGGCCTCAAAAGGTGCGAAAAGCCTTCTCATTTAAGGCTGCGCAACCCATTATTGCCGAGGTCAATTGGCATCGATTTGAACGACACCCGCGCCCCGTTCGCAGACCCCTTCCCCCAGGCTTGCCGGCGCTGCCGCAGGCCGCAGGGGCGGCGGGATTTCCACAGGGGTCGCCCCTAGATGCCACCGCCCCCAATTCCTGAGGCGGCGCGCCCCACGGGCCCCCGGCGGGCTTCACCGCTCCTCGTCCGCCTCCTCCTCCTTTTCTGCGCGCCCGTGGTGTTCCTGTGCGGGCTCGAGGGCGCGCTGCGCCTCCTGGGCTTCGGAAGGCCGGCCGACTTCTTCATTCCGGACGAGAACCCCGCCTACTACCGGACGAATCCCGACTTCACGGCCCCGTTCATCCCCGCGTCCTTCGGCATCGCGCCGCTCAATTTCCGCATCCGCAAGGACAAGGAGCCGAACACCGTCCGCGTGTTCGTGCTGGGGGAATCGGCCGCGCAGGGGATGCCCGAGCCGGGACTGGGGTTTGCCGCCCAGCTGCGGGTCCAGCTCAGGGAGCGGTTCCCGGGCAGGGCGGTCGAGGTCTTCAACCTCGGCATCACGGCGATCAACTCCCACGTGGTCTACCAGATCGCCCGGCAGGTCGCCGGATTCAGCCCGGACCTGTTCGTGGTCTACATGGGCAACAACGAGGTCGTAGGCCCCTACGGCCCGGGCTGCGCCTACATGTCGGCAAACCCGCCCCTCTGGCTCATCAGGGCGAGCGTGCGGGTCCGCGGCACCCGCACGGGTCAGCTCGTCCTGAAGGCGATCTCCCTGCTCTCCCCCGCCCGGGGAAGGGCCCAGGAATGGAGGGGGATGGAGACATTCTCGAAGGACTCGGTGCGGGGCGACGACCCGAGGCTCGAGTCCGTCTACCGGGATTTCGCGGCCAACCTGCGGGACATTGTCGACCTGGCGGGCCGGGCCGGGGTCAGCACGGTTCTCTCCACCGTCGTCGCCAACCTGAAGGACAGCGCCCCGTTCATCTCGATGAACCGCCCGGGGATGAGCGCCGATGAGATGAGATCCTGGCACGACGCCTTTGAGGCCGGGACGATTGCCTGGGACCTGGGGGACCCGGAGAGCGCCCTCTACGACTACAAGGAGTCCCTGCGGATTGACCCGCAGTACGCGGAGGCGAGCTTCCGGGTCGGAAGGCTGGAGGAGGCGCTGGGAGACCCCGCGGCCGCGCGAAGCCGGTACCTGGAGGCCCTGCATTGGGACGCGCTGCGGTTCCGCCCGGACGGGCGCATCAATGAGATCGTTCGCAGGGTGGCCAGGGACGCCGGGGACCGGGTCCTCCTGGTCGACGCCGCAAAGGCGATGGGTTCGGACCCCGATTCACCAGGAACCCTGTCAGGCCACGACATCCTCTTCGACCACGTCCACTTCAACTGGGCCGGCAACTTCCGGATCGCCCAGCTGCTCGCCGACGGTTGCGCCCGGGAACTCCCCGGGGCGGACGCGCGCCGCGGCGGGATTGACGCTCCCGGCTGCGCCGCAGCCCTCGGCTACACGCCGGACGCGGAGGTGAGGATGCTCAAGGTGCTCGTCCAATTGACCCTGAAGCCCCCGTTCACGAGCCAGTCCACGTTCAGCGAGGACCAGGCGAGGTTCAAGAAGGAGGTCGAGTCTGCGGGCTCCCGCCTGGCGACGCCGCAGGCGAGGGCCGCGGCGCTCGAGGCGGTTCGGCGGGCGCAGGCGCTCGATCCGGACAATCCGTCCCTTGCGATCCGACTCGGGTCCCTGGAGGCGGATTCCGGCAGCCCGGAACGCGCGCTCGAGCTTTTTGGGCACGCCGAGGCGCTCCAGCCCCGATCCTCCGACTTGGCCTGGCGAAAGGCCGAGATCCTCATCCGGCTGCGCAGGCTCGACGAGGCGCAGGCTATCCTTTTCGGCTCGCTGGGGCTCGACGAGCAGTATTTTTCCGCGGGCGGCGAACTCGTCCAGGTCTGGGCCGCGAACCGGCAGTTCGACATGGGGCGCAGCTTCTTCGACCGGCAGCTGGCGAAATCCCCGGCGAACCCCTACCTGCGCCTGGAATATGCCAACTTCCTCGTCCTCGCGGGCGATTGGGACGGCGCCGAGCGCGAGGCCCGCCGAATCTTTGACGACGATCCCGGGAGCCGGACCGCCGCGGCCTCATTGGAGCTCCTGGTCCGGATCCTCGAGCACCAGAACCGAAGGGGAGCCGCCGAGGCGCTCACGATCGAGGCGGCCGTCTTGCAGCCCTACAACGTCTTCAACAACCAGCGCCTGGTATCGATCTATTCCGCGAGGAACGACCCGGCCCGGACCGTCGAGGGCCTGAAGGCCCTGGCGGGGAGCGGACCCTTCGACGCCTCGCAGCACCTCGACCTAGCGCACCGGCTGGCGGACCTGAACCGGGGACGGGAGATGCTCGATGAGCTCGCCCATGCGAGGGAAGTGGCCCAGATCGAGGGCGACGAGGACCAGATCAAGGTGATACGGGACCTGATCAGCGTCTACAGGAAGCGCTTCGGCGGCAACCAGGCGCGCTGAGGATCGCCGCCGGGGGACCGGGCGGGCGGCCAAAAGCCAAACGAGCGCACACGGCGGCCGCCGCGTGCGCTCGTTCGTTTCCCGAGTGTGCGTTGCCCTAGAATCTAACCCCGTAGCTCAACTTGGCAGTGAGCGGATTCGTCCTAATGAACCCGTTCAATTCCTTGTCATCCAAGACATTGTAGACGTTGAGCTGGAGGACCTGGGTGTATCCCCACTTCTTCCACTCATACTTTGCGAACGCGTCCAGGTTGAACATGGACGGTCCGTAGGCGACGATGATGAAGCCCTTGGCGTTCGTCTCCACCTGCCCGGACCCGTGCGTGATGCCCGAGAAGTACTGCTCCTGGGAGTGCCACGTCTCGCCGAGGCCCACCGTCAGGCCCTTGAGCGCGCCGCTGTCGAACTTGTAGTTCTCGAACATGGCGTAGGCATATTTCGGCGTGTCGTCGCCCGGGGCGACCGTCGTCTGGTGGGTCGAGGTGTCCTGAGGGTTGGTGTAGACCTGGTTCAGCGGCACCCCGTTCAGGCCGAAGTTGTCGAAGTACCAGGGCGTCCACATGTCCTGGGCGTACGGATACTTCGGCCATGTGCCGTTGTTTATCCGCTGCACGCTCGCGTTGACGCTGGCCGTCAGAACGACCTGCACGTTGTTGTTCGGCGTGTAGAGGATCTGGCCCTCGTAGCCCTTTGACTGGTCGACGACCTGGTTGGCCGCGCCCGCGCCGGTGTTGAGGAAGCCCGAGGCATCCTCGGTCGCGTTGTTGAGGTTCAAGTCCCAGGTGGAACCCGGGCCACCCAAACCGTAGAACATCCAGCCGGGCCAGCCGCCGTTGTTGAAGCCGGCGGTCGAGGCGTACACGGCGTTCAGGTAGGCGGCGCCGGTCGGCGTGCTCGCGTTGACATAAACCTGCTGGAGGTTCGGTCCGGCCGCGTCGGGAATCCCCTTGTAGTTGGCCGGCGCGTTGTTCTCGGTGGCCACATAGATGGTCCCGGCGGCCACGGCGGCATTGAATGTGTTGATCGCGGTCGTCGTGTTGTTGCCGCCCGCTAGCCCGTTGCCGCTGGCGGGGCCGCCGCCGCCCCAGCCGTTGCCCGCCCACGTGATGCCGCCGACCACGGCGCCGTTCGGAAGCATGCCCTGGCCGGAGGTGCCGTCGGACAGGTTGTAGATGATGGGCTTGTTCGGATCGAAGCGGGGATGGCCCAGCGGCGCGGGAGCGAACCAGGGCTCGGCCTCCCAGGAAGTCTTCGTGATCGTGTACCTGCTGATGGTGCCGACGAGCTTTCCGCCCAGGGCGCTGAACTTGACGCCGTATTCGTTGCTCTTGCCCGTGTTCGAGCTCACGGGAACCCCGGTCATCCCGTTCTTGAGCCCCCCGAAGTTCGGCTCAACGCCCTCGGCCTTCAGGGCATAGAGCGAAATGTTCTTCGTGACCGCGAGCATCACGCCGTTCTGGTAGGTCTTGTTGGTCAGACTGGGCGATTCGACGCCCCCGGTGGTCGTGGCCAGATTGTTGTCCCAAGAGACGTTCGTGTCCTTGCGGACGCCGGACATCAGAATGAGGCGGTCCTTGAACAGCTTTCCGTAATAGTTCAGGTAATAGGCCCGGTCCCAATTCTTGGTCTCGGTGTTGACGTTGAAGGTCTCGGGAAGGTCGGGCGTGCCGTCACCCTGCATGCCGTACAGGATCGGGCCCCCGTCGTTGACCTTCCAATAGTTGGTCCCGTTGGCGGTCGCCCCCTGCTGGTTGTAGGTGTCCTGGAAGAGGTCGGAGAACCCGGCGAGCACCTGGCTGTTCCACTGGTACCACTTCCCGTCAAACATGGTCTTGCGCATGACCAGTTCAACCCTCTCCTGGTCGCGGGTCGCGGCCGAGTCGGCGAGATTCCACGTGTAGGCGATGACCGAGTTGGGGGTCGTCCCGAACACGAGGTTGCCGTTGTTCGTTCCCTGGCCGCCCACGGAATTCTCGCCCAAGCTCGTCGTAATCGTCTCGCCCAAGGCGAACCCGTTGTTCGTCGTGGCGGTGTCCACCTGGATCTCTCCGTTAACCTGGCGCTGCTGCTGGCTCACGGAGGAGCGGTTGTAGCCGACGAGAAGGTCCATGCTCGGCAGGAACGTCGATTCCTTGAGGATCTGCTGCGTGCCCTTCAGCTCGATGTTCCTCTGCTGGGTGTCGATAAACGTGTCCGGGCCCGTCTTGTTGTACGAGGTCGGGTCGGATCCCGGGGGGTAATAGAATCCCACCGCCTCGAATTGGTCGTTGTTCGACGGGAGCGCGGAGCTCGCCGATGAAACGCCGCGGAACGCCTGGAACCCATCGCCGTTGATCCACTGCTTGCTGTACTCGAAGTCCGCCAGGAGGGACGTCGTCGGCGTCGGCTTCCACGTGATCTGGGGGGCGATGAAGAAATGCTGCTCCTTGTAGTAGCCGACGGCGGCGCCGGTGTCCTGGTAGGACAGGTCCAGGCGGTAGTCGACGTGGTTGGCGGCGCTGATCGGCCCCGAGGTCGAGAGGGTCGCGCGCTTGAAGTCGTAGCTCCCGTAGGAGACCTCGGCGAACCCCGACTGCGTGTCGCTCGGGCGCGATGGCAGGTAGTCGACGACACCGCCGAAGTTGCCCGTGCCGTAGAGGAGCGCATTCGGCCCGAAGACCACCTCGATGCGCTCGATGTTGACCGAGTCGACGCCGCTCAGGCGCAGGAACCCATCCCGCAGCGTGTTGGTCGCGATGAAGCCGCGGATCTTGTACTGCGACTGGTCCGGGTTCGACGTGACACCCTGGGGGTTGTTGACGCCGCCGGGCCCGTAAGTCTGCCCGGCGATGCTTCCCGCGGTGTTCTCCATGTCGTTCTGGGTCGTCGTCATGATGCCCGCCTGGTACGTTAGGGCGCTCCGCAGGTCGGTGGCGCCGATATCCGAAATGAACTCGGAAGTGATGACATCGATCGAGATCGGGATGTCCTTGATCGCCGTGTCCACGCGCGACCCCGACATCTCGTTAGTCGCGGCGTATCCGTTGTCCTTGGTGGTGTTCACCGTGAATGGGTCGAGCTGCACCGCGGGCGCGGCCGCCGTCTCCGAGACGCTGGTGCTTGTGGTTGTCTGAGTGGCCTGCTGAGCCCTGACAGTCAGCGAGGCTGCCATGGCGAGGGCCGCTAGGCCCAACGAGAGGCGAGGCAAGGCTGCGTACCGGACGTGGGACATTTTCATCTGAGGTAGTGGTGTATGGCGTAACACGGGGGCGTTCTTGGTTTGCGGCGTTCCTTTGGGGCAATGCGAATCAACCGCTCGAACGAGCCGGCCACGAAACGTGGCTCGATTCATCCGGTATGGCTGGGGAGTGCCTTGGGGTACTTGGGATCATGCGGGGATGAGCGGAGCTCCTCCCTGAACGACGCGAGGTTTAGTGTTCGTCCAATTCGAGTGTCAACACATTTGTGCACGTTTTCACTAACATTGCCCGTTAACATGGCATTTTGGCAGGCAGGTTTGTGCCGTCAAAGCGCGAAATTGAACGTTTTATTTCAGCTCCATTTCGTCATTATAATTCGGCGTCAATTGTAATTTATCATATTTTATACCACCAAGTTACAAATTACTGAGTCATGCGGCTAAAATCCCTCCAGCCCCTGCGATCGGAAAAGACCTTAAGTTTCATAAAACAGGTTTGCACCTATGTGCGCACTATTTTGATTTTTTGTGCGGCCATGCAAGGGAATTGGCGCCGTAAAATGAAATGCGCGACGCCGTGTGGCGCTCCCTCGCCCACCCTTCGGACCGTGGACCAATGGCCCGCGCGTTGGGTCAGGACCCCTTGACGTAGGTCTGAATCGCCCGGGCCGGTATCCGGCACGCTTGCAACGACGTGCCGTCCGAGAGCTGGAAATCCACGGGCTTGCCTGTCATGTTCAGGACCACGACCGCGAGCGTCCCATCGGGATTCTCGAATGCGACCGACTCGATCTCTGCAGGTCCGCCACTGGAGGAAATGCGGGCAGCGCCTGGCCGCACGAATCGGCTGAACTGTCCGATGAAATAGAAGGACGCCTGGTAGCGGACAGCACCGCTCTCGGTGTCGACGACAACGGGCGCGTCGCAGAAGTTCCCGACGTGGTTGGGCCCTCCGCCTTGGTCGAGCACGATGTTCCAGTCGATCCAACCGCACACCCAGTTCCGAAAGTCATTGATCATGCTGTGGGCGTACCTCTCCGCATGCTCCCAGCTCCCCATGGCATTCTTCCCCTTCTGGTCGTCGCGGTCGCAGCAGCCCTCGGTGAAGAGGATTGGCTTGGAGGGATAGGCCGCGTGGGCCCGCGAGGGGGCCGCGAAGTCCTCGCTCACGTACCAATGCATGGCGGTGCCCCATACGAAACGCGCGGCGGCCGGATCGCTGTAGATGGTCTTTGTCCACTCGTCCATCAGGTCGCGGTTGTGGTCCAGGACATAGAGGCGCACCGCGGCCTGCCCGGCCCGGCCGAGAGTCGGCCCGAGGTAATCCCTCACAAAGTCGCGTTCCTGAGCCGCCGAGTAGATGCAGGACTCCCACGTCTGGGTCGCGGCAGGCTCGTTCTGCACCGTGATCCCCCACACCGGGATATGCTCCTGATGGTCCATCTCCGAGATGAACCGCACGAAATAGTCCGCCCAGGCCTGCCGGTACTCCGGGCGCAGCTCTCCCCCGTTGATCATCTTACCGTTTGTCTTCATCCACGAGGGAGGGCTCCAGGGGCAGGCCAGCAGGTGGAAATTCGAGGCGCCAGCCGTCGACTGGGCCTCATGGATGAGCGGGAGCACCCACCTGCGCATGGGATCGAGCGAGAAATGGCTGAGCGCCGTGTCGCCGGCCACGGGGTCAAGCGCCCAGCTGCCCAGCGAGAAGTCGCAGCTGTTGATGTGCGTGCGTGCGAGCGTGTAGCCGATCCCGACCTTGGGGTCGTAATAACGGCGAACGATCTCGGCCCTCTGCTCCGGCGCCAATTGCGCGAGCGCCCAGCCCGAAGACTCGGTCAATGCCCCGCCGAATCCCTCGATCACCTGATAACGCTGCGCGCGGTCGCAGACAATCGTCGGCGCGGGCGCCGCAGGCGCGGGAGCGGCGGCCGCGACCTCGGCAAGCCTATTGCCACCCTCCTTCGATGTCTCGAAGACGGTCCATGATGGACCGGCGGAAATTGCAGACGGGGAAACGCCGGAGACGGCCAGCAGGGCGACCCAGCGCAGGGGGTTGTTCCTATTCATGGTGAAAACCGGGACGGGTGGCCGCCTAGGCCGACGCCGCCTTTCTCGACGCAAGCTCCAGCTCGATTTCCTTCATCTTTGCGTCGGTAATGGGGTAAAAGAAGATGGCCAGCGCCCCCAGCAGCGCGAGGGCGCCGGGTATCACGCTGAACAGGAGGCGGATTCCGCCTACCGTGCCCGGGCCCTGGTCCGTGTTTGCGATGAACCCATAGTAGGCCAGGAGCCAGCCGAGGGCGCCGGTTCCGATCGCCAGGCCTATCTTCTGCGAGAACACCGAGGCCGAGAAGACCAGGCCCGTCGTGCGGCGCCCGAACCTCCACTCGCCGTAGTCCGCCGTGTCGGCGTACATGGACCACAGGATCGCCGGCGTGGGCCCGACCACGAAGGAGGCCGCGACATTGAGGCCAATGAGCAGCGAGGACGCGTGCGGGTCCACGAGGTAGAACGCCGCCATGAGGAGCGCATTGGCGACGGACAGCACGATCATCAGCATCCGGCGGTCGCCAAGCTTGAGGAAGAACTTCGTGCAGACGGCACCGGCGATGAACGCGACGGAGCCGCTGGTGGCATAGAGCGTGAACTTCGACTCGTCCCTCACGACATACTTGAAGAAATAGATGATCGAGCCTCCCCGGACCGCGGCGTTGATCAGCGTGAACAGGGCCGAGAAGAAGAGGGCGACCCACGGGCGGTTTCTGAGGAGGTTCAGGAGGTCTGCCCAGAAGTCCCCCTTCTGGTCGGCGGGGGGCGCGACGCGCTCGCGCGTGTTGGCGAAGGTGAAGAAGAAGAGCGCCACGGAGACGACGGAGAATATGAGCATCGTGTAGCGGATCCCCTCAGCCTCGTTGCCCTTTCCGAGGACGCTCTTCAGGGGAACAACCAGCCGGACGATCAGGAACTGTCCGGCGAAGGCGCAGATGAACCTATAGGTCGACAGGGTGGTCCTCTGCTCCGACGAGGGGGACATGACGCCCATCAGCGCGGAGTACGGGATGTTGATCGCCGTGTAGGCCACCCACATGAGCCCGTACGTGAAGTAGGCATAGACCAGCTTGCCCTGGCCCGTGAGCCCGGGATTCAGGAACATGATGTAACCCGCGATTCCATAGGGCAGCGCGCCCCAGAGAATGTAGGGCCTGAATTTTCCCCATCGCGTGGTCGTTCGGTCGGCAAGGACCCCCATCGCTGGATCCATCACCGCGTCAAACACCCGCAGCGAAAGCATCATCGTGCCGACGGCGAGCGGCGCCAAACCGAATATGTCGGTATAGTAGTAGACGAGAAAGAGATTGAAGAACTGGAAATAGAAATTCGACGCGGTGTCGCCCAGTCCGTAGGCGAGCTTCTCGCGGAAACTGAGGCGCTCGGGGGTTGCCATGTTCAGGCTCCTCTCCAGGCCGGCATGCCCCCGTCCTTAAGAATCCAAGGAAATGCGGCGGCGCTCCGCCGAAAGGACCTGGGGTAACAGGGGTTCAATGGGCGTTATGAAGCGCCATCCCGGACTCCCCTGTCAATCCCCGTGTGCATTAAATATTGCACAGCAATTCCGAGGAAATGGATGGCACGGCTGTGGCCACTAACCTCCAGAGGCGCAAGCAACCCAAAACGGAGCCAAAATCCGCCAAATATCGTCTCTTGTGTGCATAACATTTTTACTCCTTGTAAAGGGGCCTCGGATTTGCATTAATCGGTTCGCCGCAATCCCAGCATCTGCGCCTCAAGTCCGATTCCAAACGGCATCGGCGTCGCGCCCCCCAACCGTCAGATCACCCCTCCCATCAGCTCCTCAATCAACCAGCAGACGATCGCCGAGCGGCTCAAGCTTTCGCGCACAACGGTGTCGCGCAGCCTGGCGAACCACCCCGCAATCAGCGCGGAGACGCGGGCCCGCGTGCAGAATCTCGCGGCAAAGATGGGGTACCGCGGGAATCCGACGCGGACCATCCGCAGGTCGCGCCAGAGCAAGCCCCTCACGATCGGAATCCTGATCGGGGTGCCGGCGGAGAACGTGGCCATGGCCACATTCCCGTTCATCCTCCAGGGAATCCGCGAGCGGGCGGGCATGGAGCATGTCGCCATTGATGTTTGCTTCGAGAACCCGGCCACCTTCGACCACTCGGTCCGCCCGCAGAACATATTCCGGAACATCCGCAACGGCGACTGGCGCGGAACGGTCCTGATCTATCCGTTCCCCGAGCAGACCGTGTCCATGATCGCGCGGAAGATATCGGCCGTGGCGGTGCTGGAGAATTACAGTACACCGGGTATCGATACCATTGATACGGATGACTCGGTGGGCATCCTTGCGCTCGTGACCCGCCTGGCGGCGGCCGGCCACAAGCGGATCGGATTTTTGACCTGGGGCGGCATCTACCACGTCGTGGGGCACTGGGCGACCCGCAGGTTCGGCGGATACGTCGAGGCCCTCTTCTCCCTCGGACTGGAATTCCGGCCGGAATGGGCGGTCAACGTCCACAAGGCCGGCCCGCACATCAAGTGGGAGAACGTGACGGATCACGTCCTTGAACTTATCAGGAAAGACGGGGTGACTGCCTGGGTCTGCGCGGCGGACCACCAGGCCTACAAGCTGATGGACGAGCTTCAGGCACAGGGTGTGCGCGTCCCCGAGGATTGCTCGGTCACCGGCTTCGACGGCCTGGAGCCCCCGCAGTCGCTGCGGCGTCTGGCCTCAATCAAGGTTCCCCACGAGGACATTGGCTCCTCGGCCGTCGCGCGCCTGCTGAGCCGGATCGTCCACCCGAAGGCGCCCCGTCGGAAGATCCTGGTTGAGGGCCTTCTCGTCGAGGGCGAGACGATAGGTCCCCCACCCCAGGGCTAACTGGCCCCGCGGCACGTCCCGCAGCTCGCAGGGCGCCGGCATCGGCTCAAATGCGGTTCGCCGGAAGGCGCTCGGGACCCGATCCCCACCCATCCCCATGAAACTGAACTTGCCGCTCAAGGCAGCCGCGATCGCCGCGGCCGCGGGGGCCTTGTTTCCCGTCCCGTGCGCCCGCGCCTCGTCCCCCCAGCTTGTCTGGAACGACGAATTCGACCAGGCGGAAGGCTCCGCGCCGGACCCTTCGCGATGGATCTACGACCTCGGCGTGGGCAGCCCTCCGGGCTGGGGCAACGACGAGCTCGAGAGCTACACGAACTCGCGGAACAACTCGCTCATCGTGAGCGACCCGGCCGCCACCGACGGGAAGGCGCTCGCGATCAGGGCCCAGTCGTCGAACGGGTTGTACACCTCCGCACGCATCAACACGGCTTCGACCTTTTCGTTCAAGTACGGGCGCCTCGAGGCACGGGCTAAGGTCCCGTCCGGCGCCGGGTGCTGGCCCGCGTTCTGGGCCCTTGGGGACAACATCGACACCGCGGGTTGGCCGGCCTGCGGCGAGATCGACGTGATGGAATGGGTCGGCAAGATGCCCGGCAGCGTCTCCGGATCCCTGCATGCGACCGGCTACTCGGGCGGCAACGCCCTCACCGCCACTTCCGTCCTCGCAAACGGCGCGAGCTACAGCGACGGGTACCACGTCTTCGCCGCGGACTGGTACCCGGACCAGATCATCTTCTCGGTGGACGGCGTCGTCTATGAGACGCGCAAGCAAAGCACGATCCCCTCGGGCGCCAGCTGGCCGTTCGCCCAGAATTTCTTCATCATCCTCAACTTTGCCGTCGGGGGCGACTGGCCCGGGCCGCCGAACTCTAGCACCGTCTTCCCTCAGGATTACAGGGTCGACTACGTGCGCGTGTATTCGCTGCCGACCACGCCTCCCGCGAGCCTCGTCTGGGCGCCCTCCCCTCCGACGCAAGTCGCCGCCGCGTCACCGGCCGGCGCACAGGTCAAGGTCACCTGGCAGCCGCCCTTCAGCACCTTTGGGGCCGCGATAACCGGCTACGAGGTCCAGCGCGCGGGCGACGCCGCATTCACGCAGGGCCTTGCCTCATGGAGCGTGGGCTCCCCCTCCACCTCGTACGTGGACACTGCGGCCGCGGCCGGCGGGACCTATTACTACCGCGTGCTGGCGACCAGCGCCAACGGCACATCCGACCCTTCCGCGCCCGTTCAGGCCGCCGCAAGCGCCCCGTCGGCTACAAGCCAACCGGTGCGCCAGACGATCGCCGAGGGAAGCACCGTCGTCCTCACATTCGGTGCGACGGGTACGCCGGCTCCGTCGTACCAGTGGTTCCTTAACGCCGCGGCGCTCCCCTCCGCGACAAGCGCAACTCTGGTGATCAGCGGCGC
>Ga0265338_10004540_pt1 | contig 18696 bp, 21 predicted proteins | sample 42126metaG_FD_193579 | JGI IMG/M metagenome (GOLD analysis project Ga0265338, IMG submission 193579) | Rhizosphere microbial communities from Carex aquatilis grown in University of Washington, Seatle, WA, United States - 4-21-26 metaG | ecosystem: Host-associated > Plants > Roots > Rhizosphere... | reverse complement strand
CCTGCTGGAGATGCAGCTGAGCGACGTCCGGATCGTGATGAACCGCTCGGGCGCCAGGGTCGGGCTCGACGACCGTGACGTGGAGCGGACGCTGCGCCGTGACATCACCTACACGCTGCCGTCCGACAAGGCAACGCCGATCTCCGTCAACCGCGGCCAGCCGGTCGTCGTCGACGCACCGAAGTCGCGGGTGGCCCGTGCCCTCAACGAGATGGCCCGCTCGCTCGACGCGGTGGTCGGGAGCGTCCGATGAAGCCCGACCGCTCGCGCTCGCTCGCGGGCCGGCTGCGGCGGGTGGACCCACACGCCCCGAAGGACGACTCCACCGAGGAGGTCCAGGACCCGTTCGCCGAGATCAAGTACACGGTGCAGATCGCCGCGGTGCGCGAGCTCGGCCAGGCCCTGCTCGAGGGCGAGGTCCCGGAGGAGACCCTGCGCGAGGCCGTGCAGATCGCGGTCGACGAGGCGCTGGCCGAGGCCGGCACCCCGCTGTCGTCGGCCGACCATCAGCGGCTGGTGCGCGAGATCTCCGAGAACATCCTCGGCTACGGCCCGATCGAGCCGTTCCTGGCCGACGAGACGATCAGCGAGGTGATGGTCAACAACCACCGCACGATCTACGTCGAGCGGAAGGGCCAGATCGAGGAGACGGACGTCCACTTCGCGTCGGAGCGCCACCTGCTGCAGGTGATCGACCGCATCGTCGCCCAGACCGGGCGGCGGATCGACGAGTCGAGCCCGATGGTCGACGCCCGCCTGCCCGACGGCTCGCGCGTCAACGCCATCATCCCGCCGCTGGCCATCACCGGCCCGTCGCTGACGATCCGCAAGTTCTCCAAGGACCCGCTGACGATGGACGACCTGGTCTCGTTCGGCACCCTGTCGCACCAGGCGGCGGCGTTCCTCGAGGCCTGCGTGTCCGGCAAGCTGAACGTCCTCATCTCGGGGGGCACCGGCACCGGCAAGACCACGATGCTGAACTGCCTCTCCTCCTTCATTCCCGAGAAGGAGCGGATCGTCACCATCGAGGACGCGGCCGAGCTGAAGCTGCACCAGAAGCACGTCATCAGCCTCGAGTCCCGCCCGCCCAACATCGAGGGCAAGGGCCAGATCACAATCCGCGACCTGCTCCGCAACTCGCTGCGCATGCGGCCCGACCGGATCGTCGTCGGCGAGTGCCGTGGCGCCGAGGCGGTCGACATGCTGCAGGCGATGAACACCGGCCATGACGGCTCACTGACGACCATCCATGCCAACAGCCCGCGTGACGCCCTGGCCCGCACCGAGACGCTGGTGCTGACCGCCGGCTTCGACCTGCCGCTGAAGGCGATCCGCGACCAGATCTCCAGCGCCTTCGACCTGATCATCCACACGCAGCGTCTGGTCGACGGCCGCCGCCGCGTCACCCACATCACCGAGGTGGCGGGCGTGGAGGGCGACGTGATCACCCTGGCGGACATCTTCGCCGCCTCGTACGTTGACGATGGCGACCACGACAACGTCACCACCAAGATGACGTACACCGGTGTCCGCCCGCGGTTCGTGGACAAGCTCTCGGAGAACGGCGTCTCGCTGCCGAAGTCGTTCTTCACCGAGAGCAACGCGAAGGTCGACGTGCTCCGCCGGACCCGCTCCACCACCCGGTCCAGCCGGAGGTCGGCGTGACCGCACGCCGCCACCTCGCCGGCGCGCTGGTGCTCGTGACTGCCGCGCTGGCCGCCGCTGTGCCCGCGTCGGCTGCCGACCCGGGCACCACGCTCACCGGCCACGCCACGCGGATCGGCCCCCACGACATGCGCGTGCTGGTCAAGGCGCCCGGCGACCTGCACGCGATGGACGTGCAGGCGATGCTGAACTCGCACCTGGCTGACGTCCAGAAGATCTCGCGCACCGGTCCGCACCAGCGGCTCGACCTCGTCTTCGCCGTGGACACGTCGGGCAGCATGGCCGGACAGCCGATCGCGGCAGCCAAGGCGGCCGGTCAGCACCTGCTGGACGCCGTCGGCAGCGGCGACCAGGTCGGCCTGGTCTCGTTCTCAAACGGCGTCGCGGTGCAGTCTCCGCTGACCTCCGACGTCGCCCGCGTGCGCACCGACCTCAGCGACCTGACCACCTCCAACGGCACCGCGCTCCGCGACGGCGTCGCCAGCGCGCTGGAGCTCGAGGCCACCGACACCACGTCCAAGCGTGTGGTCGTCGTCCTCTCCGACGGCGCCGACACCACGTCGCACATCCGTCTGCCCGCCCTGCTCGCCAGCCTGCAGGCAAGCGGCGTCGAGGTCGACACGGTCGGTCTCTCCGACTCGACGGCATTCACCGCGCTGCCCCTGCAGCAGATCGCGAAAGCGACCGGTGGCCACTTCGTGCAGACGTCGTCCTTCCACGGGCTCGAGCCCCTGCTGGCCCGGCTGTCGCAGGATCGCCTGTCGTCGACCTACGCGGTCGACATCCACCTGCCGCCCGTCTCCGGGCACACGCTCCAGGTGAGCGTGCGCGGAGCCTCACCGGCCACTGTCTCGCTGCCGGCCGGCGTGTCGGGTGTCGACTCCTCGCCACTGGACAGGTACGGGGCCTGGCTCGTCGCACTGCTCGGCATGCTCGCCGTCGGCGTCATCAGCTACCTGCTGTTCACCGCCCGCCAGCGCCGGCCGGCCGCACTCCACCACCGGCTGGCCCAGTACTCGTCCGACGTCGCGAAGACCGGCCCCAAGGTTCAGGCTGCAGCGCTCCTCGACCTCTACGAGGGCCTGGAGCAGAGGTTCGGACGGCGGGCGTTCTGGAAGTACCTCGACCGGCTCTGCCAGCGGGCGGGCACGAACGTCCACACCGGGCAGATCGTGCTCGTGATCGCGGCGTGCTTCGTTGCGCCGGTGGTGCTGCTGGCCGCCGGGGCGGGCATTCTGGTCACGCTCGTCGCCTGCGTTGCCGCGGGTGCGATCCCGGTCGCCGTGCTGCGCTTCCGCGCGACCCGGCGGCAGCACAAGTTCGACTCCCAGCTCCCGGAGCTGCTCGGGGTGTGGGCCAGCGCCCTGCGCGCCGGCCGCTCGTTCGCCCAGGCGCTGGACACGATGGTCGAGGAGGCCAGTGAGCCCGCGCACGAGGAGTTCCGGCGGGTCCAGAACCAGGTCCGGCTCGGTGTTCCCATCGAGCAGGCACTGGACGACATGTCGAAGCGGCTGGGCTCGGAGAGCTTCGAGCTGGTCGTGCTCACCACCGACGTCCAGCGCCGGATCGGCGGCAACGTGGCCGAGTTCTTCGACCAGGTCGCCGACACGGTGCGCAAGCGCCAGCAGTTCTCGATGCGGGTGCGCGCCCTGACCGCCACCGGCGTGCTCTCCGCACGAGTGCTGCTGGGCATGCCGTTTGCCCTTGCCGGCATCCTCACCCTGATCAACCACAGCTACATGTCGCCCCTGTACACCACGACTACCGGGCACGTCCTGATCGTGATCGCCCTGCTGATGATGTTCGCGGGCTACGCGGTGCTCAGGCGGATCGTCCGGCCACGAGCGGTCGCGTAGATAGGAAGGTCATAGAGATGCTCTTCGTCCTCGCAATCGTTCTCGTCGCCGGTGCGGTCTTCTTTCTGCTCCGGGCCCTGACCGTAAACCGGCTCCAGGTGGAGTCGACCCTGGGCCGGATCCCTGGGTACGGCTACGCCGGCGCCGACGACGCCGACGGCAACCGCGCCTGGCTGCGCCGGATCGGCCGCGTCGCCCCCGGCGGCCACGGCGCCGGCGCCGAGGTGCTCCGCCGCAAGCTGGCCGCCGCCGGCTGGTCTCGCCGGGTGACGGCCGAGGAGTTCGCCGGTCTCAAGCTGCTGCTGCCGATCGCGGTCTACTTCGCGGTGCTGCTGGTGACTGCGGCGGGCGTGGTCCCGCTGCTCTACGGGGCCGTGGTCGGCCTGCCGCTCGCCGGGCTTGCCTACATCGGGCTGCCGCTTGCGGTCGACATCCGGATCCATGGCCGGCGCGACGCGATCGTCAGCGCCCTCCCCGCCGTGCTCGACCTGCTGACACTCTCGGTCGAGGCCGGCATGAGCTTCGACGCGGCGCTGCAGCGGGTGAACCGCCGGCTGCATGGCCCGCTGATCGACGAGCTGACGCTGCTGCAGCGCGACATGCAGCTCGGCACCTCGCGCGGCGAGGCGATGCAGGGGCTCGCCACCCGGGTCGAGGCTCCAGAGGTGACGAGCTTCGTCCGCGCGCTCAGCCAGTCCGACAAGCTCGGCGTCCCTCTCGCCCAGATGCTGCGGCAGCAGGCTGACGACCTCCGTCACCGGCTGCGCACGGAGGCCGAGGAGCGGGCGATGCGGGCGCCGGTCAAGATGCTGTTCCCGACCGTGCTGCTGATCTTCCCGGCAGTGTTCATCGTCGTGCTCGGGCCGGCAGTGCTGAGCCTGATGAAGACCCTCGGCTAGCGTCATAACCCGGACGGGGTACGGGGTTATCACCCTTTGGAGGGATACGATGGGTGAAAGGCGAACCTTGCACTTGGGATGTCCTTCCAGCCCGAAAATCCCCCTGTCGCCGGGCCGATGCCGGCGCACACGCCCCTCCGGCCCGACCAGCTCGAGCCGGCGCTGCGCCTGATCGAGGCCGCCCAATCGCTTGCCGGCGGGGACGATGTGGCGGAGATGCTGGCGGGTTTATCGCGCCAGATGACGGAGTTCCTGGACGCCAGCGCCTGCCTGATCTCGGTCTACGACGCCAGCTCGGGCGTCGTGCGAGACCGCGCTGGATACGCCCGGCCTCCCTACTCGTGGGACACCACCGCCGAGGAGTACGACCTCGGCGACTACCCGCGCACCCTGGAGGTGCTGACCAGCGGCGTCCCCTACGCCTGCCGGCTGGACGGGCGGCGCATCGACCCCACCGAGGCGCGGTTCCTGGTCGAGCTGGGGTACCGGTCGCTGCTGATGCTGTCGCTGCCCGTGGACGGCGAGCCGTTCGCGCTGATCGAGATCTACGACGCCCGCCCGCGCGCCTTCGGCGAGGGCGAGGTGCGGCTGTGCCAGGCGCTGGCCACCGAGGCGGGCGTGATGGTGTCGCGCGCGCGTATGAACGAGCGGATCGAGGACGCCTACTTCGCGACGCTGGCGGCGCTGGCCGCGGCCCTGGAGGCCAAGGACGCCTACACCAACGACCACGCCGGCCAGATTGCCGACCTGGCCGGGGCCGTCTGCGACCAGCTCGGGTTCCAGCCGTCAGATGCGCGGATCGTCCGGCTCGGGGCGCTGCTGCACGACATCGGCAAGATCGGCATCCCCGAGGAGATCCTGCGCAAGCCCTCCGAGCTGTCAGAGGAGGAGATGCGGCTGATGCAGGAGCACCCCGAGATCGGCGCCCGCATTCTCGAGCCCGTGCCCTACTTCGCCGACCTGGTTCCCCTCGTCCGGTCGAGCCACGAGCGCTACGACGGCACCGGCTATCCCGAGGGGCTGACCGGCGAGTCGATCCCGATGGGGTCGCGGGTGATCGCCGTCTGCGACGCCTTCCACGCCATGACCGAGGACCGCGTGTACCGGCGTGCGCTCGACCTCGACCAGGCAACGCGGGAGATCGAGCGCTGCTCGGGCACCCAGTTCGACCCCGTCTGCGCGCGGGCGCTGCTGGACGTCGTCCGCCACACCGGCACCCCGCACCCGCCGCGGGACGTCGTCGTGCGCATCGCGCACATGCCGCACTAATGCCGCACTAACGATTACGCGGTAGCCAGCTCGCGACGCCGGCGCGCGGACTGCAGCAGGGCCGCAGCGGCTGCGGCAGCGGCGAACTGCGAGAAGCCGGCCAGGAAGAGCAGCCGGTGCACACCGACGTCTCCGACCACGAATCCGCTCAGCATCGCGCCGAACGGCATCGAGGCCGCGGCGACGCCGATGGTGATCGCGAACGTCCGGCCCTGGAACTCGAACGGCACCGAGCGCTGCCTGATCCCGAACATGGCGATGATCCCGGGAGCCGTGAACAGCCCGGCGACGAACATGCAGATCATCGCCGAGCCCAGCGACGGGGCAAGCGGCACCCCGAGCAGCGGCACGCCGACCAGGGCGAAGAACACGACCAGGTGCCGGGCGTCGGACCCCTTCGGGCGTCGCCACCCGTACGTGATCCCGCCGAGGATCGAGCCCGCCGAGAGCGCAGCCCACATCCAGCCCGCGGCGCCCGGCGAGAGACCGTGCATCTCGGCCCACAGAGGCAGCCCGATCGTGAAGGCGCCCAGGCCAATCCCGCTGATCAGCATCGCGGCCATGACGGCGCGCAGCTGCGGGTGCCCGGCCACGACCCTGACCCCCTCCCAGGCCGCCTGCAGCGCCGGCTCCTCTGCAACCGGCCGCGCGGCCGGCTCGCGGACTCGCGTTGCTGCGCCGGCTGCGACCAGCGTCGCGAGCGCCTGTACGACGATCGCCCGCGCGGGCCCCGCGATGGTCACGGTCGCTCCTGCGAGCGCCGGGCCCAGGATGTAGGCGGTGTCGAACGAGACACTGTCGGCGGCGTTGGACTGATCCCACAGGCGGCGCGGCACGAGCAGCGGGACGAGCGCACGGAAGCCTGGTGTCAGGATTGGAAACGTGACGCCCATGCCGGCCAGAAGCACGAGGTAGACGGCGGGGGACGGCGACCCCAGCTCGCCGACCACCACCACGGCCACCAGCAGTGCCGCGCGCACCAGCTGGGCCGACACGATCAGCCGGCGGCGGTGCTGCGTGCGGTCGAGCCACGCGCCCGCCAGCGGCCCGACGAGGACGCCCGGGACGAGCTGCGCGGCCGCGCCGGCACCCGCCAGCGCCGGGCTGTGGGTTCGGTCGAGGAGGTAGATGACCACCGCGACCTGGCTCATGGCATTTGCCAGCCGGGCCAGGAAGACCGCGGTCAGAAGCCAGGGGTAGGTGGGCACGCGCCAGAGTTCGCGGTAGCCGGCCCTGCTCACTCCCGCATCATGCCAGGCGGTCTGCGATCAACGTGACAGCAGCCTCGAGCTTGGGCGCGTTGCCCGGTCGGTGCGGCCAGGGACTGGCGCCGGATGGATGCGGCAGAGCGACCAGGGGGCGGCCGTCGGCCGTCTCCAGCTCGGTGCCGACGGCGTTGTCGAGTGAGACACCGGGCGCGAGTTGCTCGAGGGCGAGCGTCCCCACCGAGATGACCAGCGGCGCCGGCACCAGCGCCAGCTCGGTGACCAGCCACGGCAGGCAGGTGCGGATCATGGCGGCCCCAGGCCGGACGTCGCTGCCGCCCGGCCGCTTGCCGGGGAAGCACTTGGCCACCGACGTGACGTACAGCCGTCCGTAGAACGCCTCCTCGGTGCCCAGGCCGGCCGGTTCGAGCCACCGGCGCAGGCGGACGCCGGCCGTCCACGCGAACGGCTTGCGTATCTCCCGCTCATGGATGCCGGGTGCCTGGCCGACCAGGATCGCCTCGGCCTCCGCTCCGCCGCTGAACACCGGCAGCGATTCGACGCGGATACCGGCGGCCACGCAGCGCCGGCAGACCGCCATCTCAGCCTGCATCTCACGCAGTTCTGGCACCGGGCTAGTATCGCGGGCAGTGAACCGATCCGGACGCAACCCCTTCCCCTTCGCCGACGCCTACCAGTACGCCCAGTCGGTGGTCGCCGAGGGCGAGCTGGTGTTCACGGCCGGCCAGGGAGGCTTTGGGCCGGACGGCGAGGTGGTCGACCCGAACGACACCGAGGCCCAGATCCGGCAGGCGTACGCCAACCTCGACGCGGTGCTGCGTGCCGAGGGCGCCTCGCTCGAGACCGTCGTCAAGATGACGGTCTACCTCGCCCGCGCGGAGGACTACGACACGTTCAAGCGCGTGCGCGGCGAGCTGTTCTCGGCGCCCTACCCTGCAAGCACGGCGATCGTGGCGGGAGGGTTCCTGTTCGAGGGCATGCTGGTCGAGATGGACGCGGTCGCCAGGGTCGGCGAACCACGCACCTAAGGAGGCGTTCATGGCCATCAAGTTTCACCGATGCTCGCTCGAGTGGGTCAAGTTCGGCGGGCACCCGTGCTGGCGGGTGCAGAAGGCGCTGGACGACGCCGGCGTCGACTACACGGTCGTCGCGGGGCCCTGGAGGAAGAGCGGCCGGGATGCGCTCGAGCAGCTCAGCGGGCAGCGCCAGTACCCGGTGATCGAGTTCGAGGACGGCAAGATCTACCGCGAGCAGTCGTCGAAGATGGCGGAGACCATCTCGACCGGGCACCTGATGGAGAAGGACGCTCCTGCGGCGGCTCAGCTGCCGGCGCCCGAGCCGCCCGCCGACGCCTAGCCGGGAGGCGCGTCGGCCAGCAGGGCGTCTAGATCGATATCGTCGCCGACGAATGCGCCGTGACCCTGCTCGTCGCGCGGCCACTGCTCAGGCGGCCGATCCCACATCAGCTCGAGGTCGTTGCCGTCCGGGTCGCTGAGGTAGAGCGCCTCGTGCGTCCCGTGGTCGGTGGCCTGGCGGATCGGCCAGTTCACCTCGCGCAGGCGGCGCAGCGCATCGGCCAGCGCCGGCCGCGTCGGGTAGCGGATGGCGACGTGGTGCAGCCCGGCGACACCGTCCGGCTGCGGCCCGCCGCCTGCCGACTTCCAGGTGTTGAACCCGAGGTGGTGGTGATAGCCGCCGGCGGACACGAACAGGAGGTCGCCGGTGGTGCCCCACCCCGGAACGTCACGGGCTTCGGCCGTCACGTCGAAACCCAGCACATCGACGTAGAAGTGGCGGATCCGGTCGATGTCCGCGGTGCGGAGGTGGACATGGCCGATGGTGACGCCGGGATCGATCGGCCGGCTGCTCCGCTCCGTCGGGACGATCGAGCCCTGCGGCGAGTCGCCACTCATGCCCCCATGCTACCTACAGCAAGCGGGCGATCGCGAACACGCCGACCACCACGATCACGGCCCGCAGCACCCCCGGGGACAGCCGCCGGCCGAGATTCGCGCCGAGCTGTCCGCCGGTGATCGAGCCGATCGCCAGCAAGCCTGCGGCAGCCCACACGATGTGCGCCGAGAACACGAACACTACGGCGGCCATCAGGTTGACCAGGCCGGCCAGCACGTTCTTCAGGGCGTTGATGCGCTGCAGGTCGTCGTCCAGGCCGAGCCCCATGATGGCCAGCAGCAGGATGCCCTGCGCAGCTCCGAAGTAGCCGCCGTAGATCCCGGTGCAAAAGACGGCAGCCGGCACCCATCGCCCCCCGTGATGCGAGGTCTCCGCCCGCCCGGCGATCCAGCGCGACAGCCGCGGGCCGATCACGACCAGCACCAGCGCCAGCGCGATGAAGAACGGAACGATCGCCTTGAACGCCGACGCGGGTAGCGCCAGCAGGGCGATTGCGCCGACCAGGCCGCCCAGCGTCGAGGCGATCCCCAGGCGCACCGCCCGCGGGCCCTGCCCCTCGAGCTCCCGCCGGTAGCCGACCGCACCGGAGACGGATCCTGGGACGAGTCCCAGCGTGTTCGTCACGTTGGCCGTGACGGGGGCGTAGCCGAACGCGAGCAGCACCGGGAAGGTGATCAGGGTGCCGCTGCCGACAATGACGTTGATGGTGCCTGCGGCGAAGCCCGCTGCGATCAGGGCGGCCGCTTCCCCGGCACTCAACCGGCGGGTTCCCGACAGTTCACCGGCAGATCGTACGCGGGGCGGTCACGGGCCGTTCCGGGAGCCGCTCGTAACCCGCCAGTCCCCCATTGTCGGCGAAGCCGGCAGCCAGTAGGATCGTGGCACGATGTTCGCTCGGCGTCTACTCACGCTCATCATCTCGGTCTGCGCGGTTACCGGCCTGTTGGCGCTGCCGTCACCAGGCGGTGCCGCGACACTGCCCATCCCCGGCGTCTACACGCTCCACTTCAAGTGGCACGGCAGCAGCAGCTACGCCAGGGCGAGGATCGCCCTGCGCGCCAACCACACCGGCTACGCCAAGAGTCCAGGCGTCCGTCGCGTTCCGATCACCTGGAGTCAGAGCGGTCGGCAGGTAACCTGGACCGGCACGTTCGGCAAGATCACTGCCACGTACGTCGCGCAGCGCACGGCGAAGGGGTTCGCGTCCAAGGCCGACCCGGGGCACATGTCGAACACGAAGCACCAGCACGGCGTCTGGTACGCGATCGCCGTTGGCAGCGGTTAGCCAGGCGGCTGGCAACACTCACGCGTCCTGACCGTCGCCGTCCCGGGCAAGCAGCCACTCGAGGTGCGCGGCGACGCTGGGATCGTCGGCCCGGCGGCCGAACTGCAGGCTCCAGGCAACGACCTGGAACGCGCGCGCGTCGACGCAGTGGTCGAGCAGGTCGCCGTCGTAGTCGTCTCCCCAGCGCTCGAGCGCAGCTTCGGCCGGCTCCGGGTCGACACTGTCCTTCAGTACCCGGGCGCTCTTCACCAGACACGCGAGGTCCCATTCCACCGGCGCGCTGCAGCAGTCCTCCCAGTCGATCCAGACCGGGTCGGCACCTGACTGCAGCACGTTGCGCAGATGCGCGTCACCGTGCAGCGGGCGGAACCCCCCGGAAGCGTCCTCCAACGTCGCCGTCAGCCGCTCGCCGATCGGCTCCAGGAGCTCGAGCTGGGAGAGCGTGAGGCGGCCCGCCTTCGCGTGCTCCTCGAGCAGGGAACGAGCCTCCGTCAGCGCGCCCAGTCGCGGCAGCGGCTCCGGAAATCCGACCAGCGCGTCGTGGCAGGCGCGCAGCGCAGCGCCGGCGGCCGCCGGGTCGGAGACGGGCTGGGCGTCGGCGATCGCCTCCCAGAAGCTGAGCGCGAGCCCGTCGTGCTCGTGAGGCCCGGGCGCCAGCAGGCCCGACGGCTGCACCGCCGGGGCGCCGACCCCGGCCAGGTGGCGCGCGACCTGCAGCTCACGGCGCAGCCAGGCCGTGCCCGGGCGTGCCTCCCCGGTCTTCGTCGAGACGCGTGCAATGACGGGCGCCGGCCGCAGCTCGACCAACACGTTGCTGCCGTCATGAAGCACCGCGGGGTCGTCGCAGTCGAGGCCGTGCACGGCGGCGACCGCCAGAGCGGCGGCCACCGCACGCTCGCTCCGTGATACCTGCTGGACGCCCATCCGGGCATCATGCCTTGCCTCGAAAATCCGGTGCTACGCTCAGGAAAGCTTCGCCAATCAAGTATTCGGGAGACTGCCGTGCCCAAGACGATCTCAACCACGCTTTACACCGACGCCGGGTGCCCCTGGGCGTACTCCGCGAACCCCGCCCTGCGGGTGCTCGAGTGGCGTTACGGGTCGCAGCTCGACTGGCGTCTGGTCATGATCGGCCTCACCGAGAGCGCCGATCAGTACGTCGCGCGCGGCTACACGCCGCTTCGTGCGGCACACGGTCAGACCCGGTTCCGCCGCTTCGGCATGCCCTTCTCGCCCCACCCCAAGGCGCGCGTGTCGGCGACGGCACCCGGCTGCCGGGCGGTGGTCGCAGCCCGTCTGCTGAAGCCGGGGAGTGAGTGGGACGCCCTGCGGGCGCTCCAGTTGGCCCAGTTCACGACGCTGCTGGTGCTCGACGACGAGGAGCACGTCAGCCGCGTCGTCGCGGCCGCGACCGGCCTGGATGCGACGCAGGTGCTGACGGCACTCGACTCGGACGACGTGGTCGAGGCGTACCAGCGCGACAAGGCCGAGACGCGGAGCGCCACCGGCACGCCCGCCGAAGCACAGGGCAAGACGGCCCAGAGCGACGGCCCGGTCCGCTACACCGCGCCGTCGGTGGTGTTCGAGCGCGACGGCACGCAGCTGGTTGCCGGAGGCTGGCAGACGATCGACGCCTACGACGTGCTGGTGGCGAACCTCGACCCGACGGTCGAGCGCCGCGAGCCGCCCTCAGATCCGGGTGAGCTGCTGTCGGTGTTCCCCGCCGGCCTGACCACCCAGGAGGTTACGCAGCTGGTGACGGAGCCGAACGACGCACTCGACCGGCCGGCGACCGAGCGGGCTCTGCTCGAGCTGGTCGCCGAGGGCCGAGCCGTGCGGATCGGTCTGGGCGACGACGCCCTGTGGGCGGCGCCCGGCGGCTCGGAGCAGATCGAAGCCGCGCTGCAGGAGGCGCACACTCTCGCCGAGGACGCGCTGAGCGCCTAGAGCGCCGGACAGGATGAATCTGTGGATGGCCGGCCGGTGGCGGGCCAGCAGGAGGCCATGCCGGGGTGAAGCCCATATACGGAGTTCATCTGGGCAAGACGCGGCATAGCCTCCTGAGCCAGCCCGACGCTTGCCGGACGCCGCGAGGCATCCTGTTCGGCGCTCTAACTAGCGGCCGCGGGAGGCGACGGGGGCGGCGGGCACCTGCTCTTCGGACGTGCTCGGCGGCGGCACCGGTGCTGTGTGAGCGCCACTGCGCAGCGGCACCTCCTTCAGGAACAGCGTCAGCACGAACCCCGCGAAGGCGACCGGGACGGCAGCCAGGAAGACGGCGTCGATCGACTTCGAGAACGCCTCGATCACGCCGAGGCGGATCTCGGGCGGCAGGTGCAGGATCACCTCTGGGCTGCTCTTCAGGCTGGAGGGCGACACGCCGTTGCCCAGGCCGCCCGGGAACTGATCGCGCAGGTTGACCGCCAGACGGTTGGAGAGCACCGCGCCGAAGGCTGCAACGCCGAACGCACCGCCCATCGAGCGGACGAACGAGGCGGCGCCGGTCGCGGTGCCCATGTCGCGCGGCTCGACCGAGTTCTGGACGGCCAGGATCAGCACCTGCATGGTGGAGCCGAGGCCGGCGCCGAGCAGCACCATGTAGGCCGACGAGGTCAGCTGGCTGGTGGTGGGGCCCATCGTGTACAGCAGGTAGCTGGCGACGGTCATCGCCAGCATTCCGCAGACGGGGAACACCTTGTAGCGGCCGGTTCGGCTGATCACCTGGCCGGAGAACACCGACATCAGGATGATCCCGGCCATCAACGGCAGCAGGAGCAGCCCGGCGTTGGTGGCGCTGCGGCCGTTCACGACCTGAAGGAACAGCGGCAGGTAGATGATGCAGCCGAACATCGAGAAGCCGACGATCAGCATCGTCGCGGCGCTGACGCTGAAGGTCCGCTGCTTGAACAGGCGCAGCGGCAGCACCGGTTCCGGCGCGCGCAGCTCGACACGGATGAAGACGGCGCCCAGCACCAGGCCGGCCACCAGCAGCGCGAGGATCGTGCCTGAGCCCCAGGCGTACTGGGTGCCGCCCCACGTCACTGCCAGCAGCAGGCTGGTGACCGAGCCGACCAGCAGCGCGGTCCCCAGGTAGTCGAGGCGATGCTCGATGCGGCGGCGGGGCAGGTCGAGGACGACGCTGGTCACGACGAGTGCGGCAATGCCCAGCGGGATGTTGATGTAGAAGACCCACCGCCAGGACAGGTTGTCGACGAAGAATCCGCCGGCCAGCGGGCCGATCACGCTGGCCAGGCCGAACACGGCGCCCATGTAGCCCTGGTAGCGGCCGCGCTCGCGGGGCGGGACGATGTCGCCGATGATCGTCATCGCCAGGGTCATCAGACCGCCGGCGCCCAGACCCTGATGAACCGGGTGCCGATCAGCTCGTTCATGTTCTGCGAGGCGCCCGCCAGCGCCGAGCCGATCAGGAAGATCACGATCGCCGCCTGGAACACGTACTTGCGGCCGTAGAGGTCGCTGATCTTGCCGTACAGCGGCGTGCTGACGGTCGATGCCAGCAGGTAGGCGGTCACCACCCAGGACAGGTGATTCAGCCCGCCGAGGTCGCCGACGATGGTCGGCAGCGCGGTCGCCACGATCGTCTGATCGAGCGCGGCCAGCAGCATGCCCAGCATGAGACCGCCGAGGATCACCAGGATCTGGCGGTGGGTGTAGACCTTCTGTGCCGGCTCCGGCGCGCTCACGCCGCACCCCCCGGCCCGTTCAGCATCCGCTGCGAGAACCGCTCCAGCAGGTCGGCGAATCGCCTCCGGTCCTCCGGCGGCCAGTCCGCGGTCAGCTCCCCGATCGCCCGCGAGCGCTCGCGCCGCATCAGTCCCAGCGTCCGCTTCCCGGCGACGGCGATGGACAGCATCGCGGCCCGCCGGTCGTCAGGATCGCCGGTGCGCTCCACCAGCCCGGCGCTCTCCAGCTGCTGCGCCTTGCGGCTGACGGTGGAGATGTCGAGGCCCATCTGCTCGGCCAGGTCGCTGACGCGGATCGACCCGGCGTGGGCCACCTTGCCCAGCATCACGAAGCCGGTGCGGTCGAGGTCGACGCCGGCGGTGGCTGCCAGCCTGGCGTGGAAGCGCCCGGTGTGCCCGGCGCGAAAGACGTTCGCGAGCCCCTCGCCGATGCGCTCCAGGTCATCATCCACGGCGACCTGCTTCCCCTGCGGTTCCACCTGTGCCACCGGCTCACCCTAGCGTAGTTGCTTGCACCATGCAAGTGATTGTCCAGGCATACTCTCCAGACGCCTACAGGAGGGATCCTCGATGACCTCAGACGCAACGATCGCCGTCCTCGACCTCGAAGATATGCGCCGCGGCCCCACCGCCTGGCTGTTCCAGGGGGAGCACGTGGGGTCAGGCGTATCGATGTTCATCGTCCGCACCCCGCCCGGCGGGTTCGTCGAGCTTCACACCCACCCCTATCCCGAGACGTTCCTGCTACTCCAGGGCCGCGGGCGATGGACCGCGGGCGAGGAGGCGCGCGAGCTGCACCCGGAGCAGATGCTGGTCGTCCCACCGGAAACACTTCACGGCTTCCGCAACATCGGCGAGGAGCCGCTGCTCGTCGTCTCGGTTCACGAGGCGCCGGCGATCGTCCAGCACTTCACCGACCGCGAGCCGGCGTAGTCGAGAGCCGGTTGACACCGGTCGGCACGATCGACGTCAGTTCACAATGAACCAGCCGATCTTGATCTTCTGCGTCACCGCCTGGTTGAGGAAGATCGTGAACGTCGCGCCGGCCGCGTCCTGTTTCACGCCCTGCACCTGGACGCCGGCGAAGTTGCCCTGAATGGTCGCCAATACCAGGCTGGATCCCGTTAGCACCCGACCGAGCACCGTCACCTTGATCGAGTCCTTCGGCGACGCGATACTGCCCTTCACGGTCGCCACGCCGGCTCGATCGGATTGGATCGCGCCCCTGGCGTCGAGCGCGACCGTATTCGGCGCTCGCGCGATCACAGCACTGTTGCCGCTGAACCCTGCGTCCGCGTACACGGCAACTCCGCCTGGGTCGGAGCACCGACCGGCGATGCCGAAACCGGCGCCGGTGTGCTCGCCGTAGACACCGCTCACGCCGGCAGCGGTGCCCGTACCGGACACGCCATTGCCCGCCGGCGCAGAGCCGTGCACACCGTCACCTGCCGAACCACCCACCCCCGACACTCCGTTGCCGACCGCCGCCTCGCCATGCACGCCATCGGCCGTCGAACCGAATGAGTCGTAGGCGTAGCCTGAGACGCCGGCTCCCACATCCGCCTGGCCCAGCACGCCTGGCCCTGGCCCGTTGGACCATCCCCAGACCCCGGCCCCGCCACCGGCTCCGGCGCCGTGCACGCCGTGCCCGCCCTGGGACGCCCCGTAGACGGCCATTCCGTCGCCATTGTTAAGAGCCTGAACAGTGGGGTAGTCGGGGCCGGATGTGCTCTCGGCCGAAACCCCGTGGCCCCCGTTCACGGTCGCGACTAGACCGTGGGTGTACCCAGGGCTGGGATCGTAGATAGTCCCCCCGGTCACCACAAAGGCGCTGTTGATCTCGGCGGTGCCGGTATTGATCGCCACGAATCGCGCATCAGTGGTGTCGGCCTTCGCGCTTGCAGGCGCCGCCAGGACTCCCCCAACCGCGCCAGCCGCCCCCGCAGCTCCCAGCTTCAGTACGTCCGCACGAGACCGCCGCTCCGCGTTGCCAGTCGGTGCAACATGATCCTCGCGATTCGTCGAATCGCCCATCACACACCCCTCTCATCCCGTGGACTCGGCCCGAGGGAGCTCCCCGCACCCCACGCCATCCTCCCACACCGCGCACACCTGCGGAGCGAGCCGGCCAAACCACTTGCGGTTTCGGCTAGTGCTTGCCCTCGTCGTAACGGGGCAGGCCGTCATCGGGGATCGGCTCCCACGGCGCGGCGTACGCGACGAACTGCCGCCACTGGGGCCGGATGCCCGGATCGCCGTCGAACGCGCCCAGCCGCACCGACCACACGCTGCCGTCGGCGCTCCGCGAGAACAGCGCGGAGCCGCACTGTCCGCAATACAGCTTCGCGAACCCCTGGGGAGGCTCGTATGTGCCCAGGACCTCCTCGCCCGTGAGGATCTGCAGGGTGCCGGGTGCGAGGCGCGCCTGGGCGCTGGCGGCCGTTCCGGTGCGCCGCTGGCACCGCGTGCAGTGGCAGTAGCTCGCCGAGACCGGCGGCGCCGTCACCACGAAGGCGACTGTCCCACACAGGCAACGGCCCCTGAGCGGTTCGAAATCGGGCATGGCAAGAGACTAGCCCGGCGCAGTTCGCATCCGCCGCCGCACCGGCTTCCAGCCCGGTCCGGGCACGCTCGCCCGCAGGATCTTTGTGTACTCCTGCTGGGGATTGTCGAGCACCTCCGCGGTGGGGCCGCTCTCGACCACCTGCCCGCGGTTCATCACGATCGTCTCGTGTGCGAGCTGGCGCACGACGGCCAGGTCGTGGCTGATCAGCAGGTACGAGACGCCGGTGCGATCGTGAATGTCCGCCAGCAGGTTGAGCACCTGCGCCTGGATCGAGACGTCGAGGGCGGCCACCGACTCGTCGAGGATCAGCAGCCGGGGCTCGGCCGCCAGGGCCCGGGCGATCGCCACCCGCTGGCGCTGACCGCCCGAGAGCGCGCGCGGCAGGGCGCGCACCTGGCGCTCGTCGAGGCCGACCAGCCCGGAGAGCTCCGCCACTCGCTCCCGCCGCTCGCCGGCGTTCCCTCCGTGGTGTAGCCGCACCACCTCGTCGATCGAGGCGGCCGCAGTCTGCCGCGGATCGAGGCTGGAGTACGGGTCCTGGAACACGATCTGCACCTCGCGGCCGCGGGCACGGCGCTCGCTCGTCTTCCGAGCGGGCAACGAGCGGTCACGGCCGCAGGCGCGGATGGTGCCGGCGGTCGGCCGCTCCAGCCCGACGACCATCCTGGCGATCGTGGTCTTGCCCGAACCCGACTCCCCCACCACCGCCAGCGAGCCGCCCTCAGGGATCTGGAACGAGACGTCGTCCACGGCCACCAGCTCGCCAAACTCCTTGCGCAGGCCCATGACCTCGAGCACCGGATCTGTCTCAGGCATGTCCCACCAGCTTGTTCTCGGAGCGCAGCTCGACCGCGCGTAGGCACCGCACCTCGCCGCCTCCGAGCTCCTCGAGCACCGGATCCCGGTCGCGACACACGGTGGCGGCGAACGGGCAGCGCGGCGCGAAGGAGCACCCGGAGGGGGCTTCGAACGCCGACAGCGGACGACCCGGAATGGCGTTCAGCCGCGGCGCCGTCGAGCTGATGCTGGGCCGGGCGGCGGACAGCGCCGCCGTGTACGGGTGCAGCGGATCGTCGTGCAGGTGAATCGACTCCCGGGTCTCGACGATCTGGCCGGCGTACATCACCGCCGTCCGGTCGCAGACGGCCGCGGCCAGCTCCAGGTCGTGGGTGATGAACAGCAGCGCCAGCCCGAACTCGTGGCGGAGGTCGTTGAGGATCGCCATCACCTCGGCCTGGATCGTCACGTCGAGCGCCGTGGTCGGCTCGTCGGCCAGCAGCAGAACCGGGTTGGTGAGCAGTGCGGCGGCGATCATCACCCGCTGCAGCAGGCCGCCCGACAGCTCGTGCGGGTACTGCCGCAGCCGCCGCGCGCCGTCATCGATGCCGACCTGGCCAAGGAGCTCGACCGCTCGCGCGCGCGACTCCGACCCCGACACTCCCTGGTTGGTGCGCAGCGCCTCGGTCATGAAGTCCCCGATCCGGCGCACCGGGTTGATGTGCGCCCGGGGGTCCTGGAAGATCATCGCGACCTCGCTGCGGTACTGCCTGAGAGCGCCGCCGCGCATCTCGTTCACCTCCGCGCCCCTGAACCGGATCCCGCCTCGCGGACGGGCGCCGTTTGGCAGCAGCCGCGCGACCGACCGGGCGGTCATCGACTTGCCGGAGCCCGACTCGCCGACCAGCCCCACCGCCTCGCCCTCGCCGATCTGCAGCGACACGTCGCGCAGCACGGGGCGCAGCTCGCCCTCGACAAGCAGCTCCACGGTCAGGTGGTCGATCTCCAGCAGCGACATCAGGCCTGCGCCACCTCGATCTGGGGCTGCCGCTCGGCGACGTCCATCCACGGCCTGGCCCGCTCGCAGGCGGCGCCGATGCGGAACGCGGTCACGTCGTCGTAGGTGTTGGCGACGATCTGGATGCCGGTCGGCACGCCGTTGTCAGCGAAGCCGGACGGGACATTCAGCACCGGGCAGCGGCTGAAGATGTTGAAGACCGGCGTCAGGATCGACTCGAAGTAGTACTCCAGCTGGGTGCCGCCGACCTCGAGCCCGTGACCGACGTAGTCGTCGCCGGCGATCAGCCCGCGGGTGCCGTTGGTCGCGCAGATCAGCGCGTCGTAGCGCGAAAGCAGCTCGCCAACCGGGAGGTACAGCTGCCCTTCGATCTCCAGCTTCTCGATCCAGCTCCCGCCGTCGGAGACCTCCGCTGCCCAGCGCGGGAACTCCAGCGCGTAGGCCGTCATCTGGTCGCCGTGCTCGATCGCCTCGCTCGCCACCCAGGCGCCGAAGCCGAGGTGGAAGTGGATCGCCG
>Ga0265338_10004539_pt1 | contig 18696 bp, 15 predicted proteins | sample 42126metaG_FD_193579 | JGI IMG/M metagenome (GOLD analysis project Ga0265338, IMG submission 193579) | Rhizosphere microbial communities from Carex aquatilis grown in University of Washington, Seatle, WA, United States - 4-21-26 metaG | ecosystem: Host-associated > Plants > Roots > Rhizosphere... | reverse complement strand
TGATCTGATTCGCCTCGGTGATGAGCTCTTGCGGTTCGAGCTAGGATGAGGCGAACTATAGGGAAGGTACTCTGAGCCGCGACCTACCCCCCCGATGCCTAGCCCCCCCGACATCTCCATCGAGGTCTTTGGAAAGACCGACGTCGGTCTGATTCGCGAGCACAACGAAGACAATTTCCTGGTAGCGGACGTCACGGCGGCCGTTCGCACGAACGAGATCAAAGAGCCGCTGAAGTTCGCGCTCGGCGAACGTGGTGTGCTGTTCCTGGTCTGCGACGGCATGGGCGGCGCGGCAGCCGGCGAGGTCGCGTCGCGCATGGCGGTCGAATCGATCTTCGACGTGCTGTCCGCGACCGAGCCGCAGGAGCGAGACGGGTTCGCGCGCGCGGTGCGGCGCGCAATCGAGGTCGCCAACGAGCACATCTATGTGCAGTCACGCGACAACCAGAGTGAGCGCGGCATGGGCACGACCTGCACCGCGGCAGCGCTGGTCGACAACACGCTGATCGTCGGACAGATCGGCGACTCGCGCTGTTACGTGCTGCGCAGTGGCCGGCTGGCGCAGGTGACCAAGGATCAATCGCTGGCCTGGCAGCTCATCGAGGCCGGCGCAATGACCGCCGAGGAGGCCAAGGCCTTCGAGCACGCGAACATCATCCTGCAGGCGCTGGGCGTGCAGGAGCGCGTCGAGGTGGTGTTGTCGCAGGTCGAGCTGCGTCAGGGCGACGTCATCGTGCTCTGCTCCGACGGGTTGCACGGTCCGGTCGGCGACGACGAGATGCTGGAGCTCTTGCAGCGCGAGACCGATCTGCAGAAGGCAGCCGACGCATTGATTCAAAAAGCGCTGGATCGCGACGGCCCGGACAACATCACGGTCGTGCTCGCGCGCTTCGGGGGCCCGGCGCTGCCGGCGCCGGACGAGAACGACGTCGTGGGCTTCGTCGGATACGACCCGGGACCGGGCCCAACGCCCGATCCGTCGCCGGCGTCGGATCCGTCGGCCTTCGACCACACGCTCGCCAGCACGGCGACGGTCAACGAGCGCATTCCCCAGGAGCTGCTGTCCGACGAGGCGGTCACCGAAGGGGTCGTCGAGCGCTCGGCGCGCGCGGGGCGCAGCTCGGGGCGCGCGGCGACGCCGGGCTCGGCGATCCGCACGGCGCGGTCGGTGCTGGCGTTCTTCTTCCTCGCGCTGGTCGCCGCCGCCGCGGGCGGGATCTTCGTCGCGAAGTGCGGACAGGACAAGGCGGCGCAGAGCAGCGAACGCCGCGGAGGGCCCTAGGCCGGGAGCGGGCGCATGCAGCACTGTCCACACTGCGGCACCGAGATGGAGGACGGGGCGCGCTTCTGCGGCGCGTGCGGCCGGCGGATTGACGCGCCGGCTGCGCCCGCTTCGGCGCCCGCTGCGCCGGCGTTGGCGCCCGCGGCCGCTCCCACGTCATCGCCATCACCGTCGCCAGCCCCCGCTCCCGCGGTCGCCGCCAGCCCGGTCGTCGCGGCGCCGGTCAAGAGCAGCGGCCCGGTGTCGAAGCGCGCGGTCGAGCCGCTGGCGGCGACGATGCTGAGCGGCAGCCCCCTGCCCGGCGGCCCCCTCGCTGCGTTCGCGCCCTCCGCCATTCCTTCGGCCGCGGCCTCGGCCGCCCCGTCGATCAACGCCGCGCCCACCGTCGCCGCGCCCCCGAGCGCGAATCCCGCCGCCGGGCTCGCGCCGCCGCCCGCGTCCGCCGGTGGCGTGCGGCCGCCGGCTCGCCCCGCCGAGAACTTCGTCGGTCGGACGCTCAACAACCGCTACGTCGTCGAGGACAAGATCGGCGAGGGCGGCTTCGGCGCGGTCTTCCGCGGCAAGCAGATCGCGACCGGCCGTGAGGTCGCGCTCAAGATCCTGCACCCGCACAACTCGGGCGACCCGACGATCGTCGCGCGCTTTCGCCGCGAGGCCGAGGCGTGCAGCAAGCTGCGCGATCCGCACACGGTCACCACCTACGACTTCGACGAGACCGAGGACGGGATCCTGTTTCTGGCGATGGAGCTGCTGCGCGGGCGCAGCCTGCACCAGCTGCAGCGCAGCGAGGGGCCGTTTCCGTACGAACGCGTCCTGAGCATTCTCGACCAGGTGTCGGAGTCGCTCGGAGAAGCTCACCACAACGGCATCGTTCATCGCGACATGAAGCCCGAGAACGTGATCATCGAGACGCGCGGCGGTCAGGACTACGTCAAGGTGCTGGACTTCGGCATCGCGAAGATGATCTCGGGCGACCGCGAGGTGCAGGCGCTGACCGCGGTCGGGCAGACCCTGGGCACGCTGGAGTTCATGTCGCCCGAGCAGCTGCGCGGCATCAAGCTCGACGGGCGCTCGGACATCTACGCGCTCGGCATGATGGCGTACGAGATGCTGACCGGCGAGCTGCCGTTCAAGAACGCGAAGACGCCGATCGAGATCATCAACTTCCACATGAAGGACACGCCGCCGGCGCCGTCGAAGCTGCGGCCCGACTTGAAGATCCCGCCCGCGGTCGACGAGGTGTTGCTGAAGATGGTCGCGAAGTCGCGCGACAACCGCTACGCCGACACCGCGGCGTTGCGCGCCGGCATCGACGAGGCCCGCCACAATCGCGGCAAGAAGTCGTCGTTCCCGCAGGCGCTGCTCGGCAACTACAAGCTCATGGGCGTCGTGGGCGCCGCGGCGGTGATCCTGGTCGGCGTGCTGTTCTACCTGCTTCACCGCTGAGGGGGCGCGGGCGAGGCCGCCGTCAGGTCGCACACGACAGCGGCGTGGTCGGAGACGGGGCGGCCGTCGTCGAGGCGCGGCTCGACCACGGTCGCCGAGATGGCGCGCGCGCAGCGCCCCGCGAACCAGTCGAGCCGCGCGGGCAGGCAATGGTTCCAGCGCCGCGACATCCAGCGGATCAGCGCGACCAGCGGCGGGCCGCCCGTGCGTCTCACCTTTTGCAGGGCGTAGGGGTCGTTGAAGTCGTAACGGTAGGTCGGTCGCGCCGGGTCGTTGAAGCCACCGACGGTGAAACCGCGCGCCGCGAGCAGGTCGAAGATCGGGCGCTCGCCGAAGGCCGCGGGCGACATGTAGCCCTCGACGGAGCGGCGGACGCCGGCGGTGAAGAGCTTGCGCAGAAAATCGCCGAGGGTGGCGAACACCGACGAGAGGTCGTGCGTCGACGAGTTGAAGTCGCCGCCGACGATCGCCGGCGCGTCGCCCGGCATGCGGTCGAGCAGCGCGCGCAATTGCTGCGCGCGCTGGCGCGGCGACGCGTTCGAGTCCAGGTGGCACGCGCCCACGAGCAACGGTCCGGCCGCGGTGTCGACCTCGATCAAGAGCGCGCGCTTGTTGCCGAGGCGCCGCTCCGACGACGAGAACTTGTCGCGCAGCGCGGGCATGTCGACGTTCTCCGCGCGCCGGATCGGAAGGCGCGACAGGACCGCCGTGCCGGCCAGCGCGGTCGTGTTGGGGGCGCCGGCGCGATTCTCACCCCAGTCGTCCTGCAGCGTCAGGTACGAGGGCGCGAAGACGTAGCTCGCGCCGAGCGCCTCGGCCAGCTCGCGCGGCACGTTGCGGTTGCCCGACCGCCCGAGCCCACAGTCGATCTCCGACAGCAGCACCAGGTCGGCCTGGCGCAGCACCGGATCGTCGCGCAGCGCGCCCAGGATCGCGTCGAACCGCACGCCGCGCTGGATGTTCCAGGCCGCCGCGCGCACCTGCCGGCCGCGCCGCGGCTCCGTGTCCGCGTCACCCCGCTCCACCGCCGATGTGACCCGCTCGACCTCGGCGCGGATCCGCTGCCAGAGCGCGCTGCCCTCGAGCGCGCGCCGGTCCTTGACCGCGCGCAGCTCCGCGTAGTGGCACGCGAGCTCGTGAGTGATTGCCTGCAGCCGCCGAAAGGCCACGCGACCGAGATGCTATCGCGATGACGACATCCAGATGTATCTAAGTTGTTGCGATGGGCCAAACAGCGCGCCGATAGGTTAGCCACGCTGGACGATTGAATCGACAGGAGGCTCGCATGCGCATCCGTCTCATCGCCGTCGCCGCCGCACTGGGCGGATTGCTTCTCGCTGCGTCGTCACCCGCTCGAGCCGGCCACCACTTGTGGCGGCTCTCCGAGCTCTTCTCGAACGCCAGCGGCAGCGTCCAGTACGTGCAGCTGTTCGTCAACGAAGCCAATGAACAGGGTGTGGGCCCGTTCACGATCACGGCGAGCGGCCACACATTCAACTTCGTCACCAACCTGCCGAGCACCGCGACCGCGAACACCTGGATCCTGGTGGGCACGTCCAATCTCGCCACGCAGCCGGGCGGCGTGGCCCCCGACTACATGATCCCGGCCAACTTCTTCTCGACGGGCGGCGGTACCATGACTTACGCCACCAGCGTCGACACCTGGGCCTATGGCGCCGTGCCGACCGATGGACGGCATTCGTTGATGCGCGACGGGACGATTCCGCTCAACACGGCCACCAATTTCGCCGGCCAGATCGGGTCGGTCAGCGCCGTCACCGCGCCCGTCCCCGCGGTCACGAGCTGGGGCCTGGCGGTGCTGGTCGGCGCGCTGCTGCTCGCGGCCAGCGGGCTCTTGCGCAAACGTGCTGGTCAGGCCCGAACCGCCGCCTGAGCGACGTCCCAGGCTTCAGAAGCCTGGCAACAGTGACAGGCCGGTCGCGCGCTCGATGGTCCACAGCAGCGCCAGCCAGGCGACGGCCAGCGAGCCCGCTCCCAGCACCAGCCGCGGATACCACGCGCGCTTCGAGCCCAGGTAGAGCAAGGGTAGAACCGCAACGACGATGGCGATCTGACCGAGCTCGACGCCCAGGTTGAACGACGCCAGCGCCAGCCCGCGTGCGCGCGTCGGCAGCGACAGGTTTCGCAGCGCGCCCGCGAAGCTCAGGCCGTGGACCAACCCGAAGCCGAGCGCCATGATCCAGGCGCGGCCGGGCAAGAACGGGCGCAGGTTGTTCCAGGCCGCCGCGAACACCGACAGCGCGATCGTCGCCTCGACCCAGCGCACCGGCAACAGCAGGAAACCGGCGAACGACAGCGCCAGCGTCACCGAGTGCGCCACGGTGAAGGCGGTGACCACCTTCAAGACCTCGCGCGCAACCGGCGCGAGCCCTTCGCGCCGATGCCAGTCTCCGCCCCGCCGCACGAGCGGCGCGGGCAACAGCAAGACCAGCAGGAACAGCAGGTGATCGACGCCCGACCAGATGTGGGTCGCGCCGTCGCGCGCCAGCTCCGCGACCACCTGGAGGGCGCTCACGCGGTTGATGTCGAGCGTGATCGCGCGGCGGTCGGCGCGAAGCACGCCGGCATGAGTGACGCGAGCGTCCTCGACCGAGAAGTAGGCGCGGTGCGCGGGGTCGCGATCGAACAGCAGGTCGCAGCGCAGGCTCAGGCGCTTGGGCTCCGCCGGGCAGCGCACCGACAGCGCGACGGTCACCTGGGCCGGGTCGGCCCGCTCGCGCATCGGCGCCGGCGAGAGCGCCACCGCGCACGGCATGCCGTCCGCGCTGACCGCCAGCTGCCGCTCCAGGTAGCGGCGCAAGTCACCTTCGTGCCGGCGCAGCTCGCGCCAGGCCGCGTCCCCCGTGAGCGGGGCGTCGAGCCCCAGCGCCAGGCGCGCATCGCGCAACTGGATGTCCCAGTCCCCGTCGGCGCGCAGGCCGTCGACGCGCAGGCGCAGCTGGCTCATGCCGAGGCCGTGGGCGCGCGCCGGTCCCGCGCCGCCTCCGACGCCGACGCTAGCGAGGGCGACGGCCAGAGCGACCCAGGCGGCCCGGCGCAGCGACATCTGGTCGCCGCAGGATGCACCCAAACGGAGCTCGCGATCGTGACGATCGCGATTCGAACCGGTGACCCGCTATCGAACGAGCTTATCGAACGAGCTTGAAGAAGCGGTTCCAGCGGATCGACTGGAACCAGGTGGCCAGGTTCCAGCCGTCGGTCGGGGCGCGCGACCACCAGACGATCAGCGCCTTGCCCTTGATGAGATCATGCTGGACCGTGCCCCAGACGCGCGAGTCCGAGGAGTTGTCCCGGTTGTCGCCCATGACGAACACGTTGCCGGCCGGCACCACCGTGCGGTTGAAGTCGTGGCCACGCCCCGGCTCCTGGATGGTCATGTGCTGCTTCGTGCCGAGGGTCTCCTCCCACTCCTCGCAGTCATGATCGTCGGCGCCGTTCGGGTGGTACGACTCCGAATAGTGACAGGGGCCGGGCACGCGCTCGCGCGGCATGGGGTGGCCGTTGATGAACACCTCGTGCTGGCGCACCTCGACCACGTCACCGGGCAGGCCGACGACGCGCTTGATGTAGTCGGTGCCGGGATCGATCGGGTACTTGAACACGATCACGTCGCCGCGCTCCGGCTGCCGCAGCTCGAGGATCTTGACGTTGGTGAAGGGGATGCCGAGGCCGTAGGCGAACTTCGACACGAAGATGTGGTCGCCCACCTCCAGCGTCGGGATCATCGAGCCCGACGGGATCTGGAACGCCTCGACGACGAACGCGCGCAGCACGAGCGCGATGGCGATCGCGACGCCGATCGACTCGGAATATTCCCGTATCGTCGACTTGCGCGACGCCGCCAGGTTCTGGTCCATGCGCTCGTCGAGCGTCGAGATCGCCTTGCGCGCCTGCTCCGCGTCGGTGCCGCGCAGCGCCTCCTCGACGTCGGCGATCGCCATGTTGATCGGCTCGACGATCTCGGCCGACAGCGACCGGCCCCGGCGCTTCAAGATCCGGCGCGCCTCCTTGACCAGGTGACGCCCCTCGAGCCGAGTCCTCTTCCAGGCGCTACGCTCGCGCCACGCCTCTAAAAAGCTAGCCATCTTCTATAAACCTCGTGAACCCGTCGGCCTCAGTCGACCTTCAGAATTGCGAGGAACGCCTCTTGCGGGATCTCCACGTTGCCCACCTGCTTCATCCTCTTCTTACCTTCCTTCTGGCGTTCCAACAACTTGCGCTTGCGCGTGATGTCGCCGCCGTAGCATTTGGCGGTGACGTTCTTGCGCAGCGCCTTGACTGTGACACGCGAGATGACGCGCGACCCGACCGCTGCCTGAACCGCGACCTCGAACTGCTGCTGGGGGATCAGCTCTTTCATCTTGCTGCACAGGTCGCGGCCTTTGACGTAGGAGCTCTCGCGATGGACGATCGCCGACAGCGAGTCGACGCGATCGCCGTTGACCAGCAGATCCAGGCGCACGAGGTCAGCGGCCCGGTAGCCCTTGGGCTCGTAGTCGAGCGAGGCGTAGCCGCGCGAGACCGACTTCATCCGGTCGTAAAAGCCGAACACCACCTCGGTCAATGGTAAATCGTACCGGATGATCACGCGCTTTTCGCCCGCATAGGTGAGGCCGGTCTGCGTGCCGCGCTTATCCTCGCACAGCTTGAGCAGCGCGCCCACGAACTCGGGCGGCGTGTGGATGGTGGCGGCGATGAGCGGCTCCTCGATCGTCTCGACCTCGCCGTCCGACGGGAACTTGGCGGGGTTGTCGAGCTCGAAGACGCTGCCGTCGCGGCGCACCACCCGGAAGCGCACGGTCGGCGCGGTGGTGATGAGGTCCAGGTTGTATTCGCGCTCGAGCCGCTCCTGCACGATCTCCATGTGGAGGAGGCCCAGGAACCCGCAGCGAAAGCCGAAACCGAGCGCGGCCGAGCTCTCGGGCTCGCGCGAGAACGAGGCGTCGTTGAGGCGCAGGCGATCCAGCGCGTCGCGCAGGTCCTCGTAGCGCGCCGAATCGGTGGGGAAGATGCCAGCGAACACCATCGGCTTCGCCGGCTGGAATCCGGGCAGCGGCTCCTCGCACGGGCGGGACAGCTCGGTGATGGTGTCACCGACGCGCGCATCGGCGACCTCGCGGATCGCCGCGGTGAAGAAGCCGACCTCGCCCGGGCCGAGATCGCCGATCTCGCGCGCGAACGGCGCGAAGACGCCCAGGTTCTGGATCTCGTACTCGCGCGCCGCCGCCATGAACAGCACCTTTTGCTTCGGGCGCAGCATACCGTCGACGACGCGGACCAGGATCACCACGCCGCGGTAGCTGTCGTACCAGCTGTCGAGCAGCAGCACGCGCAGCGGCCGGCTGGCATCACCGACGGGCGGCGGCACCTTGGCGACGATGGCCTCGAGGATCTCGTGGATCCCCTTCCCTTCCTTCGCCGACGCTAGGATCGCTTCGGAGGCGTCGATGCCGACGACCTCTTCGATCTGGCGGCGCACGTTTTCGGGATCGGCGGCCGGCAGGTCGATCTTGTTGATCACCGGCAGGATCGTCAGGTTGTTGTTCACCGCCAGGTAGACGTTGGCCAGCGTCTGTGCCTCGACGCCCTGGGACGCATCGACGACCAGCACCGCGCCCTCGCACGCGGCCAGCGAGCGCGAGACCTCGTAGTGAAAGTCGACGTGCCCGGGCGTGTCGATGAGGTTCAGCTCATACGTCTGGCCGTCGTTCGCGGCGTAGGACAGCCGCACCGTCGCCGCCTTGATCGTGATGCCGCGCTCGCGCTCCAGCTCCATGCTGTCCATGAACTGCGCCTTGCGCTCGCGATCGGTCAGCGCGCCCGTGGCGTCGAGCAGACGATCGGCGAGCGTCGACTTGCCGTGATCGATGTGGGCGATGATGGAGAAGTTGCGAATCAGCTGCGTGGGCGTCGACATGGTGCTGGAAGATTCAGGCGAGCGTTGAGGGGACGCGAGGGGTGTGCGCGGCGTTATCCACTTACTTCGGGCGGACGTCCAGCGTGAGCTGACCCGGCAGCTGGTGCCCCTGTTTTTCGAGCACCATGTCGATCCCCTGGCGGATGTACTCCGCGACCGGCACCTTCGTCTTGTCGTGCAACTGCTTGAGGCGCTCGCTCTGCTCGGGCGTGATGTAGATGGTCGTGGAGATCTTCTTCCGGCCCATTCGAAGTGACATTGCATGACGATATGTGAACCGTCAATGCGCTTTGGGCCGTAGACGCGATCACATGAGCCCACACACGCGTCCCGACCGGATGGCGGCGCGAAACCAATACTTGATGCGCAGAGCCTTTCGCCCTAGCTTATGGGGCCATGACTCTTACGGCCGAAATGTCCGGAACGACTGGAGGAATGCTTGGCGCCCGGCGCGCCCTGATGGTCGTCGCGCTGCTGGCGGCGGGCGGTCTTGGGGCCTGTGCCGACTCGCCGCAGCGCCGCGACGAGGCGGCGATGGCGCCCGCGAGCAACGCGTCCAACGTTCCTCCGCCTCCCGCGGTCGACCGTTCCAAGTGCAGCGACAAGGGGAAGCAGATCGTCACCGCTGACACCAACCTCGACAAGAAGCCCGACGTCTGGAAGTTCTTCTCGACGGTGCAGCAGGGCGGGCAGTCGATCTCCGTGCTGTCGTGCAAGCAGGTCGACCTGAATCATGACGGCAAGGTCGACGTGGTCCAGTACTACGACGAGACCGGCAACCAGATGACCATGGAGCAGGCCGACCTGGACTTCGACGGCCAGTTCGACGTGACCATCTACTACGTCAACGGCAAGCGCGTGCGCAAGGAAGAGGACACCAACCTCGACAAGCAAGCCGACGTCTGGACGTACTACGAGGACGACAAGATCGTCCGCATCGAGCGCGACACCGACTACAACGGCAAGGTCGACGAGTGGCAGTACTACGAGGGTGGCAAGCTCGATCGCATCGGCTACGACACCACCGGCACCGGCCGGCTCGATCGCTGGGACCGCGCGCCCGAGGGTGACACGGGCGGTGGCGCCGGTGAACCGGGCGGCGCCGCGCCTGCCGCGACCCCGCCGCCGGCCGGCACGACGCAGCCGCCGGCCGCGACCGCCCCGCCGCCGGCGTCGCCGCCCGCGGCCACGCAGACCGCGAAGAAGTAGCTTCGCGCGCGGCGGCGCCTACGCGCCGCCGGTCCCGAGGTCGAAGCCGTCGTGCAGCGAGCGCACGGCGAGCTCGGCGTACTTCGCGTCGATCACGCAGGAGATCTTGATCTCGCTGGTGGAGATCAGGTGAATGTGGATGTTCTCCCTCGCAAAGATCTCGAACATCTTCAGCGCCACGCCCGCGTGCGACCGCATGCCGACGCCGACCACCGACACCTTGGACAGGTTCTCCTCGCTCTTGATCTGATCGGCCGGGCAGATGTCGGCGCAGTGCTTCGCCAGCACCTCGCGCGCGCGCGGAACGTCGCTCGACGGCAGCGTGAACGTCAGGTTCGTGCGGCCGTTCTGCACGTGCGCCTGCACGATGACATCGACGACGATGCCGGCGTCGGCCAGCGGCTTGAACACCAGGGCCTGAATTCCCGGCTTGTCGGAGAGACCGGCCAGCGTGATTTTCGCCTCGTCACGCGTGGCGGTCACACCGGAGACGACGACTGATTCCATGGCTTTCTCCTCGGGCACGACCCAGGTCCCTTCGTTGTCGTTGAAGCTGGAGCGGACGTGGATCGGCACATCGTACTTCATGCCGAACTCGACCGAGCGGATCTGCAGCACCTTGGCGCCCAGCGAGGCGAGCTCGAGCATCTCTTCGTAGCTGATGCGGTCGACCTTGCGCGCGGTGCGCACGATATTGGGATCGGCGGTGTAGACGCCGTCGACGTCGGTGTAGATCTCGCACGCTTCGGCCTTGAGCGCCGCCGCGACCGCGACCGCCGACGTGTCCGAGCCGCCGCGGCCGAGGGTGGTGATGTTGCCGGCCTTGTCGACGCCCTGGAAGCCGGCGATGACAGCGATCTTGCCTGCCTTGAGCGCGCTCGTGATCGCCGTCGCGTCGATGGCTTGAATGCGCGCGCGCGCAAACGCGCTGTCGGTCAGGATGCGCACCTGGTGGCCGAGCATCGAGACCGCCTGGCCACCTTCGGCGTGGATCGCGAGCGCCAGGAGTCCGACCGTCACCTGCTCGCCCGTCGAGGCGATCACGTCCAGCTCGCGCTCGTCGGGCAGTTGGGTGATCTGCTTGGCGAGGCCGAGCAGCCGGTTGGTCTCGCCCGACATCGCCGAGACGATCACGACCACGTCGTGCCCCTTCCGCTGCGTCGCCAGGCAGCGCTTGGCGACGTTGCGAATACGCTCGACGGTGCCGACCGAAGTTCCGCCGTATTTCTGCACAATCAACAAGGCGCGGGCACTCTCCAACACCCGCCCGACGTCGTCAAGACCGACGACGGGCTGAACCTCGGCTAAGCTCGCGTCAAATGGCTGAGGCAATCGAGGTTCACATCACCGCTCCCGACGTCGAGCGCGCCGCGGAGATGGCGCGCACCCTGGTCGGCGAAGGCCTGTGCGCTTGCGTCAACATCGTCAAGGATGTGCGGTCGATCTACGTCTACGAAGGCCGCATCCACGATGAGCCCGAGGTCCTGTGCGTCGCCAAGACGCGGCACGACCTCTTCGCGCGCCTGGAGGCGCGTGTGCGCGAGCTGCACCCGTACGAGGTCCCGGAGATCCTCGCGTTCGCCGTCGAGGAGGGCAGCGCGGCGTACCTGGATTGGCTGCGCGCGTCGACGGCGGCGACATAGCTGCTGGGAGGACCTCCTCACCCAAACCCGGGGTCGGGGTGAGGAGGTCCGGCGCTAGCGCGTCGGGGACGCGCGCGCCCGCAGCGTCGCCAGCGCTTCCTGCGTCGCGGCGATGACCGTGGTCTCGGTCTCCTGCTTGAGCGCGTGCTCCAGCGCCGGGATCACCGACGGTTCGCCCAGCTTGGCGAGCGCCTTCGCCGCCTGCACGCGCACCGGCACATAGCTGTCGGCGTGCAGGCGCTCGACCAGCGCGTCGCACGCCGCCGGATCGCCGATCGCGCCCAGGGCATCGACCATCTCACGGCGGTTCTGGACCTCGGGCAAGTGCGCCAGCAACGCCGGCACCGCGCGCCGATCATGCAGCTGGCCAAGCGTGATGATGATGAGCCGGCACAGCAGCACGTCGTCGCAGTGGTCGAGCGCCTCGTTCATGGCCGGCACACCGCTCGTGTCGCCGATCTTCGCCAGCGCCAGCGCCGCGCGAATGCGCAGCAGGCGGGCCGCCGACGGGTTGGCGACGACCGCGTGGACGCGTTCCCTCGCACCGACGTCACCCAGCCGAACCGCGCCGATCGCCGCGCAATCGGCGACGGCCACGTCGCGATCGTGCATCGCCTGCGCGAAGAAGGCCGCCGTCTCTGGCCGGGGCGGCAGCGCCAGCAGCAGCTCGCCCGCCTCGCGCCGGATCGCCAGCGATTCATGCGACACCAGCAGCGCACCCAGATCGGGCGCCGCCAGCAGATCGCCGAGCCGGCCACGCTCGATCGCGCGCGGCACCGGCCCGCCTTCGGGATTCGACTCCCCGCGCGCCAGCAACGGCTCGAGCCGCATGTGCCCGTCGAGCCAGTCGTCGAGCATGCGGCGCAGCGCGGCCGTCCGTTCGGGCCGCTCGTCGGCCAGGTTGCGCTTCTCCCCGGGATCGGTCGACAGGTCGTAATAGGCGCAAAAGCCCCAGTTCAGGTCGCAGATCAGCTTCTCCTTGCGCCAGACGATCATGCGCTTGTCCTCGACCTCGGCGAACGCCGGCGGCAAGCGGTCGGGGTCAGCCGGCGGCGTCGCCAGCCAGGGGCCGAGGTCCGTTCCTCGCATGCGAGCCGGCACCGGGATGTCGAGCAGGTTCAGCACGGTCGGCGTGACGTCGATGAGCTCCACCGGGTTCGGCACCACGCGCGGAGCCACGCCCGGGACGTTCACGATGAGCGGGATGTGCAGCTGCTCGTCGTACAGCGTCGAGCCGTGGTAACGCCCCCCGTGCTCATCGAACTCCTCGCCGTGATCGGCGGCCAGGATGATGATCGCGCGCGGGCGGGTGCGGTGCAGGTACGCGACGAGCCGGCCGATCGCGCGGTCGACGTAGGCGATCTCGCTGTCGTAGCGATCGATGTCGGTCGGTCCGAACGGAAAGTCGGCGTGCGCTTCGTACGGTTCGTGCGGCTCGAAGAAGTGCACCCAGACGAACGCCTTCGGCGGTTTGGTCGTGTCGAAATACGCCTCGATCTGGTCGACCCGGCGTTCGGCATCGAGGTACTCGAACTTCACGTACTCGAAGTTGAAGTAGGTGTCGGCGTAGGCCTTCAGCTTCTGCGCGTCGACGAAGAAGACCGCGGGCGGAAAGAACGCGGCGGTGCGCCAGCCGTCGTGGCGCAGCATGGTCGCGATCGGGTCGTGCGCCTCGCCGGGCGCCAGCCGCGCCAGCGTCGGGAAATACTTGCCGGTCAGCATCGACGCCACCGAGAACGACGTGTGCGGCGCCTGCGCGTACGCCCGCTCGAAGCGCGTGCCGGTGCGCGCGAGCGCGTCGATGTGGGGCGTCGTCGGTCGCTTGTAGCCGTAGGCACCGACGTGGTCGGCGCGCAGCGCATCGATGGTGATCACCACGACGTCGGCGTCGGGGCGGCGCGGCCCTTCGGGCAGCGGCGGCAGCGCCGCCTCGGCCGCCTCGCGCTCGCTGGCGGCTACGGTCAGCGGCGCCAGCGACAGCGGCACCGCGTGCAGCACCAGGCCGACGATCGCCGTGCGCTCGTACGACGCGAAACGCAGGATCTGGCTGCGTCGCAGCTGCCAGACTCCGCCCGCGCCGATCGCGAGCAGCACCAGCGTGAGACCCGCCAGCCATCGGAACGCCGGCCCCGGCCGCGGAACGCCACCGGCAAGCAAACCCAGGAGCAGCCGGGCCGCCAGCACCGCCAGGACCAGGGTCCCGATCGAGAGCGAAATGTGGAACCAGACGTAGAGCCGCGGCAGGACCTCGCGGTTCGCGATCTGCAGCGCGATCGCCAGCCCCGCCAGGCCGAGGGCCGTGGCGCGGATGCGCCTGCGCTGCGGTCGCGTCGCGCCGGGCAGGAGCGCCAGCAGGTCCGTGAAGCGGCCGGCCGCATGATAGGTCAGCGTCGCGCCCATCACCGCGACGAGCAGGGACAGGACGTGGTGCGCCGGCATCTCGGCCGCGCGATGGCCGCGAAACATCGCGACCCCGTCATAGAGCCAGAGCGGCGCCGTCACCAGCGCCGCCGCGATCTGGGTCGCCCGCCGCCGGCGCTCGCGCCGGCTCGGAGGAGCGACGATCCCCTCCCCGATCCGGATCGCGAGGCCCGCGACCAGCCCCACCGCGCCCAGCAGACTTGCCGCCAGCAGCACCAACCAGATCGCCTTGGGCCAGCCCAGGCCGCCGATGCCGCGGAGCACCGCCGTGAGCGCATCGCCGATGCCAGCGAGGCTGCCTCCGACGATGCCGGCGAGCGGCCAGATCCACGGTGACGTACGCACGGCGCCCGTGTTCGCCGCACGGCTGCTCGACGGATTCGAATCCACGGCGGGGTCCATACCGCCTATCCGGTCTCCGCGCCGTACACCGCTCCGGCTGCCCAGCGCGCGAGCACCGCGGCGCGCAGGCGCTCGTGCTCGGGGCGCACCAGCGCGGGATCGTCGACTTCGATGCGGTCGCGCTCGACGCGGGCCAGCTCCAGCAGATCGACGTAGGCCGCCGGATCGTCGCAGCGCCAGCGCGGCGTGCCCGCCTGGCGCGCCCCGAAGATGTCGCCGTGCCCGCGCAGCGCCAGGTCGGCTTCGGCGATGCGAAATCCGTCGCGCGTCGCCGCGAGCTCGGCCAGCCGCTGTCCCGCATCGCCATGTGCCGGCACCGCCGAGGTCGTGCACAGCAGACAGGCGCCGCCGAATGCGCCGCGCCCTACCCGCCCGCGCAGCTGGTGCAGCTGCGCCAGGCCGAAACGGTCGGCTTCCTCGACCAGCATCACGGTTGCGTTGGGTACGTCGATGCCGAGCTCGATCACCGTGGTGGCGACCAGCACGTCGATCGCGCCGCCCGCGAACGCGCGCAGGCGCGCCTCTTTCGTGGCGGCATCGAGCTCGCCGTGCAGCAGCCCGACGCGGACGCCCGCCGGTCCCAGCGCGCGGCGCAGCTCGGCGGCGCGCGCCACCGCGGTGATCGCGCCTGCGCGCTCGGCGCGCGTGCGCACCGGACAGACCACGTACGCCTGCCGACCGGCGCGCACCGCGGCTTCCAGGCGTGCCTGCGCGTTCGCGCGCCCCTCGTCGCCCGACAAGATCTCGGTCTCGACCGGCTGGCGGCCCGGCGGCAGCTCGCGCAGGAAGGTCACGTCGAGATCGCCATAGAGCGTCAGCGCCAGCGTGCGCGGGATCGGAGTGGCCGACATCACCAGCAGGTGCGGAATGAGCGCAGAGCCGCCGTCGCCGGCGCGGCGCAGGCGCGCGCGTTGCGCGACGCCGAAACGGTGCTGCTCGTCGACGATCGCCAGCGTCAGGTCGGCGAAGTCGGGCGGCGACTCGAGCAACGCCTGCGTCCCGACCAGCAGCTGGATCTCGCCGGCGCGGCAGCGGGCGAGCGTTTCGGCGCGCTCGGCACGCGACATCGACGACGTGAAGCGCGCCGCGCGCACCGAAGAGCCCGCGAGGCGCGCGGCGAGCGCGGTCAGCGTGCGCAGGTGTTGCTCGACCAGCACCTCGGTCGGCGCCATCAACAGCGTTTGCCCGCCCGCGGCCGCCGCGAGCGCCGCCGCCGCGAACGCGACGGCGGTCTTGCCGCTGCCGACGTCGCCGGCCAGCAAGCGCTGCATCGGGTGGGGTCGCGCCATGTCCCCGGCGATGTCGTCGATCGCCTGCGCCTGCGCGGCGGTCAGCTCGAACGGCAACGCGGCGCGAACCGCGCGCAGAACCGCGCCGACGTCGACGTCCGCGCAAGCCCGCGCCGCGCCGGCGCGCGCCTGCCGCCGCCCGGCGGCCAGGCCCAGCTGCACGACCAGGAGATCCTCGAATGCCAGCCGCCGTCGTGCCGACGCGCGCTGCCGCGCGAGCTCGTCCGGCGACGACTCGTCCGACCACGACCCCGGCCGCGCGTGGATCGTGCGCAGCGCCGCGCCGATGGGCGGCAATCCCAGCCGCGCACGCATCTGCGCGCCGAGCGCCTCGGGCACGCGCTCACCGTAACGGTCGACCGCGGTGGCGATGACCTTTTCCAGCACGCGCGCGCCGACGCCGGTGATCGCCGGGTAACGCGCGCGAATGCCCGCGCCGAGGTCTGCCGGTCTCTCCGGCTCGCCCGGCCCCAGCCGCTGCACCGACGGTTGGACGAGCTCGAAGACGAGGTCCGGCTCGCCGGCCCCGTCTTCGAGTCGCCGCAACGGACCCGCGAGCGCGACGGCCGCGCCCTTGGTGAAGCTCTTCTGCATGCCGCGCGGCGGTCGGAACCACCGCGCGCGCACGCGCATTCCATCCTGCTCGACGAACACGTCGAGCAAACGATGCGGAAAGATCCGCACGCGCGCCACCGTTCCGCGCACCAAAACCGTCGTCCCCGACGGAACCGACGCCAGCGCCGCGATCGGCGTCACCCGCCGGAGATCGTCGTAGCGGCGCGGCAGATGAAACAGCAGATCCGTGATCGTCGCCAAACCGCGCGCCCGCAGGCGTTCCCCGGTCCGTGGGCCCACGCCCGGCACGTGATCGATCCCGTCGTCGAGGCCGAGCCCCGCGCTCACCGGCACTGCAACTTCCTGCACGCTTACCGCTTATAAGTGAATTTCAGCTCGTAGTCGCACAGGTGAAAGGTGTCGCCCTCGTCGATGCGCTTGTTGTCGATGCGCATGCCCTTGAAGTCGATGCCGTTCGTCGATCCGAGATCTTTGATGAAATACGTCCCGTTGCGCCGGATCACGGCGGCGTGCTTGCGCGAGATGTTCCCGTCCTTGATGGGCAGGTCCGACGACTTGGCGCCGCGGCCGATGATGAACTGGTCCTTGTCGATGCGGTATTTCTGGTTGTCGAACACCAGGTACAGCGGGGGCGGGCCCGCCGTCCCCGCGTCGGGGACGGGCGCGCCGCGTGGCGGTGGCGGTGGCGAGGACGGCGCCACGAAGTTGACGCCCGGACCCGGCGTACCGCCCGAGCGTCCGAGCCGGGTCGCGGACGGCGGCAGCGGCGTCGACGGCGTCAGGCGCGGCCGCCCCGGCGGCGCGGGTGGTGGCGGGGGCGTCGATTCGCCCGCGGCCGGATCGATCTCGTTGACGTCGGTCTGGTACCCGCTCAGCTGCGCGTAGGCGGTCATCGCGTCGCTGATCAGCTCGCCGATGTCGCGGTCCTGTTCCTCGGCCATGCGCTGGAAGGTCGCCCACAGCACGTCGCTGCACTGGAACTGGCGCAGGCTGCGTTTTCCGTTGGAATCGGACGACATTCAGGCTCGGCCCTTCACGTCTTCTTCTTCAGCGCCTCAGCCACGCGCGAAGCTTCTTTACCGATGGTCTCGCCGCTCGGGAAGCCCTTGAGCGAGGTGCTGTCGCCGACGATCTTGGCCAGCGCCGGCGCATCGGCGCGCGCCCCGACCTGCTCCAGCGCCATCACCGCGGTCATGCGCGTGAGCGGCGCGTGCGAGTCGAGCGCCTGGACCAGCGCCGGCCGCGCCGCCGCGCCCAGCTTCTCGATGAGACGCACCAGCAGATCGTCGACGTCGACCTTCTTGTACGCCGCCCCCGCCGGAAAGGCGTCGAGCGCCGGGACGATCCCTTCGGCCTTCGACGTCGACAGCACGACCTCGAACGCGCGGTAACGGACCAGCTCCTCGCGATCCGACGAGATGATCGCCAGCAATCCCTTGCGGGCCTCGAGGCCGCCGATGCCCTCGATGACGCCGAACATCTCGTCGCGCACCAGCTTGTCCGCCTTGGGATCTCCCGCGACCTTCAGCGCGAACGGCAGCGTCTGGGGGTCGCGGCGCTGGCCGAGCGCGCGCACCGCGTTCGCCGCCTCGTCGCGGTTCGGGCCGAGCGCCTTGTCCTCGAGAAACTTGGTCGCCACCGGGCCGCCGACGGCGCCGATCGCCTTCCAGATCGACGGCGAGACTTCCTTGTCCTTCGCCTTTTCCTTTTGCGCGCGCGCGATGAGCGCGGTCGCGCCCTTGTTGCGCGCGCCCTCGTCGCCGACCTTGCCCAGCAGATCCGCCGCCAGCGGAAACGACGGCACCGTATCGCCGAGGACGTCGGCCAGCATCACGCCGCTGTCGGGCCCGATCGCGGTCAGCACCTTCTCGATCGAGTGACGCCCGTTGCGCAGGTGGCCGGTGCGCAGGTCGTTGGCGATCGCCGGCAAGAGCGCGCCGTCGATCTGCTTTTGCTCTTCGGGCGTGGCGTAGCCGCGCACGGAGAAGAGCGCGTCGCGCGCCGCCAGCGACTTGTCGGGCGACGGGTCCTTCATCGCGACCTCGTCGATCGGCATCAGCGTCTTCAGGATCTCCGAGCGCTCGCCGGCCGGGATCTGCGCCATGACCGTTTCGGCTTCGTCGGCGCGGCCGATGTCGACCAGGGCCGCCGCCGCCTCGGCGCGCAGCCGTGGCGCGACCGTCGAATCGGCCAGCGCATCGTGCAGCCGCTCCGGCCCCTTCTGCGTGGTCTTCCAGAGCTGGATGTTGTCGGAGCTCGGCTTCGCGCACGCGCCGGCCACCGCCGCGAGCAACACGACCAGCGCGAGCTCGGAGCGTCTGAGAACCCTCTCGGGGCTCCCAATTTTGGGCCGGGACGAGGGTGGCCACACGACGGTTCTCACCGACGGAGAATGAACGTGTAGCACAGCTCTCCCCATATCGGTCGGATGTTAGCCACGCGGCGATCGCAGCGTCAAGGCATTGCGCGGACTGGCATTCTCAGACGCCG
>Ga0265338_10004538_pt1 | contig 18700 bp, 12 predicted proteins | sample 42126metaG_FD_193579 | JGI IMG/M metagenome (GOLD analysis project Ga0265338, IMG submission 193579) | Rhizosphere microbial communities from Carex aquatilis grown in University of Washington, Seatle, WA, United States - 4-21-26 metaG | ecosystem: Host-associated > Plants > Roots > Rhizosphere... | reverse complement strand
CGCGCCGAATCCATCTGGATTCGCGATGAAGTTTTTTGGCGCAAAGACGATACCGCGGTCCCGGTTGAATACACCGCCAATCCCCTCATTGAAGATGGCCGCATTTCGGGCATGGTGATCGCTTTCAAGGACGTTACCGACCGGCGGCGGCTTGAAAGGATGAAGGAGGAGTTCATCTCCACGGTCAGCCACGAGCTGCGCACCCCGCTCACCGCGCTCCGTGCCTCACTGGGGCTTATCGCGTCAGGTTCGCTCGACAGCCGCCCTGAAAAACTGAAGCAGATGATCCAGATGGCCATCGGCAACAGCGAGCGGCTCATGCGGCTGGTGAACAACATTCTCGATTTCGATCGCGGCGAAAAAGGCCGCCTGGTACTGAACCACAAGCAGGTTGAAGCCGTTAGCCTGATGCGCCGCGCCGCCGACGCCGCTGAACACTCCGCGAGCGTGGCACAGATCACCCTGAAAGTGAATGCCGCAGCCACACCTGTCTATGCCGACCCGGTGCGGATTCTGCAGGTCTTTAGTGAGCTGATTACCAATGCCATCAAATTTTCAATGCCCGGAACCACCATTCAGCTTTCGGCGCAGCTCGGTGGAATGAGCGCGTTGGGCCGGCCCGAGCTGTGCTTCGTGCGCAAGGGCGAAGTCTGCTTCATTGTTGAAGATGAAGGACTGGGCATGACCCCTGAGAAGCTTGCCCGCATCTTCGAGCGCTTCCAGCAAGGCGACGGCTCCGATACCCGCGCCCTCGGCGGCACCGGCCTCGGCCTCGCGCTCTGCCGCGCCATTGTGGAGCAGCACGGCGGCCGCATCTGGGCCGACAGCGAAGTGGGCAAGGGAAGCCGCTTCTATTTCACCCTCCCCATCATGGCCGAAGTGGAAGTGCCGTAAGGGTAGAATCGCATTGGACTACCTGTCTCAATCACCCACGAACCAAGTCAATCCGTCTCAATCGCCCGCGAAAACCGGGTGCCCCATGTCTCGCTTTTGAGACATGGGATACAACAAGACTCACCCGTCGTTATGCTGGCACCACCACGAAATTAGGGTGCCCCATGTCTCGCTTCTGAGACATGGGATAACACGAATCCCGACCCTCCCCCCTCAATCAACTTCCTCATCTGCTAAAGTTCTCAGCTATGGAAAACCTCAGCGCAGCGAGCGCATCGAAATTCAGAAATCTCGCGTTCACAGTTCTAATACTTTACTTCGCAGCATTCGCCGCCACGACCGCCGCTCAAGCCCCCACTTCTAATCCGCCGCAATCAGCCCCCGCCATCCCCGTATGGGCCCAGCCCGGCTCAGCCAACCACACGCAAGTGGCCCCGCCAGCCGATTTTCATCGCCCCACCACCACTTTCAACACACCCATCGGCATCTTCGAGGGACAGTCGGACGTGGGCAGCGCCGTTCTCCCCGGAAGCGCAGGCTACGATGCCGGCAAGTACATCATCAACTCCGCCGGCTACAACGTCTGGTACATGCGCGATGAGTTTCGCTTTCTCTGGAAGAAGATGGTCGGCGACGTCTCGCTGGCCGCCGACATTTCATTTCCCGATCCCAAGGGATACGGCGATCGCAAGGCCGTGCTCATGATCCGCCAAAGCCTCGACGACGATTCAAAAGAAGCCCTCGTGGCGCTGCACGGCGCAGGCATGATCCAGCTAGCGCGGCGGCCCGAAAAAGGCGAGCGCGTAAAAGATTTGGAGTACCGCATTGGCGGGCGCGGAATGCCCGCAGGCGAGTCGCCCGATTCTCTGGTAACAGTCACAGCCCAGCGTATCGGCATTGAAAAACACGGCGACCAGTTCACGCTTTACGTGAGCGTTGCCGGCGAGCCCATGCACCAGTTCGGCGCGCCCATCACGCTGCATATCGACGGGCCGTTCTACGCGGGCATCGGCTTCTGCTCGCACCTGCCCGCAATAGTCGACACAGCCGTGCTGTCAAACGTGGTGCTCGAAAATGAGGCGGGCAAGGTGCGGTAACAATTGCGCTCTAGTTCCGTGACCGCACGATTCCGTAACGTCGGCGTGTAGCGCCGGTCTCCCGACCGGCTGTAGCGTGGGTCTCCCGACCCACGCTTTCTCTCAGAATGCTTACGAAATTATGCGGATCGCGCACTAGAAACTCATCCGCATCAAGTAGCGAGGGCCTCCAGGCCCGCACCCTTTTACTGCTGATTAGGCACCGGATCAGCAGCAGGCAAAGGCAGCTTCTGCCGTTGCGCCGTCTGTCCGTTTGAGCCCGGCGTCACCATCCCGGAATCCGTTCCATTGCTTCCGCCCTCGTTCGATGCCAGTTCAGACTGCCGGTACTTAGACGCGCTCACGTACCCGTGAATGTGGTCTTTCGAAATGTCGTTAATCACCACTTCAACCGGCTGAGGGCTGTCCGGCTGGTAGAACATCGTTGGCTGATAAAGGTTCACATGCTTCTGCTGCAGGTTGCGATCGTCAACAATCAGCATCAGGTCGGCGTACCCCTTTTTTGCATTCGCCTTGCCCAGTCGAATGCTGATGGGCCCCTCATGCTTGAACTCTTTTGACTTGTTGATGTCGAACTCAAAGTAATTGCGCTCGCCCCTCTTTTCAAGGTTCACAAGCTCGCCGTGAGTTTTCGCAATCGATCCAGTAAGCTCGGTGCGAGTGTTGCTCAAGTCACCCTGGGTATTGGTAAGATCGGCGCGAGTCTGGTCAATAGCCTTGCCCTGCGCGTCGAGTTGGGTCTGCAGTTTCTTGAGGCGCGAGTCCATCACATAGGCGCGATGGGCTGCCACAGGCTTGTGAGCTGCGGTAGCCGCCTCCGCCTGGCTTTGTGCGCTCGCAGCCAGCGCGTTCACCTTGGCTGAAAGATCCGCCAATTGGCTCTGCGTCGAGTTAAGCGTGCCTTGTGTTGAACTCAGTTGGGCAGTTACCTGCGCGTTTTTGGCGGCCAGCTTGTCTGCGTCGTTGTGCTCGTATACTGCGTAACCAATGCCCGCTCCGCCAATCAAAACTGCGGCGACCCAGGGAACCACACGTGAAGCAACCGGTGACTTTTCCGGGGTGATCGATTCTTCCAACATCGTTTACCTCCAGTAATTGTGGATTACACCAATTACTTTTGAAGCACGTCCAATTCCAAACCGGCGATTCTCGAAGTCATTGCCGTTCTTATATTTGCGAGACACTGTCCTCTGCCAAGCCGCGTAAATTTTTCCCTATCTGGGTAGAAGCTGCATGGCCGCGCGTCGGTTCCAGCCCTCAACATCACTCGTATTGTCGTGTGAGACAATCGCTCAGGGCGGCCTTCCCCTGTTCATTCCGGGGCCGCGGAACTTCCCTGAATGGCCATCACCACCCGCTTTGTGAACATATTCTTCGGCCGCCCGCTGGCAACCAGCGAAGAGCGCGCCGAGCACATCGGCCCCATCGCCGGCATACCAATCTTCGGCCTCGATGCACTAAGCTCCGCGGCATACGGCCCTGAGGCCGCGCTCACTCTGCTCATTCCCCTAGGCCTCATGGGCGTGCATTACATCGTGCCCATCAGCGCGGCCATCGTTACGCTGCTGGCCATTGTTTACATGAGCTATCGCCAGACCATTGAGGCCTATCCTCACGGCGGCGGATCATACACGGTAGCTAGCCAAAATCTAGGCCCCAGCGCAGGCCTGCTGGCCGCAGCCGCGCTCATGATCGATTATGTGCTCACCGCAGCGGTCGGAATCTCAGCCGGAGTTGGCGCGCTCATCTCCGCCGTACCCAGCCTGCAGCCGCACACCCTGGCGCTTTGCCTTGGCATCCTGGTGATTCTCACGCTTGTAAACATGCGCGGCGTGCACGACACAGGTGTGGTCTTCATGATTCCCACTTACCTGTTCACGCTCACGCTGCTGATTGTGATTGGCGCGGGAGCCTGGCAAGTGTTAGCCAGCGGCGGCCATCCGCAGCCCGTCACGCCAATGCCCGCCATTCCCACTGCCACCATGACGATGGCCGGATGGTGGTTGCTGCTCAAAGTCTTCTCCTCAGGCTGCACCGCCATGACCGGCGTTGAAGCAGTAAGCAATGGCGTAATGGCTTTCCGCGACCCCACCCGCAAAAACGCCAAAATCACGCTCACCATCATCATTGCGCTGCTGGCCATTCTGCTCATCGGCATCGCGCTGTTGTGCCGCGCATATGGCATCGCGGCCACCGATCCCAACGGCGCCCACTATGAGAGCGTGCTTTCCATGCTCACGCGCGCGGTCATGGGCCACGGATGGTTTTACTACCTCACCATCGCTTCGGTGCTGCTGGTGCTCGCGCTCTCGGCCAACACCGCATTTGCTGATTTTCCCCGCCTCACCCGCGCCATCGCGCTCGACGACTACATGCCGCGCGTCTTTCTCATTCGCGGCCGCCGCCTGCTCTTTTCGTGGGGCATCTATGTTCTAGTCGCGCTCACGGCACTGCTGCTTATCATCTTCGGTGGAGTCACTGACCGCCTCATCCCGCTGTACGCCATCGGCGCGTTCCTGGCCTTCACTCTTTCGCAAGCAGGCATGGTGATGCACTGGTTGCGCCAGGGCAATGCGCCGCTGCGCCTGTCAGTCAATCTGCTCGGCGCAGTGGCCACCGGCATCACAGCGCTGGTGGTGCTGGTAGCCAAGTTTGTTGAGGGCGCGTGGATCACCGCTCTGCTCATCCTCGTCATGATCGTGGTCATGCGCACTGTGAAGAAACACTACCTGCGCGTAGCAGCCGAGATCGATCTTGATCGGCCCATGATCCCGGTCGACCCGCAGCAACCCGTAGTAGTGATGCCAGTCGATCGCTGGAGTCGCATCAGCGAGAAAGGCCTTTCATTCGCGCTGTCCATTTCCGACGATGTGCGCTGCGTGCACGTGCAGATAGGCGAAGACGCTGACCCCTTCTGCGTTGAATGGAACGAGAAAATTATTGAACCGCTCAAAGCATGCGGCCGCTGCCAGCCAACGCTCGTCACGCTCAAGTCGCCATTCCGTTACGTTCTGCAGCCGGTGATCGATTACGTGCTCAAAGTTGAAAATGAAACCGGCAACCGCAAGGTCTGCGTGCTGGTGCCAGAACTGGTGGTGCACCACTGGTGGGAGGGGCTGCTGCACAACCGCCGCGCAGATCTGCTTAAAGTCATCCTGCTGGTGCGCGGCAATCGCCGCATCGTGGTCATCAATATTCCCTGGTATCTTGACGGCGAAGGCACCCCCGCCGACCCCAACCGCTGACGCCGCAGGTTAGGCTGCGAAAAACGGAGGGAGCAGAGGCCTTCAGGCCTCTGAATCAAGCACCGAAATGACCGAGGGCTTTAGCCCCGGGCTCTCTTGAAAGAGCACGACTCCAGAGCCTGATGAAAGTAGCCGGCGGAGATCAGTTTTGTAACAAGGGCACGGCTTCAGCCGTGCCAATAAAGTCACCAATAAAGATAAGGGCTTTACAGGCTGCGGAAAAACTCGGCGGAATAAGGTCTTGTATCAGGGCGCGACTTTAGTCGCGCCGATAAGGTCCATAAAATGAGTCTGGGGCTTTAGCCCCCGGGGGAGTTTTTGGGAATCGCGCCCCGCACAATGACTTTTTCCGCAGCCTCTTTAGCCCCTGCCCCCTCGCGCACACGGGATTTCCGCATGCCCAATAGTCCGCTGCTCACTTACACCACTCTTCACCTTGCCGCATAAACAGACGACTGCATCCCTGTGGCAGATGGGCCGGAACAGGCAACGGATCTCCGGGTTGCCACAATCCCAAGCGATGCAATATTTCAGGCATTTCCGAATCAGCCACGGCCAGCAGATTTCCATCTCCGTAGCCGGTGAGACCGCGATAGCGGAGAATTTGGCCATACTGCCCCGAATCCCGGGCTCGGTAAACCTCAATCCAGTATGTGTAGGGCGCGTTATCCGTTGGATTGTCGACTATCACGTCTCCTTGCAGCGGACCGTTTTCGACAAAACGCGTACCTTGATTGTTGTTTCGTCCTGTCAGGTTCTGGAATACTCGAATGAACCGATCAGCCCCCTTGTCATACGTGTATAGAGCAGTTGCGATATTGCAGTCGCCGTCGCCGCTCACCGCTCCAGACACCTTTAGGAAAAGCAAAGGACTTGACTTGTTCTGGCCCGCGTAAACAACGCTGCCAGCGTAAAGGTGGTACGGCGTGTCGAACCACGGCATCTCGCTTCTTACGTGCGGGTATAAGTGCAGAGCGCAATCCGGGCTACTCGCTTTCACGAGGCAAGGGAATATTGGTCCGTGATCTTCGAAGTCCTCTGCTGGCTGGCCGCCATCCTGAGCGACAACGAATGTCCATTGAGTTGCAGCTCCGAACGGTTTCGTCAAATCGATATGAGAAACGACGCTTGGCTTCGTGACGCCCTGATGTGACAATGCCGCAATGACCGCTCGATCTATTTCCTCTCCTGGAATCGCCGTCGGTTTCTCGGCGCTCAAGAAGTGCGGCGTTATAACAACGGCCAGGAATGCGCAGCACAGTGACAGCACACCGTATCGGAAAGCTCTCTGTTTCATAACGAGCGATTCTAGATCATGAGGCTTATCCTGCTTCCCATATTGCCGTCCGCCCCGTCACAATGGTGTTTGATCAAGAGACTCAAATCCGCGCAATGCATAATCGCCCCGAGTCTTTGCATCCTGGCGACATTCACATTCGCGAATGCGGCGCACCCACAAGAACCCCTCCAGCCGTTCCCCGGCGCCGACACCCAGCAGAACGTCCAGCCAACACCTCAGCAACAAGCCCCGCAAACACTGGCCTCCCTCCACGGAGTAGTCCGCGAAGCCGCCAGCGGCCAGCCGCTTCCCCGCGCCCTGGTTTCAGTCGAAGGCGATGCCGCCGCCAGCGTGCTCACTGACGGAGACGGAAAATTCGACATCCCCAATATTCCCGTTGGCCCGGTCATCGTTTCCATTCGCAAGCCGGGATACCTCGACGCAGGTTCGAGCGATGCTACCGAAGTAATGGATGCCATTGCGCCTGCATCGCACAACGTCATGCTTGCTGAAGACATGCCCGACGTCGACTTCACCCTCACACCCACCGGCGCCATTCGCGGGCAAATTGATCTGTCGAATGGCGACGCCGCTGAAGGAATCACTTTGAACCTCATGCGGCGCGTGCTTATGGATGGCCGCGCCGGATGGGCACCCGCAGGAAACGCCAAAACCCACAGCGACGGCGCGTTTCGCTTTGGGGGTTTGGACCCCGGCGTCTACGAGCTCTACACCGAGCCGTCGCTCGATGCAGACAATCTGAATCTGCCGGTCGAAGCCGATCGAAGCAATGAGACCCACAAATGGGGATTCGCGACCGTCTACTACCCCGACGCGCGCGATCCCTCCGGTGCTTCAAAAATTACCGTAGAGCCAGGCGCAACCGTGCCCGTAAATCTGATTCTGGCTCGCGAGGCATTTCAAACCGTCAAGGCAACGGCGGTTCTGACCCAGGCGCTGGCCAGTCGTAACCTCGACTTTGAAGTGCAGGTCACCGACATCTCCGGACGCGCGCTCCAGTATCCGGCGCGAATCGATTCAAGCACCAGGACAATTCAGGCATCGCTGCCCGACGGCAACTACCGCCTGGCCGTCACCACTTCGCCCCAGATGCGAGGTCAAGGCTTTTTCTCATTAAACAGCGCCCCCGGCGTCCCAGGGCCGATGCCCACGTTGCAAGGCTCGGTGGATGTTCAGGTCGAGGGCCAGCCCGTGACCAACCTGCGTGTCGCGCTCACTCAGACGCCTCCAATGCAGGTGCAGTTGAATCTGCTGCGCAGCGGCTCTGGCGAATTGAACCCCACCGGCAGCCAGTTTGTAGTCACCGCCACGCAGGCTCCTCAATCCGCCGACCAGTTGCCTGATGAAAGCATCGTCACCGAGCTCGCTTCCGGCCAGTTGCCCGGCCCGCTGGTGGGGCCGCCCATTTCGCCCGGCACTTACTGGGTGCACGCCGTAGCCACGCCCAGTGGATATTGCGAAAGCTCGTTCACCGCCGGAGGCGCAAACCTTGCCCGTGAGCCGTTGCTGGTTGGGCCAGCGGGAGTGCAGGTGCCGCTCGAACTCACCCTGCGCGACGATTGCGCCAAGCTCACCCTCAGCCTCCCCGAGACTCTTGAAGATATGAAGTCCGGCGAAGAAAAATACTACTCGGTGTACGCCATTCCCGACTTCGACTCCACCGCCAACGTGCAGCCGGTCACCCTGAGGCCGTCAACCGGCGGATCGATGACCCTCAACGGGCTCACTCCCGGCACTTATCACGTCTACACGCTCCAGGGAAACGCGCCGTTCGAATACAGAAATCCCGCCGCCCTTGCAGCGCAACCCGGCCAGGCAGTTACGCTCTCACCAGGCGCCACAGCAAGTGTAGTGGTGCAAGTGCCATAAAAGGAGTAGCGCCGATCTCCAGATCGGCTGTAGCGCGGGTCTCCAGACCCGCGCTTCTAAAATCACCGTCGCAGATAACTAACCCCACCTGCGCCACAATATCAACAGACGCCCAACCGGCCACCATGAATCCGCTCACCAAACTCGCACACATCAAAGCGCAAAACGCGCGGCTCGCAATCGGCCTCGCAATTGCGGTCGCTACTGCCACACTCGCATCGGCACAAATCTCTGCCCCCCGCGGCGCATCCCCCGCACAAGGCTTTTGTGTTTCCGGCAGAGTTGTGAATGCAAACACCGGCGAGCCGTTGCGCGGCGCGGCGGTAGCCCTGCTCACCGTACAAGACAGCCAGATGGTGGCGTCCACCGAATCCGGCGACGACGGCCAGTTTGCATTCGATTCGCTCTCCGCCGCCAAATACCAGCTCACAGCATCCAAGCGTGGCTTCTCCACCGGTTTTTACAACCAGCACTTTGAGTTCAACTCCGCCATTGTCACCGGCCCCAACCAGGACACCGAACACCTAATCTTCAAACTCGCGCCGGCCGCGGTCATCTACGGCGTGGTCACCACCGATGGAGGCGATCCCGTTCAAGCTTCAAACGTAATGCTCTTTGAAAAGCCCCATCGCCACGAGCCCGGCGAAAAGATCGAGCAGGTGCAATCGACGCAAACCGACGACACCGGCGCGTACGAATTCTCAAGCCTCGAGCCTGGCGACTACCTCATCGCCGTCAAAGCCCGGCCCTGGTACGCCATCACCCCAAACCGCGACAACAGCTCCGTGCAGGAGACTGAAGCGCAGGCCTCCCTCGACGTAGCCTACCCGCTCACCTATTTCGATTCCACCACCGACGAAAGCTCGGCCGCCACTTTAACCCTCGCCACCGGCGCTCGTGAGCAGGCAGATATAAGCCTGCACGCCGTCCCCGCCTTGCGAATTCAGGTCTCAGTGCCACAGAGATCCAATGGCTCGCTGGCGATGCCCAGCTTGCAGGCATCGGCCTTTGGCATCAATATGCCGATGGACAATCCACAGGTAATTGAGCCCGGAAAAAGAGGCGGCGTAATGGAGTTGGCAGGCCTCGCACCCGGCAGCTACCAACTTACTCAAGGCAATCCGCCCCGAATGGTCGATCTCGATGCCAGCTCAAACCAGCAGGTCGACCCATCGGCAGGCGTGCCCACGCAAACCGTCTCGGGAGTAGTGCAGACTGTCTCCGGCGCCGCGCTGGAAGATCGCGCCATGATTGTTCTCGAGCCGGCAGACGGCGCAGGAACTCCCATCGCGCCTGCGTCAATTGCCGGTGGCTCGTTCAAGGTGAGCGATGTACCCCCCGGCTCGTGGCTGGTTGAAGCCATGGGACAGCAGACCCAGATGGCGGTTCTGTCCATCGCACCCCGCGGCGGCAAACCACAGGCCGGCAATCGAATCACGGTTGAAGACAAGCCGCTCGCGCTGGTTGTCACCGTCAGCGCCGGCAACACTCGCATTGAAGGGTTTGCGCGCAAAGGCGGCAAAGGCGTGGCGGGCGCAATGGTCATACTGGTTCCCAAAGACCCTTCAGCCATTGCCGAGCTCGCCCGCCGCGACCAAAGCGACTCCGACGGCAGCTTTGCCCTCCTGAATGTGGCGCCCGGCGACTACACCCTGGTTGCAATTGAAGACGCCTGGGGCATCGATTGGTTCGATCCCGCCGTCATTTCCCGCTACCTTCCGCACGGCGTGGCCGTCACAGTGAAAGACAAGTCAGACAAGACCCTGCACCTTGACCGTCCGGTTGAAGTGCAGGCGAAGTAGATTGCCCGGGTGCCCCATTCTCGCCGCGTGTCGCAGCGGCGACTTTTTGCGGATAGGGTGGGATCGCTCCAGTTTTTGGTCCTTGGGCAAGTAGATCGGAGGGAGCAGCAGCTTTAGGCTGCTGGATTCGGCGCTGTTTGCAGCGGCGGCTTTACAGGGCGCGGGATAACTCGTTCAGGCACAGGCAAAGAGAGCTTTGTAACAGGGCATGACTTTAGTCGTGCCGATAAAGCCAGCAAAATGAGGTGGGCTTTAGCCCCTGCTGTGCCAGCGGTTTTGAAATTGCCTCGCTTAGCGGGTTTTTCCGCAGCCTCTTCAGCCGGGGGCCTTTTAGGATGTGAGCTTACCCAAAAGCCTGGGTTATCGCACAGACGCTTTAGCCCCGCGGAAGCACCTCCCCGCGCTTCGTATAAGTGGGGGGTAAAGGGTAGTCTATTGAAGGATTCATATCCCGGTTTTTGATTGTCATTGCCGGCGTCGCGCCGCAACCTGTCTACCTGCGCGCGGCAATTGGATTTTGGCCGGCTGCACCACAGCGGCTCGAGGAGATTCTCACGTTGAAGAAGAAGTTGTTCGGTACCATCTTGCGGAATTCTTTCAAGCTGGCGCTCGCTATCGCGCCGACTGGCTTGTTTTTCCCCCTGCACGCCGCAGGCCAGGTAAGCTCGCCAGCGGCTAAAGACACTGGCACCCAGGCAGCCGCTCCCAAGTACGAAGTGTATGCCGGCTTTGGCTACACCAGCATCAACCAGGTCAACCAGTCCCGCTACGGATTAATGGGCGTTGAACTAAGCGCTACGCGGGACTGGGGCAAGTACATTGGCCTCTCGCTCATGGGCAACTACTTCAAGCCGCCTCTCCATATCGGCAGCGGTGGCGGCGGCGTCAACAACAACACCTCCAACCCCGGTGATCCTTCCGTCTACGAGGCCCTCATCGGCCCTGAAGTTCACGCCGACATTTATGACAGAATCGGCGGATTCATTCACGGCGGCATGGGCGTCGAACACACCGGCGGCGAACAAATGACGCCGAACCTTTCATTCGCCGGAGGTTTCGGCGGCGGCCTTTATTACCGGTTGAATGACCGCTTCTCGGTGCGCGCCTCAGGCGATAAAACTGGCGCTTCGTTCTCGTTGACCAACAATACAGCGATTCTTGGCAACTCGCCGCACCGCACGTGGAACTCGAGCGCAACCATCGGCCTCGCCTACCGCTTCTGATTTTTCCGCACCGGAGCCAGGATGCCTGGTGAAGCAATTATTGAAGTGAGGATTGCCGGCCGCATTCGCGCAGCGTTGAGCGTCTACAAGACGCCTTTCCACTTAACTGCCGCGCTCGTGATTGTGGTTCTCACTACCGCAGAATTGGTCATGGCTCGCGTGCTCGGCTTCCACGGGGTCGGCGAAATCTTCAGCAGTTGGCCCAGCATTCTGCTGGGCGTTGCCTGCGTGTGGTACTGCCGCTGGCGGCCGCTGCCTAAAGCCATTGAAGCTTCTGAGCTGGCGGTGCTCGCCGTCTTTCTCACCGGTATTCTTTCCATCCTCATCCAGCTTGCCGGCCGAAGCCATAGCCCGCTGGCCGACGGCAGGCTGGCGGCAATTGATGCCGCGGCACATTTCCAAACCGCCTATTGGGTCAGGCTCGTCGCAACGTGGCCACTCCTGCGTGGCATTTTGTACATCGCCTACAACCAGTTGCTGCTTATGATCTTTGCGGCAACCCTCATTCCCGCCATGCGCGGAGATAAAACCTCCTCACGTCGCTTTGTTCTCGGCATAGTGGCGGCCGCCGTCGTTACCGCCGCTGGATTCTGGATATGGCCGGCGGTCGGGCCTTGGACCGTGGAGGGTTATTCGCCCACTCATCCACAGGCGGCCGTAGCCGCCTACATCGCGCGATTGCGCTCGCCCCTGCCGGTCAATGTCGATATGGACGATGCAGGCATTGTGTCCTTCCCCTCGTTCCACGTTGCGCTGGCAGTGCTTGCCGCCTTTGCACTGCGCCGCATCCGGGTCTTGCGCGTCTTTGCATGGGCTCTGTGCATCCTCATGTGCATCTCAACCATCACCACGGGCTGGCACTACGGAATCGACGTTGTGGGCGGCCTGGTAGTGGCCATCTTCTCCATAGCCGCAGTCTGCTGGATCAACTAGCCACTGTGTGAGAAATTTAGCGCCGCGCTCCAGCGCGGTTGTCGGGCGGGCGTCCACGCCCGCTTAGCGTTAGCCGCATTCAGATTTCCTCCGTCCGAATTGGGCCTGTCATCCTGAACAACGTGAAGAATCTGCAGGTGCTCTTAGGACGTCCGCTGCATGACCGCCCCTCCGACGCAACAGACGCGTCAATTCGCGATAATCGCCCCTCCATTCATTAACAACCGAAAGATTTCCACTTGACACCTACCGGTTGGTGGCGCAAACTGGTTGGCGTAACGGAATCCTTGGCCTGCAAGGACCTTGGTGCAAGGAGAAAAAGTGGATCGCATTCAAGAATTGACGGCGCGGCCCTCGCTCTACGGCAACATCGACGGGTCGCAAGAGTTCAGCTATGGCTTCTTTTTTCTTTGCTTTTCGATCTGGAACCAGGTGCAGTCGCACATCCACGAGAGCATGCTCTGGTGGAATATCACAACGGACTCCCTCATAGTCTCGATAGCAGCCATCAGCTACTTTGGCATCAAGGCTCTTAAAAATCGCGTCACCTATCGCCGAACCGGCTTTGTGGAGTACCGGAAGCAAGGCAAGAAAAAGCTGACCGTGCTGCTCATCGCATACAGCCTTCTCGCGGCGGTCATCGGAGCGGCCATATGCTACCTCCTTTTTCGGGGGCCTTGGCGCCCCTCATCGTTTCTCTCTGTGGTGGCGCTGATATTTCCGGCAGGCTACATCCGCCTTGCCCGTCCAACTCAGTGGAAGTGGGCAATCTTCCTGCTTATGATCGCCACTGCGCTGCTCACGCCCGCGCTTCCAACCCAATTGTTGTCGGCAGTTGGTGGCGGAGCAAGCCCGCTTGCGCGCATGGGTATCTACGCGAGGGATATCGGAGCCTTTTGGCTGGCTTCCATTATCAATTCGACCCTGATCATGATTTCGGGCGGTATCACTTTCTGGCTCTACATTTGCCATACACAGGCTCCGGGGCAGGAGAGCGAATGAATCCGCAGATGGCCGCCCTTGCCGAAATTGACAGGGTGATTCACGAACCCGGCCGGCTGATGATCGTCGCCCTGCTCTCGGCCGTGGAGCGCGCCGACTTCCTCTACCTGCAGCATGAAACCGACATGAACAAAGGCACTCTCTCCAGCCACATTTCGCGGCTCCAGGAGGCGGGCTATGTCGAAGTGGTAAAGACTTATCGCGGAAAAACTCCGCAGACGCTTCTCAGTCTGACGCCCTCGGGCCACGAGGCTTTTGAACAATATCGCCAAAAGCTGAAAGGGGCTTTGTAGACGTCGGTTCCGGTTTAATCCACTGAGGGGATGCTTGGGTGCTCCATCCTCCGGGGTCCCCACGAACAGGTCTTCGTTCGTGGGGTGGATCTGCGCCGCGTCCTTGTTTTTGCGGCTAGGTTGGGGTCACTCCAATTTGCAATTCCTGGGAAAATAAATCGGAGGGAGCAGCAGCCTTTAGGCTGCTGAATCTAGCGCCAATTATCGCGGTGGCTTTAGCCACGGGCCCTCTTTTGGTTGTCGTGTGCCCCAAATCCCGATTCTGAGACCGGGAAACTATATTCAGAAATCACACTTGGTCGTTGCAGTTAATTACGCACAACACGCGCATAATCGAACCATGCATTCCATTCAAGATCATCTGCCCCAAAAACCAGCCAGCCACTAGCTCCCTCGCACCCGGCCTGGAAGGTCGAAAGAGGGGGGACCCCCCACCCCCTCCCCCCGGGGTAACTGGAAAGGTAATAGGGATGTCTCCTGTAAATTAATGATAAAAGAGGAGATGCAAAATGTAACAAGAGAAAATCTGTTACATTAGACCCCAAAAACACCCCAAAATGCCCATTTTCTGCACCGCGAATGGGGCAGTTTTCAGCCGCTTGCGCCGAATCCAGACGCCAAAAAGCCCGGACTCGTTTGAGTCCGGGCTTTTTGCGTGCGCTGATTTAGCTCATCTCCTGATCTGGAGAGTCAGCGTAGTAGTTGCGCTCTTGGTGCCGCTGGTGCCCTTGATGGTGATGGTATAAGTTCCGGTCTTCGCGTTTCTAGCCACGGTCAAGTTGAAGTCCGTGGTTCCGGAGCCGGTGACTGTAGTCGGGCTGAAGCTCGTAGTCACTCCCGATGGAACGCCGGTTGCGGAGAACGAGACTGCCGAATCGAATCCGCCCGAAGCCGTCACAGTAACCACAGCGTATCCGCTTTGACCTTGCAGCAGGTAACCGGACGAAGGCGACACAGACAGCGTGAAGCTGCCGCTGTTAGGAGCGGTAACGGTGAGTGAAACGGTGGTGGTTTCAACCGTCGAGCCCGATGTGCCGGTCACGGTGATCGGATAGGTTCCAGCCGCCACCGTAGAAGCAACACTGATCGACATGGTCGAGCTGCCAGCGCCGGTGATCGATGCCGGGCTGAAGCTCACCGTTACGCCCGACGGCTGGCCAGACGCTGTTAGCGAGATTGCCGAGTTGAATCCGCCCGTCACGCTGCTCGTAATGGTTGAAGAGCCGGCGTTGCCCTGCAGGATGGACACCGCGCCGGGCGAAGCCGACAGCGTGAATCCGGGTTGAGTTGAGACCGATCCAGCCAGCGCATTGATCAGGCCCGAACCGTTGGGGCTGCCCCAGCCGGTTGCGAGATCGAAGCCAGTGGTTGCCGAGTAGCCGTTGCTGCCGCTGGTAACGTCGTGGAAGTCGGAGTCGTAGCTGGAGCCTTCGCCGATGGTGTAGAGGCTCGGATTGATGAATCCGAGCGTCTTGTTGCCATTGGCCACCGACTGCTGATTCACGAGCGCCAGGTAGCCGGCCCACATTGGCGCCGCAAAGCTGGTACCACCGTAATCGTTGGCCGTGCACGTGGTCTGATCCGCGCAAACGTAGAAGGTGTAGTTTGCGTTGGCTGAAACGTCAGGCGCGTTGCGGTAGGTCTTTGAGCAGCTCGAGCATCCGGCTGCGGCAGTTGTCTGCCATGACGGAAGCGCATATTTGTGGGGCGAGATACCGCCGCCGCCATTGGCCCATGCCGTCTCAGACGACCACGGTCCTGCCGCCGAACTGGTCGAAAGATCGGTGCCGCCCACAGTCGTTACATAAACATCGTCGGCCGGGTACACTTCTGAACCGGTGCCCGTCGCGGTCCACTTTCCGCTGTCGCCCGCAGCCTGGAACAGGTTCTGGCCCTGAGCCGCGAACTCCTTGAAGTAGGGGTCGTCGGTGCTCGGGTCCGCCGGATTCCAGGTCCACGACGAGCTTAACTGCGCATTGAGTGGACTATGCGTCGCCATGGCGTTGAAGATGGCCGAGTCAGTCGAGCCCACATACATCACCAGGCTTGAGAGCCCCGGCGCCATGCCGATGGCCTGCGTCATGTCGAGGGTCTGCTCAGTGTCGTCGCACGCCGAGTAAACGCAGCTTGTGCTGGTGCCGTCAGTCGAGAGCAGCGTCACGGGCACGTTGTTGGTCTGGTGCGCGTTCGTGAAGTAAGTAGTCAGATCGGCCAGATCAGTCCCGTAGTACTCCAGCAAACCGAGAGACTGCCCGCTGCCAGTGAGCGATCCGCCGTAGTATGCGGCTCTCATGTCGCTGCCCAGGAATGATGCCGAGGGACCGGAGCCTGTGGTGGCGCCAGCCTTAGCCTTGGTCCCCTCCGGCCGCCGTTCAAGGCCCGCCGGCTTGGGGATGGAGAAATTATCCAACCCCGCCACGTGCCACAGCTGGAAGGGAAGGTTCACTTGAGGCTCACGATCGGGCGCGTAGAAATTGCGGGGTTCGGTGGGGTGCTGGTACATGCCCAAATGCACGTTCATCGCCCGCTCAACATTGGCCACCGAGCCTGATACCTGCAGGTTCAACCGGTTGGGCGAGGTGGCAACTACCTTGAGGCCGTTCTCATGCGCAAAATCCATCAATGTGTTGTAGTCGTCTTCAGTGGGCCCAAAGCGCGCGGTGAATTCTTCGACAGTGAGGAATTTGTGATACGACGGGCTTTCGGGGTTGTAAAGATCGGTCAGCAGGCGGTCCAACTCGTCCTCGTTGCGCAGCGGCAGAACCAGCACCAGGTTCATGGGTTGGCTTGCGGGCAGCCGGCCCAGCATGGGGGCCTGGCCGTTGCGGGTGGCTTCACGAACGTGGTGGGTAAGAACTGGCTGAAGTTGCGCGTGGCTCAATGCGGCCGCGGCGAATGCCGCGGTAATGGCGAGAATCATGCTGCTCAGTTTGCGAATCATTCCTTCTCCTAGGGGGAGTTTCTGGAGTTGTGTTTTTGAGCGATAGCTCATTGATTCGAGGGGAACGATAAATCAGGATCGGGCCAGGTGGGGAGGATTACCGGTTCTTTTTGCACCTCTCACGGGTGCTTGAGTTCACAGTCTTCCGGGGCCCGATGTTGACGAATTCTGACCGATAAAAGGTGTAGGTGTAAAGAGAAATCAACAACCTGCATGAATAGCGGACGAAGCGGCTTTCACGTCCCGAAGCGGTTTTACACCAGTTGTCTGTCGAGAATCCCGCGGGAAAATTGAGCCTGAGGCCTGACTTTGCCGGTGGTGATAGCATCAAAAGTGACTGATGCCTACAAATCAAAAGCTGAAAATCATCCCCCTGGGTGGGGTGGGCGAGTTCGGAATGAACTGCCTCGCCCTGCGCTGGGACGACGACATTATTGTGATCGACGCCGGCCTTATGTTCCCTGAATCGGAACTGCTGGGCGTGGATATTGTCGTCCCCGACATCTCATACCTCATTGAAAACAAGCAGCACGTGCGGGCCATTTTGCTCACTCACGCCCACGAGGACCATATTGGCGGCCTTCCGTGGATACTGAACGAGCTTAAGGTGCCTGTCTACGGCACCGAGTTCACGCTGGCCTATGTTGATGGCAAGCTCGATGAGCATGGTCTCGCCGACGAAACCGAGCTCATAGAGCTTGTGCCCAAACAAAAGTTCAGCATTGGGCCTTTCACTATTGAGGCTATCCGGGTAACCCACTCCACCGCCGATTGCGTGGCCCTGGCCATCGATACTCCGGTGGGCGTCATTATTCACACCGGCGACTTCAAGGTGGATCTGTCGCCGCTCGACGACAAGGCCTTTGACCTGCACACCTTTGCGGAATACGGCAAACGCGGAGTGCTGGCGCTGCTGCAGGACTCAACCAACGTTGAGCGCAGCGGATACACGCCGAGCGAGCGGGCCGTGATTCCTCGCCTCGACGAGGTATTTGCGCGCACGAAAAAGAAGCTCTTCTTCAGTTGCTTCTCGTCGTCTGTGTATCGCATTCGCATTGCGCTTGAGCTGGCGCGCGCCCATGGCCGCAAGGTTGCGATTGTTGGCCGTTCCATGAATGACAGCACTGAGATTGCGCAGGACCTTGGCTATATCGACATTCCGCAGGGACTCATCATCAATCCCGGCCAGATGCGCGACTTTCCTCCTGAGCAACTGATGATCCTGATCAGCGGAACGCAGGGCGAGCCGATGAGCGCGCTCAGCCGCGCCGCTGTGGACAACCACAAGCACGCGCGCATTGATGCCGGCGACACAGTGGTGCTGAGCTCGCGCATTATTCCCGGCAACGAAAAGAACATTCATCGCGTGATTGACCATTTGAACCGTCGCGAAGCCGATGTGATCTGCGACGACGGCGCCAGCGGGCTCATCCACGTGAGCGGACACGGTAGCCAGGAGGAGTTGCGGCTCATGATCAACCTGGTGCGCCCCAAGTTCTTCATCCCCGTTCACGGCGATTACCGCTTCCTGCGCCGGCACGCGAAGATGGCGTTGGAAACCGGAGCCGTGGAGCACGCCATCGTGATTGAGGATGGCGATGTGCTGGAGCTCGACAAGGACGACGCACGCAGAAGAGATAAGGTGACCGCGGGACGAATCCTCATTGACTCAGGTTCGTCGATCGACGTGGTCGAAGACCTGGTGATCCGCGACCGGCGCATTCTTTCCGAAGACGGCGTGGTATTGGCAGTGCTGGCCATCAACAAGAAGTCCGGCAAGGTGGAACGCGAACCGGAGGTGCTGATGCGCGGCTTTGGCGGCGCTGATATTACCGAACAGTGCCGCGAGGTTGTGCTGAGAACGCTCGATGGATTGACCACGGAGCAGAAGAGCGACTATGGCATGGTGAACGAGAAGGTTCGCGTGGAGCTCAAGCGGTTGATCCAGAAAACGACCGGCCGTCGGCCGATGATTATGCCGGTAATACTTGAAATTTGATGTAGCGCGATTGTATCGCCGGTCTCCTGACCGGCTGTAGTGCGGGTCTCCCGACCCGCACCTGAACAAGCAGCCAAGTTATGGTCATATGTCAGGGCCCTT
>Ga0265338_10004537_pt1 | contig 18701 bp, 20 predicted proteins | sample 42126metaG_FD_193579 | JGI IMG/M metagenome (GOLD analysis project Ga0265338, IMG submission 193579) | Rhizosphere microbial communities from Carex aquatilis grown in University of Washington, Seatle, WA, United States - 4-21-26 metaG | ecosystem: Host-associated > Plants > Roots > Rhizosphere... | reverse complement strand
CTCTACTCGCTTGAGCAGGAATCAATGCTCAAGATCGCGGAGCATGCCAAAAACGCCGGCGTGTCGTACCTCGAAGCCGAGACCGAACTCAATATTCCCAATCATACGATTATCGGCCAAGCGCTGGCGAAAAAATGGCAACTCCCCTTAATGATTCAATCGATTATCCGCTTTCATCACACGAAGGATCACAATCAACGCGGAGGACTCGCGGGCGACGCCAATCGCAATGTGAATATCGTTTTTCTCGCGAACCTTCTTGTTCACGCTCTAAAATTCGGCGACTCCGGCCACGCCAAAGTGGCGGGCGCACCGCGCGAAACACTTGAGCGACTGGCCCTCGATCCCGATCACGATCTCAAAACGATTTTGCAAGAGATCAAATCCAATCTCGATAAAGCGCAGGACTTTCTGCGCGTGCTGACCGGGGGCGGATAATGAGCCATAGAATTCTTCCACACCTCTATGAAACCGTGGCGCGCGAAGCATTTTTCGGAATCGTGGTGTTCAACTCCGCGGGAGAATGCCTTTTTATCAATCCGAGCGCCAAACATATGCTCGGCAGCGAAGAGCCGAGGCTCTCGAGCCTTGAGCCGCGCAACCTGCGCCCCAACTCGCGCGGCTTTACGCAGGAATTGCTGAAACACGACGGCGTCTATCAGGATATTGTGATCCAGACGGCCACGAATCACTCGTTTGTCGCCAAAATAGGCGTGAAACATCTCGAGGTGGATGGCGTGAGAGCCCATCTCCTTATGCTCGAAGACGTGACCCTACAAAAGAAGCTGCAGAGGGACATCACCGCAAAGCAAAATGAGATCAAAGCGGCCTTTGAGGAACTCCTCAAACAAAACCGCCAGCTCAAGGATCTCGATCATGCGAAAGACCGCTTTATCGCCCTCACCACTCACGAGCTGCGCACGCCGCTTTCGGCAATGGTGGCCAGCGCCGAAATCCTCAAGCTCAAACTCTACGACACACCCGAGCAGATGCAGGAATTTATCGATATGATTTACGAGCAAGGCGGCCACCTGCAAGAGCTCGTGAATGACATTCTCGATTTCGCAAAAATTCAAGCCGGAAAAATGGACTTCTTTATCGAACAGGCCGATGTTGAACCGATGATCCACGGGATCGTCAAGAATTTCGAAGGCATGGCCGAAACCTATCAAGTATCGTTCGACTATCAAAAACCGGCGGCTCCCCTCACCTGTTACTTTGACGAAGTTCGTCTGCGCCAAGTGATCTCGAACATCGTGAATAACGCGATCAAGTACAATCGTCCGCAGGGCAAAGTGAAAGTGTATTTCGAGGAAACCCCCGAGTGCGTAAAAGTGTTGGTCCAAGATTCAGGCAAGGGCATTCCCGCCAATCAGTTCAACGCCGTCTTCAATGAGTTTGAAACCATCGGCCATGTGGCGCAACATCACAAGGGCACGGGCCTCGGTATGCCGATCAGCCGCAAGCTGACGGAAGGCATGGGCGGAAAACTTTTGTTCGCTTCGACCGAAGGTGTCGGCTCGACGTTCTGGGTAGAGATACCCAAGGAAAAAGTTCTTGATGTCAGACTTTACAAGTCACGCTCGAGTGACTTCGCGGCTTAACGCGCGGTGACCCGGAAAATGAACCAGGTACCTTTCAATACAACAGATAGTCCTGGCGTTCTTTTTCCCATGCCTTTTCGTCGGCGACGAGGGATTCGTGCCACTCGTCCGTTGCGGGTTTGCTGTCGGCGACCCACTTGCGGAGGCCGTCGTGGCCCGAGAGGATATCGATCGGCAAAAGTTTCTCTTCGTACTCATATGGAGGCTTACGCCACAGATCGAACTCGGGATGCACACGCTGCGCGGCCTTCAGGAACAGCGTGCACAGACGATAGGGTTTAAAAATATGCGGATTATAATAAGGTCCGTCGACGTGAATTTGCATTGCCGATACGAGTTCGCCTTTAAATTTGTGGAAAGTCGGCTCGTAAAATCCCGCGCGCAGGCGGCAGCCTTCGAGCCACTTCGGCGCCATCGCCTTCATGTCGGCCATGATTTTCGGAATATTGAATTTCGGCGCGCCAAAAATTTCGAGCGGAATCGTCGTTCCCCGGCCTTCCGACAAATTGCAGCCTTCAAACAAAACCGTGCCGCAATAGGCGCGTGCCGTGCTCAAACGCGGCATGTTCGGAGACGGATTCACCCAACTCAATTCGGTGGGCCAGCCGAAGCCCGGCGCATCGCCCGGCTGATACCCGTTCATTGCCACAACGTTCAAATTTAGTTTGAGCTTCTTGTGATCGCGATACCAAAGCGCCGCCTCACCTAACGTCAACCCGTGGCGCATGGGCACGGGCGCCGCGCCGACGAAGCTCTGGAACTTCATATCCAAAGTGTGGCCCTCGACTTCGCGGCCCGCGGGATTCGGGCGGTCCAAAATCCACAGCTCTTGCTGAGAATTGTTCAGCGCTTCCATGATGTAAAACAGCGTGGTCAAAAATGTGTAAATACGGCAACCGACGTCTTGCAGATCGACGAGGAGAACGTCCCACCCTTTTAACATTTCGGGAGTGGGCCGGCGCACTTTGCCGTACAAACTGTAGACCGGAATTTTTAAGATCGGGTCGTGATAGTCGTCGCTCTCAATCATGTTGTCTTGCTTCTCACCGCGCATGCCGTGTTGCGGGCCGAAAGCGGCAACGAGTTTGATGCCTTCGAGAGCATTCAATAGGTCGATCGATTCACGAACTTCTTGCGTGACCGACGCCGGATGCCCGAGGAAGGCGACACGCTTCTCGAAGAGTTTCTTTTGCAGATCGCGTTCATTCAAAAGGCGTTCAATTCCGAGTTGGAACACAGGGATGGCCCTCCACCATCAAGATTGTCTCCGGTTCGAGGGCAATGGGTCAATGCATTAGGTCCAAGGGCTAGGCCGCAGGCGGAAGCGCCAACGAGACGATGTGCGAGCAGACCTCGCCGAACTTCTCGATGTAGTTCATATCGTCGGGCCGCTTCTGCTGCATGCGTAAGCTGAGCACACCGAAGAACTTGCCGCCCTGATAGATCGGAAACAGGACCATCGTTTCAAACGGCGTTTGCTGCAGTTTGCCCTGCACGGAGGCGAGTATGTCGCTCGTACGCACGTTAGGGATGATCAGCGACCGGCCCGTCACGCGCACAGTTTCGATTTCAGGATATTCTTTTAGATTGAGTCTATGTCCGCTGATATTTTCGTCGTCATTGCTGGCGAGCACCACGCCAGCCGAAGGCGTAATCCACTGAATGACCGAACAGCGCAGGCCATCGACTTTCAAGTTGATCATGCGCAGAAGGTTGAACATGCGCGCGCTGTCTTTGCCCATAGCCTGTTTCAAAATCAAATTCATCAAGTGGAGTTCGCGCACCGAAGCGGCTTCAGGCGGCGCCTTGATGTTGATAGGTTCCGTGCGCGAGTTGATTTCGGCAATGCGCAGAGCCTCTTCCAAAGGAAAGGGCTTTAAAAGCGTAAAGCGCACGCCGGCCTGGCGCACTTCATCGATCGAAACCGGCATCGATTGCTTGGACATAACCGTGATAATGGGTTTTACGCGGACATGTTGGGATTTAATAAAGCGAATCAACGAAATGGCATTGGTTTCAGGAAGCATGAGATTTAAAAACAACGTTTGCGGCTGCCACGACGTGATGGCGCTACGCGCTTCGGCGACCGTATGCACGGCCCGAGCCTCAAAACCATGATCCCAGAAGTAAGCCGAAAGGCGGCGGGCAAAATGGGTGTCAAAGTCGGCAATTAGAATCTTGTGTTTCATTACGAGACGCGGTTGCTGCATACATCCCCCAGGGGATCTAATGAGCAAAAGGCGCGCCGCGGGAGCACGGCTCTCTACGACTTGGCTGTTGATAAACTAAGCGCTGTCTAGAGACGCCTCAGCGTCTTAAATCTAGAAATTCGAGCAGGAACCGTCGCTCTCATCAAGCCACGAGCGGCCGACGCCTGAGCAGCTCGAGGCATTCATCACGCCGAGTGATCCGCCTTCACAGTCAGGCATTTCATAGCACATACCCGAATTGCCTTGTGCGGGTTGGAAATTCACGCGCATTGGGTTGCCGGGGCAACTGGCGCGGTAGTCGTCGCCTTTGACCATTTTGTGAACGGCTACAGCAAATGTCGGAACGCCGGGCATTGCCGGGGCGATCGAATAGTACAACTGTACGTCTGTCGCGTTTGACGCATAAACAGCTCCAGTTGATCCACCATCGGTTGACGACAATAACATCGGAATTCCGTTCAAAGTCATTTGCACCGGAAGCTCGCCCATTGTTGTTGGAGGAACCGTGACAAAGTATTTGGTCCGTTCGGGAATTGGGTTTCCCGCACTGTCTTTCATCAAACCGCACTCGTATGTGTTCGCCATTGCCGTTGCACAGAAAAACGCGAAGAATGCCAAGAATTTCATTAATTCCCCCTCTTGAGAATTCGTCTAACACGGATACATAGCCCAGTCTGCAACTCTCGATTTGAGTTGAAGGTTTTCCCCTGTTACGGTTCCGCCTATGAAGTGGATCGTATTCATCATGTTGGGGCTCATCGCCACTCCCGCGCCCGCTAAGACTGCGGAGTGGCTCAGTCAGTATATGAAACAGAAATCATTCAAATGCGATATTGATGACGACCGCATGAAGATGCTTGTGACGGAAAAAGCCGACGACATGATTCAGCGGCTCACCTCCGCTTTGCAGGCGCGGCGTGTGGAATACCAATCGATCAATCCCGACCGCGACAATGTGTCCATTGGAATATTTCCCGAAGACCCGGTCACCGATTTTTCCATTTTGATTGGGGTCAGCCTTAAGATCCCGGGCCGCGCAACGGAGAGTGGTACGGTTTCTCCTGACAGCTATACCTTTCAAATACGAACCACGACGGTCGACGCCGAAGTCCACAACGGGCTTTGGATTCCCGTGCATTTGAAAGATCCTGGTGCCGATAAACCTTGCACGCTCGAGCGCATTGCGGTCAGTGAAGACCATTGGAACGAACTGCCGGTCGTCGATTTAGTGCTGAGTTCACACGTTGCAGTCAGTGACATTGTTCAAGTCGAGGATATTTCGGTGACACCGACACCGGGTCACAAATTAAAAAAGCCCGAAGTTGAGAAGCCAAAAAAGGAAGTGGTTGAAGAAAAGCCGAAGAAAAAAGTTTTGGAAGATGAGCCGCCACGCAAACGCCGCCGCTCCCGCGCCAATGACGAAGACGAGACTCCCCGCCGGCGCCGCCGGCATGAGTACCGGCACCGTCGGCACCGTCATGTCGAGGAAGCCCCCCCTGCGTCCGCCGAGCCCCCGCCTAAAACGGACGAGTGCTCGGGTGACGTCTCTATGACGCAGAAGTTTTTGTGTAAGGTTCAGGGCAAATAGTTACATCAAAACCGAGAGCAGAACGACAAACACGGCGGTCAGCGCGAAGCCGCAGGTGATCACACCTTTGATGGTCGTCATCGGACCGGTTTTACCTTTGATCGCGTTGAACTCGATACCAAAGATGATAATCAGAGCCACGATCCAGTAGACAGAAACTTTTGAGTTATCCGTAATCGCGTAACCTAAGTGGTTTGTCGCGAGCATAAAGAACATCATCGGAATCGACAACAGCGTGTTCGTACGCGAAGCCACACCCGAGCGCGCGCCACGGGCGGCAGCCGCGGGATTAGCGGGTTGGCCAGCGGCAACGGCGACCGCGTTAGCGATCACGACTTTTTGTGCCGGGTGAATGATCAGCCACACGTTCAAGAACATCAGCGTTCCCATCGTGGCGCCCGTCAAAATGTTAATCCAGAACGGAGTTGCGAACACGCCGACACCGGCGCCGCTGACATCCATGTGCGCGCGGATCATAAGCATCAGTGCGCCCGTCACGAACGTCCACATCGCGCCCCAACGGAACCACCACATCGCGCGCGGCAACAGCTTCGCTGTGACATTGGCTTTTCCCTCAGGAGAAGCTTCGGCGAAGTACGCGCCTTGCACGTAGTTGAAGTAGTAGAGAATTCCTATCCAGATAATTCCCATGAACAGATGCAAGAACCGGAAGATAAAATGAAGGCCTTGAATATTGCTGAATATAGTTTGCAACATGATGAGTACTCCTTAGATAAGGCCACTTTAGTTCGTGAGGCTTTACCCTGTCAGGGAGCACTGCGACAGAAGGCCGCTCAGACGGCCGACCGACATTCAGAGGAATTCGATGTTATGGCCCATCGCCAAGATGGCCAGCACGACTGCCCCGAGAACTACCCGATAGTAGCCAAAATACTTCAGTCCAAAGCGCTCAATGAGCCGTACGAAGGAACGGATGGCCGCCATGCCGACCACGAACGAAACCAGATTCCCCCAAAACAAGATCTTCCATTGCTCGGGCGAGATCTCATGAATGACTTTGATCACCTTAAGGAAGGTCGCTCCGGTCAGGGTCGGTACCCCTAAGAAAAATGAGAATTCAGTGGCCGTCACTAAGCCCATTCCGGCAAAGAGGCCGCCCCAAATGGTCGAAGCGGAGCGCGACATCCCGGGAATAAACGCCAAACACTGGAAAAATCCCACTTTAAGTGCCGCCATTTTAGGCGCTTCTTCGATCCGCGGGATGGTGACTTTGTGTCCTTTTAACCAGTGATCGGTCAAGACAAGGAAAATGCCGCCGACAAGAAAGGCTATGGCAACCACCCAGACATTGCCGAGCAGGATATCAATATGCTTTTTGACCGCAAGCCCAATGATTGCCGCAGGCAAAAAGGCGATGAAAACCGTCGGATAAATACGGAAGTTCAGCAAGAACCGCTTCCAGAACAAAACCAAAACCGCAAGGATCGCGCCGAATTGCACCATGACCGTGTAGTCCTTCACGAAGGCGTCTTGATTGATCCCCATCAGCCAGGACGTCAAGATAATGTGCCCGGTGCTGCTGATGGGAAGGTATTCGGTCAGGCCTTCGACGACGGCGATAATCATGGCTTGAGTGAAGTTCATGATTAAAGGATTCAGGAATCCTTATTGGAAATCAATGTCTTTTCCCGGCAGGTGCCGCCTTTGCTCCAGCCATGTCGCACCGAGCGCCGACACGAAAATCAGAATGGCGCCTACGGATTCGAGTGCACCCAGTGCCTGTCCAAGAAGCAGCAGCGAAAACAAAAGAGCGAACGGCGACTCGAGCAGGAACATGAGGCTGCTGACCGTCGGCGATAGATCTTTTTGCGCGCGCACTTGTAAGTAAAATGCGAGAACTGTGGAGCCGAGTGAGAGACTGATAATTCCCCAGAGCGCGTTCGACGGCCATTCGTGCAGAACGCTGAATTTATGACCGAGAGTCATCCAACCGACGAAAGGAGTCAGTATCAACATCGACCAAAAGCACTGGTATATATTGAACACGAACGCGTAGTTGATATTTGGACTCACCCCGCCCATCCAATAAATCTGCCCCGTAGCCGCGAGGGCGCTGACGAGAGTCAAAACGTCACCAATGTTGATGTCAGACACACCGATGTCGACGATTAGACCCGTACCGATCAAAGCGCCGGCGACACACAGCCAAATCGTCGGCCGAATTCGCTTTTTTTGCATGAACGCTTCGACCAAGGGCACGAAGACGACATAAAGCGTGGTAATAAATCCGCACTTCGTTGGCGTAGTGTAAAGCAAACCCCAAGTTTGAAAAAGCAGGGTCCCGATAAGCCAGACGGCAGGCATAAAGCTCAGTTTCAGCTTTTTCTTCACTGAATACTTCGAGCGCATGACGAACAGGAACGGCAAGCCGACTACGCACGAGATTGCAAAGCGGAGAAAATTGATTTCTATCGCCGTCAAATACTCGAGCGCCCATTTGGTAGCGACGAATCCGAAGCCCCAAAACGCAGCAGCCAATAAAAGTTCAAATATCGCGCCCAGGCGGCCGGTTTTTTTCATCGGCGGGATCTTCGCTTGCCCCGTGTACAGAATCAAACTAAATCCAGTGGAATGACGAAGCCGAAATGGACTGTCGACGCCCACTGCCACTGGTCCGATCCGCGCACCGACGGCGCTAAATTGCTTCCGCAAATGATCGCGGCAGGAATCTTAGGTTTCCAGCTGGGCGGAGTCGAGCCGAGTGAATGGGCTAGGCAATCGGCTTTGCGTGATCAGTTCCCCCGCCATATTTGGCGCGCGTTCGGCCTCCATCCCTACTTTGTGGCACGCGAACCGCGGGCGACGCTCGAACTCGCGTGGACCGAATTGCAAAAGCAGGCGGCCGAGGTCGAAGCCCTCGGCGAAACCGGCCTCGATTTCCGTAAGCAATATTTGACCAACGGCAAAGATATTCAGCGCGAGTTCTTCCGCCGTCATTTGGCGATGGCGTCCGGCCTTCGAAAGCCGGTCGTTTTACACATTGTCCGCGCGCACGAAGAGGCGCTCCAGGACCTGAAATTCGGTCCGATTTCCGGAATGGTCCACGCCTTCACGCAAGGTCCGAAAATCGGTCGCCGGTATCTGGATATGGGCCTTCACCTGTCCGTGGGCGCCAAACTTCTCTTTCCGGACACCCAGGATTTGGCCGAAACGGTGAAGTTCATGCCCCTAGAAAGGCTTCTCCTTGAATCTGACGGCCCCGATCAGCCGCCGCCCGGCCGGCAAGTACACGATTCGACCACCGTTTGGGCTTTAAATGAAAGAGTGGCCGAGCTTAAAAAGCTTCCCTTGGAACAGGTTATCGAGCAAACTCGCGCCAATCTTTTGGCGTTGATAGATAGGGAGCTTCGACCTTGAATCCAGAAATCACACCTGTACAGCCGCAGGAATCCAATTACGTGCTTCACCGCCGCTTTGACCGCATCGGCCGACTACTCGGCGACGAGAAAATGGAGAGGCTGTTCAATACGCACGTCATGGTGATCGGCGTCGGCGGCGTAGGCTCGTGGGCCGCGGAAAGCCTCGCCCGTTCAGGCGTAGGACGCATCACATTGGTGGACTTCGACGACATCTGCATTACGAACACCAACCGCCAGTTGCACACCGCCAGTGGCTTAGTGGGCAAAAAGAAGGCGCCAGTCATGGCCGAGCGCCTGCAAAAAATCAATCCTTCGGCAACCGTCGAAGCGATCGACAAATTCTACAACTTGAATTCTTCCGAAGAGATTCTGGCGCGCAATCCGGATTTTATTCTCGACGCCATCGACAATGTCACCGCCAAGTGCCACCTGCTCGCAACTTGCCGTCAGCGCGGTTTGAATGTGATCACCACCGGCGGCTCTGGCGGACGTTTGGACCCCCTGCAAATTCGGGTGGCCGATATGGCCGACACTCACGGTGATCCGTTACTTCAACAAGTGCGCAAAGTGCTGCGCAGCAAGTACGATTTCCCGGCCGAAGGCCCCTTCGGCCTGACGACGATTTTCAGCGCCGAGGAGCCGACTCAACCCGTAGAGCTCAAGTACGACAAGGGCCAAGGCTTTAAGTGTGTGTGCCCGCAGGGCGCCAACGATTTTCATTCGTGCGAAAAACGCAATTTGATTTACGGCACGGCCAGTTTTGTGACCGGCAGTTTCGGCCTGGTCGCGGCCGCGGAGATGACTAAACGCATACTTGGTTAGAAAAAGAACGTCCGGGGGGACAATATGTGGGGGATTCTTTTGGCACTGGCCATTCACGGCCAGGCTTCGGCAACTACGTACAAAGCGGCACAAGAGGCAATTTGGGATGTTCACGCCCAGAAGTTTATCACGCTTGAGGAGCTCCAAGCCCAAGCCGGTGACACCTTTATTTTCGGTGAAGAACACGCGACGACCGACAATGCCGGCGATCCGGAAGTCTTCATCCACCATGACAATCAACTGCGCTTGATTCAGCATTTTCAAAAAGCGGCGGCCGTGTCGGTGGGCATGGAATTTCTCACCTATACGTTGCAGTCGGTGGTCGATGCGTTTCTCAACGGGTCGCTCCCGGAAACCGATTTCCTGAAACAGGAGGGCTGGAACTCCGGCAATCCATTCGACTTTTACCGCCGCCAGATTCTTGCAGCCGCAGGCACCCCGGGGCGCACGATCGCTCTTAACATTCCCGAACACATCGCCAACGAAGTCGCCGAAAACGGCAAAGACAGTTTGCCGGCCGCCGACAAAGCGTTGACGCCGCCGTTTTGGGAGCGCGGCAACGACCAATACTTCGCGCGCTTTCAAGAAGCGATGGGCGGCCATGTGTCCGTCACCGATCTCGAAAACTTTTTCTGGGCGCAATCGCTTTGGGACGACACCATGGCGTGGAGAACTCTGCAGTTCCGCTTGAGCGCGCCCCGAGATGTGATGGTAATCATCGTCGGCGAATTCCATGTCCAATTCGGCGGCGGACTCCCCTATGAACTGAAGAAAAACGGCGGCCAGCAAGTGAAAACCGTTTTGCAAATCGCCACTCCCGACTGGCAGCCGGCGACTTTGCAGCAAGCTGTGCAAGCCGATCCCACCTATGGAGATTCTGCAGACTACCTTTGGCTGCACACAGGACAGATTGCCGAACCTTAGGAATCCGCGTACGAAGGGGGAATGCTTTTCGTCCTTCTTTTTTCGATCGCTATGGCGCAGCCGCCCGATATCGCGGAATTCAGTCTTCCGTGCGTCCGCATTTTCCAGTTGAGCGACGGCCGTGAAGCCGCCCGCTACGGCCACTTTGAAAACGCCTTTCCGTGGATTAGTTTTGAGAAGGGCGGCTTTGCTCTTGGGCGCGACCTCCGTGTCGAATATGTGAAGATCGATGACAGCATTGTCGACGCCTCGATGCAGCTCTATCGCGATGGCGCGGCCTACAAAATCTTTCTGACCCGGCAGCCCGTCCGCGCCGGTTTCGCAGTTTATGAAAATCCGTTTCTGCATAGTTTGCCGGAGCACGATCCCGTCAGCCCCCTTATTCGGGGAAAGTTTCATGTGTTTATCGGTGACGATGTCAGTTTCATCGTGTCTTCAGATTTGGGACGGATCGGCATTTGCCCGCGCGCGACATTGGATTGGAACCTTGCGCGCCCCGTCCTCTTTCAGTTTTTAACCGATCCGGCGGTGGTCCATTATTTAAATTGCGGCAACTTCTTGATGGGACACCGCCCTCGGGATTAAATAGAGTCTATGTTTCTGGAACTTTTCGTGGCCTCCGTTTTTGCGGCGACTCCCACTCCTGACGCAAAAAAGGCGTCGCCCCTCCCCGACATGAAGAAATTGATGACCGATTGCTACGATGGCAACGTGGCCCGCGCCTGCGTGCAACTTGCCGATCGCCTGGCCGCCGGCAACACGGCCACCGACCATGACCGCGCGATTTTGGCGCAGCACCGGGCTTGCGCATTAGGCGATCAAGCGTCGTGCATGGCGACCGTCAAGCCGGGCACTTCGCGCGAAGCCGGTGAAATCATGCGCGTTAAGCGGGCTGAAGTCGAAGCCGAGCTGTCGGATCTTCCGAATCTTCTTCAGAGCGCGCGGCTGGAAGGCCGGGACAAAGGGTTTGAGTTTGTGCATATCGATCCGAAGAGCGCGTATGAGTATCTGGGCTTTAAGATGGGCGACGTGCTGCTTGAAATTAACGGCCACGAATTGCGCACATCGACTCAGTCCATGGAGCTGTTCGTGCTCTTGCGCAGTGAAACCAATTTCAAGGTGAAGTTCAAACGCAATGGCCAAATTATTGAGCGGGGCTATTTGGTGGTCGATTGAGTTCTTCGATCAATCCAAATTACACGTTTCAATATTCGCAGCCGGACGACTATCGGTTCTCTCATGATTCGGTTTTTCTCGCGCGGCGGGTATTTGAACTATTGCGGTTTGAGGATTTAAGTCAGTTCCGCGTCTTGGATCTTTGCGCCGGCTGCGGCGTTGTGGGCCTCGATTTCTTGTTTCATTTGCGCGAGGCTGGCTGCCGATTACCTGCGCAGACGGATTTTCTGGAAGTGCAGGATGTCTATGCAGTGCACTTTGCCGCGAACGCGGCGAGTTTTCCGAACGTGCAGTTTCTCAAAGGCAACTATGCCGATCTCACGGCGGGCGCCTACGATTTGATCCTTTGCAATCCACCCTACTTCCGCGTCGGCCAAGGCGCCCTTTCGCCGAACGAGTTCAAGAACCGTTGCCGGTTCTTTATCGATTCGGATTTCGCCTCGCTTTTTAAAGCCATCGGCCGCGTTCTGCGCGGTCAGGCCTTGGTGCTCTTGCGCGGACTGGACGACCATGGCGTCGACGTCGATGCCGAAGTGCGCGCGCTCTTGCCCGGGTTCAAGATTGAACGCCTGGACGATGTGCGCGGCACGGGTTTGATTCGGATTCAGCAATAAGAGGTTAGTTGTTTACGTAATCGATGTTGCTGAGAAGAGTGCAGTCTTCGCCATCAACCTCCACTTTGTAAAAGCCCGGCTTGCCCTTCACAGCGTACATATCGATTTCAATCGCATCGACACCATCGCCGACAAGCGCGCCGTCGAAGAACTTGATATCCTGCTCTGGCACACGAATTTGCTTTTTCAAGTATTGTTTGGCATCGCCTGAGCAGTTTTGATCCGATTCGTTGTTGGTGTTGGGGACGGCGTAAGCGAAGGCTCCGAGGGCAAAAATTACGGCTAAGAATAAATGTTTCATGAAAGTCCTTTCGTTGGCAGCGAAAGTACCTAGCACGACATCATCTGAAAAGTAGAGCTATTGGATTCTGAGAATCTAATTTCGGCATGAACTCTTTTTAAGCAGAGTATCGAAAGCGACTCGTCCCGGGACGGGTCTTACAACAACGTCCCGCGAAGAATAATATTGGCCACAGTGAAGTAAATGACCAGCCCCGTGACGTCCACCAAAGTGGCGACTAGCGGGGCCGAAGCGCTCGCCGGGTCAAAGCCGCTCTTGCGCAAAAGGAATGGCAGCATCGCGCCGGCCAACGTTCCCCACACGACCACGCCGACCAGCGAACACGCGACCGTCAGTGCGATCAAGAAATAGTGCTCCCCGTACAACGGACTCCAATACTGCCACGCCAAAATACGGATCAATCCGATGACGGCCAAACACAGACCGAGCACCAATCCCGACGCCGTCTCGCGGAACAGAACCTTCATCCAATCGCGCAGGCGGACCTCACGCAAAGCCAAAGAACGAATGATCAAAGTCGAAGCCTGCGAACCACTATTTCCGCCCGACGAAATAATCAACGGAATGAAAAGCGACAGGACTACGGCCTTTTCGATTTTGTCTTGATACTGTGCCATGGCCGTCGCGGTGAACATCTCGCCGATAAACAGAGTGATTAACCATCCGGCGCGCTTCTTTACCATTTGACCGAAGGAGATCTTAAAATACGGAGCGCCCAAAGCCTCCATACCGCCCAACTTCTGGATGTCTTCCGTGGCCTCTTTTTGCACGACATCGACGATGTCATCGTAGGTCACGATACCCATCATCCGGCCCTGCTCGTCCACAACCGGAACGGCCATGAGCGAATGGCTGCCAAAGACCTCAGACAGCTTTTCGCGGTCCATTTCTTCAGGGATGGTTACGAGATCCGTTTTCATGATCTCGCGCATATGTTTGTCATGGCTCGCGAGGAGCAACTCGCGGAAGGAGACCACGCCCAAGAGCTTTTGGTCGTAATCCAAAACGTAGGCATAATAAATCACTTCGATCGGCGTCCGGGCCTGCGCCCGCATGTAACGGATGGCCTCTTCGACCGACATATCGGGGCGAAGGCGGATATAGCGCGGATTCATCACGCCGCCCGCCTCGTCCTCGGCGTAGGCCATTAGACCCATGACCTCTTGGCGGTTGACGTCGTCGAGCAAACACAGAACCTCGCCCCGGGTTTCCTGGGGCAAGCGCTGGACAAAGTCGGCCGCGTCGTCGAGTGCGAGAATACGGATCCACCCGCGCTTTTCAGCGGGGCCCAGGTGCATGACCATCTCGATCTGCTCGTCGGGACTCAACCCTAAAAACAAATCTTCCTGATCAATGCGCGGAAGTTTAAAAAACTTGTCCAACCGGCTGGCGTGATCAAGCTCGGCCCAATGCTGCTTGAGCGTATTGACGTCAGACCAATCGAGTTCCGTATCCACGGTATCCATGATTTGGTGCTACGCCCAGATCCAATGAAGATCAAGTCAGTATTTATAGATGTCTAGGGAAAACAATCGCGTAACAAGCCCTGCGCGCATCGCGATTTGAAATGATCAGAGATACGGTTCCAAATGTTCACGCGACTGGACTGAATCTGCTCGGTTTTTCCACTACCATAGCCGCCGATACCAAAGGCATTCTTAACGGCCGCCGGTGCACGCGCGCCATTCGGAAGGAAGTCGGCCAATTTCAACTGCTCTTCATCGCCGCCCTTGGTATAACCGCCATAACCGACATTCACTCCGCCTGCGGCCAAGCTTAAATGCTCATTCGTAGTACCGTAACTTCCGCCGCTGCCGCTTCCGTAGGACGTCAACCCGCCCATGATCTCGCGGAAGGGTTTCGCCAACGACGCCATGATTCCGCCGCCGCTACTCGCGGGTGCGCCGCCACCGCCGCCATTGGACTGTGGAATATTGCCGCCCGTATTGTTGGCGACCACCGTGGCACCAAGAGGTTGCAGCTGATTCTGATTGTTCGAATTGACCGGCGGGATGCCTTGCGGCCCCGGAGTCGTGCTCGTGTCACCGGGGTTAAAGCCCTTCGCACTTGCATCGGCCGTTTGAAATCCACCCGTGACTGCCGGCCGCGGAAAGGTCTGCGGAGACGCTGTCGCTACTCCCGCTCCACAACCCGGTCCGACCATGTTGGCGCCCGAGCAGTTGCTCGCCGACATATCGGGGGTCTGCGGTTGCGTCGGTGGAGTTTGCGGCTGGGGCTGAGGCATGTTTTGCAGGGCCTGCGCGAGTTGCTGTAAAGGATTGCTGGAGCTCGAGCCCTTTTTCTTGGTATCCTTGTTTTTGTCTGTGTCGCCGTCGTTGGTGGCGTCGCTCTTATCAGGGTCACCGCTCTTAGCCTGGGGGCCGCCGGGAGCCGCTTGTGTGTTATTCGCCTGCTGGTCGAGTGAGTCGGCATGGGCTTGGTCATTCGACGCCGTGGTGTCTTCACCCGCCCAGCTGAAGTCACCACAGCCTGCGCCCTGATCGATTCTCTGCTTCAAGATCCTTCGGGCATCCGGATCGGTGATGTTCGGCGTGTTGGTATCCACCTCGTGCTTGGCGCGTTCCACCTCGCATTTACAGATCATGGCCTGCATGCGGCAGGTCGCTGCCGATTCTTCAAGTGCCTGCTCCTGCTGCTTAAAGGCGTTACTCATACACGATTGATTGCCGTGAGGTCCCGCCGTGCAATTGGCACTCGACGGAGTCGGCATGGCAGGCGCCGTACAATTCGTCTTCTGAGCGTTCCAAGTGTAGAGCTCAGGAATTGCGCTTCCCGACCTCGCGTCGGCATCGCTTAAATTACGAAGGTTGCTATTGAAAGTGTTGAAACTCGAGGCGTTGGGATCGTGCTGAAATACTCCCGTGCAGGAATTCCCGTCGCTTCCCGCGCAAGAATCGACAATTTTTTGCCGCGCCTTATTGCAAATCGATTTACGGACGGCCTGCTGGTCCGGCAGGATATCGATGGACGCCTGGTCACAACCCATTGTCTGTTGAAAATTCTGGCAATCCTGTGCAAAGACAGCGGTCGGTAAGAAACCGATCACCATGGGGGTGAGTAAAATGGCGAGTCGACGCATATTAATATAATACACTCAGCTTTTCGGATTTCAGAAGAGACCAAAGGCCGGTTGTCTCACTGTGAGACACTTGACGATCACTTTTCTTGGCAAGCGGCCTTCAACCTTAGCCGCCTCCGCCGCGATGGCCGCCATGCCCACCATGGCCACCGCCTCCGCCGCCGCCGCCTCGCCCACGGCCTCCGCCGCCTCCGCCGCCACCGCTCGAATTGAGGTCATTGTTTTGGAAACTTGAGGGGTCACCGCCGCCCGAGTGCTTTAGCTTCTGGTAAACCAGCCCTTTGCGGGCGCCAGGATTAGTTACCATTGCACAACAGTAGCGGGTGACTTCACCGCGCATGGCCTTCACAAATTGCGGATCGGTGTAGATATCCCAGTTGGTCGATTGACTGAGGCGAATGGTCGCATCCAGATTCTGAAGTGCGCTGATGGCGTTACGATTGGCCTCTTCTATAACCGGAAGGTCATCGCGCACGGCCTTCTCACCCTCGGCAATATAATTTTTGGCTTTGTCGTCAATGCCCGCAATCATCCCCGCGCAGACCTTCGAAGCTCCCGCGCGCTGAAGAAGATACGTATCAACGGCATTGCGCCCTTCGGTCGACAAGGCATGGCTCGTCGAACACAGTAAAAAGGTAAATAAAATTAATTTACTTTCCATCTTTAGGTTTACTGTCTTTATTTTCGTCGTCACTTACGCCAGGAATGGAGGGAGGGGGAGTAGAGCCGTTATTTTGAATCCGCCCGCGGCGTCCCAATCCGCCTGCGCTGTCTCCGCTGCCCCCTTGGGCGCACATGGTTCCAATTTCACTCTTGATCCGCTCAATTTCGCTTTCCCGCTCCTTTTGTAGGACCGCGAGAGTCTTAGTCCGTATTGACTCGGTATTCTCCTGGAGTTCGGTCTTTTTTGCCTCACGTTGACCCGCAGTCACCCGGTACGCATCAATTGCGCCCATTTTAGTTTCTAAATTCGCCAATTTGGTAATCAATGTCGGAATCTCCCCGCAGGCGCCTTCCGAAGTCGCGGCCACTTTGCTGTCGATATACGCCTTGACCTCTTGGCTAAGAGGCAACGGCGTACACATGTCGACGGCCTTGCCTTTCGTGAGGCCCATGCCCAGATAGCCTAGGCCTGCCAACACCAAAACCCCGAGAAGGATTTCAACTCGTCCTAAATCCACTGCTGATCTCCTCGTAAGACCTAAACAGTGTACCGAATTAGAGAATTTTGAAAAGGCTAGTTGCCGGCCCGACAGCCGCCGTATGCTCGGACCTGGACTTGGGCCCGAGGGTCCAGGACGACACAAGGCTACCGTCAGCTCGTCCAGGCGCGCCGCGGCTGGAGGATTGATCAATTTTTGACGGGGGGGCATACTCAGACTTCTCATGAAGCCCATTCCCCTAAGCATCACTGAATTCGCCCTTCCCGCGCCACGCGTGGGCAGTATCGAGACTTACTCGGGCTATGGCGCATTGCCCATGGTGGGCAACGAAATTCATGCCCTGGTGCAAGTTCAGCGGCAAAAAGATTTTCCTGGCTATCAGGTCGAAAAGTGGGTAACGCACGGTTTTGATTTCGAAGACCGCCGCATCAATATCAGCGGCCGCATGGACGGATTTTTGCCGGGCAAGCCCGCTATGATCGAAGAGATCAAATCCGCGTACGCCCCTCAAGAGTTGGTTAAAGCCTTAGATAAAAATCCCGATCATCCGTACATTCTTCAGGCGAAGACATACGGCTATATTCATTTCAAGCACATGGGGGAAATTCCCGAACTGTTCCTGCACATTGTCTCGTCGCGCACGCGCGAAGGCTTCGACTACCCTCTTGAACTCGACGTGATTGCATTTGAGGCCTGGCTCGGCCGGCGGCTGAAAGAAATCGTCGCTGAGGCGAAGATGTTTGAGGCGCTCAAGAAACGCCGGATGAAAAGCGCGAAGAGCTTTGTCTTTCCATTCGCAGAACCGCGCCAGGGGCAGTTCGAATTGATGCAAAAGGTTGAGGACTCGATCGCAAAGAAACGCAACTTGATTGCGCAGGCGCCGACGGGTCTCGGAAAAACCGCGGGTGTGATGTTTCCGTCGATGAAGGAAGCCTTGGGCCGCGGCCAAAAACTTTTATACGTTACGCCGAAAAATAGCCAGCATGCCGTCGCTGAAGATGCGATCAAGCGCTTGCAAGCCGGGGGCGTAAAGGCCAAGGCCGTCACCGTTCACGCCAAGACCAAAATGTGTTTCAAAGAGCAAGTTGTGTGCAATCCCGAGTACTGCGAATTTGCCCGCGACCATTACAAGAAAGTCGCCGACAACAATTTGATCGAGAAGGCCGCGAAGAAAAAGAACCTCACTTTACGGACCTTTCAAAAGCTCGGCCGCGAATTTGAAGTGTGTCCGTTTGAATTGCAAATGGACTCGCTCCAGCGCGCCGATGTGGTGATCTGCGATTACAACTATGTCTTTTCACCGCGCAACGCGCTCGCGCGTTTGAGTTACAATGGCTTTGACAAAAAAACCTCGCCGAATCTCGTGATCGACGAGGCTCACAATCTGCCGTCGCGGGCGACCGACTACTTTTCGGCGACGCTTTCGAGCCAAGAATTGCTCGCGCTGCGCCCGGGTTTCAGTCATTTGCCCGAAGCTCTGTTCCGCGAGTCGCAGGAGCTCTATCATGCCTCAATTCAATTTATCGAAGCGCAAGGAGATGGCGCGCGCAAACCCGTGCAGGTCGAGATTCAACGCGAACGTTTTTTAGAGTTCGGCGCGCGCGTGAATGAATTCTTGGCGCGCTATCTTGAGTCTCCGGCGCAATTGCAGCCGAACGATAGCATTCTGGCATTTTGCAATGTGTGGTCGAACTTTCTGCAAGCCCTCGAAAATTTCGGCGACGAATTCTTTTGCACGTACACGCCGACGCCGACCGGCGGCACGCTTAAAATCGTGTGTTGCGATGCCTCGCTTCACTTGGCGGAGGCCTAAACTGCG
>Ga0265338_10004536_pt1 | contig 18703 bp, 15 predicted proteins | sample 42126metaG_FD_193579 | JGI IMG/M metagenome (GOLD analysis project Ga0265338, IMG submission 193579) | Rhizosphere microbial communities from Carex aquatilis grown in University of Washington, Seatle, WA, United States - 4-21-26 metaG | ecosystem: Host-associated > Plants > Roots > Rhizosphere... | reverse complement strand
CCGCGCTGCCGGACGATGATCTCGCCCGCGTTCACCCGCTGGCCGCCGAAGCGCTTCACGCCAAGCCGCTGCGCGTTGCTGTCCCGGCCGTTACGGCTGGACGACGCGCCCTTCTTGTGTGCCATCTCTAACCGTCCCTACGCCTGCGCCTGCTCGGCGGTGTCCTGCTTGGCCGCGGACTTCTTAGCCCCGGCCTTCTCCGGCTTCGCGATGCCGGTGATCCGCACCTGGGTGTACTGCTGCCGGTGACCCTGGCGGCGCTTGTACCCCGTCTTGTTCCGGTAGTGGATCATGTTGATCTTCGGACCCTTGGCCGGCCCGACGACCTCAGCCGTCACAAGGTAGCGGCTGAGCTCAGCCGCGTCGCTGACGATGGTCTCGCCGTCCACCACGAGCAGCGCGGGGAACGAGACGCTCGACCCGGCCTCCTCGTCCGCAAGCTTGTCGACGGTGAGCACGTCGTCGAGGGCGACCTTCTCCTGCCTGCCACCGCAGCGCACAATCGCGTACACCCGAGAACTGCCTCTCCCTGAGAGCGTGCCCCGCAACTGTCGCGGCCATGGTTTTATCCAGAGGCCATCGTGCTGGTAGCGGGCTCGCCATGAACCTGACATGCCATCTTACGTGCATGGGCGCGAACCGCGACCTCGCTTGCCCAGCCTGCTTGGCGGACAGGTCAGCGCGGTCGCACGTCTATCGCTTCACGAAGCATACCAGGTCCGGCCGGGGTGATTGGCCATCTCCAAAGCCGGACCTGGCGTGCTCGCGGCACTGCTGCTAGTCGGAACCGCCTGCGGCGGCGGGGTTGTCGCTGGCCTGGATGTCCGCGGTCGGGGCGTCCGGGGTGGCCGCGACGTCCGGGGCCGACTCAGCGTCCGGGGCTGGCACGGGCTCCGGGACCGGCTCCGGGGCTGGCACGGGCTCCGGGACCGTCTCCGGGACGAGCGCGGTGCCCGCGACCGGGGCCGCAGCCGTTTCCGTGGCTAGCGCCGTCTCTGTGGCCGGCACCGCTTCCGTGGCTGGCACCGCTTCCGTGGCCGGCACCGCTTCCGTGGCCGGCACCGGGTCGGCGCTGACCGTGACGCGGGCGGTGGCGGACCCGGCCCGGGTGCGGGTGCGGCGGACGGGCGGCGCGGTGGCCGCGTCGGCCGTCGCCTGGTCGGCGGGGACGGGCGGGGTGACCGGGTCCGGGTCGGGGACCGTGGTCGCCACCGGGGCGGGCGCCGGGGTGTCCTCAACCAGGACGGCGGTCGCGAAGGCGGTGCCCGCGGCCGAGGTGCTGCGGCGGGTGCGGCGGCGGCCGTTGCCGTCGGCCCCGGCACCAGCCGAGGTCACGCTGCCAGCCGAAGCCACGCTGTCAGCCGAAGTCACGCTGCCAGCCGAAGCCACGCTGCCAGCCGAAGTCACGGTGGCGCCGGCGGCGGTGTCCGCGGTCGCAGCGGCAGCCGCGGGCAGCACGGCGCTGTCCGGCAGCACGTCAGCGGCGGGCCGGACTGTGTCATCCGCGCGGCGGTCACCGCGGCGGCCGTTGCCGTTGCCGCCCTTGCCCGAGCCGTTACCACCTGTGCCGTTGCCGCCCTGGCCGCGGCCGTTCCCGTTGCCCGACCCGTGGGCAGGCGGGGCCGGCACCGGCCGGTGGCTGGTGCCCGCGGACGAGCGGTGGGCAGGCTCGGCCGGGGCGTCCAGGGTGACGATGACGCCGCGGCCGTTGCAGCACTCGCACTGCTGCGAGAACGCCTCGAGGAGGCCGGCGCCGACCCGCTTGCGGGTCATCTGCACCAGACCGAGCGAGGTCACCTCGGCCACCTGGTGCTTGGTCCGGTCCCTGGCCAGGCACTCGAGCAGCCGCCGGAGCACCAGGTCGCGGTTGGACTCGAGCACCATGTCGATGAAGTCGATGACGATGATGCCGCCGACGTCGCGCAGCCGCAGCTGACGGACGATCTCCTCCGCCGCCTCCAGGTTGTTCCTGGTGACGGTCTCCTCGAGGTTCCCGCCCTGGCCGGTGAACTTGCCGGTGTTGACGTCGACCACCGTCATCGCCTCGGTGCGGTCGATCACCAGCGAGCCGCCGCTCGGCAGCCACACCTTGCGATCCATCGCCTTGGCGAGCTGCTCGTCGATGCGGTAAGCGGCGAACACGTCGCCGTTCTCCCGGTCGTCGTCGTCCTCGTCCCAGCGGGTGATCCGGTCGGCCAGGTGCGGCGCGACGTACCTGACGTACTCGTCGATGATCTCCCAGCCCTCGTCGCCGGAGACGATCAGCTTGGCGAAGTCCTCGTTGAAGACGTCGCGGATCACCCGGACGGTGAGGTCGGGCTCTCCGTAGAGCAGGGCCGGGGCGGTCGCCGTCTTCGCCTTCTTCTCGATGCTCTCCCACTGGGCGGCCAGCCGGGTGATGTCCCGGTCGAGCTCGGCCTCGGCCGCACCCTCGGCGGCGGTGCGCACGATCACCCCGGCGTTCTCCGGGGTCACCTTCTTCAGGATCTGCTTGAGCCTGGTCCGCTCGGTGTCCGGCAGCTTGCGGCTGATGCCGGTCATCGACGCGCCGGGCACGTACACCAGGTACCGGCCGGGCAGGCTGACCATGCTGGTCAGCCGGGCGCCCTTGTGGCCCACCGGGTCCTTGGTGACCTGGACGATGACCGACTGGCCGGGCTTGAGCGCCGCTTCGATGCGCTTGGGCTGGCCCTCGAGGCCGCTGGCGTCGAAGTTGACCTCGCCCGCGTACAGCACGGCGTTGCGGCCCTTGCCGATGTCGACGAACGCCGCCTCCATCGACGGCAGCACGTTCTGCACCTTACCGAGGTACACGTTGCCGACGTAGGAAGCGTGCGACGTGCGGTTGACGTAGTGCTCGACCAGGACGCCGTCCTCAAGCACCGCCATCTGGGTCCGGTCGCCCCGCTGGCGGACCACCATCGTCCGCTCAACCGACTCGCGGCGGGCCAGGAACTCCGACTCGGTGACGACCGGCGGGCGGCGGCGGCCAGACTCGCGCCCCTCTCGCCTGCGCTGCTTCTTGGCCTCGAGCCGGGTTGAGCCCTTGATCGCGCGCACGTCGTCGGCCGGGTTGTGCGGCTCACGGACGTGCACCACCGTGTCCGGCGGGTCGTCCGGGGACAGCGCGTCAGTGTCGGCCGAGCCGCGGCGGCGCTTCCGACGGCGGCGACGCGGACCGGTGCCGTCGGGGTCGCCGTCAGCGTCGCCTGCCTCGGCGTCCTCGGCCGCGCTGTCCGCGTCGGCGACGTCCCCGGCGTCGGCGGCGTCGGCCCTGCCCCTGGTGCGCCCGTTACGGCGGCGCCGGCGGCGGCCCGACACCGCCTCCTCGGCGTCGGCGTCACTCCCGGCCCCGGCCGCGGGCGGGGCCTCGTCGGCCTCCTCGATCGCGGTCGAGGCGTCCGCGCTGAACAGGGTGTCCTCGGCCGCGGTGTCACGGGCACGGCTGCGGGTGCGGCCGCGGGTGCGACGAGCCGGGCGTCCGCCCTCGCCCGCGTCCGGCTCGGACTCAGCCTTGCCGTCGGCCTTGCCGCTGTCGGCGGGCTCACGGTCACCGGGGTCACGGTCGCCCGCGTCCCGGCTGCCGCCATCGCGGCTGGCACTGTCGCGGCTGGCACTGTCCCGGCTGGCACTGTCCCGGCTGGCACTGTCCCGGCTGGCACTGTCCCGGCTGGCACCGCTGTCGCGGCCGCCGGAGTCCCGGCCGCCGGAGTCTGGGTCGGCGGCATCCCGGCCCGCCCGCGGCGCGGGTTCCGCCGGGGGCGGCTGGAAGAGCACCGGCGGCGGCTGGAACAGCGCCGCGGGCACCGACAGGGCTGAGCCCGGTGCCGCCGCCGGCTCGGGCGGCCCGTTGAACACGGTCGGTGCGGGGGCGGTTCCGGCCGCCTGGCCAGTGGCCCCGCTAGTGCCTGTCTCGTTGTTGTTGGGCTCGCTGTCGAGCATTCGGGCAATCTCCAGTCAGGCCTCCGGGCGCGACCGCACACAAGGTGACGGCGCGCCGCGCGGAGGCGCGTAGTGATCGTTCGCCTGAACCGCTGTCGCCGCCGCGCGGGAAAATGTCACGCGCGGCGGTGCGGGCCCCGGAAACGGGGGCACGGCGATCAGGCATGGATGAGTACTTCAGCTCCGGGGTGGCGGCGGTCATGGCTTGACCACCCCGGACTCGCCGAGTGAGCCCTGCGCGAGCCGCGTTGTCAGCGGCTGCCCCGCAGGGAACACATCGGAAACGTCGCGAAGCGCGTTGAGCACGTCGTCCGGCCGGACAGCCGGGACGGTGTGCCGCACGATCATGCGCAGGACGGTGCCAGCATCCGGGTCTTGGTCTGCACCCAGGCTGACGACGGCTGCCCGTGCGTCCATGCGCCGCAGGCCCTTCGAGGTCATCCGCTCCACCGGCGCCTCGGTCAGGGCAAGAAACTGGTCGACCACCGGCACCACGTCGTCCGGTCGGAGGCCAGGTAGTGCCATCCGCCACTCGGACGCGGTGAGCCGACTAGCCGGCAGTCCCCCGGAGTCCTCAGTGGCAGCGATCACGTCTATCCCATCAGGCAGCGCTGCGTTCAGCCGTTCCCGCACGGCGTCGGCGTCGACCGGTCGGGTCAGCGTGAGGCTCAGGTACTCTGCCTCGCTCGCGACCCCGGTCGGGACTCCGCCTGCGTAGGAAATCTTGGGGTGCGGTGTGAACCCGACCGAGTACGCGATCGGCAGGTCCGCCCGTCGCACGCCTCGCTCGAAGGCTCGCGCCACATCCAGTTGGCTGGCAAAACGCATCTTTCCCCGCTTAGCATACCGGACCAGAAGATGCTGGGTCGTTATCGGCTCGCCGCCGCCCGTCGGGCGGTTTCGGGAGTTGGTACCCCCGGGGAGGACCTCTACGCCCATAACTATCTCCTGTTGGTCGCCAGCACGGGAAGCAGGCGCCTGCCGTCTAGCCGCTCTCCGGTCGGGCCGGTCTGGATGGCCGTCCCCATCGCCGAGCAGACCCCGCATTCATAACACGGCGTCCACCGGCAGTCTTCCACCTCGCCGGCGCCGGCCGGCTCAATCGCGGACTGCCAGTCCTCCCACAGCCAGTCCCGGTCAAGGCCAGAGTCTAGGTGATCCCACGGCAGTACCTCACCGTAGTCACGCTCGCGCGTAGTGTACCAAGCCAGGTCCACTGGCCATTGCGCCAGGCCCTGCTCGCAGGCGGCGAGCCAGCCCTGGTAGGAGAAGTGCTCGCTCCAGCCGTCGAACCGGGCGCCGGCCCGCCAGGCGGCCTCGATCACCTGGCCGACCCGCCGGTCGCCCCGTGCCAGCAGCCCCTCGATCAGCGACGGGCTGCCGTCGTGGTAGCGGAAGCCGATCGCCTTGCCGTAGGCCTTGTCCGAGCGCAGGGCGGCGCCGAGCTGGCGCAGCCGGCGGTCGACCACCTCGGGCGGGCACTGCGCGGCCCACTGGAACGGGGTGTGCGGCTTGGGCACGAACCCGCCGATCGACACCGTGCAGCGGATGTCCTTGCGCCCGGACGCGGCCCGGCCGGCCTTGATCACCTTCTTGGCCAGGTCGGCCACCGCGAGCACGTCCTCGTCGGTCTCGGTCGGCAGGCCGCACATGAAGTACAGCTTCACCTGGCGCCAGCCGGAAGAGTAGGCGGTGGTCACCGTGCGGATCAGGTCTTCCTCGGAGACCATCTTGTTGATCACCTTGCGCATGCGGTCCGAGCCGCCCTCCGGGGCGAACGTCAGCCCGGAGCGCTTGCCGTTGCGGGTCAGCTCGTCGGCCAGGGTGATGTTGAACGCGTCCACCCGGGTGGACGGCAGCGACAGGCCGACGTTGGCGCCCTCGTAGCAGTCGGCCAGGTCTACCGCGATCTCGTTGATCTCGGTGTGGTCGGCCGACGACAGCGACAGCAGGCCGACCTCGGAGAACCCGGTCGCGGCGAGGCCGTCGCGGACCATGTTGCCGATGGTGGTGATGGACCGCTCGCGCACCGGCCGGGTGATCATCCCCGCCTGGCAGAACCGGCAGCCTCGGGTGCAGCCGCGGAAGATCTCCACGCTGTACCGCTCGTGCACGGTCTCGGCCACCGGTACCACCGGCGCCTTCGGGTACGGCCAGGCGTCCAGGTCGAGCAGCGTGTGCTTGCGGACGGTGGCCGGGACCCCGGGGCGGGCGGGCAGGATCTTGTCGATGCGGCCGTCCGGCCGGTAGCTGACGTCGTAGAACCGGGGGACGTAGACGGCGCCGGTCGCGGCCAGCGCCAGCAGCACCCCGTCGCGCCCGCCGGGGCGGCCGGCCTGCTTCCACTCGCGGACGATGCGGGTGACCGCCAGCACCGCTTCCTCGCCGTCGCCGAGAATCACGGCGTCAAGGAAGTCAGCCACCGGCTCGGGGTTGAACGCGGCGTGACCCCCGGCGAGCACGATCGGGTCATCACCCCCCCGTTCGGCGGCATGGATCTTGATCTTCGCGAGGTCCAGCGCGGTGAGCAGGTTGGTGTACCCGAGCTCGCTCGAGAACGACACGCCGAGCACGTCGAAGTCGCCGACCGGGCGGTGCCCGTCCACCGTGAACTGCGGGATGTCGTGCTCCCGCATCAGCCCCTCGAGGTCCGGCCAGACGCTGTAGGTGCGCTCCGCGAGGACCCCCGGCTGCTCGTTGAGCACCTCGTAGAGGATGGCGATGCCCTGGTTAGGCTGGCCGACCTCGTAGGCGTCCGGGTACAGCAGCGCCCAGCGGACGTCAGCCTCGTCCCACGGCTTGACGGTGGCGTTGACCTCACCGCCGACGTACTGCACGGGCTTGCGCACCAGCGGCAGCAGCGGCTCAAGGCGCGGGAGGACGGACTCGACAGGCATAACCACCAGCCTACCTACGGAAAGCAACCGGCCGTGGCCGGCAGCACCTCGCGGGCCATCCGGCGCGGACCTTTAGCATGGTCATCGCGGCCGGGACGGCCGCGCTTGAGGCGGGAGCGGCGTGAGCCTGTACTGCACGGACAACTACCGGACGGAAGAGCAGCTAGCGGAGATGCGGCGGCTCGAGGCGGCCGGGACCTGCCTGTTCTGCCCGCGCTCGCTGCGCGAGCACGCGCGGCAGCGGGTGATCATCGAGACCCCGCACTGGGCGGTGACGCCCAACGAGTTCCCCTACCCGGGCACCCGGCTGCACCTCCTGGTGGTGCCGCAGCGGCACGTCAACGACATGCTCGAGCTGGACGACGCCGCCCTGGCCGACTTCTGGGCCGCGCTGCGGGCCATCCGCTCGCAGTTCGGCCTGGGCCACTACGGGCTCGGCGTGCGCAACGGCAACTGCAGCTTCACCGGCGCCACCATCGCCCACGTGCACGCGCACGTGCTGGTCGGCGACCCGGCACTGGAACCCGAGGTCCCGGTGCGGATGCGGTTCAGCTCCCGTCCCCGGTCGTAGGCCCGGGGGGGGCTGCGAGGCGGGGGCCGGGGTCGACCCAGTGCAGGCTGACGCCGGCCGCGCGGAGGATGGCGTCGCCGTCTAGCAGCGAGTAGCCGCCGCTGAAGTAGCAGCGGCGGAAGCCCGCTTCGGCGACCAGGCGGGCGCAGGCTGGGCAGGGAAAGGTAGTCACGTACAGGTCGGCGCGGTCAAGCGCGGTGCCAGCCCGGGCGGCCCGGGCGACGAGCGACGCCTCGGCGTGGATGGCGGTGGACAGGTCGGGGCGGACGCCGCGGCTGAACCCGTCTCGCGGGTCGCCGTCGATGTAGGGGGCGTACTCGGTCGGGCAGTGCCGGTTCCACGCCTCGCCGAGGACCTGCTGCCCGCGCCAGGCGATCGCGCCGACCTGCCGCCACCAGTCCGAACTGTGGCCCGCCAGCTCCATCGCCCGGGCCAGCAGCCACGGCGGCAGCTCGGCAGCGGTGTCGGCGGCGGTGCCGGCGTCGGTGCCCGCGGTGCCGGCGGCGGGCCGCTGCGCCTGGCTCCACGCTCGGTCCCAGCGCAGGAAGGTCCGGTCGAAGACCAGCTCGCGGCCCGCGTCGAGCTGGTACTCAGCCGCCAGGGCGCGGGTGACCTCCTCGTCCGGCAGCACCAGGGTGCCTGCCCGGAGCGCGGCGGCCAGCTCGTCCGGCTGCACCACCCGGACAGCGGTGCCCGGCAGCAGCAGCCGCAGGAACTGGGCGGCCCGGTCCGGCGGCAGCGCCCGGATGTCCTTGGCCAGCGACTTGAAGCGGTCGCCGAACCCCGGGCCGAGCAGCAGCACCTCGTCCGCGTCGGCGTGCCGCGCGAAGAACGCCTGGTGCCCCGCGTGCACGACCGGCAGGTACAGCAGGACCTGCTTCATCGCGGTGTCAGCTTCATGGGCTTCATGGGCGCGGTCAGTCCCGAATCCGGACCGTGCTCACCGGCGACCCCGGGTTGCCCATCTCGCGCTGGATGACCTCGCGCAGCCGCGCCGACGTGCTCACGGTGGCCATCCGGCCGAGCACCTCGACCCGGCCGCAGTAGCTGGCCTCAAGCTCCTTGATCGTTTCGGGAGTGTAGGTCTCTTCGGTCGCCACCAGCACGTCCGGCCGTACCGCCTTGATCAGCGCCCACTTCGGATGGCCGGTGTGCTTCAGGGTGACCAGGCCCACGCCGCGCTGGTGGGTGACCATGCGCAGCCGTTCCATCTGCGGGACGACCGGCCGGTTCTCCCCCTTGCGGCTGCGGATCTTCTCGTCGCTGTCGAGGCCGACGATGAGGAAGTCGCCGAACTGCCTGGCCGCCTCCAGGTACATCGAGTGGCCCTCGTGCAGGATGTCGAACGATCCGCTGGTCAGCACGACCTTGAAGCCCAGCGTGCGCAGGGCGTTGACGGTGGTCTCGATCTTCCCGTAGTCCTCGACGAACCGCTGGTCGAAGTTGGAGGCGTCGGCGAACAGGCTGCTGGAAACGCCGAGCGAGGACAGCAGCGGGGCGGGCGCGTGGCTCCGGCCGTTAGCGTCGCCGGGCCGGATCTCCGGCCGCTCCCGTCTCCGCATGATCCGCTTCACCGGATGCCCCCGCCCATCAGGTCGCCACCGGGATCGCGCCGATGGCCGGGTTCGGATGGTAGTCAGACAGCTCGAAGTGCTCCGCGCGAAAGTCGTGGATGTCGGTGACCGCCCGCCCGGCCTCGCTCAGGGTGACTGTCGGCAGCGGCCGCGGCTCGGTCGCGAGCATGGCGCGAACGGCAGCGACCTGGTCGGTGTAGATGTGCGCGTCCGAGATCGTGTGGTAGTACGCCACCGCCCGGTACCCGGTGAGCTGCTCCAGCATGAGGGCGAGGGCGGCGTACTGGATCATGTTGGACGGGACCCCGACCGGCACGTCACCGGAGCGCTGGGTCATGTGCAGGTGCAGCCCGCCGTCGAGCACCCGGACGTGTACCCAGCCGTGGCACGGCGCGATCGTCGTCCTCGGCTGCTTGCCCGCGCCCCGCACCTGGTACGGCGCGATCCACGGGTCGACGAAGTGGGTGCGCAGCTCCGGCAGCTCCCGCAGCTGCTCGACCAGGTGCGTGAACTGGTCGAAGGGGGGGCCGTCGGGGGTCGGGAAGGAGTGGAAGGCGCCGCCGTAGGAACCGGGCCCGAGGCCGCCCGGCTCGATGCCCTTCTTCAGGGTTTTCTCCGGGGTCGCCCACGGTCCCCACCAGTCGACCCCGAACGCCTCGAACTCACGCAGTGTGGTCGCGCCGTTGATGAACGCGCACAGCTCACCGATCGGCTTGCGCCAGAACGATCTGATGCTGCGCTCGGTGATCACCGGGAACCCCTGGGCGAGCGGGAACGTCATCGTCTGCTGCATGACCGTGAGCGCGTTGACGCCTTGGCGGGTCCCGGTTTCTATCCCCGTGTGCAGGATGCGCTCGAGGACCCGCCGGTACTCCGTGGAGGCGAGGCGCTGGTCATACGGCAGGTACTCCATGACCCGACAGCTTAGCGTCGCGCCGGGCGCCCCCGGAGGTGCTAGCCGCCGCCTGGTGCCTCCCAGCCGCCGCTGGCGGCCGGAGCGGTCCGCGGCGGCGGGCTGCCGGCGGCAGGCGGCCGCATGCCCCGGACGAGACGGCTGACCTCGGCGCGCAGGTGCGCGAACTCGGGCAGTTCCTTGGTGGCGATCTGATCCCGCGGCGCGGGCAGGTCCACCGGTACCTCGGCGCGGACTTTGCCCGGCCCCTTGCTCAGCACGATGACCCGGTCGCCGGTGTAGACGCTCTCGTCGATGTCGTGCGTGACGAGCAGGATGGTGATGTTCCGCTCCGCCCGGACCCGCAGCACCAGGTCCTCGAGGTCCTCCCTGGTCTGTGCGTCCACCGAGCCGAACGGCTCGTCCATCAGCAGCAGTACCGGGTCGTAGGCCAGCGCGCGGGCGATAGCGACCCGCTGCTGCATGCCACCGGAGAGCTGCCACGGGTACCTGCCCTCGAAGCCGACGAGACCGACCGACTCAAGCGCGGCCAGCGCGGTCTTCCGGCGAGCGGCCCGACGCCGTTCCCGGCGGCGCAGCGGCAGTGCCACGTTGTCGACGACGCTCAGCCACGGGTAGAGCGAGCGGCTGTAATCCTGGAAAACGGCGCCGACCCGGTCGGGGACACTGGTCACCACCGTGCCATTCAGCACCACCGTCCCGGTGGTGGGCGTGAGCAGGCCGGCGGTGCAGCGCATCAGCGTCGACTTGCCGCAGCCGGACGGCCCGACGATGGTAACCAGCTCGCCCTCGGCCACCGACAGGCTGATGTTCTCTATCGCCTTGTGCGAACCGTAGGCCCGGGTCAGGCCGTTGATCTCAAGCAAATTCGCTCCGGAGTTGTGGCGGGATGGCGGGTAGCGGGTGATCCCTGGCAGCGGTCCGGGCCAGCTGGTCACTCGGTGCGGGCGGCGCCGCGCTGCCAGGCGAGCGCCCGGCGCTCGACCACGGCGAAAATCATGTTCAAGGCGATGCCCAGCAGGCCGAGGAAGACGATGGCGCCCCATATCGTCGGCATGTCGAGCGTGGTCTGCGCGGTGGCGACCTCCCGCCCGATTCCGTCGGTGCCGCCCACGAACTCCGCGACGATCATCATGATCAACGACACCGCCAGCCCGAGGCGGAGGCCGGCCAAGATCTTCGGCGCCGCGCTCGGCAGGATAACGCGCACCAGCCGTTGCACCGGGCCGAGGCGGAAGGCGCGCGCCGTCTCCAACTGCCCCGGATGCACGTGCCTGGCGCCGTCGATGGTGTTCACCAGCACCGGCCAGATCACGCCGAAGGCGATCGACGCGATCTCCATGGGCGTCCCGAGCCGGAACACGAACAGGAAGAACGGCACCGCCACCGGCGGCGGGACCGCTCGGCCGAAGTGAATGAGCGGCTCCGCGAGATCCGCCAGGACGCGGATACGGCCGATCGCCACGCCGAGGGCGATGCCGATCAGGCTCGCGATGGCCAGGCCGGCCAGCATCCGGCCGACGCTCGGCAGCATGTTCCCCGTCGCGTCCGAGGTCAGCCACAGGTGGCCGGCCGGGCCGTCGAACCACTGGTGGTACATGAACGAGAGGATGGTCGACGGCGGCAGGAAGTAGGGATTCGACCCGGACCTGGTGGCCAGCTGCCAGCCGCCGATCGCGGCAGCAAGCACCACAAGCCGGGCCGCGAGCCCGGTCAGGCGCTTCATACGCTGTCCGCCGCGGCCGTCTGCATATGGTGCCAGCGGAAGGCCCGGCCCTCGGCGCCCGCCAGTACCGCGTTGATCAGCAGGCCGAGCAGGCCGGCCAGCAGCGCCAGCGCGAGCTGCGGCACGACGTCGGCGGTGCCGCCTTCCACTTGGACGAGGTAACTGCCGATGCCGTTCATCCCCGAACCGACCAGTTCGACGGCGACGGCCACCACGAAGCCGACCGACGCGGCGATCCGGACGCCGGTCGCGATGAACGGGGCGGCGCTGGGCAGCGACACCCGCCAGGCCACCGCGACCGGGCCGAACCCGAAGCTCCGCAGCGTCTGCCTGGCCAGCGGGTCCACCTCGCCGACGCCGTAGATGGTGTTGATGAGCACTGGCCACAGCGTCGCGAACACGATCAGCAGCACTTCGGTGCGGCTGCTGTCCTGGACGGTCAGCAGCACCAGGGGCAGCAGGATCACCGACGGGATCGGCCGCAGGAACTCGACCAGCGGCCGAACCGCGTACTCCGCCCACGGCAGCGTGCCGAGCACCAGCCCGACGGGCACCCCGAGGCCGACCGAGATCCCCAGCCCCTCCGCCCAGCTGGTCAGCGTCTGGACCGTGGCCGTCCAGAACGAGCCGTCCCGCAGCACGTCCACGGTGCCGCTGAGCACCGTGGACGGCAGCGGGAAGACCGCCTGATCGACTCCCCCGGCCCACAGGGCGAGCTGGGCGGCGCCGAATACCAGGAGTATGCCGACCGCACCGAGGCACGCCCGGCGGACGCCGGCCGTCATGGGGCTGGCGCGACGCGGTGGCACCAGGCGCATGTCAGGCGGCCGGGGCGGGTGACGCGACGATGACGTACTCTCCGCCGATGCCAAGGTCTACCACCCGGTCGAGGCGGAACCCGGCGCCCGCGAACAGCGCGGCGAACTCGGACTCGCTCCGCTCCTTACCCTCGAGCATGGCGAGCATGCGGATGTCCAGTTCCTTGACGAAGTGCGGCCGGTCGTCGGCTGGCACCAGTTTCTCGACCACCAGCAGGCGGCCGTGCTCGGGCATCGCGGAGCGGACGACGTGCAGGATATCCGCGCACTTGTCGTCGCTCCAGTTGTGGATGACGTGCGAGAGGACGTACACCTCGGCCCCGGACGGCACGGCTTCGAAGAAGTCCCCGGCCACCACCTCGGCGCGCTCGGCAACGCCCTGCTCCGTCAGGTACTCCCGGGCAACGTCCACCGTGCGCTTGAGCTCAACCAGGACGCCGCGCAGGCCGGGCCGGGCGTGCAGTATCTCCGCCAGGCTCGCGCCGTTACCCCCGCCGATGTCCACCACCGTCCCGGCCTCGGGGAAGACATCGGTGCCGGCCACCCGGGCGGCGATGCCGCCATACAGGCTCGCCATCAGCGCGTCGAACACCGCCGACGTCGCCGGACGGGTGGACAGGTAGTTGTAGGTGCTCCCGTGCCGGTCAAGGAAGGGCGCGCGGCCGGTGCGAACCGTCTCGGTCAGCTCCCCGACCGAGTTCCACGTCTCCGGGTCCGTGTGCCACTTGATGCGCCCCAGCTCCGCGCCGTCGAGCAGCGCCTGGCCCGCCTCGGTGAGCTCATAGGTCCCCGGGCCGACCGTGCGCAGCAGCCCGGTGGAGGCCGTCGTCCGGAGCAGGCGGTCCAGCGTTGGCGCATGCGCCCCGCAGCGGCTGGCCAGGTCGGCCACGGCGAGCGGGCCGCCGCGTAGCTGCTCCGGCACGCCGACGGCGACCAGGGCAGCGATGGCACCGTACCGCAGGACCGCGCGGTGCATGTCGCCCAGCAGCGCGCTGCCCGCGGCAGCGCCCCCCGCCAGCGTCGCGATGCGGTCTTCGCGGCCGGTCCCGGTCACCCGGCTCACGACCCTTCCGGGAGCGGGATGATCAGCGGCGCGACCTTAAAGCCGGGCTGGAGAACGTGGAACTGCTCCATGACGGTGGCCACCCGCTGCATGCTGGTCTCGCTCAGCGTGGTCACGTAGGACTGCAGGGACATGATGCTCGCGACCTTTGGGCTGAGCGTTTTCATGTTCGCCGACAGGATCTGCCGCACCAGGGTCGGGTTGGCCGCCGCCGCCTGCTGCCCCTTCTCGATCGCCCGCTGGAACGCGGCCACCGTCCGCGGGTAGTGCTGCTCCTCAAACGCAGTGGTGCTCCAGCCGACCACCGGGAAGTTCGCCATCGGCCCAGTCATCAGGTCCATCAGCTGGTGCGCGCCGATCGCGGTCTCCATGATCGTGATGAACGGCGGGACCGCGAACGTGGCGTCAACGGCGCCGCGCGCCAGGTCCTGCGTCATCGACGGGAAGCCAACGGGATCGCTCGTGTAGTCCTTTTCGGTCAGTCCGTAGCCCTTGAGCTGCTCATTCAGTGCCAGGTTGCCGATGGTGACCCCAGGCGAGGCGAACCCCACGACCTTGCCCCTGAGATCGGCCGGCGTCTTGATGCTGGAGTTCTTGGGCACCATGATCACCTCGGTGTTGGTGCCCGACACCTCGTCCTCGGCAACGATGCGCAGTCCGAGGGCCGGGTTCTTGACCATCGCGGTGTACAGGGTGGAGTAGTTCTGATTGGCGAAATCGACCGTGTGCGCCGCCTGACCGGGGATCGCCAGCGCTTGTCCCTGAACGTAGTTGAGCTTGACCGTGAGGCCCTGCTCCTTGAAGTAGCCGTTCTTAATCGCGATCCACAGCGGCGCGGAGTCGGCCGAGTCAAGGGTGTCCACGGTGATCGTGGTCTTCTCCGGCCCTTGGCCTGACGCGGCGGCCGGGGCACCAGAGGAAGCGGAACTGCACGCCGCCAGTCCCGCCGCGGTCACCCCAGTCGCGAGGAACATCACAAGTCTGCCAAGACGCGGGCGTCTCATACGGGTAAGCGCTCCTTCGTGGATTTCGATACTGGTTTCCGGCCGGCGGGCGCCCTAGTTACAGGAAGATGACCGCCGGACACGGTGCCACGCAAGCCGCGCGGAGGAGCCACGAACTCGTCACGAACTACGCTCCGTGGCGAATACGGGCTACCTGCAGGCCATGGCGACACCGCACGAAAGAGTAGTAGGACGCATCCATCGGCTATTGGGAAACCAACCGCAACGAATTATGACCATCTCGTAAAATGCCTGGTCAACCCCACTATCGGAAATTGCTATAGTTAACCATATCAGCACTTTATAGTTATTGTTAGTGATAAGTGCCGCCACCCCCCAGCCTGCCCGGCTATGGTGGCCGGGGTTTACGGTGTGATGCCGGTGGCCGCTGCCCGGCTGGCGCCGCGCCGCGGGCGGCAGCGCGGACGGCCACGGGGTCGGCGCGACCGGGGTCGCGTCGCCTGGCGATATCACGAAGTTATTTCTTTTTCATTTCCTTAATTGTCGATGCAATTCGGCCTTGCCGATCCTGCTGCTCCCCTTGGGCGGGTCCCGCGGGTCAGCTCCATAGAGCGGAAAGGGAATCAGGGAAAGCGACTGATGGCGGATCAGAACCGAGGTCGTACCAGCCTGGCGGTGCAGGCCCTCCCGCAGGTCACGGCATCCCCTCCGGCAGCGGAGTACGGTTACCAAGCGCACGACCGGCAGCGGCAGGTGGGGGTGACGCGGCCCCGGTCGCCGGGCGCGCTGATGCTACGAAACTGGCGGGTCCGGTGGCGGGTCCTGGCGCTGGTCATCGTGCCCACGGTCGCGGCGATCGTACTCGGTGCCGTCCGGGTTGAGGCAGCCAGGACCACCGCGGCCAGCTTCGCGCGGATCAGCCAGGTCGCCACCCTCGGCCGGGACTTCACCACGCTCACGCAGTCGGTTGAGGACGAGCGGGACCTGACGGCCGGCTACCTCGCCAGCCAGCAGGCGGGCGATAAGGCACAGACGACCGCCCTGCTCAGCAAGCTTCAGGCGCAGTACGGCGTCACCGACACGGACCTCACCGCCGCCGGGAACCTGGCCGTACAGGTCAGCTCGGCCAGCTCCGGCAACCCGCAGGCAACGCGCACCGACGTGACGTCGGCCATGGAGAACCTCCAGGGCGCCCTGCCTGACCTGCGCGAGTTCATTCACTCGCAGATCGACCCGCTGGCGATGACGAACGCCTACACGCAGCTGGTATCCCCGCTGCTCGCCTTCGACAACGACATCGCCGCTGGTAGCTCGAACCCGCAGCTCGCGCAGTTCGTCAACCTGCTCGGGTCGGCCGCCCAGATCGAGGACCAGGCGTCCAAGCAGCGTGCGCTGCTTTACGCGGCCCTGTTCCAGGGCAGGTTCCAGCCCGGTCTGCTGTCCGCCCTGACCGCGGCGCAGACGAATCAGGCCAGCAGCCTGGCCTCGTTGCAGACCACCGGAGCGAACGTCGCCGCCTTCGCTCCCGGCCCGGGAAGCACGCCGGCGGGCTTCTCTCCCACGGTTACCCAGGTACAGCAGTTCAACAACGTCGTTCAAGGGTCGGCTGTCGACGACGCGCAGCGGATCGAGCTTGGCGCGCTCATCGCCGGCCAAGCCGGCCGGCAGCCGGACGGCGGGGTGGAAAACGCCGCCGAGTGGTTCACCGACATGACCTCGACGCTCGATGAGATGCGGAGCTTCGATGCCAGCGAGCTTGCCGCCATCTCGTCGCAGGCGGGCGCGCTACAGCAGGGCGCGCTGGGGTCAGAGCGGCTGACGGCGATCATCGTCCTGCTGCTGCTGCTGATCGTGCTATTCATCACCATCGTGGTGGCGCGGTCGATGATCCTGCCGCTGCGCAAGCTACGCACCGACGCCCTGGACGTGGCGAACCGGCGCCTGCCTGACATGGTGCGGCGGCTGAGCGAGAGCGACGAGGAGACCGCGCAGAGCGTCGAGATCGCCCCCATCGGCGTCGACTCCACCGATGAGATCGGCGAGGTCGCCCGCGCGTTCGACCGGGTGCACGGCGAGGCCGTGCGGCTGGCCGCCGAGGAGGCGCTGCTGCGGGCGAACCTGAACGCCATGTTCGTGAACCTGTCCCGCCGCAGCCAGACGCTGATTGAGCGGCAACTCGGCATCATCGAGTCACTGGAGCAGACCGAGCAGGACGCGGGCCGGCTGAGCAGCCTGTTCCGACTCGACCACCTGGCGACGCGGATGCGCCGCAACTCGGAGAACCTGCTGGTGCTGGCCGGGCACGAAACCCCGCGGAAGTGGACGCAGCCGGTACCGCTGGTGGACGTGCTGCGCGCGGCGGTCTCCGAGATCGAGCAGTACGAACGGATCACCCTCAACGTGCAGTCGGGGCTCGTCATTTCCGGGCGCGCCGCGAGCGACGTGGTGCACCTGGTGGCGGAGCTGGTAGAGAACGCGACCACGTACTCTCGCAAGGACAGCCCGGTGCACGTCACCGGTCAGCTGCTCACCAGCGGCGGGGTACTGATCGAGATCACCGACGCGGGGCTTGGCATCCCGGAGCAGGAACTGGCCCATGCGAACTGGCGCCTCGATAACCCGCCGGTGATCGATGTCGCCGTGTCACGGCGCATGGGCCTGTTCGTGGTGGGCCGCCTAGCGGCCAGGAACGGGATCAAGGTCCGGCTGCGGTCCGCCCACAGCGGCGGCCTGTCCGCGCTGATCTGGGCACCGGAATCGGTGGCGGAGACCGGGCCGGCCGAGCCGCTTGGGTCGCGGCGGCGCCCTGGCTCCGGCGCGATCATGACCTCACCTGCCGCGGTGAGCGCGGCCAGTGCTCCGGAGATGGGAGCGAGGACGTCTGCCCGCCCGAAGTCCATCTGGTTCGACACCGGCGAGGGAGAACAGGACCCGGCCCCGGCCCCGGCCCCGGCCCCGGCCGCCGCCGTCAGCGTGGCGGAGCCCCCGGCCGAGCCGCAGCCAGCCGAGGTCGCGGCCGGGGACGCCCCGGGCGGGCGGCTGCCGATTTACGACTCGATCGAGTCGGAGTGGTTCCGGCGGGGCGGCGGGCCCGTCAGCCCGGGCCAGTACCCAACGTGGACTTCGCCCGCGGACGAGGGCTTCCGCCGCGCCGCCCAGACGGTCGCCTCCCCTGCCGCCGGCCAGCAGACAAACGCGGGACTGCCGAAGCGGGTGCCGAGCGCGAACCTCATCCCCGGTTCGGTCGGCTCCCGGCCGGCAGCCCGGCGGCCCGACCAGGGGCCGGCCCCGGCCAGCGGACGCAACCGGTCCCCCGAGGCGGTACGCGCCCGGCTGACGGGCTTCCAGGTCCGGGGCAAGGAAGGGCGCACCGGTGCGCAGGGAACAGATGCGAGCTGACCGGGATGCGACAGCGACGGAAGAAGGATTGCGGATGAGCACCGCGGAGTATGCGGCGCAGGATCTTGACTGGTTGGTTACGGACTTCGTGGACCGGGTTCGCGATGTGGCCCACGCGGTCGTGGTGTCCGCCGACGGGCTTCCCCTGGCATTCAACTCCCGGTTCCCGCGCGATCACGCCGATCAGCTCGCGGCGGTGACAGCGGGGCTGGCGAGCCTGACGCAGGGGGCGTCACGCGTATTCCAAGCCGGCCCGGTGATCCAGACCGCGGTCGAGATGGAGGCAGGGCTGTTCGTGATCATGTCGATCAGCAACGGCTCAAGCCTGGCCGTGCTGGCCACTGCCGACTGTGACCTGGGCCTGGTCGCCTACGAGATGAGCCTGCTGGTCGAACGGGTCGGACGGGAACTGACCCCTGCTGCCCGCCAGTAGCCCGCGGGAACCGTCGATGACGCCGCGGAGCCAGGTGAGGGCGGGATCCGTCGCGTGCAGCGGGTGCCACCAGGCGGCTTCGACCAGTTCAATGAGCCCGAACGGAGGCTCGATGACCCGGACGCCGGTCGCACTGCTCACCCGGCGGGCGAGGCGCTCGGGGACGGCGGCGACCAGGTCGGTCCCGGCGACCAGGAACGGCAGCGGCAGCCAGCCCCCGGTGGTCGCCACCACGTTCGGGGTGACGCCGAGCCCGGCCAGCGCGTCGGCCACCAGGCCGGCCTCCGGCAGGCGCGAGCTGGCGTGCGGCAGCGCGGCCAGGTCCCCGGCGGCCAGCCGGCCGTCGCGCAGGCACCGGTTGGCCGGGTCGGCCACGTACACCAGCCGGTCCCGGATGATCAC
>Ga0265338_10004534_pt1 | contig 18709 bp, 16 predicted proteins | sample 42126metaG_FD_193579 | JGI IMG/M metagenome (GOLD analysis project Ga0265338, IMG submission 193579) | Rhizosphere microbial communities from Carex aquatilis grown in University of Washington, Seatle, WA, United States - 4-21-26 metaG | ecosystem: Host-associated > Plants > Roots > Rhizosphere... | reverse complement strand
TGGGGCGCAGCGGGCGGATCCGGCGGCTGCCGCCGCCGCTCAGCGGGTGGACGCGGACCCGGGACGCGCCGGCGCCGCCGCCGGAGTCGTTCCGCGCCTGGTGGGCCAGGACCAGGGGCGGCGGCGAGTGACCGGCCAGCCGGCGGCAGGCCACGACCAGGAATCCGGGCCGGACGGCGGCCTGGGATCCGGAGCAGCTGGCGTCCCCGTCACGGGCCGCGTTCCGGAGACCGGGCGGGGTTCCCGCGAGTTGATCCTGCGCCGGGTCCGGGCGGCCATCGTGTCTGGCGACGCCGGCCCGCCGGGCGGCGCCGGGGGGGCCGGGCCGCCGGGCGGTACCGTGGGGGGCGCTGGGGCGCCAGATGGGGCCGGGGAGGACCAGGCTGAGCGGGAACGCCGGGTCGAAGCGGAGTACGCGGCACTGCCGCGCGACTATCTGGCTGCGCACCACGAGCCCGCTGATCATGACATCGTGGCCCTGTTCGCCGAGCGGGCCGCCGACTATCGCGCCGTAGTCGAGAGGGTTCCAGCCAGCGCGCTGCCGGCTGCGGTTGCCCAGGTCCTCGCCGCCCGCGCCGCCGCGTGCCCGGCCGCCGCAGCCTCCGCGCCGGGCGAGGATCCGGGTGATGCTGCGGGCGGCGGCAGGGTGCGGTTCGTGGTCCCACCGGGGCTGCCGTCCGGGTGGCTGGCCCGGTGCGCCGCGGACTGCCCCGGGGCAATATTGATCACCGACGATCCGCCGCTGAGCACCGAGCTGCTGGATGGCGCGGCCGGCGCGGTGACCGGGTGTGCCGTCGCCATCGCCGAGACCGGGACCATCGTGCTGGACCACGGTCCGGGCCAGGGCCGCCGCGCCGTCACCCTGGTGCCCGATTTCCACCTGGTGGTGGTCGAGCATGACCAGGTGGCCGCGGACCTCGCCGCGGCCTTCGCCCGGCTGGACCCGGCCCGCCCGCACACGCTGATCTCGGGTCCCTCGGCCACCAGCGACATCGAACTGGTCCGGGTCGAGGGCGTGCATGGCCCGCGCACCCTGCACGTGCTCATCGCCGGGCCCGCGGCGGTCACCCGGAGGGCGTGATGAAGCCGATGGTCAGCAGGACGTTGGCGTAGAGACGGTCATCGCCCGTGGCGACGCACACGGCCAGGTCGCTCTGCCGGCACGCGGCGTAGAAATCGAGCCGCCCCAGTGGCTGCAGCGGCAGGTCCTCGCCGAGCAGTTGGCGGTAGCGGGCGAAAACGGCCGGGGTGCTCCCGTCGTCGGGGCGCATGACCGTAACCGCTTCGACCGGAACAGAAGCCAGCACGGGTTCGAGCACCTGATCCACGGTGACCAGCCCCGGCCTGAGGTTCAGGTGGATGAGGGCCGCCTGCGGGCTGATGTTCGTGCTGTGTGAGTAGTTGGCGTCGGCGATGAGGACCCGGGCGCCGTGCCCGGCGGCGCCCAGCGCGGCCAGCAGCGGGGGATGAATGAGCGGAGAGCGCAGCATGCCGCTCAGTGTGCCGCACGGATCGCGCGGGCCAGGGCGTCGCTGGGCGACACGAGGGTTGTCAGGCTGACCCGCCGCCCGTTGAGCGTCACCACGGGCGTCTCATTGACGCCGTCCTTGATGAGCCGGTTGCTGATCGGCACGATCTGGGCCGCGTAGCGCTGCGACGCGACGCACTGGGTAAAGCTGCTGCTGGTGAGTCCGATGCGCCTGCCGAGCGCCAGCAACTCGGTGACCGCGAACCCGTCTCCCGCGGTCTCCGCTGGCTGGTGGGCATAGAGGAGGTCGTGGTATCGCAGCCACGACCCGGCGGGCACGCATCGTGCCGCCGCCCAGGCCCGGGTGGAGTTCGCCTGGCGTGGCTGGCTGCCCACGAAGATCGTGAATAGCTGGTACACGACCTTGACCTGGCCCTGGTCGGCGAGCTTCTCGACCGCGCCGCCGTTGGCCAGCTCGAAGTCGTGGCAGATAGGGCACTGGAAATCTTCGTAGATGACGAGGACCGGCGCGGCGATGCCGGGCTGGGCCATGGTCACCGTGTCCCCGGCGGTCAGGGTGACCGGCGCAAACGGGCCGTGGTAGCTGGCATCGGCCGCGGTCGCGCGGCTGCGCTGGGCCAGGAGTCCGGCCGCCACGGCGACCACGATCAGCGCCACGATGGCGACGATGCTCAGATCCCGTCCCCGTCGGTGCTGCGGCGCCAGAAGCGGGGCGTCCACTAGTGACACTTTGGAGTCATTACAGCACGTTCAGTAACGAACGTCATACCGTCACTATACGTGAACGGTCAAGTCGGAATCGTCAGTTGCGCGCTCATATCGCCAGGATGATCCCTAGCTGGTCACGCTGCTCCGCAGCGCGGGCACAGGCCGAACATCTCGACCGTGTGATCCACCGCGGTGAAGCCCGCCTCGGCGGCGACCTGCTCGGCCCATCGCTCCACGGCGCGTCCCTCGACCTCCACGCTGCACCCGCATTCGCGGCAGGTCAGGTGGTGGTGGTGCGCGTGGCTCGCGCACCGGCGGTAGAGCGTCTCGCCGCTGGGGTCGCGGATGGTGTCGACCCGGCCGTCCTCGCTGAGCACCTGCAGGTGCCGGTAGACGGTGGTGAGGCCGATGTGCTCGCCCCGGCGGCGCAACTCGGCGTGGATCTGCTGGGCACTGCAGAAGCCGGGCAGGCCGTCGAGCGCCGCGGAAAGGAGCTCCGCCTGCCGGGTCCCGCGGACCCGGGTGCCGCCAAGCGGAGGCTTAGCAGGCACCGGTGTCACATCCGCACATTAGCAGTCTCCCGCCCATGCTCCCCAGCCTCGCGGACGGCGCCTGACGCCGCGATCCAGGTCCCGCGCCAGGCCGCCCAGCCCCGCCCGGCGGCGTAGCAGCCGGCGCCGAGGATCCCCACGAAGAACCCCACCGGCCAGTTCGTCTCGTAGGACGCGGCGATCGCCGCCCACACCACGGCGAGGGCGATGACGACGGACAGGGCCATGGCCCACAGCGGCCGGTCGGTGATCGACCGGGCCGCGGCGGGCGGCCCGATCATCAGGCTGAAGATCAGCAGCGCTCCGACCACTGGCAGCGTCATGCTCGTGGCCAGGGCGACCACCACCAGGAAGCACATTTCCATCCGCCCGCTGCGCACTCCGCGTGCCTCGGCGAGTTCCGGCATGACCGACGCCAGCAGCAGGGGGCGGTACACGACGAGGATCGTGGCGACGGAGAGCGCGCCCAGCACCGCGATGGGCGTTATCTCGTTGACACTGACCCCGAGCACCTCGCCGAACAGCAGCGAGTAGATCTCCGGCGCGTACTGCACGCTGAAGCTGAGGAACAGCGCGCCCAGGCCCAGCATCACGACCAGCGCCAGGGCGGTGGCCACGTCGCGCCGGCCACGGCGGCCGAGCCAGCCGATGCCGAGCGCGCCGATGAGGGAGGCCACCCCCAGTCCGACCAGGGTGTTGAGCCCGATCAGGCTGGCCCCCGCGGCTCCGGCGAAGGCGCCCTGCGGCACCGCGTCGGCGACGAACGCCGAGCCGCGCAGCACGATGAAGAATCCCACCACCCCGGCCACCACCGCGACGATGGTCGCTACCACCCAGGTGTTCAGCATGAATCCCGAGAACATGTCCGCTACCCCGGCTCTGATCCGCGGGCCGCGGCCGCGAGCCCGCCCGCAGCCCTGGCCCGGTGCGGCGCCCCGGGACGCTTCGCCTTTCCCGCGGCGGGCCGGCGGGCGAGGACGTAGCAGAGGAAGATAAGCGTCACGACGAAGAAACTGACCGGCCAGCCGTGCCGGGCCGACGTCCAGTAGAAGCTGTCGTAGGCGAGCAGGACGCCGAGCCAGGTGGCGGCCACGCCGATCACGGCGGCCCAGGTCATGGCCAGGCCCGGCTTGCTGGTCAGCCGCAGGCCGGTGGCCGCGGGCCCGATCAGCAGCGCCGTGCTCAGGATCGTACCGATGGTCATGGCCGACAGCGACACGGCGACGGAGATCGCCACCAGGCATCCCAGTCCGGCCAGCCGGACCGGGATGCCCCGGACCTGCGCCAGGTCGGTGCTGACCGAACTCAGCAGCAGCGGGCGGTACAGCACCCCGACGATGCCCAGGCCGGTCACGCTGAGCAGCGCGACGACCGGGAGTATCGAACTGCTGACGGTGAAGATGGATCCGAACAGGATGGTGATCGTCGCACCCGTGGTGTTGGTGTGCGTGGTGTCCCAGTACAGGAACAGGGCCGCGAGGCCCAGGCTCGCCCCGCGGACGATGCCAGTGGCCAGGTCACGTCCGCCTTGCCGGCGGACTCCGATCATGTCCATGACCCCCGCCGCCAGCACGCCGACACCGACGAAACCCAGCAGCGGACTGATGCCGATGAGATAGGACGCCGACCCGCCGGTGACGCTGATGTCGGCGAGCGCGTGCCCGGCGTAGGACTGCCCCCGGATGACCGCGAACGAGCCGACGATCCCGGACACCACGGCGACCACGCCGCCGAAGAGCAGCGCCAGCCGGACCGGCGCGCTCTGGAAGAAGCCCGGTTCGATGACGGCCCGCAGGAGGTGACCCACTGCCGATCACGCGCCGCCGGTGAGGGGGGCGCCCGCCTGCTCGTCGTGCTCGACGGTGAGGTCGTCGTGGTGCACGTTGCCGAGCGCCGCGCCGCGCCCGGCGACGACCAGGATCCGGTCATGCACATGAATCACGTCGACGTGGTGGCCGTAGAGCTCGCTGAGGACGTCCGACCGGATGACCTCGTCGGCGGTCCCGTTGGCAGCCTTGCCCGCCGCCATGTAGACGACCCGGTCCATGACGGGGAGCAGCGGGTTGATTTCGTGCGCCGAGATCAGGACGGCGATCTGCTGCTCTTTCGCCACCCGGGCGAGGAGTTCCACGATCTCCTGCTCGCTGCGGATGTCGAGGTTGGCCAAGGGCTCATCCAAGAGCAGGAGCCCGGGTCGGCTGATCAAGGCATGCGCGATCAGCACGCGTTGCTGCTCGCCCCCGGACAGGGTGCCGACACGCGCATCGCCAAAACTCTCGGCGCCCACCGCAGCCAGCATCTCGTCGATGAGCGCCCGGCGGCTCCGCGACGGCAGCGGGATGCCGAGCCGGTGCCCGTCCAGTCCCAGGCCGACCAGGTCGCGGGAGCGCAGCGGCATGTCCGGGTCGAGCAGGATCTTCTGCGGAACGTAGCCGATCATCGAGTTGCGGCGTGAGCGCGGCTGCCCGGCCACCCGCACCGTGCCCTCGGCCGGCGCCTGTAGGCCGAGGATGACCTTCAGCAGGGTGGTTTTCCCGGCGCCGTTCGAGCCGATGAGGCCAGCGAACTCGCCGCGGCGCAGGGTGAACCGGACGTCATGCAGGATCTCGCGCCCAGACAGCCAGACGCTGACCCCGTCGACGGCGAGCATCTCGTCGCCCGGGGAGGTCACTCGCGGGTGCGTCATCGTCCGAATCATCCGAGCTTCTGCGTGGAGACTTTGTCGGCCACGGCGTTGCGCAGGGCGCGGACCTCGGCGAGCATCCATGACTGGTAGCTGTAGCCGGGCGTCGGCATGGTTTCGTACACGCCGACCACCGGGACGCCGGCCCGGTGGGCCGCGCTGAGGAACGAGTCGGTGAGTGAATCAGTCACCTGCTGGTTGTACACGAAGACCTTGACCTTGTGGCTGGCGAAGAGGTCGTCCTGCAGCGACACGTACTGCGGTGACGGGTCCACCCCGTTCATGATGTCCGCCTGGAACGCGAACGGGGTGAGGTTACGGGCTCCGGCCGCTTGCAGCATGTAGTCGCTGACCGGCTCGGTGGTGGCCACTGGGGTCCCCGGGTACGTCGCCTTGAACTGGGCGATCGCGCGGTACCAGGGTTGCAGCGACCGGTCGAACGCAGCGGCGTTGGCGGTGAAGTACGCGGCGTGCGCGGGCGCCGCTGCGGCGAGGTCCCGGGCGATGGCATGGGCCACCGCCGGCATGGTGCTGGGTTTGTACCACAGGTGCGGGTTGGGGGTGCTGTCCGGCAGGCCGAGCAGCTTCTGCACGTCGATGACCTTGCGCTTGGCGTTCGGCGCCGCGGCCTCGATCTTGTTCATGTAGCTGTCGTATCCGAGGCCGTTCTGGACGACGAGTTGCGCACTGCCGACGACCTGGGCCACGCTCGCGCTGGCCTCGAAGCTGTGCGGATCGGTGTTGGGGTTGCTCGCGATCGCGGTGACGCGCACGTACTTGCCGCCGACCTGGCTGATGACGTTGGCGTACTCGTTCTCCGCGCCGACCGCCACGATGGTTGCGGTCGAATCGGCCGCAGTGGCTGGCCCGGGGCTGGATGAGCATGCGGCGCTCAGCGTCGCCACGGCGATCGACAGCGCCGCGATCATGGCGCTGTTGCGAACAGGCATCTGGGTGTTCTCGTCTCGGGTAGGGATCCGCACGGGGGAGGCAGGAGCGCCCAGCTCCTAGATGAAAACGATAACCATTACGAGTTCCAGCTGTCAAACCACTTGCGAAAATGATAATCATGTTCTCCTAGCCGGTCCGGCACCTGGGCTGTTGCGCAGGAGGCTGCCGGGCCCTGACCGGAAGGAAGGCTGCAATGTCTCTCGATGTCTCCGCGGGCCTGCTGGAGCAGGCCCGCAGCGGCGAGGTTGACGAGGCCGCGTTCGTGGGCACCGTCCGCACCTCGCTGCCCTACGCCTACGACCTCATCGCGAGCCTCGCCGACGGGCTGAACGCGGGTACCGCCGCGTTTGCCGACAACCAGGTGCCACCGCCTGGTGAGGCCGAACGCGGTCAGCTGCTGCGGGTCCTGGCCAGCGACGCGATCCGTGGCAGCCTGGAACGCCACTTCGGCATCCAGCTCGCGTTCCAGAACTGCCATCGGGTCGCCGCGTTCCGGCCGGATGACCATGGCCCGGCTTACCAGGAGTTCATCTCGACCCGGGCCCAGCTGCTCAACCAGTCGCCCGCGCTGCGCAACTGCTGAGCTCCGCCGTTGCGAAGTGGGCTGTGGGCCTGCGGTGTGCCGCAGGCCCACAGCATTCGGCGAAGATGGAGGTATGGCCGACCGACTGAAGGACGCCACCAGCCCGTACCTCCTGCAGCACGCGGACAACCCGGTGGACTGGTGGCCCTGGGGCGACGCCGCCTTCACGGAGGCACGGGCCCGCGACGTTCCCGTGTTGCTATCTGTGGGTTATTCGGCATGTCACTGGTGCCATGTGATGGCGCATGAGTCCTTCGAGGACACACCGACCGCGGCCCTGATGAACGAGAACCTCGTCGCGATCAAGGTTGACCGCGAGGAACGCCCGGACGTCGACGCCGTGTACATGACCGCCACCCAGGCGATGACCGGGCAGGGTGGCTGGCCCATGACGGTCTTCATGACGCCGGACCGTGAGCCGTTCTTCTGCGGCACCTACTTCCCGCGCGAGCAGTTCCAGCGCCTCGTGGCCGGGGTGGCGAGGGCCTGGCGGGAGGATCGCGGCAACGTCGCCAGCCAGGCTCAGTCCATCGCGGCCGCACTGGCCGAGCGCGCCGCGCCGTGGCGCACCGGCAGCGCCCCAGCCGGCCCGGCGGCCCTGCGGGAGGTGTGCGATCAGGCGGTCGCCGCGCTGGCCGAGGACTACGACGCGGCGCGCGGCGGCTTCGGGAGGGCGCCGAAGTTCCCGCCCTCGATGGTGCTGGAGTTCCTGCTCCGGTACTCCGAGCGGGTCCCGGAGGCCGGCGAGCCAGCGCTGCGGATGGCCGCCGTCACCGCCGAGGCGATGGCCAGCGGCGGCATCTACGACCAGCTCGGCGGAGGATTCGCCCGCTACTCGGTGGACGCGGACTGGGTGGTGCCGCACTTCGAGAAGATGCTCTACGACAATGCGCTGCTCGCCCGGGTCTACGCGCACCTGTGGCGGCGGACCGGATCGCCGCTGGCCCGCCGGGTGGCCCTGGAGACGTGCGCGTGGATGATCAGCGACCTGCGCACCGCCGACGGTGGCTTCGCCTCGGCACTGGACGCCGACAGCGACGGCGCGGAAGGCCTCTTCTACACGTGGACCCCCGCCGAACTGACCGAGGCGCTCGGGCCGGACGACGGGGCGTACGCGGCGGAGGTGTACGCCGTCACCGAGGCGGGCACGTTCGAGGACGGCCGCTCGGTGCTGCAACTGCTGGCCGATCCGCAGGATCCGGGGCGGCTGGCAGGCATCCGCGAGATTCTTCGCGCAAAACGGAACCAACGGGTTGCTCCCAGCCGTGATGACAAAGTAGTGGCCGCGTGGAACGGGTTGGCTATCGCGGCCCTCGCCGAGACGGGATTGCTGCTCGAGGAGCCAGGATTCGTGACCGCTGCCCAGGACGCCGCCACCTTGCTGGCCACGGTTCAGCTGACCGATGGCCGGCTGGCCCGGACGTCGCGGGACGGTGTGGCCGGGACCAGCGCGGGAGTGCTTGAGGACTACGCCTGCGTGGCCGACGGGTTCCTGGCGCTGTACGGGGTGACCGGGGATCTCGGCTGGGCGGATCTGGCCTGGGAGCTGCTTGAGGCCGTGCTGGACCGGTTCGGCGATGGGGCCGGCGGGTTGTATGACACCGCGGACGACGCTGAGCAGCTCGTCTACCGGCCCGCCGACCCGGCCGACGGGCCCACTCCGTCGGGTGCCTTCGCCGCCGCGGGTGCGCTGCTCAGCTACGCGGCACTGAGCGGGTCGGCCCGGCACCGGGAGGCGGCCGTGGCGGCTCTCGGGGTGCTGCCGCCGATCGCCACGCGGTATCCGCGCGCGGCGGGCTGGGGCCTGGCGGTGGCCGAAGCGGTCATTTCGGGGCCGGCCGAGATCGCGGTGGTGGGCCCGCCCGGCGATGCCAGGACCGCCGCCTTGCATGTCACCGCGCTGCGAGCGGCGCCACCCGGGGCGGTGATCGCGCTCGGCAGCGGTGAGCCGGATGGTGCAGGCCTGGCTGGCGCGGCTGTCGCTGGGTCGGCTGACGCTCGCCCGGGAGGCGGCGGCCCGGGAGGCGGCGGCCCGGGAGGCGGCGGCCCGGGAGGCGGTGGCCCGGGAGGCGGCCGCCCGGAGAGTGCTGATCCGGATCACGCTGATTCGGTTGGCGGTGGTGAATCCGCAGGTCAGGGCGTTATACCGTTGCTTGAGGGCAAGGGCCTGGTGAAAGGTTCACCGGCCGCCTATGTCTGCCGGAACTTCACTTGCCTGGTCCCCGTCACCGAGCCCGCGGCGCTGCGGGAAACACTGGGATATCCGGTATTAGGGAGCCAGGGGTGGGTATAGAGCCTGGCGTGAAATATCGGGCGCCTGCATGGGTGCCGGCGGCCGCCTGGGCACGCATGGCGGCGCCCGTGGGCTGCGCCGCTCTTGCCCTTCTCGCGCTGGGCGCGGGCTGGCCCACGGCCGCCAGCGCGGCGGCCCAGCAGGACGTCTCACCCCAGGGGCATGTCTCGGTCCTGGACACGTCGGCCACGACCATGCTGCCTGACCCCCTCTCGTCATCGTCGGCGCAGGCCGCCGGGACCGCGCCGCCGGGCAAGCTGCTCCGGGCGGACGTACTGGTGATCGCGCCCACGTCGCTGCCCGCGGGCACCGACGCCGCCATCCGGCGGCTGCCTGGCGTGGTCGCGGCCGGGTTGGTGGACGCCGCCCGGGTTCAGGTCAACGGGAAGTTCGTGGCCATGCTCGGGGTGGACCCGGTCACCTTCCGGGCCTTTGCCGAGCGGCCCACCGCGGCCGCCAGCACGCTCTGGCGCAACGTCGCGGACGGTGGCATCGCTGTCTCCTACACCATGGGCAGCCAGGACAAGGTGCCCCTGGGCGGGCTGGTCCAGGTGGCCGGGCAGCAGGTAGAAACGCTGCGCGTGGGCGGATTCGGCACGGTCGGCATTGGCGGCGTGGACGCTGTCGTCTCCACGACGGTGGCAGCTAGCCTCGGTTTCCCGGACGGTAACGCGATCGTGGTCAGCGCGCCGCACGCGACGATTACCTCGCTGGTCGCGCACGTCAAGTCGGTCGTGCCGAAGGGCACCATGGTCGAGCCGCTGGTGGCTTCGACGACCGCCCGCCCGGGCGCGGCCGGGGCGGCCACCGGGACTGGGCCGGCGTCTGGCACCGGCATCACCAGCGCCCAGATCATCGCCATGCTGAGAGCGGCCGAGAGCAGGCTCGGCATGCCCTACGTCTGGGGCGCGGCCGGCCCGACGTCATTCGACTGCTCCGGCCTGGTGCAGTGGTCCTTCGCCCAGGCCGGGGTCGTGATGCCGCGGGTCGCTGCCGACCAGGCGCGGACCGGCCCGGCGATCCCGATAAGCCAGGCCCAGCCGGGTGACCTGCTCTTCTACCACACCGATCCAACCGCGCCCAATTACATCTCGCATGTCGCGATCTACCTGGGCAAGGGCTGGATGCTCCAGGCGCCGCAACCCGGCGAGAACGTCCAGGTCGTGCCGCTGGCCCTGGGCAGCGAATTCGCTGGCGCGGTCAGGGTGTCACCGAGGATCGCCGCCGGGGTGGCCGCCTCGCCCGTCGGCTGACCTGCCCCGCCGCCTGACCTGACCTGATCTGACCCGCTGCCTGACCTGCCCCGCCGCCTGACCCGCCGAAGCAGACAGTGGACGGTCACTGCCCATCGCCCATCGCCCACAAACTCCCGGATCACGGCCGGGTCCGGTGGCCGCAACGACAGCAAAGCGTTTCAACTTGCGCGGCAACGACACCCGAACGCTTCAGTTGTCGCTGCCGGGTGCTTGCCAGGCTGACGCAAGCATGTAATCTTTATTACATGAGTACTGAGAAGGAAGAAGCGGGCTCTGCTCAGGACACTGGCCCGCAGGACACTGGCCCGCATGACGCTGGCCCGCATGGGCCGGCTGAGAAGCTGCGCGCCTGGTTCACCGGCCGTCTCCCGGATGGCTGGTTCGCCGGGGCGCCGGATGTGCGGCTGGACCGCGAAGAGATCACGGTGGTCGGCCACCTCGACGTCCCGGGGGCTGACCCGGACTCACCAGAGGCAGAGCGGGCGGCGGCCGCGGACGGCCGGGTCCGCAGGTTCCGCGAGGAGACCCGCGAGCACCGGATCGAGATCGCCCGCGAGGCGGAACTCAGGTTCGGCCGGAAGGTGTCGTGGGGCATCGTCTGTGGTGACCAGAAGGTGATGTTCACCACACTGTCCGTTCCGGTGATGACCCGGCTCCGGCAATCCGAGCGGCGGGTCCTTGACACCCTCGTGGAGGCCGGAGTGGCCCGCAGCCGCAGTGATGCGCTGGCCTGGTGCGTCCGGCTGGTGGGGGAGCACGAGGACTCCTGGCTGGCTCAGCTGAGGGAGGCGCTGCGCCGGGTCGAGGAGGTCCGGGCCGAGGGTCCCCAAGCGTGACCAGCACAGAAATAACCGGATAAAGGGTTTATACCAAAGGTCTAAACCATTTGCCGAAAGCTATGCCCGCGCCCGCTCCGGGGCACTGCGCGGAGATTTCCATCGTGCTACGTGAGCGGGAATTCGCACCCGCCCTGGCGTGGCCAACGAGTCATCTAGGCTGTCGCCCGTATCATCATCCTGGCGTCTTCCCGGCCACCTCCGCTGAGGGTTCTCCCAATGCGGAGGTGGGTCGCATTTAATCCGGCCATGCCGGGGTACACTCCCCAAATCCCGCAAGCCCAGAGCGCACGTGACCTTGCGTCATGGCGTCTGAGCCCGGGCGGAGCGTGCGTTAGGCGCGCCTAGGAGGAGGAGCGATCGTGGCGCATCAGGTAAACGCGGTGGCGGTGGACTGGAATCCGACAGCGGACCGTCTCAGGGAGCTGACGGAGAAAATGCCGAACAGCCAGGTCACTGAGTTCGGCAATGTGGCAGTGAAGGCTCGTGTGGACTCCCGCAGCACCCGGTCGACGTACCTCGTGGAGGACTCGACCAATGCGACCAAACAAACCGTTACGCGAGCCGAATTCGACCGGCTGGCGGCGGTGCAGGACGAGTACATCGCAGGTACCCACGTGGTGGTCGTGGACGGTTACATCGGCTCCGATCCAGCGTTCCGCACCCGGGCGCGGCTGATCATGGAGGCGGCCAACGCGAACGTGGCCGGCATGCAGCAGCAGCTCTACTACCCGGTCGGCGACGACTACGACCCGGCCACCTGGGAACCAGACACCACAGTCATCTACACGCCGAACCTCCCCGCGCCGGGCTACCCGGACGACCGGGTCATCGTGGTGGACCTGAACGCCAACATCACCCGCGTGCTCAACTCGGACTACTTCGGTGAGTCCAAGAAGGGCGGCCTGCGGATGTGGAACAACATCGTGTTCAACCGCGGCGGCCTGGCCCTGCACGCCGGGTGCAAGGTGATCCCGGTGGGTGGCAAGCCCACCGCGGTCCTCATCGTGGGCCTGTCCGGCACGGGCAAGACCACGACGACGTTCACCACGCAACTGGGCAGCAAGCCCGCCCAGGACGACTTCATCGCACTCATGCCGGGCGGCCGCGTCTACGCCACCGAGAACGGGTGCTTCGCCAAGACCTTCGGGCTCGACCCGAACCTCGAGCCCGCCATCTACAACGCCACCACCAAGCCGGACGCCTACCTCGAGAACGTGTCGGTGGACGCCAACGGCGCGGTGGACTTCTTCGACACCTCGTACACCAAGAACGGCCGCACCACCTGGCCGTTCTCCTACGTGGACCCGTGGCCGGCCGACCAGATCCCGCCCGCTGAGTTCCTGCTGATCCTGAACCGCAACGAGAACATCGTCCCCGGCGTGGCCCGGCTGGACCGTGCTCAGGCGGCCGCCTACTTCATGCTGGGCGAGACCACTGGCACCTCCGCGGGCGGCAAGGACGAGGAAGGCAAGTTCCTGCGCGTCCCCGGCACCAACCCGTTCTTCCCGCGCGACATGGCCGACATGGGCAACCGGATGCTGGAACTGCTGGACAGCCACGAACTCAAGGTGTTCGTGCTCAACACGGGCCGGGTCGGTGGCCGTGACGACAACCCCGACTCGAAGAAGGTCACCATCCCCTTCTCGTCCGCGATCGTGCAGGCCATCGTCGAGGACACCATCACGTGGACGCAGGACCCGGACTTCGGGTACGAGGTGGCCGCGTCGGTGCCCGGCGTCGATGACATCGAGATCATCCAGCCCCGCAGGCTCTACGAGCGCCAGGGACGCCTGGCGGAGTACGACGCCATGGTCGCCCGGCTCAAGCGGGAACGCAAGGAGTACCTCGCCTCCTTCGCCGGGCTTGACGAGGCCATCGTCAAGTCGATCGGCTGACCGCCCGCGCGGCGCCAGGCACGGAGGCAGGCCCGGTGGTAACCGTCGCCTGAGTGTGAATATAACGTTACGCGATGTGTAAGCTACGCTGCGTTGAGAGGTAAATTCTTACCTCGTTGCCCCAACACGGCCCGTGCCGTCACCACCAGGCTGGAGTTGGTGACATTCTTGTATACGGTGCTCAGTAATCACGGCGACGCCGTCCCGCCCGGCCAGCCCCGGGCTGGGGCGATGTCCGTCAGCCACCGGCTGGTCGGCTGACGGGCGCGCTGGGCCTGGCCAGCCGAGTCTGGGCGCCATCATCGGCGGCGCCGGGGCCGTGCAGGTCCGCTGGGAAGCGACCGGCCGGTAGGCGGCGGCAGAGCCGCGGCGGAGGGAATGGTGCAGATGGGGTTTCGCGATCTCGTCTACCGGCTGTACGAGCACAGGCTGGAGGCGTCCCTCTCCCCGAGCACGATCCCGCGGCACGTCGGGGTGATCCTCGATGGCAACCGGCGGTGGGCGCGCCTGACCGGCCTCGCCGACGTCAGCGACGGCCATCAGAAGGGCGCCGACCATATCTTCGAGCTTCTCGGCTGGTGCCGTCAGGCCGGTGTCGAGGTAGTGACGCTCTGGCTGCTCTCCACCGACAATCTCTCGCGGCCCCAGGCCGAGGTCGAGGCCTTGCTGCGGATCATCGAGGGCACGGTGCAGGGGCTCGTCGCACAGGGCTGGCACGTCAAGCCGGTGGGCGCGCTCGACCTGCTGCCCGCGGAGACCGCGCACGCGCTCAAGGCCGCGGGGGAGGCCACCGCCGGCAACCCGGGCGTGCTGGTCAACGTCGCGGTCGGGTACGGGGGCAGGCAAGAGATCGCGGACGCGGTCCGCTCCCTGCTGTATGAGCAGGCCACCAAGGGAACCAGCATCGAGGAACTCGCCGAGCTGCTGGACATCGATCACATCGCTGAGCACCTGTACACAGCGGGCCAGCCCGATCCTGACCTGGTCATCAGGACATCGGGGGAGCAGCGGCTCGGCGGCTTCCTGCTCTGGCAGAGCGCGCACTCGGAGTTCTATTTCTGCGACGCCTACTGGCCAGCCTTCCGCCGGGTGGACTTCCTGCGCGCACTCCGCTCGTACTCGGCGCGGCACCGCCGGTTCGGCTCTTAAGCGCGCCCCGGACCGGCCCGTGCGCCCCAGCAGCCTCCTAAGCCGCTTAAGGCTCCTCAGCGCGTGGGTCTTCCAGGACATGCCCCATCACGGGTACCGTCGAGGTGGACGGGCGGTGCCTAGCCGCCCGCCGGGAAGGCCCTCGACATTCTCGAGCTCCGTGTCCTGGCACGCAGGCGAGACGAGCGAAGGGCCGGGGTTCGGCCTTTCGTAGGGCGATCCCGGTCCTGGAGACACTTTTGTGTCCGACCGCGGCGCCGCCCCCGGCGCCCAGGGGAGAACGAGTGGCCAGTTCTTCTGCCCGCCGCGACAAGCGGCCCAGCAGCGTCAGCTCCGACACTGTCCGCGATGCTGCCGAGCGCGATGGCGCCCGGCGCACCTATGTGCTGGACACCAGCGTCCTGCTCGCCGACCCGGCCGCTATCGGCCGGTTCGCGGAGCATCGCGTTGTCCTGCCGATCGTCGTGATCACCGAGCTGGAAGCCAAGCGCAACCATCCCGAGCTCGGTTTTTTCGCCCGGCAGGCCCTCCGGTACCTGGATGATCTGCGGATTGAGTACGGAAGGCTCGATGCGGAGCTGCCGGTGGGGCAGGCGGGCGGCACGGTCTGCGTGGAGCTGAATCACGCTGACCCCCAGGTGCTGCCGCCGGGGTTCCGGCTGGGCGACAACGACACGCGGATCCTGTCGGTCGCGCGCAGCCTGGCGGCGGAAGGCAACAACGTCGTGCTGGTCAGCAAGGACCTGCCGCTGCGGGTGAAGGCCGCGTCCATCGGGCTGACCGCCCAGGAGTACCGGGCCGAAATGCCTGCCGACTCCGGGTGGACCGGCATGACCGAACTCGACGTCACGGCCGATGAGATCAACGAGCTGTACGACACGGGCAAGCTGGACAGCCCGGCGGCCCGTGAGCTGCCCTGTCACACGGGCCTGGTGCTGAGCACGGGCGGGCATGGCGGGTGCAGCGCGCTCGGCCGGGTGCTCCCGGACAAGTCGGTGCGGCTGGTCCGCGGCGACCGGGAGGCGTTCGGCCTGCGCGGCCGCAGCGCTGAGCAGCGGGTGGCCCTGGATCTGCTGCTCGATCCGGATGTGGGCATCGTCTCGCTCGGCGGCCGCGCGGGAACGGGCAAGTCGGCGCTCGCCCTGTGCGCTGGCCTCGACGCGGTCATGGAGCGCAAGCAGCATCGCAAGGTGGTGGTGTTCCGCCCGCTGTACGCGGTCGGCGGCCAGGAACTCGGCTACCTGCCGGGTTCAGAGGCGGACAAGATGAACCCGTGGGCCCAGGCGGTGTACGACACGCTGTCCGCGGTGACATCCCAGGCCGTGATCGACGACGTGCTGGACAGGGACATGTTCGAGGTACTGCCGCTCACCCACATCCGGGGCCGTTCGCTGCATGACTCGTTCGTCATCGTGGACGAGGCACAGTCGCTGGAGCGGGGCGTGCTGCTGACTGTCTTGTCCCGGATCGGGTCCGGGTCGCGGGTGGTGCTCACCCATGACATCGCGCAACGGGACAATTTGCGGGTGGGCAGGCACGACGGCGTGGTCGCGGTCATCGAGAAGCTCAAGGGCCATCCGCTGTTCGCGCACGTGACCCTGGTCCGGTCCGAACGGTCCCAGATTGCCGCGCTTGTCACCGAAATGCTGGAGGACTCCGGCTTGTAGCGGGCAGGGGTCACGCCGCCGCCGCCGGCACGGTACCGTGACCACCGACATGAACCATTCACCCCAGGCGCCCGGCCTCCCCGGGTACGCGCGGCCTGCGATCACCACCCGGACGCCGGTGTCCGTGGTCATGCCGGTGCGTAATGAGGAGCGCCATCTCGAAGAGGCTGTCCGCAGCGTGCTCGGACAGGACTACCCCGCTGCGATTGAGGTTGTGCTCGCCGTGGGCCCGTCGCGGGACCGGACCCGCGATATAGCCGCACGGCTGGCGCAGGATGATGCGCGCATTACCGTCGTGGCCAATCCAACCGGGCGGATCCCCAACGCGGTCAATGCCGCGATCAAGGTGTCGCGGTACCCGATCATCGCGCGACTCGACGGCCACGCCCTGATCCCGGTGGGGTACCTGCAGCAGGCGGTGCGCACCTTGCAGGAGACCGGGGCGGACAACGTGGGCGGCATCATGGCCGCCGAAGGCGGCACGCCGTTCGAGGAGGCCGTGGCCTGGGCGATGACGTCCAAGGCGGGGGTCGGCGGGGCGAGGTTCCACACCGGGGGCCGGGCCGGGCCGGTGGACTCGGTGTACCTCGGCGTGTACCGGCGCGCGGCGATCGAGCAGGTCGGCGGCTACGACGAGGCCTACCAGCGGGCCGAGGACTGGGAGATGAATCACCGGATCCGGCTGTCCGGCGGCCTGATCTGGTTCCAGCCGAAGCTCCGGGTGACCTACCGGCCGCGGGCCAGCGTGGCGGCCCTGGGCGCACAGTACTTTCACTACGGCCGGTGGCGGCGGGTGGTGGCCCGCCAGCACGCGGGCACGATCAACCTGCGTTACCTGGCGCCCCCGGCCGCGGTGCTCGCGCTCGTGGCCGGGACCCTGGCCGGCCTGGCTGGGCTCACCGTCGGCCCGGGCTGGCTGGCCGCCGGGTTCGTCGCCCCGGCCGCCTACCTCGCCGGTGTGCTGGCGGTCGCGGCGATGGCGGCGCGCAGTGCACCCGCGCGGGTCGTGGCGCGGATCCCCATGGTCTTGCCGACGATGCACGTCTGCTGGGGGGTCGGCTTCCTGACCAGCCCGCGCGGCCTGATCCCGGGCCGGGTGCCCGGCGGCGGGCCGCGCCGCTGAGGGACGGCATCACTGAGGGACGGCAGGCAGCGGGATCCATCAGCGGGAGGCCAGCTCAGCTGGTGAGCAGGGACTCCGCGACCCTGAGATCGTGCGGATAGGTGATCTTCATGTTCCGCTCGCTGCCGGGGACGACGGCGATGGGCACCTCGGGCAGGTAGCGCAGCACGACGCCGCAGTCGTCCGTGGACGCCAGGTCGGTGAAGGCCGGATCGGCCCGCGCCAGTTCGTAGGCGCGGCGGATCACCTGGAGCCGGAATCCCTGCGGCGTCTGGCAGCGGCGCAGCCGGTCACGTCTCGGCATGGCCGTCATGATCTCGTCGTCATCCACGATCACGATCGTGTCGGAGGCCGGCACCGCCACGCCGACCGCCTGCCGCGTGCGCAGCGCCGTCACGCAGTCCGCGATGATGCGCTGGTCGACCAGTGGCCGCGCGGCGTCATGGAAGAGCACGTCGCACTCCTCGCCGCCAAGTTCCGCGATGGCCCGCCGGGTGGACTCCGGCCGGGTGGCGCCGCCCTCGATGACGCCCATGACCTTCCGGAAGCCGTCGGCCGCGAGCAGGTCCGCTACCGGACCGGCATGGCCCGCGGCCATGACGACCAGGATCGCGGCCACGCCGGGGGCCTCCTCGAAAGCGGCCACGGAGTGCTCGATCAGGGTCCGGCCGGCCAGCGGAAGCAACTGCTTCGGCAGTCCTGAGCCGAACCGCTGGCCCGAGCCGCCCGCGAGCACGACCGCCACCGTCCGCATGAGCCGGACTCTACTGCGCGGGCCTGTCGCGGCCGCGCACGCGGGACTCGCGCGCGCCGGGGCGGTACTGTGCGTAGCGAAACGAGTACGCGAATGTTCAGATCGACGATCACCGCTGGCGTGGCTGACTGACCGCTGGGAGAGTGGGCATGACCGTGGCCGTGGCCGTCAGCGTGCTCCCCCGCCGGATGGCGGGCTGGGCCGCCCGCCGGTCACTGGCGCCGAACGCGCTCACCGGGATCGGGCTGGCCTGCAGCCTGTGCGCCGCCGCCTGGTTCACCGCGGGGACCCGGCCTGCTGCGCTGGGCGGGGGGCTCGCCTTGGCGGCCGGATACCTGGCGCGCCGGATAGGCGCTCAGATCGTCGCGGCCCGCGAGGCAGGCGGTGCGGCCTGGGACGCCGCGGGGGCCGCTGCCGATGACCGGCTCATGCTGGCCGCCTTCGAGGGCTGGCTGGCCGGCCTCTGCGCCGCGATCGGCGAACTCGCCAGCTACGCCGGGCTTGCCGTCGGCGCGCAGGCCAGCCAGCGGCCGGGCATCTGGGTCCTGGCCACCGAAGCGGCGATCACCCTGTCCCTCAGCCAGATGGTCCGGCTGTGCCAGCCGGCCGGGCCAGCGCCCGGCCAGTCGCCCGGCCAGTCGCCCGGCCAGTCGCCCGGCCAGCCGCCCGGCACGGGCCGGCCATCGCCCTGGCTCTGGGCGAACCATCTGCTCACCCTGCCGGCCGCGGCGCGGGTCGCCGTGATCGTGCTCACGGCGCCGCTCTGGG
>Ga0265338_10004533_pt1 | contig 18712 bp, 16 predicted proteins | sample 42126metaG_FD_193579 | JGI IMG/M metagenome (GOLD analysis project Ga0265338, IMG submission 193579) | Rhizosphere microbial communities from Carex aquatilis grown in University of Washington, Seatle, WA, United States - 4-21-26 metaG | ecosystem: Host-associated > Plants > Roots > Rhizosphere... | reverse complement strand
TCGTACATCTCACACGGCTCGGTCTGTTCGACGAACTCGCGCAGCACGCCAGCGAGAGCCGCAGGGTCTTCCAGATGGGGAAAATGAGCGCTCCGGGGCAGGATGCGGAAATGGCTGTGGGGGATCGCTTCGTGCGCTCGCCGCCCGTGCTCCAGCGGGATCGTGTTGTCGCGCTCGCCCCACACGATCATGGTGGGCATCGACTCCAGCAGATACAACCGATCAGTGGCGCTGACGCGCTGTCCGCGCACGTCGATGACCGCGCGCAAGGTCTGCAGGAATGCCTCGCGCGCTTGGGGGCGCTCCAGCGGCCGCAGGGCCCGCGCCACAGCCTGCACGTAGGCGCCGTGGCGCACCCCGACGCTTCGCAAGCGGGCACCCGTCCCCCAAAGAGTGCCGAGCAGGCGGGGATGGGCGGCCAAGGACAGAGCGGCCGACATGCCCGGCAAGGCGGCCGTGCGCAACATCGGGCTGACCTCGTGCCCGAGGCCGCCGCTTGAGACGAGCACCAGGCGCTGCACGCGTGCAGGGAACTGGTAGAAGAACTGCATCGCCACCCCGCCGCCCAGGGAGTGACCTACGATCGTGGCCCGCTCGATCCCCAAGGCGGTCAGCAGGTCGCGGATGCTGGCGGCGTGGGCGCCGAGCGAATAGTCCCCGCGCGGCGCCGCGGAGTCGCCGTGGCCGATCAAGTCAGGCGCGATGACCGTGTGTTCGGCGGCCAGGTCCATCGCCACCGCCTGCCAGTGGCTGGAGGAGTTGAGCATCCCGTGCACCAGCACCACGGGCGGCCCCTCGCCGGCGATCCGGTAGACCGCACGGCGGCCGTGCAACTCGATCTGCCACTCGTCGAAGTTGGCCACCTGCCGAGCAACACTAGCAACGGCGTGGGCGCAGGAGCGAGGGCCCCGACCTAGGCACCCAAGGGGACGCCTCCCACTGAGACCGCCCCGCGGAGCTCAGCCCACGCGAAGCTAGGCGCGGGCGCCAGCCTGAGGATCCAAGCGCGACATCGTGACCGCCGCTTTCAGCTCGGCGCCCGCACCGCCCATGTAGAGGCCCTTAACCGGAGCCACGTCGGCATAGAAGCGGCCGTGGCCGATCTTCACGTGGGTCTCCCCGGCAAGACGGCGGTTGGTGGGGTCGGCGCCCACCCAGATCGGCTCTCCGTGGCCGTCGGTGCCGGGCAGCAGGGCCTCAAGCCAAGCGTGGGTGTCGAGCTCCAAGGAATCCGCACCGCCGTCCTCGGGCGCCGCCCACAGGTAGCCAGACACGTAGCGCGCGGCGATTCCGAAGCGGCGCAGGAGTACCAAGGAGAGGTGCACGAAGTCTTGACATACGCCCGCTTTAGTCTCGAGCAGATCTTCGACGCTCGAGCCGACGTAGGTGACTCCCGGGCGGTATTCGAAGCGCTCGGGGATGCGCTCGCACAGCTGTTCGAGCATCACCAGCGGGCTGACTCCGGCCAGCTCGGCCTGCATCTCCTCCAAACCCGCGATCATCGGCTGGTCCTGCCACGGCAGCGCGAACTCGCCGGCGGCGTCGATGTAGGCCTCGCTGTCCACGCTCTCCCATGAGCCGCGCGGAGGCTCGGGCGGGTCGGAGGTGACGACGCGGGCGCGCACGTCGATCGTCAGCTCTTCGTGGGAGGTGGGCACGCCGAACTCGAGCACCTCGGTGCCGAAATAGTCGAGGTGTCTGCTCACCCGAGCCTCCGGCTCGATGCGGGTGTGAAACTCGTCGCAGCGTTGAGAACTGGTGGTCGCGGGGCGCACACGCAGCGCGTTGAGATTGTCCGAGACCGGCCCTTCGTAGCTGTATTCGGTCATGTAGCGGATCGCGAAATGCACTATCTCCTCTCCTGTCCCGCGGTGGCGCCGGCAAAATAGCGCTCGGCCACGTCGGCGTCGATGCGCGCGAGCTCCTGTTGGGTGTGCTCGCAGATGCCTGACAGCTCGGCTCCGTCGGGCAGGGCGCGGCGCTGGAAGTCGAGGTCGGCCACCAGGCGGCTGACGCGCAAGACCGGCTTTGAGTTGCGAGGACCGGCGTCTGCGGTGGTGAAGGCGTCGTGCAGGGAATCCGCGCAAGCCGCCACGCTGTCGGGATAGGCGCGCTCGAACAGCAGAAAGCGTGCGACCGGCTGCGCGTTGGGGGGAGCGGTGACGGCTCGCAGGTAGGCGTGAAAGCCGCCGACCGCCTGCAGCAGGATGAGGGCGTGTCCGTCGGGGGGCGCTTGGTCTCCGGGGGGCAGGGCGATGCGCAGCATCCGCAGGACCATGTCGGAGACCTCGATCGTGCCGCCCGCGTCGAGGAAGCACTTGGCTTCGTCTCGCAACATCGTGCGCGAGGCCACCCCCCAGATCAGGGCGGTGCGCTGCTTGACGTATTGGGCGGCCATGTATGGCCCGGTGGGCGCGCTCGGTTCGGGTGCCCAACCGCCCTGGCCGCCACCGCGCAGGCTGAGCGTGGTCGTGTTGATCGCCTCCCACATCTCGGCGCTGATCACGTCGCGCACGGTGCGAGCCCCCTCGCGCGCACGCTCGACGCTTGCGAGCATTGAGCCGGGACGCTCGGCGTCGAGCGTGAGGCGGGCAAGCGCGGCGGCGCTGCCGGCGCGTTCGCGCTCCACTTCGTCGCCGAGCATCGCCAAGAGGCCGTGCGAGCCGAAGCTGACGCTCGAGCCCACATCCGAGGCGCCTTGAACCTCGGCCTGAAAGACGGCCTCCACGGCGCGGGCGGTGAACTCGGCGCGCGCAAGGTTGCGCCCCAGCCAGTACAGGTCATGGGCGATCCGCGCGAGCATCACTGCTGGGGTTGTTCCTGCTGCTGTTGTTGTTGCTGACCCATCCAGGCGCCGTAGCGCAGATCTGGTAGCGCGGGCGGCAGGGTATCGGCGATCGGCGGCCCGGCACGGTCGGCGTCGTCGCCGTCCTCCAAGACCCAGGTGTCCTTGGAGCCGCCTCCGCGCGAGGAGTTGACGATCATCGAGCCCTCCTCCAAGGCGACGCGCGTTAGGCCTCCGGGAACGATGTCGATGCGCTCGCCGAACACTGCGAATGGCCGCAGGTCGACGTGGCGCGGGTGAAGGCGCCCATCAGCGGCGACGGTGGGCACCGTCGAGAGGCGCACCACGTCCTGGGCGATCCAGCGCTCGGGGTGGGCCCTGATCAAGGCATCCATGCGCTCGATCTCGGCCTCCCCCGCGTGCGGTCCGATCATCACGCCTTTGCCGCCTGACTCGCCGGTCGGCTTGACGACCAGCTCGCCCAGGCGCCCGAGCACGTGCTCGCGCACTTCGCGGTCTGAGAGCAGGTAGGTGCGAACGTTCTCAAGGATCGGCTCCTCGCCCAGATAGAAGCGGATCATCTCGGGCACGAAGCAGTAGATCGCCTTGTCGTCTGCCACGCCCGTGCCGAAAGCGTTGGCGATCGCAACGCTGCCGGCCCTGTAGGCGCGCACCAAGCCGGGTACCCCCAACAGGGAATCGGGCATGAACTCCAAAGGGTCGACGAAGTCGTCGTCGATGCGCCGGTAGACCGCGTGCACGCGCTCCAGGCCACGCGTGGTTCGCATGTAGAGCACGTCGTCGCGCACCACCAGGTCGGAGGCCTCGACCAGCTCGACGCCCATCTGTCTGGCCAGGAACGCGTGCTCGAAGTAAGCCGAGTTGAGCGGTCCGGGCGTCCACACGACGACGGTCGCCTCGCTCTCGGCCGACGGCGCCACCGAACGCAATGCCCCCAGCAGCAGTTGCGGGTAGTGGTCGACCGGGCGCACGCGGTAGGAGGCGAACAGCTCTGGCACCAGGCGCGCCATCGCTGCTCGGTTCTCAAGCACATAGGAGATCCCCGAGGGGATGCGCACGTTGTCCTCGATCACTCGCCATGAACCGTCGCTGTCGCGCACCAAGTCGCAGCCGGCGACGTGACAGTAGACGCCGCCGGGCGGCCTGATGCCGTGCACGGCGCGCGCGAAGTGAGGACAGCCGGCGACCAGGCGCCACGGCACGAGCCCCTCGCGCACGATCTCGCGCGCGTGGTAAATGTCATCGACGAAGTGGTTGAGCGCCCGTATGCGCTGGGCCAAGCCGCGCTTGATCGCTCGCCATTCCTCTCCGCTGAGCACCCTGGGGATGAGATCGAGGGGGAAGGGACGTTCGTGCGAAGCTCCACTCTCGCCGCTGGTCTCGAAAGTGATGCCCTGCTGCATGAAGATCGCATCGCGACGGCGACCCGCATCGACCAAGCCCTGCGGGCCGAGCCGACCGAGCTCGGCCACGAGCGCCTGGGCCGCGGGTCTGGGTGTGCCGTCGAGCTCGAAAAGCTCGTCGCGAAAAGGCGCGCGCGGACGGTAGCGCCCGGCCTCGAGCGTGTCGGTCACGGTGCCCACCACACGATTCTCGCCTGCCGGGGTGGAGGCCGCCTTCGACGTATGGAGCAAGTCTGGGCCGCACGGCTGCGCGTTTGTAGCAACGCCGCCCGAGGTATGTCAGGACGGCTCTTAGGCTCCAACCCCGTGGCGCTCGGTCAAGCGCTGCCGGCACCCTCGGCTCTGCGCGTGGGAACCTCGCCCCAAAGCTGCTCCAGGCGATAGAACTCACGGGTAGCAGGCGTAAAGATGTGGACGACCACATCGAGGTAGTCCATCAAGATCCAGTCGGCGCTGGCCAGGCCCTCGACGCGGCGCGGGAGCAAATCGTGCTCGTGCTTGAGCCCCTCGAGGATCCCGTCGTGGATCGCCTTGGTTTGGCGCTCGGTGTTGCCCGAACAGATCACAAACCAATCGGTGTAGCCGAGCACCTCGCGCAGATCCAGCTGCAACAGGTCGGCGGCCTTCTTGTCCTCGGCGTAGCGACAGATCTCCGCGAGCAGCTCCTCAGAGCTCATCCCGCTCCCCCCGCCCGCGCCGCGGGCTGGCGGCCGTAGAGCTCGTGCTCGGCGATGTAGCCGGCCACCGGTGCGCCCACGAACGCCTCGATCGGCTCGCCGGCCGTGAGCTTCCTGCGCACCAGTGAGGAGGAAATGTCAAACGGCGCCATATCGAGGAAGGCTACTCGCGCCGAGCCGTCGAGCTGGGCCAACGCGCCGCTGACCTCTTGGCGCGTGGAGTCTTCGCGCTCGGCCACCGCCAGCCGCGCCAAAGAAAGGATTTCGCGCGGCTCGCGCCAGCCGGCGAGCGTGCGAGCCATGTCGGCGCCGACGATCAGCGTCACCTCTGCTTCCGGATTGCTTGCATGGATGCTTCTCAGCGTATCGACCGTGTAGGACGGGCCGGGCCGCTCCAGCTCGAGCGTGCACACCCCCAGCCGCGGGTCCCCGTCGATCGCCAGACGACACATCGCCAAGCGATACTCTGCCCCGGGATCCCACTTGGCGGGCTTGTGCGGTGGAACCAGCACCGGCGTGAGTAGCACTTGCTCCAACCCGAGCTGGCCGAGTGCGGCTTTAGCCAAGGCGAGATGGCCTAGGTGAGGCGGGTTGAACATCCCGCCGAGGATGCCGAGGCCCTCGCCGGCTTCAGAGGCGGACGTGGCCGTCGCCTTCGATGAGGTACTTGAACGTGCACAGCTCGCGCAGCCCGATCGGGCCGCGCGCGTGCAGCTTCTGGGTGGAGTTGCCGATCTCGGCGCCCATCCCGAACTCGCCTCCGTCGGTGAAGCGGGTCGAGGCGTTCACATAAACGCAGGCGGCGTCCACTCCGAGCTGAAACGCCCGCGCGCTGCCTGTGTCTTTGGTCAGGATCGCCTCCGAATGCCCGGAGCCGTGGCGGGCGATGTGTTCGATCGCCCGCTCGGTGTCCTCGACCAAGGCCACCGCCAAGGTCATCGCCAGATACTCGGTGTCCCAGTCCTCGGGGAGGGCCGCCTGGACCTGTACGCCCACCTCATCCGCGAGCCGGGCGGTGGACTCGTCCACCCGCAGCTGCACGCCGGCCGCGCTCAGCCGCTTGAGGGCCTCGGGCAAGAAACTCGAGACGAGCGACTCATGCACGAGCAGGGTCTCGGCGGCGTTGCACACCCCGGGCCTCTGTGTCTTGGCGTTCAAGACGATGGCCAGCGCCTGCTCGATCTCGGCCGATGCGTCGACATAGACGTGACAGTTGCCCGAAGCGGCGTAGATGACGGGCACACTGGCCACGTCCTTGAGCGCGGCCTTCAGGTTCTCGCCACCACGCGGGATCAACAGATCGATCGTGTCGTCCTGGGTGGCCAGTTCGGCCAGCTCGCTGCGACCGCCGCCGGCCACAAGGCCGATCGACCCGTCGGGCAGGCCGGCGCCGGCTGCCGCGTGGGCGGCTATCGAGCAGAGCACCGCGTTGGAGTTGGCGGCGCTTGAGGAGCCGCGCAGGACGATCGCGTTGCCGGACTTCAAGCACAGCGCGGCCGCGTCGATCGTGACGTTGGGTCGCGCCTCATAGACCACGGCGATCACGCCCAGGGGCACACGCACCTTGCGAACGTCCATCCCGTTGGGCAGACGATGCCCGTCGATCGTCTCGCCAACCGGGTCACCGAGCGCGGCTATCGCCTCCACCGCGCGGGCGATCGACTCGATGCGCGCCTCGTCGAGCGCCAAACGGTCCAGCAGCGCCGCGCCGATGTCGGCCTCGCGTCCGGCGATGAGGTCGAGCTCGTTGGCGGCGAGGATCTCCTCGGTGCGTGCCCGCAGCGCCGTGGCGATCGCCTGTAGGGCCGCGTTCTTGGTCGCCGTGTCGGTTTGGGCAAGCGTCCTCGACGCCCGGCGCGCAAGCGCGCAGACATCTGCCACGGATGAGAGCGTCACCGCCATCGCCCTACAGGGTACGACAGGGCGGTGTGCCGATCGACCCGGCGCAGCCCATCGGTCCAGGGCCGGCCTCACAGATCGGCCGGGCATGCCCCACTGGCCAGGCACCGCCGATCGGCCGGGCGCCTTCGATTGACCGGGCACCGCCCCCTCTCACGCGAGCACGAGGTAGTCGCGGTGAACCGCCTCCTCGGTGGCTCGCGGCAAGATCTCTTGGACGGCCTTCGACTTCAGGCCCATAACCCGCCTCAACTCCTCGGCGGAGTAGTTGCAAATGCCCTTGCCGAGTGGCGCCCCCGCGCCGCCTGAGCCCTGCTCGGCGGGGACGCGCTCGACGATCTCCACCGCGTCCCCGGCGTCGAAGGAGCCGAGCACCTCGACGATGCCGACGGGCAACAGGCTCGTGCCGTCCTCGCGCAGTGCGCGCGCGGCGCCGCCGTCCACGAGCAGGGTGCCGTGGCTCGGCTTGGCGTAGCGGAGCCACAGCTTGAAGGAGGAGTGGCGCGCCGCTCGCGGGGGGAAGTTGGTGCCCTCCATGTGGCCGGCGAGGACCGCCTCCAATGCTCCGACGCGCACGCCGTTGCAGATCACGGCGCGAATCCCGGCGGCGGTGGCCATGTCGGCGGCGACGACCTTCGAGCGCATCCCGCCCGAGCCCAAGGGCGAGGTGCTGTGGCCGACCTCGACGCCCTCGAGCGCCTCGAAGTCGCTGACCTCGTGGACCAGACGCGCCTCGGGGTCGTGGCGCGGATCGGCGGTGTGCAACCCATCGATGTCGGTCAACAGGACGAGCAGATCGGCGGCCACGAGGATCGCCACCTGCGCGGCCAGGAAATCGTTGTCCCCAAAGGAGATCTCATCGGTCGCGGTCGTGTCGTTCTCGTTGATGACCGGTACCACCCTCCAGTCCAAGAGCTTGCGCAACGTTTGACGCGCGTTGAGGTAATTGGTGCGCGCGCTCATGTCCATGAACGTGAGCAAGAGTTGTGCGGAGATCAGCTCGCGCTCGCGCAGGAGCTCGTCATAGACTCGGTAGAGCTTGCCCTGACCCACGGCGCTTGCGGCCTGCAACTCCTCGACCGCGCCCGGACGCGAGGTCAGGCCCATAATCCGCACGCCGTGCGCGATCGCCCCGGAGGAGACGATCACGACCTCCTTGCCCTCGCCGTGCAAAGAAGCGACGACGTCGCAGATGCGCTGCAACACGTCCTCGCGCAGCTCTCCGCTGTCCTGGGCGACGATGCTCGAGCCAAGCTTGATGACCACGCGCTTCATGATTGGAGCTTATGCGCCGCACGAGGATCCGCGCGATCTGAAGGCCATGGGAGCGCGCGCTTCAGGCAGGCTCGTCGGGATCCAGCTCGAAGGCCACACCCGCGATCTCCAAATCATCGCCGGCCTGAAAGCCCTCGGCCTCCAGGGCGCGCAGCACGCCGATCTTGCGCAAGCGTCCCTCCAGGTAGGCCATCGCGTCCTCGTTCTCGATGTCATAGCGCGCCAGCAGACGCTCGATGCCCTTGCCCTTGACGGCAAACGAGTTGGGCCCCGCACGCTCCACGACAAAGCCGCCCGCCGCGACCGGACGGAAGACCATGTGCTCGGCCAACTCCTCCTCACCCGCGTCGACTCCCGCACCGACGACGGTTCGGTCCGGCGCTCCAGCGTCTGTGTGGGCTCCGACCGGGGCAAGCGTGGGCACGCGATGCAACAGCTCGGCCGCCAGCTCTCGCACGCCCGCGCCGGTCGCGCTGGAGGTGGCGATCACGGGCACATCCTCGCCGAGCCGATCCGACCAGAACGCGATCGCCTCATCGACGCGCTCGGTTGGGACGAGGTCGGCCTTTGAGAGCGCCAGCACGCGCGGCAGCTTCGCCAAACGCTCGTCGTGGGCGAGCAGCTCGCGCTCGATCGTGGCGTGGTTGGCGCTTGCGTCCGCGTCCGTGTCGGAGCTCAGCTCGGGCGCGATGTCGAGCACGTGCACGAGCAATCTGGTCCGCTCGACGTGCGCCAAAAAGTCGTGGCCGAGCCCGGCGCCTTCGCTTGCGCCCTCGATCAGGCCCGGTATGTCGGCGATCACGAGCTGGCGCTCCTCGCTCTCGAGCACGCCGAGAATCGGCGAGAGGGTCGTGAACGGGTAGCTGGCGACCTTCGGCGCGGCGCGCGTGAGGCGGCCCAGCAGTGAAGACTTGCCGGCGTTGGGAAGCCCTACGAGGCCCACGTCGGCAAGCAGCTTGAGCTGTAGCTGCAGCCAGCCTTCCTCGCCGGCCAAGCCCCGCTCGGCAAAGCGGGGGGCTTGCCGGGTGGGAGTGGCAAAGCGCTTGTTTCCCCGACCGCCGGAGCCGCCCTTGGCCACCAAGGCGCGTTGACCGTCGGCAAGCAGGTCCCAGCGCCTTCCCTCGACGTCGCCCTCGACCCCTTCGACCTGGGTGCCCGGCGGCACTTTCACGATCAAGCTCTCGCCGTCGGCGCCGTGGCGCAACGAGCCTTCGCCGCGCCCGCCGCGACCGGCGCGATAGTGGGCGGTTCGTCTGAAGCTTTGAAGGTCGCGCAAGGACTCGTCGCACACGAGCACCACGTCCCCCCCACGACCGCCATCGCCGCCGTCGGGTCCTCCCCGCGGAACGTGGGCTTCGCGACGAAAGCCGGCAGAGCCCTCGCCGCCGCCGCCGGCCCTCACTTCGATTCGTGCGCGGTCGTGAAGCATCCCGCAATGGTGGCAGCCCGGCGCGCCCGGGCGCGGTCCTCAGCTGCTCTCGGAGAGCACGTTCACGACGCGCCCGCGACGACCGACGGTGAACTGGACGGTGCCGGCGGCACGTGCATATAGCGTGTCGTCCTTGCCGATCCCAACCCCAGTACCGGGCTTGAAGCGCGTGCCGCGTTGGCGCACGATAATCTCGCCACCGGTCACGGTCTGACCCGCGAAAGTCTTGACGCCGAGGCGTTGCGCGTTGGAATCGCGACCGTTACGGCTGGAACCAAGTCCCTTCTTATGCGCCATCTGGTGTCTCCTTGGGCTTTGCGGCCACCGGCTTGGCGGCGCTCTTGGTAGTCGCCGCCTTGGTCGCGGCGCCCATCGAGATGTCGGTAACCTCGATGCGGGTCAGCTCCTGGCGGTGGCCGGTGCGACGCTTGTAGCCGCGCTTGGGCTTGAACTTGAACACGCGCAGCTTCTCGCCGCGCTCGTGAGCCACGACCTTGGCCGTGACCTTGACCTTCTTCAGGCCGGCGGCGTCGAACACGGCATCCTCGGAGCGATAGAGGATGGGTTCGAGTGCAACGCTTGATCCCTCATCTGCGGGCAGGCGCTCCACGAGCAGGGTCTGACCCCGCTCGACGCGGTATTGCTTGCCGCCTGTCTTGACGATCGCGTACATGTCTACTCCGAGGTTGCCTGGGCCTTTGCAGCCGAACGGCGCCGTCCGCCTCTGCGGCCGCGGCGCCGAGGCTTTGATTGTAGGTCATCCTGCTCGGGCTCGTCCCCTGCCTCCTCGACCTCGCTGCGCGCGGGCCCATCCACAAGCTCACGCTCGGGCTCGCTCGCGCTCTCCTGGGGGTCTCCCGCCGAGTCGGACTCGGCCCGGGACTCGTCCTCGGAACTCGCCGCGGACGCGAGGGGTTGCTCGGGTGGCTTGCGCCGGCGGGTGCGTTTTGCGGCGGGCCGTGTCGTGGGACGGGGAGATGGACGCACGATCTCGCCGTCCTCGTCGAGCAGGAACGCGCTTGAGGCGGTTCGGCCGACGTTCTCGATGCGCACCATGCGCTTCTCGCCCACGTGCCGGGCGGCGCCCGCGATCGAGATGATGTAGCCGTCGAGCTTGGCCACGGCGTCGTCCACGTCATACATGTGCGGCTCGACGATGTCCACCAGCACCTCGTCGCCCTCGCGGAAGGGCAGCGCGCGTTCTTCGACCTCCTCGCGGGTGCCTTGGAAGCTCAGCGCGAAGTGGTCGAGCGCGAGTCCTTCGGAGCCCTCGAAATGAAAAGAACGTCCCGTCTGGGCCTCCAAAGCATGCAGGACCCGTGAGCCCTGCCCGGTGAATTGGGTGCTGACGCGCGGGTTGACCTGGACCAGGAACGCCTCGGCCTCGGGGTGCTCGACGGCCAGGTCGCGCAGCTTGCGCTCGAATTCGATCGCGATCGTCTCCTCGGAGCGGATCACGCCCTCCCCCTCGCAGGTGGGACACGGCCGGCTCATGATCTCGCGCACGCCCTCGGTCACGTTCTGGCGGGTCATCTCGACCAGGCCCAGGCGCGAGATCTCGGCGGTGAAGGTCTTCGTGCGATCCTCGTCGAGGGCCTTGCGCAGGGTCGTCATCACGGCGTCGCGGTTGCGTGCGCGCGCCATGTCGATGAAGTCGATCACGATGATCCCGCCGATGTCGCGCAGGCGCAACTGGTTGACGACCTCCTCGGCCGCCTCCAGGTTGGTCTTGGTGATCGTTTCCTCAAGGCCCGCGCCCTTGCCGCGGCCGATGAAGCTGCCCGAGTTGACGTCGATCACCGTGAGTGCCTCGGCATAGTCGATCATCAGGTAGCCGCCGCTTGGCAGGTCCACACGGCGGGACATGACGCCGTCGATCGCCTCGGTCACCTTGTAGGCGTCCAGCAGCGGCTCGGGACCCTCCCACAGCTCGACGCGCTCGACCAGCTCGGGCGCGGTGCGGGCAAAGAAGGAGACCAGGCGGCGGTGCTGCTGCTCGTCGTCGACGATCGCCCGCTCGAAGTGCTCGGAGAAGATGTCCCTGACGACCCGCACGGAGAGGTCGGCCTCCTGGAAGACCATCGCCGGGGCTTGGGTTTCCTGCACGCGCTTCATCAGGACCTCGTGCAGCTTGTGCAGGTAGAGCAGCTCCCTTTCGAAGTCCTCGCGCTGGGCGCCGTGGGCGGCCGTCCTGATGATTGCCCCGCCCTGGCCTATCTCCAGCTTTGCCGTCTGGCGGCGCAGGCGCTCGCGCTCTTTGTCCTCCAGGCGCCTGGAGACGCCGATGCCCTCCCCGGTGGGGGCATAGACCATGTAGCGGCCGGCGATCGTCAGCTCCATCGACAGCCGCGCACCCTTGGTTTTCAAGGGATCCTTGACGACCTGCACAACGATCTCCTGGCCGGGCTGGAGCAGCTCGGCGATCTTGCGTCCTCCGCCGCGCCCGCGCTTGGGCGCCTCCACGCCGGGGAGCACGATCTCATCGACGTGCAAAAACCCATTCTTCTCAAGGCCTATGTCGACGAAGGCGGCCTCCAAGCCTGGCAGGACGTTGTCGACCTTGCCCTTGTAGATGTTGCCCACGATTGAGCGCCCTCCGCGACGCTCGATATAGAGCTCAGCTATGCGATAGCCGGCTCCCGGGCGAGCGGTCGAGCGCTTGCGCGAGCGCCCGGCGGAGCGTGAGGCGCCGGGGGTGCCGGCCGCCTCCAAAAGCGCGACGCGCGTCTCGGCGCGATCGACGCTGACAAGTACTTGCTTTCTCAATTTGATCCAGTCTTTCGATAGCTGTAGTGGGCGAGGACCGAGTCCTCGCGACCCGCGTGGTGACCGAGTCCCGTGCGGGCGAGCGCCGCGGCGATGTGAGCGGCGGCACTGTCCGGGCTGGTTGTGGGGGATCGGTGTGCATCTTCTAGTAGCGGTAAACGCGGCCCTTCATCGCCTGCGAGGCGCTTGCCTGAACGTAGATCGACTGCAACAGACCTATGGCCAGCAAAGTCGTTATGACCGACGATCCACCGTAGCTCATGAGCGGTAGCGTGACGCCGGTAATGGGCATTATCCCAACCGCCATCCCCACGTTCACAAACACCTGAAACATCAGCATAGCCACAACCCCGGCCGCGATCAGCGAACCGAACAAGTCCTTGGACATCACCAGTATGCGCAGGGTGCGCCATATCAGCAGCGCATATAGGGACAGAACCAGGGCCGCCCCGACAAAGCCGTACTGCTCGCCGACGGCGGCGAAGATGAAGTCGGTGTCGTCCTCGGGTACATAGCTGCCCTTGATCTGCGTTGAGTTCACGCCGCGCCCGGTCTTCTGCCCGGCTCCTATGGCCACCTTCGACTCCTCCTGCTGATAGCCCTGCTTTTTGGAATCGGTCGAGGGATGTAGGAAGGCCGTCAGGCGTTCCACCTGGTAGGTCTTGATCACGTGCACTCCCGCCGCCGGCGCGACGACCAGCATGAAGGCGCCCGCGAGGACGACCAGGGCGACCAAGCCGGTCATCTGACGCCAGGTGGTGCCGGCCACGAACAGCAACATGAAGGCAATCGCCATGTAGACCAGGCCTGAGCCGAGGTCTGGTTGGATGACGACGAACATCGCCGGCACGAGCGCCGCCAGCATGACCTTGGCGGTCGTCTCGAGCTCGCGCAGGTGCCTGGAGCGGCTGACGACGAAGGCCGACAACGCGAGGATCAAGAACACCTTGCCGATCTCTGACGCTTGGAAGGAGAAGAGCGGGAATTCGATCGCGCGCTGGGCCCCCAGAGCCGTCTTGTGGCCAAGCACTAGCACCGCGAGGATGCTGAGGATCAGCGCCCCGTAGATCGGATACATGAGCTGGCGCAAACGCGAGTAGTCCAGGCGCGAGAGCACGAGCATCAAGACAAAGCCGACGATCAGGTAGATCGCCTGACGGTCCACGTAGTAGTGGGGGCTGCCGGGCACGAATTCGCGTGTGGCGACCCCCAGGGTGAGGATCGAGCAGATCCCCAGGCCGATCGTCGCGAGCGTAAGGAGCGGATCGAGCGGCAGGCGCAGTTGGCGGGGGGCGCCGGCGCCGTGAGCGTGGCCCTCGTCGGGCACCTCGATCGGACTGGTCGTGCTTGTGGGCGTCATCCGCTCAGTAGGTCTTGGAGGAGCCGGCGACGAACTTCTCGGGCTGGTTGAACCACTTGGAGGCGATCAGGCGGGCGATCGGAGCTGCCGTTTCGGCGCCGAAACCGCCCTGTTCGACGGTCACGGCGATCACGATCGGCCGCGTCGGGTCGGCGATGTAGCACATGTACCACGACTGGTCTTCCTTGCCGGTGTGCTGGGCGGTGCCGGTCTTGCCGTAGACCGGGTGGGCGGCCTGGTTCCAACCTGCCCACACCGCGGCCGACGTCCCGCCGGGCGCGCTGGCCGCCTCGTGGATGCCCTGCATCACGAGGCTGAGGTCGCTGTAGTTGAGGCGGACGTGGCGGACCGGCGGGGATGTCAGTTCCTGGACCAGGCCGCCTTTGGATTCGTCGATCTCCACGGCGAGGTGGGGTCGCACGACGGTCCCGTGACCTTCGTGGATGTAGGCGTTGGCAAGCGTCGAATAGACGACCGCCATTTGCAGCGGATCGGTCAGCAGGTCTCCCTGTCCCACGGCCAATTGCATGTTGTCGCCCACGCTCCAAGGCCTTACTTCGGCGACCAAGCCGCACGAGGGGATGTGACGGGCGTGCTCGCATTCGAGCTCTTCGCGGTCCCGCTTGGCCCTCCATTTGCGATCGGGGACGACGCCCTGGAACTCTTTGGGCAAATCGATGCCAGTTTCCTGACCGACGCCCAGCCGATGGGCCATGTCCTGGATTACGTTGCCGTGAGAGTTGGCCCGCTCGCCGGTTTCGAAGAAGTAGGTGTCCGAGGAGACCTTCAGCGCTTCGACCAGCGGGAGCGCGCCGTAGTCGGCTTTCCCGGAGTTGCAGAACTTCTCTTTGCCCGCTTCGATACACGAGCCGCCCCCGAGCGCTTCGCCGGGCGTGATCACGCCGCCTTCCAGCGCCGCCATCGCCGTGATCGGCTTGAAGGTCGATCCGGTCGGATAGGCCCCTTCGGTGGCCCGGTCAAACAGAGGACCGCCGCCTGCTTCGTTGCCGCCGATCAACGCTTCGTACTGGGATGAGGTCAGCGGTTTGGCGAACACATTGGGGTTGAAGCTCGGGTTTGAGCCGGTCGCGAGAATCTGTCCGTTGCGGGGATCCATCGCCACGTAGGCGCCGCCGTTGGCCGGCTTGCCAGCGGCGCGGGCGATTTCGATGCCTTCGCGCAGAGCCTTTTCGCCCTCTTGCTCAAGGCCGAGGTCGAGCGAGAGCCTGAGGTTGTGCCCGGCCGTCGGAGGCGTCAGAGGCAGGGCGATAGGTTCCGGTTCGCCGAACGCATTGACCTGCACCTTTCTGGCTCCCGGTCGACCCCTCAGATAGCGGTCGTAGTAGAACTCGAGGCCTTCTTGACCGACGATCGTGCCAGGCTGGACGCCGCGGAACGAGGATTGCTTGAGCTGTTCCTTGCCCACTGAGCCGACGTAGCCGAGCACCTGAGCGGCCATTTCGCCATACGGGTAGTGCCTGATCGAGACCGGTTCCTGGCGCACCCCGGGAAAGTCGTTGTGGCGCTCGCCAAGCACGGTCAAGGCCGCCCTGCCTGCGTCGGTCTTGATCGTGACAGGCGCATAAGGAAGCGCCACGATGCCCGCGATCACGCGTTCGTCGATCAACTTCGGGCTGAGTCCGATCACCGGCGCCAAACGGTCATAGAGGTGGCGCAGACCGACCGCGGAGGCCGGCAGGCGCGGGATTGGCACGTGCCTGAGGTGCGCTTGGACGCGCAACAGGTGCAGCTCGGAGCGCTCGCCGGGGGTGGTGTGATGTTTGGCGTCGCGCAGGTCCTCCTCGAAGGCTTTCAAGCGTTCCTTGGCCTGGGCGTATTCGCTTGCCGCGGTGGCCACCGCCTTCTGATAGTCGGCGGCCTGGAGCTTGACCGAGGCCGGCAGGGCGCTCGGCAGGATCTGCACGGAGTTGGTGACCGTGCTCGTCACGATCGGCGTCCCCGAGCGATCGACGATCTCCCCGCGCGGAGCCGCGATCGGCAGTGTGCGCTGATCGTTGGCCTGGGCCTGCTTGACGTACTGTTCTCCGGTCAGCACCTGCAGGTACCAGAGCCGGAAGAAGATGATTCCGAACATCACGAGCGCGAAGCTGCCGAGGATCGCGACCCTCAAAGCCAACTGAGGCGCGACCGAGCCGCCGCGCGGCTCGTTGGGCTGCAGTCTTTCGATGCTGCTCACCGGGCTCCCCTGCTCTGGGAGAGCGGGCTGAGCCCGCCGGTCGTATAGGCGCGCCTGCGGCGGCGACGCGGATCGTCGGGCAGGCCGCCCACCAAGCAACGCCGCACCAGAGCCCACATCGGCAAGGCGACCACCGTGTCTACGAGCACCCCGACGACGATCTCTCGCAACAGCTCGAAGCTGACGGGAGCGTCGACTCCGAGCAAGAACTCGATCACCGAATAGCCCACCATCGCGGTGGCCGCGGCGGCGGCGCCCACGAACAGCGGCGTCAGCGCCGCCTGGGGGTCGCGCAGCTCGCGCAGGCGCCCGGCCCAGTAGCCGATGATCGTGAAGGTCAAAGAGGTCACGCCGAGCATCTGCATCAAGGCCAGATCAATCAGTAGCCCCACGCAGAATCCGGCCACCGCGCCGATCATAGATCCACACAAAAGGCCCGTGAAGGCGACCAGCAGTGGCGATAGGTCAACGCTCACGCCGAACACGGGCACCTCCGAGACGACGCTGATCTGCAAGAACACGACAACCACCGAGAGCAGCGCCACGCGCCACAGCAGCGAGCCGGGAAGCCAGGCCGAGTCGGACCTCATCCGCCGCCCCCCGTCTGCGCCACCTGTCCACCTTGGGCTTCTTCTTCGGGGCCCAATTGATGAGAGGGCGCGAGAGTGGCCGCGGCACCGTTCAGCGTTTCCGGACGCGAGCCTGAGCGATAGGTCAAGACCTGCACGACGTCCAAACCGTGCAGGTCCACCAGCGGACTGACCTCGACCGACTTGAAGCCGTTCTGTTCGCTGGTCGAGGTGACCTGACCGATCGGGATCCCCTTGGGGAACAGCGATTCGCCCTTACTGGAGATGGTGCCGGAGGTGACCACATAGTCGCCCGGCACGACCGAACTGGTCGAGGGCAGGTACTGCATCAACAGACGACCCGGTTCGCCTACCTCCGGCTGCACCATGCCCGGCTCTCCGGTGGCGCTGATCTTGGCGCTCACTTCGACTTCGCTGTCGGTGATCAGGCTCACCAGCGCGCCATCTGAGACCACTCTTGTGACCTTGCCGATCAAGGCACCGTCGGCGATCACAGGATCGTTGACGTGTACGCCGGCCGAGGAGCCGTGGTCGATCACGATCGTGGAGTACCACACGTTCGGCGACTGGTAGATGACCGTGGCGCTCAGCGGACGATAATCGGAGAGGCTGAGAGCCGTGTCGAGGTGGTACAGCTTGATTAGTTCGCGATAGCTGCCTTCGTTCGACTGCTTGGTCGTCAGCTGTTGGCGCACCGTGGCCAGCTGCTTGCGCAATTCGGCATTCTGTTCCTTGGCTTTCAAGGTGCTCCCGAACCAGCCGAACAGGTCGCGCACAGGCTTCAGCGCCTTGTTGGCTCCGTCTTGGATCGGCGCGACGACGGTCAAGAAGCCGCGTTGAACCGAATGCAGGCCACCGCTCGGTGCCTCGCCGAAGTAGGCGCTCAGCAGTATCAGGGAGAGCACGACGAGCAGTGCGAGCACCGCGCGCCTGCGCCGGACCGTCTTGTCATACACGAATGGGGACCTTCCGAAGCGGAACCTTCCGAGGCGTTCATCGACAGAGTACCCGCGCACGCTGCGACCGACGGCAGGTCATCGGCGCCGGCGACCCCGCGAGTTGCGGTTGGAGCGGTGGATCGCCTCGAACTCCTCCAGCGAGCGTCCCGAGCCGACCGCCACGCAGGTCAGCGGCGACTCGGCCAGGTGCGCAGGCATCTGGGTCTCCTCGCGCAGGCGCTGATCGAGACCCTGCAGGAGCGCGCCGCCGCCGGCGAGCATGATCCCGCGATCCATGATGTCCGAGGCAAGCTCGGGCGGTGTGCGGTCGAGCGTCTCCTTGACGGCCTCGATGATCTGCGAGAGCGGCTCCTCCAGGGCTTGGCGGATCTCCTCGCTGGTCAAGACGACGGTCTTGGGCAGTCCGGCGACCATGTCGCGCCCGCGAATCTCGGCCTGCAGCTCCTCCTCCATCGCGCAGGCGGAGCCGATCTCGAGCTTGAGCTCCTCGGCGGTCTGCTGGCCGATCAGGAGCTTGTACTCCTTCTTGGCGTAGTTGATGATCGCCTCGTCCATCTCGTCGCCACCGACCCTGATCGACTGCGAGACGACGATCCCGCCGAGCGAGATGACCGCGACCTCGGAGGTGCCGCCGCCGATGTCCACGACCATCGATCCCGTCGGCTCGCCGACGGGTAGCCCCGCTCCGATCGCCGCCGCCATCGGCTCCTCGATCAAGTAAGCGGTGCGCGCGCCGGCCGAGAGACATGCCTCCTCGACGGCACGCTTCTCAACGCCGGTGACGCCCGAGGGCACACACACGACCACGCGCGGGTGCGCCCAGCGGTTTTGGTGGACCTTCTGGATGAAATGGCGCAGCATCTCCTCGGTAACGTCGAAATCGGCGATCACCCCGTCCTTCAGCGGCCGAATCGCCTGAATCGTTCCGGGGGTGCGCCCGAGCATCCGCTTGGCCTCGATGCCCACCGCGTGCACCTCCCCGGTGCGGGAGTCGATCGCGACGACGCTCGGCTCTGACAGCACGATGCCGCGCCCGCGCACATAAACGAGCGTGTTGGCCGTGCCAAGATCGACCGCCATGTCGCGGCCACCGAATCCGGTCAAGTACGTGAGAATGCTCATCGGGAGAGTGGGAGCACGCTCGGATTCGACTTCGCCTCGCCGGTCGTCCAGCCCCGGCGGGCAGCCGGGGCGTACCCGGCGGGGAGTCTAGCGGACACGATCGCCCAAGCTGCAGGCATGACAGCGTATTTGCAGGCGAAAGCGCCCCTCAGGCGGGCGGCGCGAGCAGCTCGGGGAGCATGTCCAGCAACCTCGCCAGCGGTAGGCCCACGACGTTCTCGTAGTCGCC
>Ga0265338_10004532_pt1 | contig 18717 bp, 15 predicted proteins | sample 42126metaG_FD_193579 | JGI IMG/M metagenome (GOLD analysis project Ga0265338, IMG submission 193579) | Rhizosphere microbial communities from Carex aquatilis grown in University of Washington, Seatle, WA, United States - 4-21-26 metaG | ecosystem: Host-associated > Plants > Roots > Rhizosphere... | reverse complement strand
TTCGCCTTCGCGTAATATTCCGATGATCTGTTCTTCGCTGAATTTGCTCTTTTTCATAGTTCTGCTGCTCTTTCTTTCGCAGCAGAACCCTACTTTTGTCACGTCCAGTTTTTCGGGGTCAGGTCAGCATAAACCCCTGTCCCGCGCCGGGTTGCCCTTAACACGGCAATTGCCATAACTGTAGCTGCTAATGTAATAGCTTTAGAAATACTAACATTAATCATTGGCACGTGTTATGCGATGGGTTGCGGGTGTTAACTGGGTCCAGCGCGAAGCCGGGTGGTTTCCTCCAGATGGCCCAATTTCATAAACACAGAAATTGATAACCTTATGAAAATACAAACGAACACAGTCAGCCTGGCCCATAAGAAAATGCCAGCGCCCATGGTGGCCTCCTTTATCGGGTGGATCATCTCCTGCATGTCCGGCAACACGGCGTTCCCTGAACCGCCCGTGCCGCTCGTGCCGCCGACGAAGCCCGATCCAGATGCGCCCGTGGACATGACCACCCGCCAAAACACCCTGTTGTCGGCCATCTCGGCCGCCGAAGGTGGCGGGGTCGTGCTTACGGGGGCAAAGAATGCCGCCCTGCAGTCCGCGCTGGATGGTCTTGATGCCTTGGCCTTCTATGTCCAGACGGTCGCCCGTTACGACCTGCCGATGTTGCTCACCTCCGGCTTCCAAGCCACGAGCAACAATCGCGCTCAGTCGCAACTGGATACGCCGTCGGTCACAGGCATAGACAATGACATCTCCACGCACCTGGACGTGCATCTGACCCCGATAGACAACGCGGTTGGCTACGAGGTACAGACCAGCACCGGCAACAATGCGTGGCAGACGGTCAAGTTCTCGACGCAAGCGCGCACCATTACACTGATCGGTCTTACGACCGGCACGGTGTATAACGTGCGTGCCCGGGCGTTGGGCGGTAGCACCGGTCAAAGCGACTGGTCCAAGCCCAGCTCCAGCATTGTGGACTAAAGGTAGGGCTTGCTCTCCGAGCGAGCCGCGGCGCGGTGCGGACACCGTGTCCTACCGGCCAGAGGCTGACAAAAACAAGCCGGAACGGGAAACCGTTCCGGCCCTTTTGTTTCTGCGAAGTGCCCGCAGCAATGCCTTCCAATCCAGAAATTTAGCAATCTGCGGAACAAAATCGTTGCCGCTTTCCAGCAGGCCGAATAACGCCGTTTCTTTATGCGAATAAGAAGCAACACTTCAAAATGGATGTGTATGAGCAGTTGTTTGAAAGAATCAAGCCGTACTGCCGTATTGACCATAAGCGTAGTTCGTTCATGCAACTGAGACAGAATGGACAGATTTTTCCGAATGTTTTGCATTCGCTGTTAAATCCTCAGCTCCTTAGGGCGTTATGGCAAAGGCACTATTAGAACAATGGGAACAATTGGCCGGGACCGCACGTTACGACGCCAAGGAACTCGCAAAGTTATGCAATTTGTCAGTCCGTCAATTGGAACGCGACTTTCACCAGGGATTGGAACGTTCCCCGGCAAGACTGGCTGAATGAACAGCGACTCAAAGCGGCAGAACCACGACTACTGGCTGGCCAACCGGTAAAAGTGGTGGCGTTGGAATTAGGCTTCAAACAAGTCTCCCATTTCTGCCGCCAGTTCAAATTACACCACAGTTTGACCCCTTCACAATTTATCGTCCAGGATTCCAATAAACTTCGTGTCGCTGATAGATGAGCGATGTCGCAAACGGATAATAGTCAATGTTTGACGCATGGACTGGTATGCATTTTATGTCTGACCAGAAACCAGGTGAAATAATTCGTGAAAATCAATATATTCTCCATCTTCCTTCTATATCGAAATTAGTGTTTTCAGAATTCCTCACGCAGCCTCCAACATTGATGTCATTGACATTGTATCATCACGCGTCATCAATCAAAATCTAATTTTGCATCAAAAATGGCAAACGGTGTACAATAGTAGCATTCAAAGTAAAAGTACCAACCTTGTTTGAAATGGGAGCATTCAAAGTAGTCGAGGAAAGTTCCCCGTTCGTGTTCATGCTTTTGTCATCTGTCTTGCCGGATTGAAGGCCAAGCGAGTTGCCAATCACGAGAACTCTCACCGCATACAAGACTGCGCGTGTCAAATTTGCAGCCAGCACCGCGCCCCCTCCACGGAGCTGGTTTCAAATCCGACACCGCCTGTCAATCAAATCGGGACAACTCCAGCCATTTACACGTCAATAGGGACACTTTCCGCCATTTCCTGCATCGTAGATGGATTCTATTTCCGAAGCCGTGAGTGACCGGTTGTACTGACTCACTTCGTCGATCAGCCCGTTAAAAAATTGTGCTACTGTTTGGCAATTACCATCGTCAGGGCTAAAGAAGCCCCCGATATAAAATGGACAACCGGAGGACGCTGGGTACGCTCCCGGTGTACTTGTGGCATTCAGTACTCCGTTGACATAAAGCCGCATCGTGGTCCCATCCCATGTTCCTGCTATATGGGTAAACTGACCAATTGGAATCTCATTGGTACTGGCAACGCCATACCAACCGCCAGCACCGTCTCCGAATTGGAACTGCACATTTATGCCCGTGGTTCCCGGAAGCGCAATAATTTGGGAGAAACCATAGCTTTCGCCATAAATGAGAGCCTGTTGATCTTCATTGGTAACCTGGCTCATCGGTTCGACCCAGGTTTCCATCGTATAGCTGGAACTGACCAGGGTTGGTGAATACGGAATTTGAACCGCTTGATTGCCGCCATTGAAACTGAAGGCTTGGCCCACTTCACCACTAGCAAACCCCGTTCCGTTAAACAAAGTGCCATTGTTTCCGCCTACACTGTCGTTGGCGTTGCTTTCCGCCTGCCACCAACTTACCAAATTGGTGGGTGCGGGAGTGCAGGAGGAAAGTGGAAATGGCGGACACTTTCCATCACTTGCTGCATCGTAGATGGATTCTATTTCAATATTTGTAAGAGCCCGGTTGTAAATTGTTGGTTCATCAATCACACCTGTAAACGCATTTGTTGCCCCGCTACCAATCCGTACTGGTTGCGTTGTGGTGACCAGCGACCCCCCTACCGTACCGCTGGCATCTAGCGTCCCGTTCACATATAACGACAGATTGCTAATTCCTGAATCATAAGTCATCGCAACGTGAAACCATTCTCCATCGACTATTGGTTTATTTCCATCAATATAGAAAATTCCGTTTGTTGTCGTCACTTGCGCGCGAAAGGTTCCAGTGTTGCCGGGACTTGTAAGCAGATATTCTCCTTCCTTGCCCACAATATCTTGCCGACTAGAAGGATTGCTCGTCGCAAAAACCCAGGCCTCGATGGTTAGTTGATTGGTTTGATTTAGCGATGGAACATCGGCCACTTCAATATCACCATTACCATCGAACAAAAACCCTTGACCAACTTTACCAGTGATGTAACTCGCTGTGCCATGCAGTACACCATTGTGGCCTCCCACAATATCATTGGCATTGCCCTCCCCCGGCCACCAACTGACTAACGCAGGAATGGCAGTGTTTGTATAAGTGCTTACCGGCAATCCAAAAATTACGCCACCATTAGGGCTGCCCGAAGTACCGCCAAGATCCGCTATCCCATAGGCGGCATCATGGGTTACGAGGCCACTCATCCCCATCACAAACGTTAAAGGACCGAAAGGATATTTTCCATCGGGGATGGGTGTGCCGTTTTCATCTTTGAGAGTACCATCGTTAAAAGTATGCAAAATGGAAAAGCCTTTTCCGTCAATATTCATCTTGAAAACTGTGGCATTCGCTGCATATATATTAGGAGAATAGGTTGTCCCATAGAGTGTATTATTTCTCCAAGTAAGTGAAGTTGTAAAAGCGTTGTAGATGACATGTAAAATCGAATAACCCGATCCATCCAAGTTCATTTTGAATATCAAGGTATTTTGATATGCTTGAACTGGATCATTCACGTAAACAGTTCCGTAAATTTCATTATTTCCAAGAACCAGTGGAGTATGAGAGTTTCCACCATCAACGTCGCCAGCGTCATTTAGGACACCTCCAAAGCTGTGCAAGACAGTGTAATCGTAACACAGAGAATTATCCGGGCTCATTCTGATTCTAAAAAGTGTGCCTGCGCCATTCGCGCCGCCACCAGAAGTCGTTCCATAAAATACATTACCGAGAATAACACAGGTACAATGAACTGGGCCTCTGCAACAATCGATCGCCGCCAGTCCGCCACTGGTGAGACACGTCCTAGGCTCCCACCCGTCGCTCGCAACGGCGCCTAAATTTGTTATTATAGTGTACTTAAAGGAATCCATATTATATTTGAATACTGTTCCACCGCCGTAAAGTCCGTCATTATTGGCCGTTCCGAAGAGGGTATTGCCCGACCGGACTAAACCCTCAGGATTAGCCCCAGTCGATGGTGGGGTGCAATCAAAACATACCAACATGTCAGGGGGGATACCCCAAATCCCAGGAAGAGGTTCCACAATGCGGAATAACGTACCGGCAGCTGCATCCCCACCTCCCAATGATGTACCATACAAAATTCCTACAGGCAAACAGTCTTCCGGCTGATACGGCACCAACCAACTCACGGGCCCTGCGGATAATGCCCAAATTAATTGATATCTCTGTCCCTCAGGATCGATTTTGAAAAGGGTGCCACAATCGTACCAACCCCCACTTCCAGTTGTTCCATAGAGCATGCCTCTCCAAAAAATCATTGGGTGTGATTGACTGTCTGATGCAGAACCATCTGAAGGAGCACCAGCAAAGTTATGCATGATGGTGTATTTGGGCACAACCCCGCTGAAGGCAATATTTTGCTGGGCTGGTGTTTGAAAACTAATTAGGATGATGCCTGTCATGACCAACTGACCCCAATGAATCCGACCTGACCTGCAAGATATGATATTAGTGAATCGAGTTTTAACAATGGATTGTGCAATTATCCCTCGTTTTAGACTTTCAACCAATTTATATGTTTTCATAATGTTGATCTCCAAATCCATTAGGGTATAAGAGCAACCACCTCAAATATTACTCATTATCCGTGGACGACATCGGTTATCTGTCAGCGACACAAAATCTGGTTGAAGATTGGACGATATATTACAATCGAATGTTGACCGACCGCGAAATTCTATCCATCTGCCATGTGGGAAGCGCGAGCAAATCCCCACTTTAATATTATACAGTATATTTGTGTATTTTTGCGTCGTGTTTAGATTCCCGGAACATCCAACCTCCAATGCGTAAGGCCTAAACAATAGACGGAAGCAAGTGGAGACCGGCCGAAATCCGCGGCGTCATTTCCCTGTCAGAATCTCAACTTCTCCGCCTTCGATGCCGCCATGCCCGTTCCGCGCTTCACACAACGTCTGCTCCTCTTCCCAAAGCGTCTTGACGGCATCAGGAGCGTGCTCCGGTGCGGCATGACTCATCCAGGTAAAAATCTCGACGAACCGTGTCTTGTCACCGGCCTCAGTGTCCCGAACCGTGATATGCGGCGCGGCAAACACCAGGTGTTCCTCCCCATAAACCTGCCAGGCACGCGCAAGCACCGCCTCAAACTCCGCCTCCCGGCCGGACCTGACATGATACGTAACCATCACCGCCTCCGGGTCAGCCTTCGACGAACCATCTTCCTTGCGGCCCGTGGTGGAACACGCAACCAACGGGAGAAGCGCCAGCGCAAACAGAATATGCCTGCTTTTCATAAAATTGTGTCAGGCCTTTTCATTGATGACCGCCTCGATGCGATGCCCATCCGGATCGAAGACAAACGCAGCGTAATAATGTTCGCCATATTCCGGATGCAGTCCCGATCCGCCATTGTCCCTGCCTCCGTGTTCCAGTGCCATCTGATAAAAGTTCGCCACGGCCTCGCGTGAAGGCGCGGCAAAGGCAACGTGGAAACCCTCACCGGGCGCCACCACCCCGCGCGGCTTCAACTTGATTGCGAACCGGTCGTCACCGCCGGCCGGACCATAACCGATGGCCGTTTTGTCCGACCATACGCGCACGTAGCCCAGCGCGGAAAGGGTGGCATCATAAAAGGCGGCGGCGCGGTCAAGATTGGAAACCGGAAAGGAAAGATGATGCAACATGTGCCGGGAGAGGTTATTCAACCGCGCTGCCTGGCCGGCCAGCGTCCTCCATCGCGGTCATATGCCCGGGCCGTGCGAGACAAGGTATCGGGACTGTTTGCATGCCACTTTCGCAGGCGCAACTTGCCGTCCGTCTTTTCAGTCCAAACCATGCGTTGCATTTGCATCACGCGGAAGAAGCCCGGATTGCCGCGCCGCTCCAGCTCCCGCAGAGCAACTGTGAGCGACCGGCAGCCGTCAACCTGGCAGACCGGCAGCCACTGCTTGCCGCGCCATTGTTCGATGGTAAAAAATCCGTGTGCCATAAATGACTCCTGCAGGCGACGCCCCACGACCCAAGCCTAGCCACGCCGGAACAAATCGTAAATTAGAATCTTCTTAACCACGGATGGGCGCGGATGGACACGGATCTCACCGCAAAGGACGCAAAGGTGGGGCGTGTCATTCATACTCGTTGTTTGCAATTGCGGTGGCGAGTCGGTGGCTCGATGGAATTCGCGCACAGCCCCAACACTGCCCGCACTTCAAATGTGCCGGCGAGATGGTTGTTTGAAGCATCCGGAAGACACAAATAAACCCACTTCGCTTATTGGACGGAGTTTGTGGGTTCGTTAATCAGCCGGAATTGCACCGCGCCGGGATACCCTTCCACCACACTCATCAACTCGGTGCCATCGTGGAGTTCCTTGCGGGTTTTCTCCTGGTAAGGCACACCCCAAGTCTTCAGTCGCTCCCCGCCGGAACGGGCGAATTTATTAAAGCAAATCTCAATCTCTTTTCCTGACTGGCGCAACCCGGTCAACTGCTGCCGCAACTTCTGGCTCGCATTTGTTTCCCACGTCATCCGCACGCCGGCCACGATGCCGGCATTCACCGCCAGCAACACCATGAGCAACCACGCCACACCCATCACCCGGCTCGAACGCGCGTCCCAAAAAACAAACATTGCTGGCAGGATCGGCACCAACCAAAATTGTGGCCCAAGTCGCGGCCACCACAGATCCACGTTGATCAGCAACGACCCCACAATCGTCAGCCCTGCCAGCATCAAGGCCATTCGTGATGACTTCGATTTCATCAGCAACCACGCCGCCAGACCGAGGCTGACCAGCAACGCCCCGCTGAAGAAGGGCCCAAAACCAGCCACCCGCGTTTCATGATAATCATAGTAATGTAAATCGGCTGGGCGGGCGGTGAAGGGCCACATCAATTGCGCGTTCAATTCGGGTTTCCCATGCGTCGCGCTGGGATAAGGTTGATTGCCTGGCCGGCCAAAGATTGCGTAGCCGAAGTGAATAAAGCGGCTGCGCCCCGCCATATTCTTTGGCGTTTCCCATCTTTCATTTGCGTCTCCTTGCGCTGAAATTTTCACCGGGAAATCCCTGGAGCCGAGGATTGGATAGAACGGTTGGTGCCGGTAAATAGTGTTGGTCACATACGGATTATAGCCGAACACCACCGCGCCCAGGAACAGTGCCAGAACCACCCACCCGCAGTAGGCGAACACCCACTGGCGCCGCCGGAGCAGACACCAGAGCCCGCCGGCTGCGAAAACAAACACCAGAAAGACCAGGCCGGTAAACTTGGCGTTGATGCTCAGGATCGTCGCCATGCACCCGACCCAGATGACGACTGGCTGTGGCCGCAAAAACACGCTGAAAAGCGCCGCGACCACGACGGTAAGAAACGCCACCATGATGCCATCAACCAGATAAGTCGTCAGTTCGCTCATCACCACGGGATTTAACGCCACCACGAGGGCGATCGCCGCCGCGAACCGCCGCCGCAAGCCCCAGTCCAGGCCGGCCGCAAACACCGCCAGAGCCATCGTCGCCCACGAAATTACGGTCGGACATTTACCGGCCTCGAAGCAGCCCGTCGTTTCATAAATCGCCGCCGCCACATACCACGGCCCCTTGGCGAAATACAACACCGAAGGAGGAAGTTGCGGAGTAAAATCCCGCATCGGTTCGGTCAACGTATTCCAATTTTCAGCTATCGAATATATTCCCCATTGGTGATACCACTGCCCGTCCCAAGACAGGTCGAAGTAAAAAGCCGACATCGCGAGCGCCAAAGCCATCACACCCAAGGCCAGGCCCGGCGGCCAGATTCGCCCCCGACCGGCAATTCCCATGTGCCGGCCCAAAAGCTCTCCCAGCAGCAACGCCAGAATCAGAGCCATCGGTGCCACGCCGGCAATTCCCCAACGGCCAATCAACAGGCTCAACATCATGCCCAGCTGGGCAAAACACATGAAGCCGGCCAGAATGGCTGCGGTTATCCAGCAGACGGCGGCGGGCGTTTGATTTTTTTCCGTCATGGAAATCGGAGATGCTTCATTCAATATCAAAGGGAGGTGCTGGGATTTGGTGGTGCGGCAATTTTATCATGCGAACCGCATCGCGCGCAAATTTGAAATTCAGCCGCTGCCATCAACTTCCACTGATCAGGTGAAGTGGTACTGCCGCGCCGCCGATTTCTTTTGATTCGATGTCAGTGTTCGATGTTCCCCTGTGTTTATCTGGCTCTCAAACCTCAACCATCCCGCCATTGACGCGCAGCCCGTCCCGGCGCACATTCACCTCCCCATGCCAGCCGGGTTCCGCCATGTTTAAGTGCCTTTTGAAGAACTCACCGGTGAATGTTGGCGCAAACCGCGTCTGCTTGCTGTTGTCCATCGTGGCCATGACAGCGATGGTAACCGGCTGTGCTCACAAGACGGATGGCCAGGCAATTCTCGCCCGGATCACTCCCAACCATCCCCGGCTGATGATGACCACCAATACCATGGCCACCATCAAGTTGAATCTCCCGAACGATCCCTGGCTCGATCAACGTTATCGCAGCCAAAAAAAACGGGCCGACCGTATCCTGAATGAACCGGTCAGCAACTATCAACTCCATGGACGGGACGGACTGGTGGACACCAGCCGTCAGGTGCTGGAGCGGGTTGCCACCCTGGCCCTGGTCTATCGCATGGAAGGCGACCGGAAGTATCTGGATCGTTGCTGGCTCGAACTGGATGCCGCCGCCCGCTTTCCGGATTGGGGGCCCCGCCAATTCCTTGATACGGCCGAATTGACTGCGGCCTTTGCGATTGCCTATGACTGGCTCCATGACGCCTGGACGGACGGACAGCGGCGGATGATTCGTGAATCCATCATCCATCGCGGTCTCAAGCCCGGCCTGGCCGCCTATGCCGACCAGAGATGGCCGCAACAGGTTGACAATCACAACACCGTAAACAACGGAGGTCTCATTCTGGGAGCGTTGGCCGTTGCCGATGAAGCCCCGGAGATTGCCGGTAAAATTCTCGTCCGCGCCCTCGCTTCGGATCCGTATTCTCTTTCCCAGTTTGCGCCCGACGGCGCCTGGCCAGAGGGGCCGATGTATTGGGGTTATGCCACCGAATACGAATCCATGTCCCTGGATGCCTTGGAGACGGCGTGCGGCACGGATTTCGGATTGGGTGATGTTCCCGGCGTGGCCCAGGGCGGATGGTTTCCGCTTTACGACAACGGCCCAGTTGACGGCACGTTCAATTATGGCGATGCCAATGAAGACCACGAAATCCGGTCCGGTCCCCAGTTGCTTTGGATGGCGCACCGGTTTCACGATCCCCGGTTTGCCCAATACGAACGGGACTTCCCCAACGGCCGAGTCACCGCGCTGGATGTGATCTGGGGTGCCGGCCTTGAACATCAACCTTGGCAGACCATCACGACCGATCGTTACTTCCGCGGCGTGGAACTGGCCACGATGCGAGATGGCTGGGACAAGCCCAACGGCTGGTTTATCGGTTTCAAAGCCGGTTCCAATGATATCGGCCACGCCCATCTCGACGTCGGCTCGTTTGTCCTCGAAACCAAAGGCGTGCGCTGGGCGATTGATCTCGGTCCTGATGATCCCGACCTGCCCGGCTATTCCCAGAACGACGATGAGGAACAGCGCTGGACTTACTATCGCCTCCGGGCCGAAGGTCACAATGCCCTCGTTATCAATCCCGGAAGCGGTCCCGACCAGAATCGCCTGGGAGCGGGCAAGATCACTTCCTTTACCAGCACGCCGGCGGGCGTGGAACTCACCGCCAACCTTACCGGGGTTTATCCCGCTGCCAACCAGGTCATTCGTTCGCTGTCATTCGTCCGGGGTAAAAGTGTCAAAATCAATGATGCCATCCACATGCGGCAAACCGGGGAAGTCTGGTGGTTCCTGCAAACCCGCGCTGAAGCGAAACCTTCCGCCGATGGACGAAAATTCTCACACTGAATCAGAACAGCCGGACTTTGACCCTGAAACTGTTGGAGCCGGCATCGGCCAGATTTGAAATCGGGCCATCGGCGCCGCTACCCACCAGTCCGCACCCACCGAATCAGGTGGTCAACCAGGGAGTGAGCCGCATTGCCATCCATCTGGCCAACATTCAGGACGCGATCATCTCGGTGCAATTCGAAGAATAGCGGATGACGCCGTCAGGACCGGAGGTCCGAAAGAAAGTTGGAATGAAGATGTAATTGAACAAGCCCTGCGGGACGACAGAACATCCACCGCGAAATACGCCAAATCCGCGAACAGGATTCCAGGATTTTAGCTTTCGGTCTTTCTGTGCCGGTGCAACCTTCAGCCCTCCGCCTACAGTCCATCGGGTGTCAGGTGACAAATGCTGAAAGTCTTTTGTAACGTAGGAAATTGGTGGCTGATTTGGCCGCGGTGCAATCACCGGCTGCATCCACATAAATGCCCTCGATCCTGGAAGATCCATCCTCCTCCTGACAAAGGGCCCAGCAGGTCAGAGGCATGGACAATTCAGCCTCGTCATCCATCTTAAACACGGCCAGCCAATCATCGGCGGGAATGATTTGTACAATTTTTTCATTCATGTTTATTTCTGATCAAAGAAATATGGCTTCCTTGGTGCGGTTGTCAAACCGCATTCAGCGACCTGGCGTAAACGCCAGTCGCACCTGACACACCCGCAATCGGGAAGCAAACCGGTTACGCGGCTTTGCTTTTGAAACTCGCGCGGTCGTCTGCTTCCAGCCAGTCGAACGTGCTGCTCTTCTCCGGATCCAGTCCCAGCTTCTTGCATTCCTCGGTGAAGAACGCGCGCTTTTCAGGATTTTTCATCATGCTGCCGGCCTCCACTTCATCCGACCAGGCTTTGATTTCGGCCGGCGTTTTCTTTGTACCATTGGCCAGCAGCCAGGTGCCGATGTCTTGATAATTTTTCGCGGCCTGAACGGCGGTTTTGAATTGCGCGCCGTTGATGCCCTTGAAACTGAACAGCATGTTGTCCAGCGGACAATCGTAATGATATTCGCCGAGCTTTCCCGCGATGCCGGCGCGGCATTTATCCGTGGTGCGGTCGGCGATGGCGAATCCGCCGGTGCGTTCGCGCGGGCTGTGCGGAGCTTGCTTGGTCAGGTCCCGGTCAACGATGGGTGTGTTCATATTTTTATTTTTTGGTGTGATCGTATCGAAACATTATTTCTTCATGGCGGTGACGTGTTGCAAATGCGCTTCCACAACGGGAATGGATTTATCGAGGAACCGTTTGAGGTCCGCATCCTGCGTTGCGGCAGCCTCGGCTTTAAATGCCCTGGCATCCTTTTGATGGGCTTTGATCATGCCGTTGAGATAGGCATCGTCGAATCCCGGACCCGTCAGGGCTGCCATTTTGTCCACCATCGCCTGATGTTTGGCATCCAGGCTTGGAGGCAGAGTCACGCCCTTTTGCGTGGCCAACGCCTTCAGGTCGTCATTGATGGCCGTGTGGTCCGTCACCATCATCTGGCCGAACGACTTCACATCATCACGCACACCGCTGGTGGAGGCGAGTTCGCCCAGCTTCACCTCGGTCATGCCGCCTTGGGCGGCCGCCAGGATGAAGTTTGTGTCGGCCATGGAGATGGACGTTTGAGCCTTGGCGCAGGGAACCAGAAGTCCCAGCGCCAGCAAAACCATGGCCAGGGTGGCGGATGCGGAGTTGGAAATGAGTTTCAGAAACTGCGGCTTGTCTTGTTCTGCCGCGGGTTGTGATTTTGGATTGGTATTCATGGATGATTGCCTGGTTGGTGTTGGTTTGCTCTTTTTATATTTTGAAAGCCGTGTTGCTTATGAAGTTGAAAACTTGGAAAAGACCTCATCACATTGCCTGGCCAGGGAGAAATCTTTTTCGGTGACGCCGCCTTCATCATGCGTGGTGAGCGTCAACGTCACCTGGTCAAAACGAATATCTATATCGGGATGGTGATTCATCTTTTGAGCTTTCGCGGCGATCCGTTTGACAAATTCGATGCCTTTTAAGAATCCCTCGAACTTGAATGTCCGGAGAATAGTTTGCGCGCGTTTCGACCAGTTCGGGACGGCCTGCAAGTTCAGCTTGATCTGTTTGTTATGTAAGGCCGGCATAGATTGATAAATCAATTCGGTCTCCGGCCGGAGCCGCTTTTTCTTCCGCCACCGGAAAGTTTGTTGACGGTGGCCCAGGCGCGGGCTTCCGCAATTTTCGTGCTGGCGCCTTTTTTCTCGTATCCGGCCTCGATGTGTTCCGCCTGACGTTTCTGCTTGTCAGTGTAACTGGATTTATCACCTTGAGGCATGGCGGTTCTTTAATTTGTCTGGCCGTTTAGCCTTCCACGGACGGTATCCCCAGATCCGTTATTGATTGGTGCTGGCTGGCGCGTTCGTATTCACAATAGACACGCTATTGGTCGCAGGCGCATTGGTGGATTGCGTGTCGGTTGAACTGCTTGGGGTGTTTTGATTGCAGCCCACCAGAACGCATGCGGCCAGGACCGGAATCACCAACAATGGAATGATTGATTTCATATGTTCGTTGAAGCTATGGCATCAGCCCATTCGTTGCCATGGGGTAAAACCCTACCGGATTTCGATGATTCCGACTCCGGCCCAACCCTGATCGTCCTCTTCCTCGTCTGATCCCCCGTCCCTCGACTCCCGACCAATCAGTGTCTTAATGGCTGACCACTTTTTTGTCGCTGGATTTGCGAACGGTCGTTCCCGCCAGAATTTACGGCGGAGTTTGCACCCGGTAGAAGCGGGCGCTTTGATTGATTGAGTCGGAGACGTGAATGACCCCGCCGGTGCCCGTGAGGCCAGCGTTGGTCACGACCAGGGTGTTCCAGGCGGCCGTAAGATTGGTGGAGAACAACACTCGATAATTGCCAAGCGGCACGTTGGTGAACGCAAGGTTCATGATCGATCCATTGCGCTGCGCGGTGAGGGTTCCCGGAGTGGCGGCTGCCTGTTTGACAGACTCCAAAAGGGGGTCGGTGTGGCCCGAAATATGGTCCTGAGAAAGTTCCCAAATGATGACGCCCCCGAGCGCGTGATTCCGGGCATAGCTGATTTTGGCCTGGCAGGCGCGCGGGCTGTCGTAGGAAATGAACATGTTATTGGTGCCTTTTCCGTTGATCCCAATCCATGCCGCCTGGGCAACGGTGTCATAATTGAAATCGCCGGCCGGAAAATTGGAGGACACGATTTGGTTGTAGGTCACGGTATAAGTGATTGGGGCAAGTTCCCAGCCTTGCCGGGAAGATGACATGCTATTGCCCGATCCATCGTTGCCCTGGGTCCAGATATCGCCATAGAACGCCAGCCCAATGCCCAACTTGGATGCCGGAATGCCGGCCGTAAGAAAATTGGTCACCGTGGCGTCTGTTGACGGTACAAACTCGCCGGGATTGGAGGGGAAGGCATAGCCGCCATCATAAATTGGTGAATTGTACCATGTCACCCAGCCCCCATAGGGGCCGGAGTAATCATAAGTCATCAAATTGATTTGATCGAAACAGGTTTGCACCGTGGCGACGAGGGTGGGATCGGTTGCGGGAGGAACGGCGGTGGCCAGCAATTTATGCGTGCTGAATCCGTTCAAGGCGGCGCGCAAACGGATGATGAAATTGGTATAGGTACTGGAATCGCCCGCGACCAACGGTTCCCAGTCCACGTCGATTCCATCGTAATTGCCCTTGGCCATGAAGTTCGTGAGGTTGAGCACAAAATTGCTCAAATTGGCGGGACTGGCGGCATTTGGAAAATAACTGTTGGCGCCCCCAACGCAAATCAGCGCCTTTACATTTGCCGTATGAGCGGCGGTCACGAGACTGGCTGTGGCTGCAGGGGTGATATTGTTGACGTTCGTGTCCAAACTCCCATCGCCGTTTGGAAAAATGCTGAAATGAACCACATGCGAGAGTGCGGTAAAATCAATTTCCGACGGCGGCATCGCCGATGCGTAGCCTGGATAATAGCCGCTTCGCCATAGATCGGCTGAGCAAGTCATTGCCGATGCAAATAAGCTCAAGATCCAGAGGCAAATGGTGGCGTATCTCCAAGTCGCCTTTTTTGGAAAAACCATGCGTCTATTTTTCCACGGCTATTAAAATAATCAAGGGTCTTGATATATTTATTACGTTAGCCTTGAGCGCGTTGCAAATTGCATACCGGCACACACTTTCATTCTTTGGAGGTCTTTAGTCGTAAAGGCGTCAACCCTTAGCCGGAACGATTCAGCTGATGTTACAGGGAGCACAGCCGCCCCGGCTGTGGTTCGGCGCGCCCTCGCGCCGCCCTTACGCGGAGAGACGAACCCATTGGTGCGCTGGTCCCAATGCAAAAGCCAAAGACGAGGGCGTCGTCGGCAGCGCCCGGTGCGGGCGCGCTCCCCAATTCCAACCGCATCGTTCCGGCTTAGAATAGTTCACTTCAGGCTTGATCTGCCCGGCGATGCACCAGCATGACGGCCAGTTGGAGCTGGCGCAGACGAAGGTCATGCTCCTCCAGCCATGCGAAATTGATTTTTGCCATCAACATTTGTAACTTGAACAGTCGCAGCGTTGGTGTTACAAGAGTTTTGTTACCCTGCAAAATCATGCGTCTTCGCCTCAATAAATGTGTTGCCGCCATGGCGGCGTGTTTTGCGGCCATGACTTCCCCGGCCGCCGTTCACTACGTGGATGCCAATGGCACCAATCCGGTTTCGCCCTATACCAGTTGGGCGACCGCGGCCACGAACATTCAGGATGCCGTTGACGCCGCCATTTCCGGCGAACAAATCCTGGTCACAAACGGCGTTTATGCGACCGGCGGACGGAATTGGTTTGGCTCCGGCACCAATCGCGTGACGTTGACCAACTCCGTCACCTTGCAGAGCGTCAACGGGCCGGGAGCCACGATGATTGTCGGCGGCATGGCGACGGGACTCAGCCTGACGACCGCCACCCGCTGCGTTTACATGGACAATAATTCCGTGCTGTCGGGCTTTACGCTGACCAACGGAGAAGCGGGAGGTGGAAACTATCCGAGTGGCGGCGGCGCGGTTGGCGGCACGGTCACCAATTGCGTGTTCATCAACAATCTCGCAACCAACAGCCTCGGGGGCGGCGCGTATCGGTGCACGCTGATCAATTGCCGGCTCATCGGAAATACCGCCGGCCGGGGCGGCGGCGCGAGCAGCTGCGTCCTGGTCAACTGCCTCGTGGTGAGCAACACGGCCACATTTTTGGGTGGCGGCGTATATGGTGACAGCTCCGTCGGCGCGAGCAGTCTCACCAATTGCACCATTGTCGGCAATTTCGCCGGCCTCTCCGGCGGCGGCGTCAACAACGGAGGCCTTGGCGCCATGCAAAATTGCATCGTTTATTATAACAACGCCGCGCTCAGTGGAAGCAATTATGTCAACCTCAAGCTGAACGTCTGCTGCACCGTGCCGGCTTTGCCGGGTGACATCGGCAGCACCACGAACCCGCCGTTGTTTGTGAATCTGGCCGGGGGAGATTTTCACCTGCTGCCCTGGTCACCGTGCGTCAACGCCGGCAACAACGGTTATGCCGCCGCTGCCACCGACCTCGATGGCAATGCGCGCATCATCGGCGGAATCGTGGACATCGGCGCGTATGAATTTCAGTCGCCCGTGCATTTTGTGAAAGCCTTCAACATCGCGCCGGTTTCACCATTCACCAACTGGCTGACAGCCGCGGCGAACATCCAGGATGCCGTGGACGCGTCGGTCGCCGGCGATCTGGTCCTGGTGACGAACGGGCTTTACGCCTTGGGCGGCCGGGACGTTTTTGGCAGCAACCGGGTGGCCGTGACCAGCGCGATAACGGTTCAAAGCGTCAACGGTCCGGCCGCAACCCTCATCAAGGGCCTGACCAACGGCCTGAACGTTCGTTGCGTCTTCCTCACCAACGGCGCGACGCTGGCCGGCTTCACCCTCACGAATGGCTCGTCCGGAGGCTCGGCGGGCGGCGTTCTAACAGTGAGCTTGAACAACTCGACGATCTCAAATTGTTGGATCATCGGCAATTCGGCTCCGAGTGGTGGCGGCGGATCCGGCGGCTCATTCTATAACTGCACCATCACCGGAAATTACGGCTACAACGGTGGTGGCGGAGTTGCAAATGGAACCTTGTATAACTGTCTGGTGTCGAGCAATTCGGCCGGCAATGGCGGCGGCTGTAATTCGGGCACGGCGTATAATTGCCGGTTCATCGGCAACACGGCCGGCAACGGCGGCGGCGGATACAACGGCTCGTTTCAAAACTGCCTGTTCACCGGCAATGTGGCCAATGGCACTTTCGGCGGCGGCGCCGCCTATCAAAGCACGCTGGTCAACTGCACCGTGGTGGCCAACCAATGCACCAGTTTCAGCGGGGGCACCGTGGGCGGGGCGCTCAACTGCGGCGCCATCATCAGCAGCATCGTTTACAACAACACCTCGTTTTCCCATGCCAGCACTCCCAACTATTCCGGCGGCGGATTTCTATACAACTGCTGCACCACACCGCTGCCATCCGGCGGCATCGGCAACTTCTCGTCCGACCCGGCGCTCGTGAACCCGGCCGGCGGAGATTTTCACCTGCAATCCAATTCACCCTGCATCAATGCGGGGAACAATTCCTACGCCACCAGCGCCACCGATCTGGACGGCAACGCGCGCATCGTTGCGGGCACCGTGGATGTCGGCGCCTATGAATATCCGGCGCCGGCCTCGGCCATCTCCTACGCCTGGCTCCAGCAATACGGGCTGGCGGTCGATGCCGGCACGGACACCGCGGATGCCGACGGCGACGGCATGAGCAATTACGCCGAATGGCACACCGGGACGAATCCCACGAACGCTTTGTCGTTTCTGCAGATGACCTCCGCCGTGCCTACGAACAATGCTGCCGGCGTCACCATCATCTGGCAAAGCGTCAGCGGCATCAATTACCTCGTTCAACGCGGCTCGGATTTGGGCGCGCGACCCTTGTTCACCACCGTTGCTACGGGCATTGCCGGGCAGGCGGGCACCACGAGCTACACGGACACCACCGCCACGAACAGCCTTCCTTATTTCTACCGCGTCGGCGTGCAATAAGCTAGGTACGCTGAAGGCGTAACGGAAATTAGCCTAGGGTTGCGAGGAACGAGCTACCCTAGGAAAACGACCCACAAAATAATTCAATTCCTTCTCCGCAATCGGATGGGGAGAAGGTGGCCGGAGGCCGGATGAGGTGTCTTGCTGCGATTAAAGCCGTTTGAACAACAAAGTAACGAAAGGCGCAAAGAAGCCGAGAACTTGGTTCCTTGGTTGCTTCGTTGTTAAACTGGTTTGAATCCTTGGCGTTCAGCGTTCGAAGTTGAGTGTTCGATGTTCCCCTATTTTACCTATCCCTCGTCCCTCGACTCTGGACCTTCGACTGCCTTCATCAGATTTTCAGCGTTCGGCGTTGTATGTTCGATGTTTTTCCACCGCGTGGCGCAGCTTTACGCGGCCTTCAGCCTTCAGCCTTGAATTTTCCTGTCACCTCTTTGCTTTTCCGGGTGCTTACAGGCGAATATGATGAAAACCGAAGCCATGGACACGACGCAACAAAACGATGCCGATTTGGTGGCCCAAAGCCGCGCGGGGAACCCGGATGCCTTCCGCCGGATCGTTGAGCGGTATCAAACCCTCATCTGCTCGCTCGCCTATTGCGCCACGGGCAGTGTCAGCCAAAGCGAAGATCTCGCCCAGGAAACTTTCGTGATCGCCTGGAAAGACCTTGCGGCCTTGCGCGAGCCGGCCAAATTGCGGAGCTGGCTGTGCTCCATCGTCCGCTTTCGGATCAGCAACCAGTTTCGCCGGCAAGGCCGGGAGCCGGTCCACGCCGCCGAGCCGCTGGAAGCGGTGGAATCGGCGGCGGCACTGGAAGCGCCGCCCTGCGCCCAGGCCATCACCAATGAGGAAACCGCCATTCTCTGGCGCTCGCTCGAAAGCATCCCTGACCTCTATCGCGAGCCGCTCGTCCTGTTCTATCGCGAACACCAATCCATCGAGACGGTCGCCGTGAATCTGGATTTGACCGAGGATGCGGTGAAGCAACGCCTGTCGCGCGGGCGAAAGATGTTGCACGAGCAGGTGCTCGCGTTTGTCGAAGGCGCCCTGGCCCGGACCAATCCCGGACAGGCCTTCACGCTCGCCGTGCTCGCGGCGCTCGGGGCCGCTGCCGCCAAGGGCGGCGCCATGGCCAAAGGCGCGCTGTTTGGTTCCGTGATCGGCGTGTTGGCCGGTCCGGCGCTCGGTGTGCTTTGCGGTTACATGGGCATGCGAACAAGTCT
>Ga0265338_10004531_pt1 | contig 18718 bp, 17 predicted proteins | sample 42126metaG_FD_193579 | JGI IMG/M metagenome (GOLD analysis project Ga0265338, IMG submission 193579) | Rhizosphere microbial communities from Carex aquatilis grown in University of Washington, Seatle, WA, United States - 4-21-26 metaG | ecosystem: Host-associated > Plants > Roots > Rhizosphere... | reverse complement strand
AATCTTGCGGCCGAGGTGACGCGGGTCCTTGATCTGGCTGTAGAGCTTGCCGTCGGAAAAGGTCCCGGCGCCGCCCTCGCCGAACTGCACGTTGGACTCCGGGTCGAGCACGCCTCGCCGCCACAAGCCCCAGGTGTCCTTGGTGCGCTCGCGCACCACCTTGCCTCGGTCGAGGATGATCGGCCGAAAGCCCATCTGGGCGAGGAGCAGCCCTGCGAACAGGCCGCAGGGACCCGCGCCGATCACTACCGGGCGGGCGCTATTCGTATCTCCCGCGCGGGTCACGAAGCGGTAGCCTGTGTCGGGCGCGGGCTGGATGCGAACGTCTCCGGCGGAGCGGGCAAGCACGTCCGGCTCGTTCCTCAAGGAGACGTCGACGGAGTAGACCATGGCGATGGCAGAGGTCTTGCGCGCATCGTGGGCCCGGCGGACGACGGCGTATTCGATCAGGTCATCCGGGCGCACCCCGAGCCGCTCGAGGATCGCCGCCGGAAGCGCTTCGGGGGCGTGGCCGAGGGCCAGCCTCAATTCCGTCAATCTCAGCATGGCCGCCTCATAGCGAGGTCCGGCCGGCCGCGCCTACTGAGACCTGTGTTTCGATCGACACCGCTTGCACGTTCGTCACTCGCCCGCGGGGAGCAGGCCCCTTATCCACCCTCCGCATTCGGATTGCGCCACGCCCGCTCGAACGGCAGGCGCCAGGCGTGGGGCGCCACCAGCTGGTGGATGGACTTGGGTCCCCAGCCGCCGGCGGGATAGAGGCGCACGGGCGGCGGGTTTTCCAGCAGGGGGATCGACACCTCCCAAAGGCGCTCGATGCCTTCGGCGGTGGTGAACAGCGTGTGGTCGCCCCTCATGGCGTCCAGGATCAGCCGCTCGTAGGCCTCCAGCACATCGCCCGCGAGCCCCGTGTCGTGCATGGCGAACTGCAGGCTCAGCTTGTCCAGCCGCATGCCCGGCCCCGGCCGCTTGCCGTAGAAGGACAGCGACATCTTGGAGGCGTCGGCCAGGTCGAAGGTCAGGTGGTCGGGCCCTTGGGCGCCGATGCCCGAGCCCACCGGGAACATGCTCTTGGGCGGCTCGCGGAAGGCGATGGAGATGATCCGCTGGCCCTCGGCCAGCATCTTGCCGGTGCGCAGGAAGAAGGGCACCCCCGCCCAGCGCCAGTTGTCGATCTGGCACTTCAGCGCGATGAAGGTCTCGGTGTCGGACTCCGGATCGACCCCCGGCTCCTGGCGATAACCGTTGTACTGGCCGCGCACTACGTCCCTGGGATCGAGCGGCAGCATGGAGCGGAACACCTTGTTCTTCTCCTCGCTGATCGGCTTGGGCTCCAGGGCGGTGGGCGGCTCCATGGCCATGAAGGCCAGGATCTGGAACAGGTGGGTCACCACCATGTCGCGATAGGCCCCGGTCTGTTCGTAGAAGGCCTCACGGCCGCCAAGGCCCAGGGTCTCGGGCACGTCGATCTGCACGTGGTCGATGAAGGTGCGGTTCCAGATCGGCTCGAACAGGCCGTTGGCGAAGCGGAAGGCCAGGATGTTCTGGGCCGGCTCCTTGCCCAGGAAGTGGTCGATACGGAAGATCTGCTCCTCGTCGAACACCTCGTGCAGCCGGGCGTTCAGGGCCCTGGCGCTTTCCAGGTCGGTGCCGAACGGCTTCTCCATGATGATGCGCGAGCGCTCCACCAGGTCGGCGTCGGCCAGCATCCGCACCGCCGGCAGGGCGGCGGCCGGGGGCACGCTGAGATAGTGCACGCGGCTCACGTCTCCCCCGAGTGCCTTCTCCGCCTTCAGCACCGCCGCCTTCAGCGCCGGGGGACCGGCGGCGAGCGACGTGTAGTCGAGCGCCTGGGCGAAGGAGGCCCAGTCCGCCGCCTTGACCTGGCCGGGGATGAACTCGTCGAGCGCCGCCTTGGCGAAGGCCCGGAAAGCGTCCGCGTCCATCTCGTCCAGCGAGACCCCGACGATGCGGCAGGCGGGGATGAAGCCCGACCGGCACAGGTGGAACAGTCCGGGCAGCAGCTTTCGCCTCGACAGGTCGCCGGTGGCTCCGACCAGCACCAGCACCTGGGCGTTGCTGGGCCCCACGCCCGCTGGAATCTTGGCCACGGCCACCCCCCATCCGCCGGACGCCTCGACGCGGCGACTCCCGCAGCTTGGGCGCACGCAGGGGATCTGGCTAGCGCCGGCGCACGGCGCCGGGAATCATCCATGGCGCCGCCCAGTTCGGCAGCGGCGCGAGGCGAGATCTAGATCGGCCGGCGGATCTGCAGCACGCCCCAGACGCTGGCGGCGGTGGCGAGAGCGCCTCCGGCGACCAGCATCATGCCCGGGGGCAGGAGCTGGTTCAGCTGCGGCGAGAGCACCGCCGTTCCGGCGGTGGCGAGGACGCCCACGCCGACCACCACGGCCAGCTTCAGGGCCGCCTGCCGCTTCTCCATCCGCTCGAACACCGCCAGGCGGAAGTGGGCGTCCATCGCCGGCGGGACCTCCGCGGCGAACAGGGCCTTCAGCTTCACATCCGCGTCGGTCATGGCTGGGCCTCCAGGACTTCGAGCAGCTTAGCGCGACCGCGCAGAACCTGCGACTTCAGAGTGCCAAGGGGCAGGCCGAGGATCCCGGCCGCCTCGGCGTGGGAATAGTCCTCCGCTAGGCACAAGGCCACCGCCGCGCGCTGCTGCAGGTTCAGCCCCCCCATCGCCCTCTCCAGCGCCAGCCGGTCCTCGGCGCTCACCTGGGACGCCGGGATCAGGGCCTCGGCCTCCGACCAGGCCCGGTCGCGGGCCATGCGGCGGAACATCGAGCGGCCCGAACTCCTCGCCTTGCGCCAGGCGATGCCCAGCAGCCAGGCGCGGACGCTGGACTGGCCCCTCCAGGAGGAGAGCTGGGTCCAGGCGGTCACGAAGGTCTCCTGCGCCAGGTCGTCCGCTTCCTCGCGGTCGGCGGCCACACGCCGCAGAAACCCGCGGACCGCCTGCTGGTGGCGGTCGATGAGGCGCGACAGCGCGAGCCGGGATCCGGCTCGCGCCTCGGCGAGGAGCCGCGCGTCGTCCGCGTCACTCGTCATTCTGGCGCTGCGCCGTCAACGCTCCGACGATATTGCTGGCGCAGAGCGCTCCGAGGGCGATGGCGGCGATGGTCCAGCCCATGATGAACGGATATGGACCGTCGGTCGCATAGGTCCAGACGGCCAGGGCGGCGAAGCCGGCCGCGAGGACACCGAAGAAGGTGGCGGCAGACAGGCTGGCGCCTCTGCGGCGCGGGCTGCGCACCGAGGCGCTGCCCAGGATCTGCAGGACGCTCTCGGGCGGCTCCTGGCCCTTTTCCGCATAGACCTTGAGCACCTCCAGCGCCTTCTTCTGGCGGCTGAACTCGTTCCAGATTGAGAAGGCGCCCATGCCCATCCCCATGATTGGGAAGATGAGCCAGAAGAACTGGCGGAAGATATCGGCGAAGGCGTGATCCGCGACCATTTCAGACCTCTGAGGCTGGACGGCCCAAGCGGCCGGTTTCGATGCGTAGTGCCCACCCCCCGCCGGATCGGATGCATCGTCCGCCCAAGCTTGACTCAATTCGGGATTCGGCGCCCGGTGGCGAACGCGACGCGGAGGCGCGGGCAGGCCCCGCCCTTCATCTGAAGGACATCACGCGCCACATTTGCGGCCGAGGAAACCGCTAGGGTGTGCGCCCCCAAGGGTGACGAACCGCTGATGCCGCACGTTCTGCCGCTTCAACTGATCTCGATGCTCGGCCAATATGGCTATTGGGTGCTGATCCCGATCGCCGTGATCGAAGGCCCCGCGATCACCATGGTGGCCGGCGCCCTGGTGGCGGCGGGACAGATGGACGGAGTCACGGCCGGCCTTTTGCTGATCGTGGCCGACCTGGTGGGCGACGCGCTCTATTACGGCCTCGGCCGCTTCGCCAACGCGCCACTCGCCCGGCGGCTCACCAAATGGCTGAAGGTCACGCCCGAGAAGCTGGGCAAGCTGGAGCAGCGGTTCCGGGCCAACGACTGGAAGCTGATCCTGATCGGCAAGACCCAGGGCCTGGGCTCGATCATCCTCTATTTCGCCGGCGCCAGCCGCATGCCCTTCGGCCGCTACATGATGCTGAACCTTCTGGGCACGGTGCCCAAGGTGATCATCTTCGAGCTGATCGGCTACTTCCTGGGCCTGGGGGTGCTGAGTTCGGCCCACTACATCAACTATGTCACCGCCATGATGTTCGGCGCGGCCTTCGTGCTCCTGGGGCTCTACTGGGTGTTCCGGCGCTACGTCTGGAAGGACCTGGTCCAGAGCATCTCGACCTGAAGGTCGAAGACCTCAGCGCCAGCGCGACGCCTTGCGGTCGACCAGACTGAGCAGCTGCAGGTTCTGACGCACCGCTCCGATCGGGTTGAGCACGCGGAAGGCGTCGCCCACCATCCGCAATTCCTCGAACACGCCGCGCAGGAAGCCGACCTTGTGGTGCTTGCGGATGTTGTAGACCGCCGGCCACTTCACCACCGCGATCGAGAGCTTCTCCCGGCAGATGCGGTCGTTGATGAAGGCCTCCCCGCCCCAGCGCGGCAGGCGCTGCATGGCGATCAGGGCGTCGGCGACCAGCCAGGCGGGGATCACCCGCTCGCCGGATACAAAGTCGAGTCCCACGGCTTGGTAGACCAGAAGGCTGTTGGCCCTGAGGCTGATCGAGACGTCGGTCTGGCCGCTGGCCACCGGCCGGGCCAGGGCCTCGACGTCGGCGGGGGTCACCCCGGCGAGATCGGCGTCCAGCATCATCAGATAGTCGCCGCCCGCCGCCGCCACGCCCTGGGTCAGGGCGAAGGTCTTGCCGCGGTTGGGCGTGTAGGACAGCACCCGGATCTCTGGATAGTTGGCCAGCATGGCCGCGGTGTCGTCGGTCGAGCCGTCGTTCACCACAATGATCTCGTAGAGCATCGGATGCCGATAGACGGCGTCCAGGATGTGCCGGATACGGTCGGCCTCGTTGTAGGCGCAGACGATGCATGAGATGCGCACCGGGCCCGACTGAGCTGATCTGGCGCGCGTCGTCCGCTTGGACCCCAGCGCGGCCCCCGCGCGGCGGCTGTCCATTTCGATGGTCATGGTCCTAAACTAGCGTCCGCTGCCGAAGATCATAGCCTGTTCTTCCTCTGCCCCTGCGACTCGCGGGCGCATCATAGCCCGACGAAGGCCGATTTCGACGACAGATTGATGATGCCTCATCCATTGCGCGGGCCCTAATCCGCGCGATGCGGGCGCATCGAGGCGACCAGCTCGGGATTGGTCTCGGTCGGCATCGCCGCCATGATCGCCTCGTAGCGGCTGGTCACCGCCCCCGCCCATTCGCCGTGGGTGATGATGTAGGGCTCGTCATTGCGGATGGCCTTCAGCACCATGTCGCCGACCTGCTCGGGCTCCATCCACAGGTCGGACACCTGCCGCTGGCCCAGCCGCTCGGCCGCTTCGGCGAAGCCGCCCGAGGGTTTGAACTGCTCGGGCCGGTTCTGGCTCAGCTGGTGGATGTTGCTCTTGATCGGCCCGGGGCAGAGCACCGAGACGCCGATCCCGTCCTGGCCCAGCTCGGTCCGCATGGCTTCCGACATGGCGACCACCGCCGCCTTGGCCGTGGCGTACATGGTCATGTGGGCCGGCATCACTACCAGGGCCGCCAGCGAGGCGGTGTTGACCACATGGCCGCCCTCCCCGTGCTTCCGGATGCGTGGGACGAAGGTCTGCACCCCGTTGACCACCCCGCCCAGGTTCACGCCCAGGCCGAAGTCCCAGTCGTCGTAGGTCGCATCCTTCAGCGGCCCCTCGATGCCGACGCCGGCGTTGTTGACCGCCACGTGCAGCTTTCCGAACACCTGCTCGGTCTCGTCCGCCGCCGCCGCCATGGCCGCGCGGTCGGTGACGTCCAGGCGGATGAAGTGGACGTTGCGGCCCTGCTGACGCTCCTCGAACCAGGCCCGGGCCTCGTCGATGTGGTCCTGGCGCAGATCGGCGATCACCACCTTCATCCCCGCGTCGAGGAGCTTCTTGGCGATGCCGAGGCCGATGCCGCTCGCGCCGCCGGTGACGAAGGCGACCTTGCCTTCTAAGTCTCGCATAAGGTGCTCCAGTCAGTCGAAGAAGGCGACGCAGCGGATGTCGATGCTCTCGCGGGGCGGCGCGTCGTCGCCGGCGCTGGGGTCGTCGAAGGCGGTGTGCGGCACGCGCCGCGAGCGCCCCGGATCGGTGTCGTAACCTCGGAATAGCAGAAGCTCGTCCCGATGCATGTCGGAGAAATAGACCCAGCGATGGCGCGGATTGAAGGCCACCATGTTGGTCTGGATCCGCATCTCGCGATCTGGCGCGGGCAGCACGATGTGGGACACCACGAGGTCGTGAGCCTCCACCGTGGTGGCGTCGGCCATGCACAGGGGGCAGTCCTGCGGGGGCGGTGAGAGCGCCCGCCACAGGTTGAAGATCGCAAAACGACCCCTCAGCAGCGCCTCGGCGTCGGGGTCCTCACCCAGCCACTGCCGGGCGGCCGCGGGACCGGACTCATCGGAATAGTCGATGTGGGCGTAACGGCCGGGATAGGTGGTGCCGGCTTCGCCGAAGCGTTTCGACCGGTCAGAATGGCGATGCACCCAGGTCTTGCTGGCCACGACCTTGTGGGCCCCCGTGACCGCTCTCACCGCCTCCTCGAGTTAGGGCAGATAGGTCCGGGCGGCGGCGGCACGGTCGCCGAAGTCCTTCACCGCCGTGGGCGCGTCGGCCAGGAAGATCCCCTTGCGGTCGAGCGAGAAGCGATCGCGGATCGGCCGGACGTCCTCGATCTCCATGGTCTCCATGCGCAGGGGCATATGGCTGCGCCAGGAGTCGGCGGCGTACCAGACCGAGTCCGGCGTATCGTCCTCGAGGTAGTTGATCTGGGCGCGCACGGTGCGTCCGACCGGCCGGCGCTGCGCCTCGCGCGTCAGGGTGGCCGCGTCGCCCACCATGTCCTCCGCCATCGTTGAAGCCATGTCGCTCGCGAGGAAGGGACCCTGTCAAGCGCCATGGCCGCGGGGCCTTGGCGCATATCGCTAGAAGGCTTTCGATCCGGAGCGAAAGTCTCTAGATGTCCGGCCCGAACTTGCCCTGGGCCGGGCGACCATCCCGAGGAGATATTCGTGCGCAACTATCTGAAATTCTACATCGACGGGAAGTGGGTCGAACCCTCCACCTCGCGGACGCTCGACGTCATCAATCCGGCCACCGAAGAGGTCGCGGGCAAGATCGCGCTGGGCGCCACGGCCGACGTGGACGCGGCCGTCGCGGCCGCCAAGAAGGCGTTCAAGACCTGGTCCAAGACCACCCGCGAGCAGCGGCTGGAGGTGCTGGAGCGCCTGGCCGCCGAGTTCGGCAAGCGCATGCCCGACATCGCCGACGCCATCACCGAGGAGATGGGCGCGCCCGCTTGGCTCGCCCAGAACGCCCAGGGACCGGCCGGCATGGGCCACCTGATGACGGCGATCAACGCGCTCAAGACCTACGAGTTCGAAGAGGACCGCGGCACCTCGCGCGTGGTGAAGGAGCCGATCGGCGTGGTGGGCTTCGTCACCCCGTGGAACTGGCCGATGAACCAGATCTGCGCCAAGATCGGCCCGGCCCTGGCCACCGGCTGCACCGTGGTGCTGAAGCCGTCGGAGATCGCCCCCTTCTCGGCCCAGATCTTCACCGAGATCGTCGAGGCCGCAGGCGTGCCCGCCGGCGTCTACAACATGGTCAACGGCACCGGCCCGGAAGTCGGCTCGGCCATGTCGAGCCACCCGGACATCGACATGATCTCGATCACCGGCTCGACCCGCGCCGGCATCGAGGTGGCCAGGAACGCCGCCTCGACCCTGAAGCGCGTGCACCAGGAGCTGGGCGGAAAGTCGCCGAACATCATCCTGGAGGACGCCGACCTGACCAAGACCATCCCGGCCTCGGTGGGCTCGGTGATGATGAACTCCGGCCAGTCCTGCGTGGCCCCCACCCGCATGCTGGCGCCGAAATCCAAGGTCGACGAGATCTGCGCCATCGCCAAGGAAGCCGCCGAGAGCTGGATGCCGGGCGACCCAAAGGGCAACGCCCGCATGGGTCCGGTGGTCTCCGAAGCCCAGTGGAACAAAGTCCAGGGCCTGATCAAGAAAGGCCTGGAGGAAGGCGCAGAGCTGGTCACCGGCGGCCCGGGCAAGCCCGAAGGCCTGGAGACGGGCTATTTCGTGAAGCCCACTGTCTTCCGCAACGTGAAGAACAGCATGACCATCGCCCAGGAGGAGATCTTCGGGCCGGTGCTGTGCATCCTCGACTACGACACGGTCGAAGAAGCGGTGGAGATCGGCAACGACACCGAATATGGCCTGGGCGGCTATGTCTCGAGCGCCAACCTCGACAAGGCCCGCGAGATCGCCCGCGAGATCCGCGCCGGCTATCTCTCCATCAACAACGCCCCGATGGACATCACCGTGCCCTTCGGCGGCTACAAGCACTCCGGCAACGGCCGCGAATTCGGCGACCACGCCTTCGCCGAGTTCCTCGAGCTGAAGTCGATGCTCGGCTACAACCCGGCGCCGGCCCACTAGGGACCGCGGGACGATCAGGGGCGGCCCTCTCGGCCGCCCCATCTTGCATCACCGCCTGGGGAGGGGTGTTGGTGGCGACCTTTGTTCTGGTGCACGGCGCCTGGACCGGCGGCTGGGGCTACAAGAAGACCGCGCGGCTGATGCGCGCCGAGGGGCACGACGTCTATGTCGTGACCCTCACGGGCCTGGGCGAACGCTCGCACCTCTCACATCCCGGCATCACGCTTTCGACCCACATCCAGGATGTGGTGAACGTCTTCGAGTACGAGGACATCACCGACGCCATCCTGGTCGGCCACTCCTATGGCGGCATGGTGGTCACCGGCGTTTCCGGCCGGGTCTCGGGCCGCATCCGCACCCTGGTCTATCTGGACGCCTTCCTGCCGGCCAACGGCCAGTCGCTCTGGGACATCGCCGGCGACCAGGGACGGGAGTTCTACATCGACGGCCAGAGGGCGACGCCCGGGCTCGTGGGCCCCATGAACCTCGCCGCCGCCCTCGACGATCCGGGCCTGGCTGCCCTGCGTAAGAAGAAGCTCGACCTGCACCCGCTGCTTACCCTGACCGAGCCGGTGAAGCTGGACGGCTCCGAGCAGGCGATCGGCAAGCGCACCTATGTGCTGGCCACCCGGCGGCCGGCTTTCCAGCGCTTCTACGACCAGGTGAAGGACGACCCGGCCTGGACGACCAGGACCATCGACACCGGCCACGTGGTGATGATGGAGGACCCGGAGGGGCTGGCGAAGCTTCTGCTGGAAGAGGCCTGACCCCCTCCCTCCGGGCCGGATCAATCATCCGACGGATCACCGAACCGCTCGCCGAGCTGGTCCTCCAGGGGAGGCAGCTTGAACCCCGGCTTCGCCGCCGCCTCCAGTGCGTTGTCCAGCTCCCAGTCCGAGCGGCCGACGTGCACGCCCATTTGGCGCAGTTCAGCGAGGATCTCGCTGCGCAGCGGCTCGGGGACCGGCTTGTTCCCGGGAAGCCTGGCCTCGTCGAGCCGCCAGCCGAACAGGGTGTCGCGATCGATTTCGACAATGGCGCAGGGCTCCTCGCGCCATTCGAAGAAGGCCGACCAGCCGCCAGCCGCGTTGCGGATCTGCCCGCGCAGGCAGTTGCGATAGCGCAGCGCCGCGTCGCGGATGGCCGCCCGCGTGGTCAAGGGGACCAGACGAACCGTACCGGTCAACGGCGGAGCCGGCAGCTCGGGCGTCAGGTCTTCACGGATGTGCTCGAGTAAGGCCCTGGATGTCGCGGCGCCCGCCCAGCGCAGCGGCGCAGAGCACCAGACCTCCGGGTCTGCGTGTTCAGCCAGGGCTGCGCAGCCTTCGGCGATGATGGCGGATTGGTCGGGCGTGAGGTCGAGGCCTCCCAGTCCGACCCTCAGAAGGGGCGCCGGCAGCAGGCACAGAGCGCGCACCGCGTCAGGGGTGATGTCCGCGGCATGGCGGAGGACCTTGGCGGCATGGGGTTCTTCCAGCCGGTCGATCAGCCGCAGATAGTCCTGGGCGGTCCAGGCGGTTTCGCCGATGCGCCCGAGCGCGCGGGCGAGGCCTGCGGGCCGGCGGTCGAGGGCGAGCCTGATCGCCCGCCGCAACGGCGCATGCAGCAGCCGATCCAGATCGGGCGAGTTGGCGTCGCCTGCGGACGCAAGCGCCAGGCAGACGAGATGCCGCCGCGGTGCGGTGGCGGTCAGGAAGACGGCGTGAGGCGCCGGCCAGCGTTCGGCTACCCGTCCGGCGAATTCGCCGGCGAGGAAGCTCAGGAGCGGGCTGATCTCCACGAAATGCGCAGGCCGAAGCGCGCGCTGGAGGCAGGTGAGCATGACATATCCCAGGGCGTGGCGCGCCCCGGAGAGAGCGGCCAGGTCAGATCGATTTCGACTTGAGCGCGCCGTGGGCCAGAGCCGTGCACGCGCCCATCCGTCCGGCGAGCCGGAGCGATGTGTGTTGGGGCGTACAGTTCGGCATTCGTTGATCCCGGTTGGAGACGAGGGGCGCGGCGTTTCTCATGAACTGGCCACGGCCGCAACATGCGCCTGAGCGCACACTCCAGGTTCAGCCGAAGCGTGGCCTTTCCGCCACAACCGACCTCGCCGGCAGCGGGACCTAGATCTTCTTCAGTTCCGCCTCGATCTGATCCAGCGTGCGGTTGAACTTGGCGACCAGGGCCTGGTAGGGCGCGGGTGTTGTCATATCGAGCCCCGCCCGCTTGATCACGTCCACCGGATAGTCCGCCCCGCCGGCGCGCAGCAGGTCCAGGTAGCTCTCCCGCTCCTTGGCCCCGCCGGCCAGGGTGCGGTCGCTGAAGAATGCCGAGGCCGCCACGCAGGTGGCGTATTGGTAGACGTAGAAGTTGCGGAAAAAGTGGGGGATGTAGGCCCACTCGATCGCCAGGTAGTCGTCGATCTTCACCGCCGGCTCGTAATAGGCCTTGAGGATGCCGAGATAGATTTCGGAGAATGTCTCGCCCGACAGCCCTTCGCCCTTCTCGGCCGCCTCGTGGATGGCCAGCTCGAACTCGGCGAACTGGGTCTGGCGGTAGAAGGTGCCCTTGAACAGCTCGGCCAGCTGGTCGAGGTAGAAGACCTTCTCGGCCGGCGTCTTGGCCTGTTGCACCATCATCCGGTTGAGCAGCTGCTCGTTGTTGGTCGAGGCGATCTCGGCGGTGAAGATGGTGTAGTCGGCGTTGGGATAGGCCTGGCTCGCGTAGGACAGCACCCCGTGCATGGCGTGGCCCCATTCGTGGGCGTAGGTGGTCAGGCTGTCGTAGTCGTCGTGCTCGTTCAGCAGCAGGTACGGGTGCACGCCATAGGCATGGTCGGTGTAGGCGCCCGACCGTTTGCCCTTGCGCGGGAAGGGATCCATCCACTTCGCCGCCGTCGCGTCGGCCAGGGTCTTCTGATAGGCGGGCCCCAGCGGCGCCACCGCCTGGACGGTCAGGGTCCGCATCTCCGCCAGGCTGAACTTGCGGTCCAGCGAAGCGATCGACGGATAGAGGTCGTAGTAGTGGAGCTCGTCGAGCTTCATCAGCCGCTTGCGGATCCCGAAGTAGCGCTGCAGCACGGGAATGCCGGCGCGGCACTGCTCGACCAGGGTGTGATAGACCGCTGTCGGGATGGCGTTGGGGGACAGAGCGGCTTCCAGCGCACTGGAATAGCGGCGCGCCTTGGCCTCGAAGGTGTGGGCCTGCACGTGGGCCTTCAGGGAGGCTCCGAGCGATCCCTGGAACGCCTGGTATTCGCCGAAGAACCCCTCGAAGGCCGCCTTGCGGTCGGCGCGGTTGGGGGCCTCGCGGAACTTGGTGAAGGCCTGGTTGTCCATCCGCACCGGGCCGGTGGACAGCATCACCGTCGGCCACGGAATGTCGCTGTCGGCGATCTGGGAGCGGATGTCCTGGGGCGCCGCCTCCAGGGTCGAGGCCGCGGCGAGCACGCCCTCGGCCTCGTCGCCCAGGGTGTGGGCTCCCTCGCGAAGGATCTTGTCGAGCTGGTGCTTGTAGACCCCGAGCCCGGGCTCGGCCGCCTCGGCCGCCGCGACCTTGTCCTGCCCCAGGCGCACCACCTCGGGCGACAGCCAGGCGGTGGCCGAGCTGAACGAGGTGGCCAGCTCCGTCGCCTGGCCCTTGCGGGCCTGGTTGGCGCCGATGCGGGTGTCGGCGTCGGCCGAGAGGCTGGCGTAGAGATAGAGCCGTTCCATCCGGTTGCTGATGGCGAAGATGGCGTCGAGCGCCGACTTCATGGTCTTGGGATCGGCCAGCTTGCCCCGCCATTGCTCGAGCGATGGCAAGGCGGCGAGCACCGACTGGCGCTCGGTGGCCCAGGCCGCGTCGGTCGGGAAGATGTCCGAAAGGTCCCAGGCCGCGCTCGCGTCGACGGGCTGGGCGGTGGCCGCGACCGGCAGGGCGGCCGCGAAGGCCGCGAAGCCCGCGCCTTCCAGCAGGGCGCGGCGGGAAAGGTCGGTCATCAGACGCTCCGGCAAGATCCGTATCCGGAATCGCCTAAGGCAAGGCTGGCGGGCGCACAAACGCCGGCTCGCTTCATGGACGAAACTTAATCTTCGCCTCGTGCGCCGCCCGAACGGCGCCCGAACGGCGCCCGCCGCGCCCGCAGAGGGCGCGCAGGCGGCGCGCATCGGTTCTCCCGCAACGACGTTCTGTCGTCAGACCGGCCTCAAGCCGGCGCATCAAAGTCCGCATGGGAGTTCGTCATGAGACCCTTTGTCTTCGGAGCCGCAGCGGCGGCCAGCCTGACGCTCTTGGCGCCGCTCGGCGCCTCGGCCCAGCAGGGGCCCTACAACCCCGCCCTGGGGCCGAACGATCCGGCCCAGAACCTGCCCCCCGAGCGCCGCGTGCCCGACTGGAGCATCGACCGCCGGCTAGCCTGGACCGAGCAGCAGCTGCAATCCGCCGAGAACTCGGGCGGCATGAACGCCGATCAGGTCCAGCGCGCCCGCGCCCAGCTGGAATCGATCAAGCGAGAGAAGGCCCGGCTGAAGACGTGGCACGGCCTCTACACCAAGTCGGACCAGGAATACCTCTTCCACCGCCTGGACCAGGTGGACGGCAAGTTGGGCCTCGGCCCCCTGCCCTGGGGCGCCTGATCCCGCCGACGGCCAGGGCGTAGACCGCGCTTGCGATTCGGCGAGGTTGGTGTTGCTTGGCTCCTGGAAACAGGAGAGCGTCCTGTGTCGCGGCGACCGCGCGAAGGACGCCGCAGGGAGCGCCGCCATGTCCGTCGTTGCTGGAGTCCGGTCCCCGGAAGGCGCCATCCGATGAGCCCTTCCACGGACCTCAACGCCGCCCTCGAGGAGCGCAAGCTTGGCCGCTTCGGCCTGGGGCTGGTGCTGATCTCGGCCCTGGTGATCTTCTTCGACGGCTATGACATGCAGGTCATCGCCTTCGCGACGACGCGTATGGAGAAGGTGTTCCACGTCACCAACGCCGCCTTCGGCATGGCGCTGGGCGCGGGACTGTTCGGCACCCTGGTGGGGGGCGTGCTGTTCGGCGCCCTGGCCGACCGCTTCGGCCGCCGTCCGGCGATCATCGCCGCCACCGCCTGCTTCAGCGCCCTGACCTTCGCCCTGGCCTTCGCCAACAGCCTGACGACGCTGATCGTCTTGCGTTTCGTGGCGGGCCTGGCGCTGGGCGGGGCCATCCCCTTGCTCTGGACGCTCAACGTCGAGTTCGCCCCCAAGCGCCTGCGCGCGACGGTGATCACCCTGATCATGCTGGGCTACGGCTTCGGCACCGCCTTCGCGGGTCCGATCTCCACCGTAATCCTGCCGCGCTGGGACTGGCCGGGCCTGTTCATCTTCGGCGGCGTGATCTCGCTGATCGCCGTCGCCATCCTGATCGCCTGGCTGCCGGAGTCGCTGAGGACCTTGGCCGCGCGTCCGGATTCCTCTGACGCCATCACCCGGATCCTGCGTCGGATGGGCGTCGAGCCGCCCACCGATCCGGAAGCCATCCGCATCCTGCGCGAAGGCCCCCCTGAAGGCCGCCGTGGCCTGAACCTGTCGGGCCTCCTCGAGGGCCGCCTCAAGGTCCTGACCCCGCTGATCTGGGTCTGCTATTTCGCCAGCTCGATCGCGGTCTATTTCCTGACCAACTGGGGGCCGACGATCCTCAGGAACATGCACTTCAGCACCAACGGGACCGGCTGGCTGTCGTTCGGCAACTCCATGTGCGGCATGACCGGCGGCCTGATGCTGATGCGCTTCACCGACAAGCACGGTCCGATCTCGATCGCGATCATGCCCCTGATCGCCGTGCCGTTCCTCCTGGTGACGGGCCTGGCCCCCGTGACTCTGGTCCTGTTCATCTTCCTGAGCCTGGCCCTGACCTTCTTCGTCTCCGGCGGCCACTACGGCATCACCAGCGTGATCTCGGGCTTCTACCCCAGCCACATCCGCGCCTCGGGCTCGGGCGTGGCCAACGCCTTCGCCAAGGTGGGCTCGATCCTGGGCCCGGTGATCGGCGGCTTCGTCCTGGACGCGCACCTGCAGCCGCGCACGCCCTACGCCCTGCTCGCCGTCTGCCCCCTGGTCTTCGCCGCCGCCGCCCTGGCCATGGGCCTGGTCGCACGCCGACGGGACCCGCCGGCGGACGCCATCGGTCAGCCCGTTCCCGCGGAGTAGTCAGTCGGAGAGGATCGCTCGCGCAAAAGCCCGCGGATCTTCATAGGGGGCCATGTGGCTCCCCTCCAGATAGGCCGTCCTGGCCCCGGCGATCGCAGCCGCGAAGTCCTCGGCATAGGCGGCCGGGATCCAGGCGTCGGACCGGGCCCCGATGATCAGGGTCGGGATCTCGATCCGATAGAGACGTCGTTTCAGGCCGCGGTCCGGGATCGGCCAGGTGTAGTTGGCCATCGAGCCCAGGGCGTTGGCGAATCGCAGAAGGGTTTCGACCGCGTCCTCCTGGCTGAGAGCGACCGCCGGCCGGTGTTTCGATCCCGACCAAATCAGCTCCTCGACCTCGGGCTGGCGGCGGGCGAAGACGTCCTCGACGGGATGATCGTCGCTCCACAGTCCCAGCGGCGAGACCAGCACCAGCCGGCTCGCTCTGTTCGGCCCAATGGCCGCGAGCTCGGCCGCCAGCATGGCCCCGAAGCCGTGGCCAACGAGGATCGCGCCAGTCACGCCGAGCACCGCCAGGGCGCTGTCGTAGAACAGGGCGAGGTCGTGCAGCGTCGGCAGCTCGGCCAACTCGTCCAGGCCCGCCAGCCCAGGCATCAGGGGCGCGATCACCTCCTGGTTCTCGGCCAGGGCGTTCAGCAGCGTGTCGTCAGGGGTCGGCGCGGTCATGCCGTGCAGCCAGACCAGCGGCGGGCCGGATCCGCCGCGGACGATCCTCAGCTCCGGGTCGCGGCGCAGGCGAAGGGTGCTCTGGGTCAGCATCTATTGGGCCGGGGCGAGTCGGGGCGTCGCGGCGGCCGCGTCCCTGGGCCACCAGCGGTCCTCCCACTCCGAGAAGCGCGCGCGGACAGCCGGCGCCACCTCCTCGGCGAAGCGGCGGGTGTTGTACATCGTGGTCTGCTTGCCGAGGTTGCCAAAGTGCATGAGCAGCATCAGGTGGCCGACGTTCATCTCGTCGGCGAACTCGTGCAGTTGCTCGGCCACCCGCTTGGGATTGCCGATGACGATGTAGCCGTTGTCGACGATCGTCTTCCAGTCCAGCGCCGGCATGGCGCCCAGGATGGACCGTCCGCCCTGGGCGGCCTGGGTCACCTGGCTGACGATCCCGCGCCGCACCGTCGAGGCCGTGGAATAGCCCGGCGGGCTCACGAAGCCGCCGTAGATGTGCATGCACCGCTCGGAGAAATAGAGCTCCGCCTCGGAATAGAGCTCCTCGGCATGGGCCTCGTCCTCGGCCACCCCGACGAACTGCAGGAAGCCGGCGCGATAGGGATTGCGGTCGCGCCCGGCCCGGTCGACCGCCTCCCAGTAGCCGTCCATCGAGGCCTTGGCGTTGCGGAAGCCGAAATAGGAGAGATAGGCGTAGAGGTAGTCGTGCTCGGCGCACCAGTCCCAGGTCTCGATCGATCCCCCGCCCGGGATCCAGACCGGCGGATGCGGCTGCTGCATCGGCCGCGGCCAGGGGTTCACGTAGCGCAGCTGGGTGTGCCTGCCGTTGAAGGCGAAGGGCTTGTCGGCCGTCCAGGCCCTGAGGATCAGGTCGACGCCTTCCTGGTACTTCTCGCGCAAGGTGACGGGGTTCTGGCCCATGGCGTAGGCGGTATCCATGGGCGTGCCGACCGGGAAACCGGCGACCAGGCGCCCGCCGGAGATCACGTCCAGCATGGCCATCTCTTCGGCCACCCGGATAACGGGGTTGTAGAGCGCCACCGAATTGCCGAGCACCACCAGCTTGGCCTTGGAGGTCCGCCGCGCCAGGGCCGCCGCCATCAGGTTCGGAGAGGGCATCAGGCCGTAGGCGTTGGCGTGGTGCTCGTTGACGCAGATGCCGTCGAAACCGACCTGGTCGGCGTATTCCAATTCGTCGAGGTAGTCGTTGTAGGCCTGGTGGCCGACGGCCGGATCGAAGAGCTCCTTGACGGGGGCGTCCACCCAGACCGAGCGATAGCTCTCCCTGAAGTCCTCCGGCAGGTCCGGATAGGGCATCAGGTGGAACCAATGAAATTTCACGAACGCCTCCCGACCGGGCGAGCGCTCTCTAGGCGCCGAAACCTCTCGTCACGCCGAGCTAAGCGCAGCAAGATGACCGCGTAAACAAGGAACAGGGAGGCGTGGTTTGGCCAAAACCACGACACGTCCGAAACTTTCCGGAATCGCGCCGCCCGAGCCCGGCCTCACCCCCGAGGCGATGCTGGAGCGGGCCCGTGCGATGCGCCCCACCCTGCTGGCGGGCCAGGGGCGGTGCGAGGCCGAGGGCCGCGTGCCCCAGGACGTCAACGACGCCCTGGTCAAGGCCGGCTTCTACCGCATCGTCCAGCCGCGCCGCTTCGGGGGCTACGAGTTCGACGTCCCCACCTTCTACCGGGTGATGATGGAGATCTCCCGCGGCTGTCCTGAGACCGGATGGGTCCTGACCCTGACCGCGGGGCACCCGATGCTGCTGGCGTCCTTCCCGGAACGGGCCCAGGCGGAGGCCTATGGTGCGGACGGGGAGTTTCGCTGCCCGGCGTCCTTCAGTCCGCCCGGCGAGGCCAGGCCCGTTGACGGCGGCTATCTGATCTCCGGCGGCTGGGTCTCGGCCTCGGGCATCGACATCGGCACCCATTTCATCGGCATGGCCATCGCCCCGCCGGAAAAGGACGGCGATCCGCCCTCGCCCATCCAGATGATCCTGGACCGCGATCAGTTCGAGATCGTCGACGACTGGAAGGTCATGGGCATGCAGGGCACCGGCTCCAAGCAGGTGCGCGCCCGGGACGCCTTCGTGCCCGGCTACCGGACGGTGGCCAGCATGGGCTCGGTGCGGGGCTCGCAGGCCATCCCGACGGCCCGGCTCTACGACAATCCGATGTACCAGGGACGGATCCAGCCCTTCCTGATCGGCGAGGCCGCCGCCGTGGCGGTAGGCGCCGCGCGCGGGGCGCTGGATCTCTATGAGCAGAGCCTGAAGGGCAAGCGCTCGATGTTCCCGCCTCACCTCGAGCGCGGCGAAGACCCCGAATACCAGCGGCACTATGGGACGGCCCTCGCCCTGATCGCCACGGCCGAATCCGCCCTGGTGCGCGCAGGCGAGGAGTTCATGGACTACGCCACCGAGGCGGCGTCGGGCGGGGCCGCCTTCGACGAAGGGCGCGAGCTGCGCCTGACCCTGATCGAACAACAGTGCGTGCGCCTGGCCTGGGAGGCGATGGAGGTGATCTTCCGCACCGCCGGCACCAGCGCCTCGGCCAAGCAGGGCGCGGCCATCGGACGGATCTTCCGCAACATGGCGGTGATCAACACCCACCCGGCGCTGCAGCTCGACCGCACCGCCGTCGCCGCCGCCAAGGCCCGGTTCAAGACGGACAGCTGACGAAAGCTCTGGACTGAACTCGGCCCGTCATGGTGAGGAAGCCGCTCGGCGGCCGTCTCGAACCACGCATTGATCCTGCATAAAGTCAGAGCCGCGTCAGAGGGGCAAAAAGGGAAGATATGAAGACCAGTTCGGAGCGGATCCTGACCACCCACGTCGGCAGCCTGCCGCGTTCGCAGGAGGTCACCGACGTGCTGTTCGCCCGCGAGACCGGCGAGCCGATGGCCAAGGGAGCGGCGGTGATCGCCGCGGCCGTGAAGGAGGTCGTCAGGAAACAGGTCGAGGCCGGCGTCGATCTCGTCTCCGACGGCGAGATGAGCAAGATCAGCTACGCCACCTATATCGCCGATCGCCTGACCGGCTTCGGCGGCGACACCCCGCGCGAGCCGGGGCTGGACCTGATCGAGTTCCCCCGCATCCTGAAGAAGCTGGCCGAGACCGGCGCCACCGCCAAGTATCGCCGCCCCCGCTGCCAGGGCGAGATCGCGGTCAAGGACGCGAGCCTGGCCCGCACCGACATCGACAACATGAAGGCCGCGATCGCCGAGAGCCATCCGGTCGAAGGCTTCATGAACGCCGCCTCGCCGGGCGTCATCGCCCTCTTCCAGCCCAACGACTTCTACCCGACCCAGGA